>Ga0116143_10003956_pt1 | contig 14481 bp, 12 predicted proteins | sample AD_UKC034_MetaG_FD_89745 | JGI IMG/M metagenome (GOLD analysis project Ga0116143, IMG submission 89745) | Active sludge microbial communities of municipal wastewater-treating anaerobic digesters from USA - AD_UKC034_MetaG | ecosystem: Engineered > Bioreactor > Anaerobic > Digestate | place: USA...
GCACGAAGGCGAGCGGCGTGCCCAGGACCGTGAGCCAGCGGTCGCGGAGGTACCCGATCCCCTCCGCGAGGGGCAGCTTGCCCCCGGCGGCGGCCTCGCGGTCGGTCTGGCGCGCGGCCGCGGCCAGGCCGAGGGTCAGGCAGGCCCAGAACACGAGCCCCCCGAGGACCATGCCGCCGATGACCACCGGGCCGGTCTTGGTCAGCACGCCCAGCCAGGTGACCAGGACGAACAGCAGGCCGCCGACGAAGAAGCCAGCCGCGGGGAAGGCGATCTTGCGCACGTCGAGCGGCGCCCTGAGCGCGTAGAACAGGTCGCGGAACCGGTAGCGCGGGCCGCTGCGGACCGTGCCGGGGAAGGGCAGCCCGCCGGCCAGGGCCGCCCGCACGTGCTCGGCCGCCTCGCCCGCCGCGGCGCCCAGCTCGCCCTCCACCGCGTCCACCGCGCGGCCGAGCTCATCCCCGTCGTCCGACAGGTCGGGCGGTTCGGCTGCGGCCGGCGCGGGCTTCGGCTCAGGCTTCGGCGCGGGCTTCGGCTCAGGCTTCGGCGCGGATTTCGGCGCGGGCTTCCGCTCCTGCGCCGGCGCGGATCTCGGGGCGGCGGGCTTCGCCTCGGGACGGGGCCCGGCCTGTGCGGCCGGCGCCCGCGGTCGGGTCGCGGAGGGCGCGGCCGCCAGCGGCGACTCGCCCATCTGGGTCGGCACCTCCTCGTCGTCGGTGGGCGTCTTGTCGACCACCTCATCGGGCGGCGCCAGCGAGGGAACGGTGGCGCTCTTCGGCTTCTTCGAACGCACGGTGATCTGGAAGCCACACCGGCTGCAGTCAACCTTCGTCCCCTCGGCTGGCACCTGATCGTCGGCCATGGAGTGCGCGGTCCCGCAGGCAGGACAGAAGAATCGCATGCGCGACCCCCTTTCGTTGCCACACTGAACCAAAAAGCAGGCTGCCTGTCAACGGCTGGAAAGAAAGGGGTTTCGCCGAAGATGGCCATTTTTTTGACGGACGAGAAGGACCCAGGTATCCTACATGTAGGATAAATGGCCACCAACCACGGAGGGTGACATGGACCAGGCAGCCGAGCGGAGAGAGTTCCTGAGGGCGAACCTGAACGTGTTCATCCACGAGGAGACCTCGCGGAACAGCAAGCTGGCCCGCGCGCTGGACGTCTCCGAGCGCGGCATGCGCTACCTGATGCCCGCGGAGCCACGGGAGGAGGACGCGCCCCCGGTGGCCCTGGAGTTCTGCCTGCCGGGCGACGAGCGGCCCATCCGGGTGCTCGGCCGGGTGGTGTACGGCGAGGCCGACGGCGTCCAGCAGCGGACCGCCGTGGAGTTCACCCGCCTCGAGGGCGCGGACGCCGGCCGCATCCGGCGCTACGTGCTCGCGCGCAAGCGGGCCGAGCTGCTCGAGGGGCTGCGGGAGGAGCACCTGCTCCACTGAGCCCCGGCTTGATCTTCCCCGCCGTTTGGGGGATGCATCGGGCATGGAGCTCGTCCTGCGCTACCGCTCGTGGGCCAGCCTGCAGCGCGACTGCAAGGCGCAGCTCGCCATGGGCGGCCTGCTGGTCCGCACGACCGAGAGCCCGGCGCTCTTCTCGGAGGCCAGCCTGCGGCTCGAGGCGCCCGGCGGCCAGCCCTTCAGCCTGACGGGGCAGGTCGTCCAGGTCATCCCCGGCCAGGGCACGGCGATCCAGTTCGGCGCGGCCGCGGCGGAGGAGATCGCCCGCCTGCGCGCGCTGTGCGCCTCCCACCCGGAGGAGGGTTCGCCCGATCCCGAAGAGCCCGCCGTGCTCGACCCGGCCGCGGCGGCCCTGGACGAGCCGCAGGACGAGGCCCCCGCCCCGCCGGCGGACGCGAGTCAGGAGACGCGCGATCTGCTCCGCCGGCTCGAGCAGATGAGCGTGGCCGAGAAGCGCCGGGAGGCGCTCCACGGCCAGCGCTCCGTGCGCGCCCTGCTCATCCGCGATCGCAACAAGACGCTGCACCAGTTCGTGCTGCGCAACCCGTCCATCAGCCTGGACGAGGTGGAGCAGTTCGCCAAGATGCCCGGGGTGGCGCCGGACGCTCTGCGCATGATGGCCACCAACCCCGAGTGGAACCGCTCCGTGTCGGTGTGCCGCAACCTGGTGAAGAACCCGAAGACGCCGCTCAAGGAGGCGCTCGACCTGCTCGCCCGGATGCCCCTGGGCGAGGTGCGCATGCTGGCCAAGAGCCAGCACGTGCGCGCAGCCATCCAGCAGGCCGCCCGCCGCCGGGTCAACAGCTAGAGGATCGCCGCCAGCGCGGCCTCCAGGTCGGAGATCCGGTAGGGCTTCTGCAGGAAGCCCGAGGGGCCCTCCCCGGCGAAGCCCCGGGTGGCCTCCTGCTCGCTGTAGCCGCTGGTGAGCAGCACCTTGAGCCCGGGGCGCAGCCGCCGCAGCTCCGCCAGGGTGGCCACGCCGTCCATGCCGGGCATGGTCAGGTCGAGCACGGCGGCGGTGATCTCCTCCCCGCGCCGGCGCAGGAGCTCCACGGCCTCGTGGCCACCCCGGGCCGGCAGGGCGCGGTGGCCGATGCGCTCCACCATGGCCTGGCAGGCCGCCCGGGCCATGTCCTCGTCGTCCACCACCAGGATGAGCGCGCCCCGGGCCGTCTTCTCGAGCCGGTCGGGCGGCCCGGCGGCTGCCTCCGGGCCGGCCTCGCTGGCGGGGAAGAGCACCTGCACCGTGGCGCCTCGCTCGGGCGCGCTGTCGACGAACACCGCGCCGCCGTGGGCCTTGGCGATGCCCAGCACGGCCGACAGCCCCAGCCCCCGCCCGGCCGACTTGGTGCTGAAGAAGGGGTCGAACAGGCGCTGCTGCGTGGCGGCGTCCATGCCGCAGCCCGAGTCGGTGACGGCCAGGAGCACGAACGCCCCGGGCTCCGGCCGGGTGTCGAGCCGGGTGCGCGCCAGGTCCTCGGGACCGCACTCGACCAGCGCGGTGGCCACCTGGACCGCGCCCGGCCCGGGGCCGATGGCCTCCGCGGCGTTGGTGAGCAGGTTCATGACCACCTGCTGGAGCTGGCCGGGATCGGCCAGGATGGGCGGCAGCGAGCGCCCGAGGCGCAGCTCGATCTCGACCCCCTGCCCGACCGCGGCGCGCAGCAGCCGGGTGTTCTCCTCCACCAGCGCGCTGAGATCCACCGGGCGCACCACGAACGTCCCCCGGCCCGAGTAGGCCAGGAGCTGGCGGGTGAGGTCCGCTCCGCGCCGGGCCGCCTGCAGCGCGAGCTCGAGCCGCGCGCGGGCGGGCTCCGCCGCCGGCAGGTCCCCGAGCGCGAGGTCGAGCTGGCCCAGCACGGCCAGCAGCAGGTTGTTGAAGTCGTGCGCGATGCCGCCGGCCATCAACCCCAGGCTCTCGAGCTTCTGGGCGTGCAGCGCGCGGCGCTCCGACTCCAGGCGCTGCTCCTCGGCCTGCCGGCGGGCGGTCACGTCCAGGTTGAACTCGGCCACCATGCGCCGGCCGTCGGCCGCCCGGAAGGGGATGGTGTGCACCTCGACCAGCCGGTCGCCCTCGCGCGGCAGGCGCTCCTCGGTCACCTGCACCTGCCAGGTCTCGAAGGCCCGCGGGATGCCGCACCCGGGGCAGGGCGTCTCCCGCCCCATGAAGTACGCGTGGCACTTGCGCCCGGCGGGCGGCCCGTACACCCGCTGCCAGGCCGGGTCCACGTACTGCAGGTCGTACTCCTCGTCGATCACGTCCACGCCCGTGCGGGTGATGCCCAGGACCAGCTCGAGCCACTGGTGGGCCTGGTCCGCCTGGAGGGGCCCCGCCCCGCCGTCTCCGTCGCGCTCCTGCATGCCGCCCTCCCGATCGGATATTCTGGCAGAAATCGCGGATTCATGCGACATTGGGCCGCCTGGACAAGGAGAACCCCATGAAGCGCGCCACGCTCCGAAGCCTCCTCCCGCTCAGCCTGCTCCTGCTCGCGGCCGCCTCGGGCTGCGGCCTGGACGAGGACGACGCCTTCGCCCTCCGCTCGCCGTGCGACCTGGCGGTCGAGGAGGGCGAGAGCAAGAGCCTGCTGTGCGACATCCCCGACGAGCAGAAGGAGGACGCGCTCACCGGCGCCAAGGGCCTGTCCACCGCGGTGGACACCTCGGACACGGCGGTCTGGGAGGTGAAGAACCAGTGGGAGGACACCACCACCGCCGAGGCGCGCAAGGCGGGCATGGCCTGGCCGGCCAACTCCGGCCTGACCTGGGACGAGAAGTTCGACCGCTGGGTCCAGTCGATGCGCAAGATCGACGGGCACGAGACCTACTACCAGACCTTCGAGCTGACCACCCCCTGGGGCAGGACCCTGCAGGCGCCGCTGCTCGAGTGCGCCGAGGTGGCCATGTTCCTGCGCATCACCTTCGCCTCCTGGTACAACCTGCCGTTCTTCCTGGAGGCCTCCGACGGCAAGGGCAACCGGCTGTACTTCGGGCACTTCGGGGCGCGCACCGCCGCCGGCCGCTACGGCGCCACCCCGCTGTTCAAGACCGCGTACAAGGATCACACCCGCAGCTACGACGGCTCGACCTGGCCGAGCGACCCGAAGCTGCGGGCGCGCGCCATCCCCGGCACGGCCTCCGAGCTGCAGCCCTTCCTGGGCGCCGAGGCCCACGCCGGCGCCTACTTCGACGAGATCTTCCTGAACAAGCGGGTGGGCTACTTCCTGTGCCTGACGCTGGCCTACTTCGGCTCGGTCAACCTGGCCTCGACGGCCAACACCTACCACCTCGTGCCCGAGCGCATCAAGGCGGGCGACCTGCTCATCGAGCGCTGGCAGAAGCGCGGCATCGGCCACGTCATGGTCATCAAGTCGGTCGAGCCGCTCGAGGCCGGCCACCTGGAGGCCGAGCTGGCCTCCGGCTCCATGCCCAGGCGGCAGCCGAAGTGGGAGACCCCGGCGGCCTCCAAGCGCTACTTCACCCTGGAGGAGTGCGGCGGGCCGGGGACCAACTCCGACGGGGACGCCTACTACAAGCTGGGCGGCGGCGTCCGCCGGTTCCGCGCCGCCAAGAGCGTCAACGGCCGCTGGACCAACGTGGTGCTCGGCATCCACGCGAGCCACTGGCTGGCGGACACGAACTACGCGGCCATCCAGGCGCGGCCCGAGACCTTCGAGACCCTGCTCGGCGAGGTCAGCCCCGAGGAGCTGCGCACCTCGCTGCTGCGCACCATCGAGGACAACCGCGCCCACCTGCGCTCCTACCCCGCCTCCTGCTCGGCCCGCACCCGGCGCGAGGCGGCCTTCACCGAGCTGTACGCGCTCAACCAGGAGCGCTTCGGCATCTCCGCGGCCGACACCGATCGCGAGCACCGCGCGCTCGAGGACTACGTGTTCGCCGAGCTGACCTACGAGCAGTCCAAGACCTGCTGCTGGAACAGCACCACCCGGGCCATGTACGAGATCGTCATGGACTACAACGAGCACCACGTCTCGGACGGAGACTGCCGCGAGCCCGTGGTGTTCATGGCCCAGGGCGCGGGCGCCGGCGAGGACGGCTACGGCCTCTTCCGGGCGCACGCCGAGGCGCTCGGCCGCGGGGCCGAGTGGGTCGCCTGGAGCGAGGACGAGCCCTGCGCCCAGCGCGCGGTCCGCGACGACACCGAGGCCCCGCACGCCTGGATCCCCTCGTGCGAGGCGCTCGGCCAGGGGCCCGTGGGGAGCTGCCCGGACGCGTTCTCGGGCAACTCCGCGCGGCAGAGCGCGGCCGACGTGGGCGCCGGGACCTACCCGGACCTGCGGGTGTGCGACGGGGTCTCGGACTGGTTCCGGGTGCCGGCCGCGCCCGCCCCGGGCCAGGCCACGGCCAGCATCAGCTTCCAGCACGCCAGCGGCGATCTGGACATGAAACTCTACGACGCGAACGGGCAGGTGCTGGCCGACAGCCAGGGCACCCAGAACACCGAGAGCGTCAGCTTCTACTCGAGCGCCGACCGCTGGATCGAGGTGTACGGCTACAGCGGCGCGGCGAACACCTACTCGCTCACCATCCAGCTCCCCTGACCGCGAGGGGACGGCCCGCAAGGAGGCGCCATGTTCCACATCTACGACGCCCAGGAGAACCAGGTCGCCACGGTCGAGGATCCCCTCCAGTTCTACACCGCCCAGGGTCGCCAGGTGGGTCACGTGGACGAGCAGGGCAACGTCTACGCCGCCGACGGCTCGCGCAAGGCCCAGATCGACGAGGGCTGGAACGTGCACGCCAACGGCGGGGAGCGCCTGGCGGTCATGGACGCGGCCGGTCGCATCGAGTCGAACGGCGGCGAGCTGCTGGCCAGCCTGGACGGCAGCTACCTGTGCGACCCGACCGGCGCGCGCCAGCTCCGGGTGGACACCGACGACGCGGACCGGCTGCGCAAGGCGGCCCTGGTCCTGGCCCTCAACCTGTTCGAGCGCAAGTAACCCGCCGCACCCAGCCCCCGAGCGCGACGAGCAGCCAGAGCCAAGCCGAGCCGCCCGCGGCGTGCCCGCAGGCGCAGCTCCCGCTCAGGTTCCCGCTGCCGCCCTGGCCCTCGTCCTCACCGGGTCCGGCGTCGTCTTCTCCGGGTCCGGCGTCGTCCTCACCGGGTTCCCCATCGTCCCCGCCGCCGTCCCCGCCGTCCGCGGGATCCGCGCAGGCGCCCGACTGGCAGCGCTCGAAGGCGCCCAGGTCCAGGGGTCCGTCCGCCGGGCGGGGCTCCAGCCCCTGGTGCGCGAGGTACTGGCTGTGGAGCGGGTGGCCCGTGGCGGCCGGGGCCAGGGGCCCGGCCTGATCCAGGCACACCGATCCGGCGGCCAGGTGGAAGTCGTCCCCGGCCTCGTCGAGGAAGCCGGGCTCCGCGGCCAGGATGGAGGTGCCGTCGTCCTGGATGGAGCCGCTCAGGCCCGAGTGGCTGTCCACCCTGCCGGGCTTGAAGAAGTTGTGGCCTAGCGAGAGCTGGCCGTCCCCGTCGAGCAGCGCGAGCCGGCTGCCCGCCTGTGTGACCAGCACGATGTTGTTGCGGCAGTCGGCCTGCTCCTCGTTCGTCGACAGGCGAAAGAGGGTGGTGTTGCCCGAGCGCCGCGAGACCACCGTGTTGTGGAAGAAGTGCAGCGTGCCCTTGCGGTAGTCGGCCTCCGTGCCCGAGTCCCCGCCGTAGTGGACGATCTGGCTGTTGCCGTCGTCCCCGGGCTCGAGCAGCACGTTCCCGTAGACGAAGGTCTCGCGGTAGCGCGGGTCCTGGACCAGCACCTGGCTGCCCTCGGCGTCCACCAGGTCGAGCTGGCGGTTGCCGCCCTCGAGCCAGTTCCAGCGGACCACCAGCCCGGCCGAGCGGTCCTTCAGGTTGTTGCCCGCGCAGCCGGCGCGCAGCGGACCGTAGCGGTTGCCCTCGAACAGGATTCCGAGGGCCTCGGTGTAGGAGTTGTGCTCGTAGGCGCTGCCCTCGTTCCCGTTGCCGTGGAGGAAGTTCCCCTCCACCCGGACGTCCCGGGTCGCGCCGTCGGAGACCGCCACGAACAGCCCGTTCCCGGAGTCGTGCAGCTCGCAGTCCCGGATGACGAGCTGCTCGGCCTTCTCCACGAAGATGGCCGCGGCGTTGTTCGGGTAGGCGGTCAGCCCGTCCCGGCCGGTGAAGGTGTAGGGCGGCCGGGCCGAACGCACCTCGAGCCCTTCGATGCGCACGTGGGCCGGCAGGGTGTCGGCCGGCGTGTTGGCGCCGCCCACCTTGATCACCCCGCGGGCCTCGTTCCAGTAGTTCAGCGCGGCGCGGGTGGTGGCGTCGCGGCCGTCGAGCACAGGCCGTTCGCCGTTCGGTCCGCGCACCCCCTGCACCACGACCGGCCGCTCCGCGGTGCCGCGCACGCACAGCACGAACTTCTCCCGGTAGGGCTCGGCCCGCCAGTGGATGCGGACGGTGTCACCCGCCTGGAGCGACTCCCACGGCACGTCCCCGACCGCGGCCAGCGGCTGGCCCGGACCGACCTCGTAGGTGGCGGCCGCGGCTGACCACGGCGCCAGGCAGGCCAGGGCGAGGCAGGGGATTGCGCGGCGCATGGCGGCTCAGGCCTTCTTCTGGGTGCGCACCCACTCCATGAAGTGCTTGCTGCACATCCCCCGGGCGTAGACCGTCTGCGCGCAGCCCTCGCGCGAGCAGCTCCCGCCGCCCCGCCTTGGCTTCGCCTCGCTCTCGGCGTCGCGACGCTCGGCGGCGCGCACCCGCTGGTAGTGCTTGGAGCAAAGCCCGCGGGCGCGGGCGGGCTCGGTGCAGCCGGGCTCGGCGCAGGTGGCCACACGCCCGTCGTCAGCACCGGCCGCAGCGGCGGCGGCGGCAGGCGCCGGCGCGACCCCGGCCCCGGCGACCAGGGCGACCAGCTCGCGCACCAGCTCGGAGTCCGCGAGCCGTGCGGTCACCTGCTCTGCCACCCGGGCGCCGAGCGCCTCGAAGCGCGGCTCGAGCTCGCGCAGCAGGCGCTGGAGCGCCTCCTCGGCCGAGGGCGCCGCGGCCGGCGCCTTCCCCGCGGCGGCCTTCTGGCTCGCGGACTTCGTCTTCTTCGCAACCACGCTCCGCCTCCCTCTCCCTGCCCTGGGCCCGTCCATGACATGCCGCGATCCCGCAGGGGTTGTCAACGGCCGCGAGGGTCCCCTGACCCCTATCGGTGCCTGGCCGGGCACCTTTACCTTTCACTTGAGACCCTGCTTGCGCCTGGCACCAGCATACCTGGCAGAAGTACTGGACCGTGCTGAGCGACCTCGTCCGCGGCCAGGTGATCGGGCTGGCCAAGGATCGCACCCAGGAATCCCTGGAGGGGCTGCTCGGCACCTGCCTCGACGCCAGGCAGCAGGCCGCGGTGAAGGCCTGCTGCATCGATATGGCCAAGCCCTACCGCAACGCCATCGCGAAGGTCCTGCCCCACGCGGAGGTGGTGTTCGACAAGTTCCACGTCCTGCAGCACGCGAGCAGGGCCATCGACGAGGTGCGGCGGGCGGAGTTCTTACGGGCCGGCGAGGTGATGCGGGCCTACGGCCGCGGCAAGCGCTGGCTGCTGCTCAAGCGTTGGGACAACCTGGACCGCGAAGAGCGGGGCTCCCTCAAGGAGCTCTTCAACGCGAACCGCCGGCTCTACAAGGCCTACCTGATGCGGGAGCAGCTCGACCGGCTCTGGACGTACAAGACCGAGAACGGGGTCACGAGCTTCCTGCTCCGCTGGATCAAGGCGCTGCGCTGGCAGCGCCTGCCGGAGATGCAAAAACTCGCCAGGACCCTGGTGGCACTGCCATCAGTCGGCTGGCACCTGGACGGGGGGGGGTGCTTCCGTGAGGAACGGTTCGAAGACCACCTGACCAAGAGAAGCATCGTCGTGAACATCGTAGATTCTGGCGGAGATCGCCTGCGGGTCGGTCGTGCACCACCAATTGTTGGTCGCGTCCAGGCTGTAGTCACTTTGCGTCTCAATGTCATATGTTCCATTGTTACAGAGCACGCTGTCGTTGACGCGGCGTGAACCTCGTCGACCCACCAAAATGCCATTGGCGTTGTTAATCAGGGTACATCCAATAATGTCTATCGTTATGAGGTCAGCGCCCGGAACCACTGGATGCTCGTTGTTCTCAAAATAGCAGTCTTCAGCCCAGTACAGCGAACCCCGAATTCCAATCGCGTTGCCGGAGAAAGACACGCCAGACACGATGACATCCGCGACATCCATGCCAACGTCATTGCCAACGAAGGCGCCACCAGTCAGAACGAGCCCACCGCCAGTGATCCCGTACCCATTGTCGTAGAACTCCAGCTCATCGTAGTTGTCTCTGTCCTCGGTGTATCCATCGATTCCATGCCTGTTCATCTCGAAGCGAGTTCGCGAAATACCCAGATGCCCGACCGAGATCACCGGCAGGTAGATGGCCCGCTCGGCATGCATGAACCTAGCGCCCGTAATGTCGTAGAAGTAATCTCGGAACTTCTCGAGAGAAAGGCCCTTCCATGAGGTTCTTGTTGGAGCAGCAGAATCAGATCGGAAAATCGCAGGTTGGTCCTTGCTCCCGCTAACGACGAAGTCTCCTCGCAGGATCAATTCCACGCCATCGCTGGCCAACACATCAAGGCAGGGACCCACCGTCAGCCTGAATCCGTCGAGAACGGCAGCATTTGTCTCAATAAGGAAGGGAGAGCCAGCTGCGCACCAGATTGCGTCCTCATCGAGAACTCCCGGCACGACAGTCGGGCCTGATGTTGCTGGGCACTCGGTCATCACTCCGCGGTGGCATATGGCATGATAGCTGCACAGATCTTCGCCGTTGATGTCCGTCAGCCCGTCGCAATCATTGTCTGAGCCGTCGCATATTTCCTCGGCACCGGGGTGGGTCGCTTCGTCGTCGTCGTCGCAATCGTCGCCTCCGCAGAGAAGGTCAACGAAACCGTCGAAGTCGAGATCACGGGGCGCCCCCGAGCAGACGCCATGGTCACAGGTGTCCTCCATGGTGCAAGGGTCGCCGTCCTCGCAGGCCGCCGTGTTGAACGGGTGCAGACAGCCCGCGTTGGTGTCGCAAATGTCGTGGGTGCACGGGTCCAGGTCATCACAGGCCAGGTCGTCGGGGATGATCACGCATCCGATCGCCGTGTCGCACACCTCCGAGGTGCAGGCGAGGCCGTCGTCGCAGTCGCGCTCTCCGCCCACAACGCACATACCATCCCGGCACACGTCTGGCCCGGAGCACAGGTCGCCGTCCTCGCAGGGGGCATTGTTCGGGGTTTGGGTGCAGCCGCTCAGCGGGTCGCAGCCGTCGTCCGTGCAAGGGTTGCCGTCCCCGGTGCAGGTGAGACCTATGCATGCATCTCCGATGCAGGCGCTCCTCTCGCAGCCTTCTGGACAGATGATATCCGTTGGAGGATACTCGCAGGAACCGTCGACGCACATCCCTGGAAGGCGGTAGTAGCGCAGGTGGTCAGAGTCCAGGCAGATTCTTTCCGGCGGCGATTCACACACCAGCCCCTCGCAGAGCTCACCACAACCCTCATCGGTTTCTCCGTCGCAGTCATTGTCCTCGCCATCACACGGATCCAGCCCCAGTCGGCAACGATCCTCGAAGCAAATACTGCATGTCGGGCAGCTCGATGAATCTCTGCAGTGATTGAACTCGGTTCCATCACATTGGCAGGAAGCAGTGCTGCAGGCAGCAACCAGAACAAAGAAGAAGCCAAGGTGGTTCATCCTTCTCGTTATCCATCCTGAGCAAGCCTGTATATCTCGCATCGGTCTCCACCCATGAGATGAACTAATCAACAGGTGGTTGGAAGCTGGCATTGTTGAAGCGCCTCGCAATTTCCATTTCCATTTACAGGTTCGCAGAAAGCACTATGCAAGGCGAGGTAAGAACTCTATCGAATTCTTGCTTTCAGGGCGGAGATTTCAAGCTCAAGTAGGGTAACTCTCTCGATCAGGCTCTTTATCACCTCGTTCTGAGCTGAGACAGTCGCAGACAGATTGCGGCCACGACTGCCATCTTCGTAGTCGACCGCAACGAACGGCGTAAGACTAGAATGATCAAGCTGGTTTGCTTCGTCTGACAGATCGTATTGCCCGTCCGGAAGACGCTGCATTGAAAGGACTGCCTCGTACGCCATTCCGAGGTCAGATGGATAGGGCGTCCTATCCGTAAATGAAGCAGCTGATACACCGTGAGAGAACCATGCACCTCCGATGGCGCAGACTTTGAACTGATTCATGGTCGTAGAGATGCAAGATCCGTTACCGTAACTGGACCAAACAAAAGAACCAACAGCCCCCGCACTGGCTTTGTATCCTGCAGCAAATGCGTGGCCCCCGCCAGCGCTATTCTGGTAACCCCCGGGAACCGTATTGTAGTCAGAGGAAGCGTAGTTGTCGTATCCACCTCCAATAAAGTTGTAGTCGCCAATGCCAATCGCGTTACTAGTCCCACCTACGATGGAGTTATAGTAGAGATCGTCATAGGATCCTGTGGTAATAGAATTATTCAGTCCGCCGGCAATCACGGAGTACCTAGAGTCGTGATTCATGGTGTTGCCATACCCGCCACCTATAACAGAGCCCGAAGTGTCCGCCCCCAGAGCGTTTCCATAACCGCCCGAAATTACCGCATAGGAAGAGCCTGTATCAATTGAGTTGTTCTGTCCCCCGGATACTGTCGCGCTTAGGGAGGAAACCACATTGGTGCTTCCTCCTCCAATCACGGCATAGTCGCCGGACTCAATGGTGTTATTATATCCCCCATCAATCAGGCCCATGAAAGACGAGGTAATCGTGTTCGGCCCGACTTCGCTGCCGCCGCCCCCGATGGTGGCTCCTTGATTGCTATTGATGGAATTGATTGGTGCCCCGAGCACAACGCCCGTGAAAATGTCGTTAGCGTAGGTGCGGATACCTCTTGAGTAAATTGTGCCATTAACATAGAGTTTGTAGTTTGTGTGAGTGGAACTGCCAATGGAGAGATTCCCGTCGTAGTGGAGCCTCATTCTCTCTACGGCAGTCTGAGCCATTGTGTATGATGTTCTAAACACGATGTCTGTCTGATGATAAGAGGAATCGAAAGTCCCAGAGGCGACCGCATCAATTGCTGCCACAACGCAGTCTGCCACTGTGGTATCATATGTACGAAACAGGAGGCTACCGATCGCAGTTGCTGCGACGACCGCGCCTTGCGCATTAGATATTGCGATTTCTCCCGGCCACAGATTAGATGGATCTCCGCGAATCTCAAGTCGATGTTTTGGGGTGATGGTCCCAAGGCCGATCTTGATGTTGTTTGCAGCCCAGTCCTCGAATAGCCCACCATTCTCAAGGTCGCTTCCGCCTACGCCTTTCTGGTAGTACTTGTCCTGTCCAAGGGCGGATGTAGAGATAAACAGTGTTGCGAGCGCTAAGAATCGAGTAATAAGCCTCATGCTCAGACTCCTTTCGAATGGAAGAGTATCGGGCTCTTCCTGTAGGTCATTTTCTGAAGAATCTGGTTTGCGTTACATGGCGTTACCGAAACAGCAATCCAAATCCAATGCTCGACAACGCCTTTGTCGAGATAGCCGACTGGAGCCAGGCCCAGCAGTTGGCCGAGCTGAGCGTCCAGGTTCTGCACAAAGCGCTGGACCGGTTCGCCAAGCTCTACTGCCCGGTCGCTGACAAGCTGGGGGAGAGCTATCACTGGAGCATCATGCAGGTGAAGTATGCCGCGGACATCGTCTTCGCTCGCCAGGACGAACTGCAGGCCATCTACGGGAACCTGACCCCGACCGCGAACGACGTCACCTTCTTCAAGCACCACCGGAGGGAGGAACAGCGGGACGGAGGCCAGGAGTTCAAGCTCGCGCCAGTACGCAAGACCATCTACAGCTTCCAGCCCGACCTCCTGGACCTGATTCGGGCATCCACCCTGCGTTACCTCGACTTCATTTCCGAGGTAGACGACCCCAGCTCGGGCACCAAGGCCTTGAACAAGATCTCCGCAAGCGTCGAGGAGAACGGACGGACCTACAAGAGCTTCAACCTGTTCGCGGGTCAGGACCAGCGCTTGTTCGAGACCATCGTTCTTGGCGAGTTCAACATCAGCGGGATGCGAAACGCTGATCTCCGCTCGGCTCAAAGACAGGTCCAGCGGCCAGGTGTCGCGCATCCCCAGGGGACTGCGCATGCACGGACTGATCAAGCGCATCAGGCCCCCTCGCGGGTGCCAGCCACCTGCATCCCCAGACGACCTCGACCGGCCCTTCGATGGAGATCTCCTCAGCCATGAACCCTCTTGCTTCGCCTCGCGCGTACCATCTCCAGCCCCACCACCATCGCCAGCACGATTCCGTCTGCCTGCCCCGCCTGCGCGCACGCCGCGCACGACTCGAACGTGTCTTTGCAGTCCCAGTAGCCCTCGTCGCTGGTGGCGTCGATGCAGGTCGGGCTCAGGTACTGCTCCAGGACGAACGCCACCGGCTCGAAGCGGTTGCACTCCACGCCATCCACGCTCACCTCGAGGAAACGCTCCAGGCACCCGGTCCCGAGGTCCACCCCGAAGAGCCCCCGGTCGCCCACCGCGAGCTCGGCGCACTCCGGGCACGACTCCGGACAGACCTGGTCGCCCCAGGTGAAGTCCACCGGGAAGTCCGCGGGCGAGCACTCCACCCCGCCCGCGCAGTAGATCGTTCCGGCCAGGAGCTGGATGACCGCGTGGCCGGGCTCGAACTCGACCACCTCGCCTTGGGCAATGGCTGTGGCGGAGTCCCCGATGTACGACTGGCAGCAGGTCGGACCCAGACATATCGCCCACGCATCCTCGGCGCCCGGCCAGAGGAGGACGACCAAGACCACCCACCGCCCCGAATGCTCGACGAGCATGGAGGAAGCATACCAGAGGGATGACCTCGTGTCAAGGGACGCCATCTTTTACGAAGTTGGTGGACGGCAACTTTTACGATCCCGTCTTCTGAGTTCTTGAACCCTGTGCTCCCTGCATGAGCTTCTTTTACCAAAGGGATTAGGATGTTCCA
>Ga0116143_10003961_pt1 | contig 14461 bp, 11 predicted proteins | sample AD_UKC034_MetaG_FD_89745 | JGI IMG/M metagenome (GOLD analysis project Ga0116143, IMG submission 89745) | Active sludge microbial communities of municipal wastewater-treating anaerobic digesters from USA - AD_UKC034_MetaG | ecosystem: Engineered > Bioreactor > Anaerobic > Digestate | place: USA...
GTGTGCAGGATGCGAAGGCCCTCGCCCGCCACGGCCTAGGCTCCGGCGAACTGGAGGCGGTGCAATCCCGCGTAGGCGCCGCCGGCGGCAAGGAGCGCCGCGTGCGTGCCCTCCTCGACGATGCGGCCGCGGGCCAGCACGACGATGCGGTCGGCGCCCTCGACGGTGGAGAGCCGGTGCGCGATGACGATGGTGGTGCGGCCCTTCATCAGCGTCTCCAGCGCGGCCTGCACCGCGCGCTCGCTCTCGGTGTCCAGCGCCGAGGTGGCCTCGTCCAGGATGAGGATGGGCGCGTCCTTCATCAGCGCCCGGGCGATGGCCAGGCGCTGCCACTGGCCGCCGGAGAGCAGGATGCCGCCCTCGCCGATGCGGGCCTCGAAGCCGCCCGGCAGCGCCTCGACAAACCCGAGGGCGTGCGCCCGCCGGGCCACCTCCCGCAGGCGCGCCTCGTCCCCCGGCCGCGGCGGGTAGGCGATGTTTCGCCGCACGCTGTCGTTGAACAGCAGCGTCTCCTGGGTGACCAGGCCGATCTGCCCGCGCAGCGAGGCCAGGCGCACCCGGCGGACGTCCAGCCCGTCGACCAGCACCCGGCCCGCGGTGGGATCGTGCAAGCGCGGGATGAGCCCGGCGAGCGTGGACTTGCCCGCGCCGCTCGGGCCGACCAGGGCCACCACCTCGCCCTTGCGGGCGCGGAAGCTCACCCCCCGCAGGACCTCCTCGGCGCCGTAGGCGAAGCGCACGTCCTCGAAGGAAAGCGCCTCGCGGAAGGGCGGCAGCTCGATCGCGCCCGGGCCGTCCTGCACCGCGACCGGCTCGTCCAGGAGCTGGAAGACCCGCTCGGCGCCGGCCAGCCCCGCGGCGGTCTCGTTGCCCATGCGCCCCAGGCTCTTGAGCGGCGCGTACAGCATGAGCACCGCGGCGAAGAAGGAGATGAAGTGGCCTCCGTCGAGGGAGCCGGCCACCACCCGGCTGCCGGCGTAGCCGATGAGCAGCGCCAGCCCCACCGCGCCCAGGATCTCCATGACCGGCGACTGCAGGGCGCGCACGGCGAAGGAGCGCAGCATGATGCGCAGGTAGCCCTCGTTCTCCGCCTGGAAGCGGGCCCGCTCGTGCGCCTCGGCGCCGAACACCTGCACGATGCGCATACCCTCGACCGTCTCGTGCAGCCTGTCGGCGATGGCCCCCAGGCGCACCTGGCTGTCGGTGGACACCCGCTTGATGCGCTTGCCAAAGTGCACGATGGGCACGACCGCCGCGGGCATGGCCACGAAGGCGATGAGCGCCAGCTGCCAATCCAGCGCGAAGCACAGGCCCGTGAGCACCAGCACCTGGAGCCCATCGCGCAGGTAGGAGGCCAGCGCGTAGGTGACCGCCTGCTCCACCGCCAGCACGTCGCTGGTGAACCGCGAGATGAGCTGTCCGGTCGGGGTGCGCTGGAAGAAGGCCGGGCTCTGGCCGCACAGCGTGTCGTACATGCGCGCGCGCAGGTCCGCCACCACCCGCTGGCCCACCTGGCCCATCAGGTAGAACTGCCCGAAGTAGGAGGCGCCCTTGACCAGCGCCACCGCCAGGATGACTAGCGGCAGAAGCGAGATCATCGCCTCCCGGTCGAGCCCGCCTGGATCGAGGCCGGGCACCACGGCCAGGATCTCCTGCCCGCCCGCGTCCCCGCGGGAGACCAGGAACTTCAAGAGCGGCCCGACCAGGTAGGCGTACAGGCCCGTGGTGGCGGCGAGCGCCAGCATGCAGCCGAGCGCCAGCGCGAGCCGGCCGGCGTGGGGGCGCACGACCCTTAGCAGCCTGGCGTAGGTGCCGAGCATCCGCGGGGGCGTCATGGAAGCGCAGTCTACCCCGTCGCCGCCGCCCTGGCCAGCCGGACGCGCAGCTTGCGCGCGGCGCGGATCGCGCTATCATTCCCTCCCATGAGGTGGCGCACCCCCCTGGTCGCGATCCTGCTCGTCCTGCTCCTCCCGGGCTGCCCGGAGCGGTCCGCCCCGACGCCCGACGCCGGGGGCGAGGAGTACGCGCCCCTGCGCATCACCGACGACGCCCCGGGCCTGCTGCTCACCTACCTGCTGGCCGACGGCAGCTTCGCCACGGTCGAGCGCGTGGCCGATGTGCCCGAGGCCGCCCGCGGCCAGGTGATCGTGGTCGACTCGAGCCTCAGCCCGGAGCGCCGGCGCTCGGAGAGCGTGCTGTACGTGGCCGATCTGACCGCGCGGCGGGAGGACGGCACCTACCCCTACAGCCTGGTAAGCCGCTTCCGCTTCGAGCGCGAGTTGCTGCGCGCCCCCGGGGATCGCTCCAGCGTGCTGCCCGCCGAGTGCGACGGCCTGACCGCGTCGCCCCCCGACCGCGTGGTGCTGTACACCACCGCGTGGTGCAGCGTCTGCAAGACCGCGGCCGCCTTCATGACCCGCGAGGGCATCCCCTTCGTCGAACGCGACGTGGAGCAGGACCGGGCCGCGCAGCAGGAGCTGGCCTGCAAGGCGCTGAAGGCCGGCAAGCAGCTCCAGGGCGTGCCCGTGCTGGACGTGGCCGGCGCGCTCATGGTGGGGTTCGACCGGGACAGCCTGGTCGCGCTCGCGCGCAGGCTCGCGCGCCAGCCGGATTAGACCCCCACCCAGGCCAGCCCCAGGCCCAGCGCGCAGACCCCGAGCACACCCAGCGCCACCGCCACCCCGCGCCAGCGCCGGGCGCGGGCCGCGGCCACCAGGAAACAGGCGAGCATGGCCGCGGGGGTCAGGGCGAGGATCCACAGGCCCAGACCCACGAGCGCCCGCAACCCGGCGCAGCCGCCCTGCCACCAGCCGCCGAGGGTGAGCGGCCAGGGCGAAAGCGGCTCCCCCAGGGCCGAGAGTGCGAGGACCCCGCCGGCGGCCAACCCGACGCCGGCGAGCGCCCCCATGCGGAGCACCCGCGCGAGCAGCAGGTCGAGCGCGAGGTCCTGGCTCACCACGCCCGCACCCCTTGCCGCACGAGCTGGAGGGCGGTGCCGAGCAGCAGCAGCGCGAAGACCACCTGGAGCCAGCTCGTCCTGACCTTCGGCATGAGCCAGGCGCCGAGGCTCGCGCCCAGCAGCACGCCCGCGGCCAGCGGCCCCACCAGGCCGATCTCGACGTGGCCGTGGGCGGCGTGGGCGCCGAGGGCCGGCAGCACGATGAGGCCCATCAAGAAGTTGCTGGTGGCCGAGGAGGCCTTGAAGGGCACGCACAGGAGCAGGTGCAGGATGGGCACGTACATCATCCCCCCCCCGATCCCCAGCAGGCCGGAAAGCACGCCGGCGCCCAGGCTGAGCCCCAGGGCCCACGCCCTCCGCCCCGGGCGCACGGCGGGGCAGTCCCCCCCGGGCGCCTCGGGCCGGGGATGACGCACGGCGTGGCCGATCTGGAGCGCGGCGAACGCCAGCACGCCGGCGAACACGAGCTGGAGGAGCGGTCCGCGGAGCCAACCGGAGGCCAGCCCGCCCGCCAGGCTGCCGAGGGATGCGGCCAGGGCCAGCTCGAGGCCGCGCTCCACCTGGACCAGGCCGCCCCTGCACAGGAAGCGGCTGGCGGCCGTGGCCGAGGTGGCCAGGGTGGAGACCAGCCCCGCGGCTGCCGCGACCTGCATGGGCCACCCCAGGACCAGGTTGACGAAGGGAACGGCCACCAGCCCACCGCCAAGGCCCATCAGCGCCCCCACCAGGCCCGCCAGGAAGCCCCCGAGGGAGATCAGCGCCAGATCCAGAAGCCCCATGCCGGGCACCGTAGCCCGGGCGCGGGTCGGCTGCAAGCGTCCCTTTTCTGCTTGCGTTTCCGGGCCTGTTTTGCTACCCCAGGAGGCACCCAGACACGAGGAGCGAGGAGCCGCGATGACGCAGAAGTTGAGCGAGGTCTACCGGCAGGCAGACAGCAGCCTGCTGGCGGGCGAGCTGGACAAGGCGCTGGCCGGGTTCACCGCCATCATCAAGGCCGACGCCCAGCAGATCTGGCCCCGGCTCAAGATCGGCATGGTGCTCGAGCTGCAGAAGGACGTGAACCGCGCCTGCGAGGTGTACAAGTCCGTCGCCTGGCACTGCATCAAGTCGGGCTACCCGCTGATGGGGCTGCTGTGCACCAAGCGCGCGGCGCGGCTCCAGGGTGGGGCAGAGGAGACCCTGGCGATCCTGGCCGAGCTCTACGGCCTGGAGTCCGAACGGATCGTGGCCGACCTGCCTATCCCCGAGCTGCCGGCCTCCGAGCCCGATCTCCCGGTCGACGTGGGCAGCCTGACCGGCGAGAAGATCGCCGCGCTGGCCACCCAGGTGGCCCGCGACTTCCCGGACACCCGCTACCCCAGGGAGCTGCCGGCCATCCCGCTGTTCTCGCTGCTGACCGCCGAGGCCTTCTACCCCATCCTGGAGATCCTGGACCTGCGCACCTACAAGCCGGGGGAGTTTATCGTCAGGCAGGGGGATCCGTGCGAGGCCATCTACATGCTGGCGCACGGCGAGGTCGAGGTGGTCGAGGGTTTGGGCGACAAGGGCGGGCGGACCCTGGCGCGGCTCGCGAGCGGCGCCGTGTTCGGCGAGATGGCGCTGATCACCGACGCCCCGCGCCTGGCCTCGGCCCGCGCCATCCGCGAGAGCGAGGTGCTCGCGCTGCGCCGGGAGGACCTGGACGCGGCGGCCGAGGACCTCGACGACCTCACCTGGGCCATGGCCAAGTTCACGCGCCAGCGCTTCCTGCAGCACGTCCTTCTCACCTCGCCGGTGTTCACCCCGTTCGGCCCCGAGGAGCGCAAGGAGATCCTGGAGCGCTTCACCTCGGTGGGCGTGCCCACCGACGAGGTGGTCATCGAGGAGGGCAGCCAGGGCCCCGGGCTGTACATCATCCTGGGCGGCGAGGTGGAGGTCTCCAAGTTCGAGGGCGGCACCCGCGTCCACCTCACCCGCCTGGCCGAAGGCGCGGTGTTCGGCGAGATCTCCCTGGTGCACGAGGCTCCCACCACGGCCACGGTCCAGGCCGTGCGTGGCGGCGAGTTCCTGTTCCTCTCGCGCGAGGACTTCCAGTCGCTGGTGGCGAGCCGGCCGGCGATCAAGGAAGCCCTGCGCGAGCTCGGCGAAGCCCGCCTGGCCGAGCAGGCCCGCGCCATGCAGGACGCCGGCCTGGTGTCCACCGACGGTTCGGTGATCTTCTGAGCGCGCCGCCGCCCCGGCGCGGCCTCACTTGACGGTGAAGGGGAACGGCACCGACTTGGCGCCGCCGCCGAAGGCGGGGAACCTCAGCCGCTTGATGGTCTGCGAGATGCACTCGGCCACGAACGTGCCCTTGAACGCGCCGGTCTTGGGGTCGACGCTGACGGACTTGACCTTGCCGTCCGGGGTGATGAGGAAGTTGACCACCATCTTGCCCTGGACCGAGGCGTCCCGCTTCTTCTGCTCCTTGTTGCAGGCCTTGAACTCCTCGATGTGCTGTTTCATCACCTCGAGCACGTCCGCGTTGGACAGCGGGGGGAGGTCCTGCTTCACCGGCGCGGGCGCGGCCTCCGCCTTGACAGGGTCCTTCTTGAGGCCCATGTCCTTGGCCAGCGCGCGGTCGTCCTCGTCCTCGAAGTCGAGCAGCCCACCGCCCGACTTCTTGGCCGGCGCCGGCTTCGCCTCGGGCTGGGGGCGGATCGGCTCGTCCTCCTCCTCGCCGAAGCCATCCCTGCCCCCGGCGGGCGCGGGGACCTTCACCGCCGGCTTGGGCGGCTTGGGCGGCTTCGGCTCTCTGGTCTTGGCCACGACCGGCCCGGCCGGCTTCGGGCTCCCAACAGGCTTCACCGGCGCGGGCTCGGGCTTGGCGACCACCGCGGCCGGCTCCGGCGCGGGCGGCGGCTGAACGACCCCCGCGGCGTCGACGGGGGCCGGGGCAGGCTCCGGCTTCGCGACCCCCGCCTCGGGAGCACCGGGAACCGGCGCGGGGGCGGGCTCCGCCGGGACCGGGCTGGCGGGAGCCGGCACCGGCGCGACCCGCTCTGCAGGTCCGAGCGGCTGCATCTGCCCGGGCTCGGGCGTGGCGGGGTTCTGCGAGGAGGCCAGGATGTAGCCCACGAGCCCGACCAGCACGAGCAGCATGACGCCGCCGCCGGCCATCAGCCCGATGGCCCACTTGGGCAGGACCGCGCGCGGCGGCACCGCCTGGGGCGGGGGTGCGACGCGCAGCCGGCGCTCCTCCTCCTGCTCCCGCTTGGCGGCGGCCTGGGCGAGGGCGGCCTCCTCCTCCTCGCGCTGGCGCTTCAACTCGGCCACGCGCTCCTCCTCCAGCCGCTGCTCCTCGGCCCGGCGCGCCTTGTCCTCCTCCTCGGCCGCGATCTGCGAGATGAGCGAGGAGTCGCCGTCCTCCATGTCCCCGGCCGGGCCCTCGTCAGCGCCGCCGAGCAGGGCCTCCTCCTCGGAGGGGCGCTCCGGCTCGGGATCCACCGGGCGCAGGCTGGCCAGCTCCTCCTCGGCCAGGCTGCTCAGGGCGCTGACCGCGGAGGGCTTCCAATCCACATCCGCGCCCGCGAAGGCTTGGGCGGAGGCGGCGTTGGAGCTCTCCTCGTCCTGGCCGGGATCGGCATCCAGGCCACGCCCGCCGTAGTCCTCCTCCCCGTCCTCGGCCTCGTCCTCGGCCCCGCCGAAAGCGTCATCCTGGACGCCGCGGCCCGCAGGCTCCCGCTCCTCATCCTCGTCACCCCAGCTCTCGCGGGTGGCCCTGGCCGACCAGGCGGGTTCCTCCTCGGCGCCTCCCGCGGCCTCCCCGGCCGGAGGCTCATCCTGTGGGGCCTCTCGCTCGGCCAGCACCGCCCGCATCTCCGGGACCTCGGCGGCCGGCAGCCAGTCGCCGAAGCCGGTCTTCCACACCAGCGTCTCGGCGTCCAGCTCGCCGCGCTCGACGCGCGCGGCGAAGTCCGCCAGGCTCAGCGGGCCGACCTGCTGCTCGTCGACCGCGGCGTACCACTCCACGCGATCGCGGTCCACCTCGCCCTCGCCGGACTCTGCCGCGGGGGCCGCCGGGCGATCGCCCGCGATGAGGCCCGCGAAGGAGCCGGCGGCGGGCTCCTCCATGCTGGCCTTCTCGCGCTCGGCCTGCACCTGCTGCATCTCCTCGACGTTGAACACGCGGGTGGAGGCGCGGTCGAGATCCCCGCCCTCCTCCTCGTCGACCGGCGTCCCCCCGGGCGGCAGCCCCTCGTCGCCGAGGATGTTGTCGAGGGCGCTGCGCAGCTCCTCCTCCTCGCGGGGAACCTCCGCGCCCGCCCTCGGCTCCGAGCTCGCCTGCTCGGCGGCCGGCGCGTCGCCGTCGGCCATGGTGCGATCCACGGCGGTGGGCTCGCGCTGCTCCTCGGGCGGCGGCTCCTCCACGGGGGCAGCGGGTGCGGCCTCGGGGCGCACGGTGATGATCTGGCTGCACTTCTTGCACTTGACCTTGACGCCCTTCTTGCCGACCTTCTCGTCCGCGATGGCGTACTGGGCGCCGCAGGACTCGCACCGGAATTTCATGCCGTGCACCTCGGGCTCGGTTCAGGCCGCCGTGGATGACCGTCCTGTCGAGGCGTTCGACGCGCCCGGCCTGCAGCTGGATCTGCCGGAGCTCGCCGCGAGGGACCCAACCACTTTGATTTCCCTCAAGATTCCTATACTCCAGGGCTCATCGTCTGACAAGATTTTTCCCATCCGGGCCGACCTCGGGGAGCCCTTCGAGCGCCTCGCTGACCGCCCGCTCGCCCTCCTCCGCCCCGAGCGGCAGCAGGCCGGCGCCGGCGGCCGGCCCGCGGCGCGCGAGCTCGACGAGCGCCGGGTCCACCTCCAGCCCGCTCGCGGCCGCGTCGCGCAGCAAAAGCTCCCAGTTCTCGGCCTGGCTGGCGGGATCCAGATCGTTCTGCCGGAGCCCCTGGCACACCTCGGCGAAGTTCGACAGCAATGCGCGCATCAGGGCCGCCTCGCCCTCGGCCAGGCCGAGCTCGACGGTCAGGCGGCGCATCTTCTTCGTCATGGCCAGCCCGAAGTGCACCGCGCGGGTCAGCACCGCGGCCAGGATGGCCTGGAAACGCGCCAGCGGGAATGAGCGGATGAAGATCAGGTACTCCGCCTTGTCGCGGCTCGACCAGTAGGTCAGGATGTCCAGCGCCAGCCGCGCCACGGAGGGGCTCGGCAGCTCGCGGAACGCACCCGGGTCCAGCGTGGTCTCGTCGGCCCCCGACCGCTGGAGCGCCGCGGCGTCGAACTTGCTGGCCGCCAGGAAGAAGTTGCGCCGCTTCGGATCGATGCGGTCGTACCAGCGCCGCGCCTCGCCCAGGGCGTAGGTCACGTTGGGCTCGAGAGAGGGGGAGAGCGAGAGGCGCTGGCGAAGCCGGTACTCCGCGTCGAACAGGTGCACGCGCACCTCGAAGCGCCTGGAGAGCGCCTCGAGCATGGCGACGTCCTCGGCGCTGTCCAGGTTGAACAGCCACGCCAGCGAGCCGGGCGGCCCCTCCCCGCCCCCGGCCGCCAGGATCAGCGCGATGAGCGGAAAGTTCTCCATCCGGTGGAGCTGGAAGAGCACTTCCACCCGCGGTCCGAGCTCTGCGGGCCCGGGATGCTGCTGGAGCAGGTGGAGGACACCCCGGTCGAGGAAGGCGTGCTGGTTCAGGCCACCCTCGCGCCAGCGCTGCAGGGCCTCGGCCTGGCGTCCGCTGCCGTCGGCCTCCTCCAGCCCCTCGAAGTCGACCTCGGCGCCCTCGCCCTCCACCTCCGCGTCGAGCCCGTCGGCCAAGGCGAGCGGCGTCACCACCCAGGCCTCGGCCTGCTCCAGCTCCTCGGGCAAGGCGCCGAGCGGCAGCGCCTCGTCCCGGCCTGGCGTCCAGGGCGAGGGGGGCACCGCGCGTTCGAGCGCCTGGGCGCAGGCCCGCGCGCCGAAGACGAAGGCCGCCGCGCGCACGCAGCCCGGTACGCTGCCCCCTTGCCCGAGCAGCTCCTGGTAGAACTGGACGCGCAGCTCGAGCTCCTGCGACCTCCACGCGGAGGGGTAGCAGCACACGTAGCGCCCGCGGCCCGGATCGTGCACGAAGACCGGCGTGTCCGCGCCGAACTCCCGCCCGCACGCTGCGCAGCGCACCAGGTTGAGGCGCTCGGTCAGCAGGCTGTCCAGAAGCTCCGCGTGGGTCGCGAGGTTGAGCACACGCAGCACGTTGGCGCTGAAGCTCTCCCCGCAATCGCAGGTCAGGCGCACCTGCCGCCAGCCGGTCGTGAGGAGGTCCACGCCCGCCGCCTCCCCTCTCGCGCTCAACCGCGGAAGAATCGCTCGGCGAGCAGCGCGAGCCGCGCGCGGGTCTCGGGCGGCGCGCGCCTGGGGTCCGAGATGATGGCGCCGTCCAACGCCCGCTGGCAGGCGCAGGTCCCCGCCGGGGGGAAACGCGCCGCCAGCCCCAGGATGGCCCGCTTGGCCACAGCCACGTTCTGCCTGAACACCTCGAGCACGGCGTCCACGCTGACCTCGGCCTCGCTCGCGTGCCAACAGTCGTAGTCGGTCGCCAGCGCCAGGGTCGCGTAGCACATCTCCGCCTCCCGGGCCAGCTTGGCCTCCGGCAGGTTGGTCATGCCGACCACCGAGGCCCCCAGCGAGCGGTAGAAGCTGGACTCGGCGCGCGTGGAGAACACCGGGCCCTCCATGCACACGTAGGTCCCGCCGCGGTGGTACCTCACGCCCAGGCCCGCGAGCACCTCTGCCATGGTCCCGCAGAGCGCCTGGCAGACGGGATCGCCGAAGGTCACATGGGCCACCAGACCCTCGCCGAAGAAGGAGGCCTGCCGGCCCTTGGTGCGGTCGAAGAACTGATCCGGCAGCACCATGTCACCGGGGCGGATGTCCTCCCGCAGGCTGCCGACCGCGGAGAAGGACAGCAGGTGACGGGCGCCAAGCTGGCGAAAGCCGTGGATGTTCGCCCGGTAGTTGACCTCGGATGGCATCAGCCGGTGGCCGGCGCCGTGGCGCGCGAGGAACACCACGCGCACGTCGCCCAGCCGCCCTGTCAGGTAGGCGTCCGAGGGCTGGCCGAAGGGCGTCTCCAGGGCCACGCTCTCCCGATCGGCCAACCCCTCGACGTCGTACAGGCCGCTGCCGCCGATGATGCCCAGGATCGCCTCGCCCACGTGCCACCTCGCCCAGGTCGCGTCGCCCAGCCCCCCCGGCGCTAGAAGCGTACCCCACGCGCGCCGACCCGGTCAACGGGCACCCCGCCCCGGGGCGGCGCCCGGGCCGCCCGGCAGCGTTGCGTGTGCTCCGGGACGCCGTGGGGTACAATGCGCCGACCGCGATCTACGCGCAGGTGAATTTGGCGAACTGAGCCCGGAGCGCGGATGACCCCCTGGCGTCGCCTCTATCGGGTCCGCCCCTGGCCGGCCAGCGTGCTGGCGCTGCCGGTCCTCCTCCTGGCGAGCTGGTACGGCTGGCACGCGTACGCCAGCCTGGACGCCTACCGCCGGGCGGCCGAGCCCGGCCGCGCGCTCTCCCTCGAGGAGTACCACCTGGCGCTGCACGACGTGCTGCGCCACGACCTGCGCCGCCTGGCCCAACCCGCCGCGCCGCGGAGGCCTCGCGTCCCGCACCTCGAGCTGCGCCTGTCCAACGCCGACCTGGCCGCACTCGAGGCGGGCGCGCTCCAGTCCGAGAAGCGCCCCTACGTCGACGCGCGGCTGGTCCGCGGCACGCGTGAGGTGAAGGTCAAGGTGCACCTGCGCGGGGCCCAGCCCTGGCACTGGCTGAACCCGCAGAAGTCCCTCAAGCTGAAGCTGGCCAAGGGCCGCGAGGACTCTGACCGGGCCTTCCTGCGCGGTGAGGTGCTCAACCTGGTCAACGATCCGAACCCGGTGCCTGTGGCCGACGAGCTCGTCTTCGCCCAGGCCCGCGCGCTCGGGCTGCTCGCCCCGGCCACTGGCTTCGCACGTCTCAGGATCAACGGCGCGGATCTGGGGCTCTTCCGCGCCAGCGGCCAGGCGGACGAGAGCATCCCTCGCGCGGCCCGGCGTTACCCGGGCAGCCTCTACTCGGGGAACCTCTCCTCGAGGGCGCCCGCGGATGCGCTCTGGACCGAACCCGGGCCCTGGAAGAAGGTCTCCTGGCAGCTCGGGGAGGAGGACACGCGGGCGGACCTCGAGCGCCTGCTCGCGACCCTCGCCCGCGGCAGCCTGGCGGAGCTCACCGACTACGCCGAGCACGAGCTCGACCTGGAGCGGTTTGCGGCGCTGGAGGCGCTCGAGATCGCCTTCGGCGTCGGGGAGCGCGACGCGCGCCGCAACCACAAGCTGTACCTCGATCCGCACCGCGGCCGCTGGCAGTCCATCGCCTGGGCCGTGCGCGGCTTCCGCCACCGGCCCGAGATCGAGCTCTGCGACCACCCCCTGGGCCTGCGCCTCAAGCTCGTGCCCGGCTACTTCACCCTGCGCGCGCGAGCGCTGCACAAGCTCCTCTCGGGCCCGGCGCAGCCGGCGACCCTGCGGCGGAGGGCCATCGAGCAGCTCGAGCGGCTGTGGCCAGAACTGATCTCCGATCCCCACTGGGATGCGGTCCGGGTGCTGCCCAACACGAACAGCTTCGTCCGACGCATGCCCGTCTTCATGGACGAGGAGCGCCTGGCGCTCGCTCTGGACTCGTCGCTGGCCAACCTCGCCACCCGGCACGCCTTCCTGCGCGAGCGCTTCGGCGCCCTCGAGCTCCGCCACGAGCTGGGCGCGGCGCGTACCATCGCAGGCGGCCACGAGGCCGCGCTCCGCCTCTGGCTCCACGGCCAGGGCGGGTTGCGCCTGGCCGGCTTCTCCGCCCGCTTCGCCGCCGACTGCCGGGAGCCGAGCTGGCAGGTCTTCGCCCGCGGGTCGCCGGTCACCGCCGGGGGCCTGACCGCGGAGCAGCCCGCCATCGCGCCGCTCGACCTCGAGCCCGTGGCGCTGCTGGTCGCGCGCCCCGGGGGCGAGCTGCGCGCGGAGCCCGCGCCCACCGCCCATGAGCTACGGGTGGTCTCCGGCTGCGCCCCGCTCGAGTTCGAGGCCCGGGGCACGCGCCTGGATGACGGCAGCTGGGTACGCTCCCTGCCCCTGCCGCCGGGCGGCCTCGGGCCAGCCCCTCCTGAGCCGCCGGCGCCCGACCACGTGCCCGCGCTGGTCGCGGGCGAGCGTGGGCTGCACCCCTGGACGATCGCGCCGCCACGCCCCGAGGAGGTACGGCTGGGGCCCGGCGACGTCGCTGTCGAGGGTCCGCGCGTCTACGGCCGGCACCAGGTGGTGCGGGTCGAGCCCGGCACCACCCTGCGCATGGGCGCGGCCGCCAGCCTCGTCTTCCTCGGTCGGGTCGAGATCGCGGGGAGCGAGGATGCGCCGGTCCGGGTGGTTGCTGCGGGTGAGCGACCGTTCGGTGGCCTGGCACTCCAGGGGCCGGGCACGGCCGGGTCCAGCCTGCGTCACCTCGAGATCCTGGGCGGGACCCACGCGACCTGGCGCTCGGCGAGCTACCACGCTGTCCTCGAGGTGCAGGACACCGAGCGGATCGCGCTCCAAGACTGCCGCATCCAGGGCGCGGCGCGCGAGGGGCTCCACGTGGGCTCGGTGCGCGGCCTCGCCATCGACGGCCTCGTCGTGGAGGACGCGGGCCGCGACGGGGTGGACCTCGAGTTCGTCGAGGGCAGCCTGCAGCGCCTGCGGGTGCTGCGCGTGGGCGACGACTGCCTCGATCTGATGGGCGGCAGGCTCGAGGTGCGCGACGCCGCGCTCGTCGGCGCCAAGGGCAACGCGATCAGCGCGGGCGAGGAGGTCGATCTGACCGTGGCGAGCAGCCTGCTCGCTGGCGCCCAGACCGGCCTCCGGGTGAAGAACGCATCCACGGTCACGCTCTCGGGAAGCCTCTGCTACGCTGACGAGGTCGGGTTCGTGGTCAAGAACCCAACGGCCTACTACCCCCGCCGCGCGCGTCTGCTCACCGACGGCGTGGGCCTTGTGGAGGTCGGAAGAGAGGTCCAGGTCGAGAAACAGGTCGAACGGCGGGCGGACCTCTCGCGCGTATTCCGGACGCTCTCCGACGAGGGCGGCCTCGCGCGTTTGCGGCGCGAGGTGCTCGGCCTGGACGACTGGGCGGGCCTGCCAGCCCTCGTCCAGGCCTGGCGCACGGGGGACGCGCCATGAGCGGCCGCTGGCCCAGCCTGAGCTTCGTGGCCCTCGTCCTGGCGTGGGCCGCGGCGATCGCGTTCCTCGCCTGGGGCGCGACCGACCCCGAGCTCGAGCAGGTCTGGCGGCTGCACCAGGAGCTGCGCAGTGGCCGCCGCGTGAGCCTGTCCCCGCCGGAGGCCGCCCTGCTCGAGCGCACGCTCGGCGCCCACCCCGGGCTCGCCGAGGACTGGCTGGACGGCGCGCGCCTCGGGCTGCTCAGCGCCGAGGAGGGCGGCTGGCTGCGCGCCCCGGGGGCCGTGCTGCTGCGCGCCCGGGGCGCGGCGCCGCAGCCCGCGCTCCGCCTGGACGTGCAGCTGGCGGCCGAGCACCTGCCGCTCGAGGTCGAGCTCCGCTGCGGCGAGGCGCTGGGGCGCCTGCGCTGCGAGCGCGCGGGGAGCCACGAGCTCGCCCTGCCGGCTGGCGAGGCCGCGCTCTGCCAGCTCGAGATGGCTGGCCCGGGCGGTCGCCCCCTGCCCTCCCCGCCCGCGGTGCGCCTGCTCCTGTCGGAGGCGCCATGATCCGGCGCTTCAACCGCTACGAGCTCAAGTACCTCGTCGACGTCCGCACGGCCGAGCGGCTGAGGGCCGACCTCGCCGAGCTGGCCGCCCCCGATCCGCACAGCGGCCTCGCGGGGTACCGGCTGGCCAGCCTGTACTACGACAGCCCGGGGCTCGACTTCTACTGGGCCAAGATCGAGGGCATCCGGTTTCGGCGAAAGCTCAGGCTGCGGGTCTACCTGCCTGACGACGGCGCGCGGCCGCAGCGCGGCATGGTGGAGATCAAGCAGCGGGTGAACCGCACGGTGAAGAAGCGCCGCCTGGTGCTGCCGCTCGAGGCGGCCGAGCGCCTGTGCGCAGGCGAGAGCCCCGACCAGCCGCTCGACGACAGCGACCGCCAGGTGGCCTCCGAGGTGTGCTACCTGGTGCAGGCCATGCACCTCCAGCCGACCGCCATCACCAGCTACCGCCGGGTGGCCTACGTGGGCGGGCGCTACGATCGCGGGCTGCGCGTCACGCTGGACTACGACTGCCGGGGCCGGGATCACGCGCTGCAGGTCGACCTCGACGCCCGGGACCACCCTTTCCTGCCGCCGGACGTGGTGGTGCTGGAGGTCAAGGCGGACGAGGTCGTGCCCGACTGGGTCACCTCGCTGCTCGCCCGCCACAACTGCCGGCTGCAGCGCCTGAGCAAGTACTGCGCCGCGCTGGCCCGCGCGCGGGGCCTGGCCTACACGGTCGCCACGCCCGCCTCGGCGGGGCTCGCCCAAGGGAGATAGGGCATGGACAAGCTGCTGCAGGACCTCGA
>Ga0116143_10003963_pt1 | contig 14449 bp, 12 predicted proteins | sample AD_UKC034_MetaG_FD_89745 | JGI IMG/M metagenome (GOLD analysis project Ga0116143, IMG submission 89745) | Active sludge microbial communities of municipal wastewater-treating anaerobic digesters from USA - AD_UKC034_MetaG | ecosystem: Engineered > Bioreactor > Anaerobic > Digestate | place: USA...
CGATCTCGGGCCGGTTGTAGCGGCTGTCGATCCAGTGCAGCAGGCGGTTGAGGCCCCGGGGGACGATCGCCCAGCCCATGGCGGTCCGGGGCCAGGCGGGATCGAGCGAGAAGTCGGCCTCAATATCGGCGTCGGGGTCGCAGCCCTCTCCGGCCGGTTCCTTCCCGGGCGCGCCGGCCGCATAGTGGGTGGTGTAATGGTTGAGGCCGAAAAAATCGCTGCTTCCCTTGAGCAGTTCGCGATCGCGGTCCGAAAACCGCGGCAGACGCTCTCCGAGGCGGCTGCGCATGCTCTCCGGATAGCGGCCGAACCAGAGCGGATCGCCGAACCAGCCGAGGATGAACTCGAGCGCGCGCTGCGCCGCTTCACGGTCCTGAGTCGCGGAGGTGAGGGGCTCGCGCCAGTCGCAGTTGGCGGTCAGCCCGATGCGGCCGCTCTGCCCCGCAAAGCGGGTGCGGTAGAGCTCGACGGCGAGGCCGTGGGCTCGCAGCATCTGATGGGCGGCCTGGTAGGGGCCGTCGCGGCAGACCCGGCCGGGGGCGAAGGAACCCTGGCCGTAGCCGAGAACCGCCGCCACCCAGGGCTCGTTGAAGGTGATCCAGTGCTTCACCCGGTCGCCGAAGTGGCTGAAACAGAGCCCGGCATAGTCGCGAAAGAGCCCGGCGCAGCGGGGATCGAGCCAGCCGTCGATTTCAAGCTGCAGGGCGAGAGGGAGGTCCCAGTGGTAGAGGGTCACCCAGGGGGTGATGCCGTGGGCGATGAGTTCGTCGATGAGAGCCGAATAGAAGCGGATTCCATCGGGGTTGGCGGGCCCGTACCCCGCGGGCTGCAGACGCGGCCAGGCGATGGAGAAGCGATAGGCTTTGACCCCCAGCCGGGACATGAGGGCGATATCCTCCCGGAAGCGGTGATAGTGGTCGCAGGCGGTGTCGCCGGTATCGCCGCCGGCGGTCTTGCCCGGCGTGTGGGAAAAGGCATCCCAGATCGACAGCCCGCGTCCGCCCTCGAGCCAGGCCCCCTCGATCTGATAGCTGGAGGTGGCGGTGCCCCAGATGAAGCGCGGCGGAAAAGTGATCATGCTTGGCTCCTGTTTTAACGGTGATCTGCACCCGCTGCTGCCCCTGCGGTTGTTAATATACAAATTGACGGCGGATGCGCAAAGAAAAAACGGCGGCGCCTGCAGATCGTGCCCAATTGCCTCGGATCGCCTCTTTTGCAGGAGGGGCGCCCTGCGGGAAAAGGCAGCCGCCGGACGTGCGGGGCCAAGCTTTTATCTTGGAAATGAGATATTAATTTGATAATTTTTGCGGTCAGTGCTTTTGCCACCAGGAAAAAACCGCAGAGCCGGACCCTATGCCCCCTTTCAAGCCTTTCGAAGAGATGCAGCCCGAAGATTTCGCCGCCATCGGCTTTAAATCCGGGCTGGAAATCCATCAGCAGCTTCTCACCTCCAAAAAGCTCTTTTGCCGCTGCCCGGCGGGCCGCTACAGCGATGACTATGACGCGGAGATCCTCCGCCACATGCGGCCGACCCTCTCTGAGCTCGGCGAGTACGATGGCACCGCCCTGATGGAGTTCAAGACCAAAAAGGAGATCATCTACCGGATCAACCGCGAGACCGTCTGCACCTACGAGATGGATGATACTCCCCCTTTTGAACTCAATGAAGAGGCCCTCGACATCGCCCTGGGCATCGCCATGCTCTACAACTGCGTCATGGTCGATGAGCTCCATATCGCCCGCAAGCAGTATCTCGACGGCAGTATCCCGACCGGATTTCAGCGCACCACCATTGTCGGCGTCGACGGCGCGGTGCCCTACCAGGACCGCTCCATCCCCATCATCCAGCTCGGTCTGGAGGAGGATGCCTGCCGCGAGGTGAGCGATGCCGGCCACCGCCGTGTCTACATCACCGACCGGCTTGGCATGCCGCTCATCGAGACCGTGACCGGGCCGGAGATGCGCACCCCGCAGGAGGTCGCCGAGGTGGCGCAGCTTTTGCGCCGGCTGGTCCGCTCCACCGGCCTGGTCCGCACCGGCATCGGCGCCGCCCGCCAGGATGTCAATGTCAGCGTCACCGGCGGCACCCGCATCGAGATCAAGGGGGTTTCGCGCATTCCCCTGATCCCCCTTTTAACCTACAACGAGGCGATGCGGCAGTGGAATCTGCTCCACCTGCGCGACGAACTCTACCGCCGCGGCATCACTGCGGAGAGCTTTACGGGGCGCTATGAGATCGCCAACAAACTGCTGCGCAAGACCCGCTTTCAGCCGATCGCCCAGGCCATCGCCGCCGGTGACACGGTCTATGGCGTCGTCCTGCAGGGTTTTCGCGATCTGCTGCGCTGGCCGACCCAGACCGACACCTTTTTTGCCCGCGAGATCTCCGACCGCGTCCGGGTCATCGCCTGTTTGACAACCCTGCCCAATATCATTCACAGCGACTCCCCCGGTGAGACCCTGGCCAGCTCGGAATGGCTCAACCTGCGCAAGCTGCTCAGCGCCGGCGAGGAGGAGACCCTCGTTCTGGTCTGGGGCCCCCCGGCCGATGCCGAGACCGGCGCCCGGGAGATTCTCATCCGCGCCCGCGAGGCGGCCATCGGCGTCCCCTCGGAGACCCGTCAGGCCCTCGAGGACGGCACCAACGGCTTTGAACGCATCCTGCCCGGGCCGGACCGCATGTATCCGGACACCGACCTGCCGCCCAAGGCGATCACGCCCGAACGGCGGGAGCGCATCCGCGCCACCCTGCCCGCGCCGGTCTGGGAGCGGCAAGCCCGCTACCGCGGCATGGGCATCCCCGCCGACACTGTGGAGCCGCTCGCCGCCTCACCGTGGGCCGGGATTTTTGAAAGCGCAACCGGGTCATGGGGCGTAAATCCCACCCTGGCGGCGGTGGTGCTGATCCAGTATCCCCGGCGGCTGCGCAAGAGCAAATCCGGAGCGGCCGGGGCGCTGACCGCGGAATTCATGGCCGGCCTGCTCAAGGCGGTCGGAGAGGGCCGGCTGCAGCGCGAGGGTATCCTCCCGGCGATGCGCCATTGGCTCGCCGGCGGAGAAAACCTCTGGGAGAACTGGCAGGGCATGGCTTCCAAAAACGAGATGCTCGGCTGGATCGCCGAGGCGCGGGTGGCGGAGTGCCGCTCTCTCGATCCGGCCGCCCGCCACCGGCTGCTCATGGGCCGGGTGATGGCCAAAGCGGCCGGACGGATCAACGGCGCCGAATTGGCCGAGAGCATAAAAGGGCAGGAGGGGGTGCTGTGAACCTGGTGACCAAAGAGAAAAAAGCTTTTTCCCGCCCCATGCGCCTGCTCTCGGCACTGATGCTTTTGGGCGAGGACCTGATCAAGGTGCCCCTCTTCCGCTGTCAGCGCTGCGGGGAGTGCATCCTGAGCCATACCGGCTTTGTCTGCTCCCAGCGCTGCCCGAAGCGGCTGCGCAACGGCCCCTGCGGCGGCACCGGTGAGGATGGGCACTGCGAAGTCTATCCCGAACGGATGTGCATCTGGTACATGATCTACCGCCGCGCTTCGTTCTTCGGGCGGCTGAAAATGCTCTACCGCGTCGAAAAGATCCATAACTGGAACCTGGAAAAAACCTCCGCCTGGCTCAACGTCTTTGCCAAGCGTATCGAGCCGCCGAAATGGCGGGTGCCGAAGGAGGAGGTAAAGCCATGAGCTTGCGGGAAAAAATCGCGAGCGGGGAATTCGTCGTCTGCGCCGAGCTGGGGCCGCCGCAGAGCTGTGACGATGCGGTGATCCGCAAAAAAGCGGGCTGCTTCAAGGGGGTGGTCGACGCCGTCAACATCACCGACAACCAGACTGCCATCGTCCGCCTCTCCAGCATCGCCGCGGGCCGGATTCTGCTGGAGGAGGGGGTGGAGCCGATCGTGCAGATGACCTGCCGCGACCGTAACCGCATCGCCATCCAGAGCGATCTGCTCGGCGCCGCGGCCATGGGCATCGAGAATATTCTCTGTCTCACCGGCGACCATCAGCGCTTCGGCGACCATCCCGAAGCGCGGGGGGTCTTTGACCTCGATTCGATCCAGCTCATCGCGGCAGTGCGGCAGATGAGCGAGGGCAGCCTGCTCTCGGGCCAACCCCTCAAAAAGGCGCCGAATTTTCTCATCGGTGCGGCGGCCAATCCCTGCGCCGAACCCCTCGAAATGCGCCTCATCCGGCTTGAAAAGAAGGTGCGCAGCGGTGCCGCCTTTATTCAGACCCAGCCGGTCTTCGACCTCGATCAGTTCAGCCGCTGGCTCGAGATGGCGCGCCGCCGCGGCCTGCACGAAAAGAGCGCTCTCCTCGCCGGCGTGCTGCCGGTCCGGTCGGCCAAAGCCCTGGAGTACATGGCCAGGGAGGTGCCGGGCATGCGCATCCATCCCCGCTATCTCGAGCGCATGCGCGCAGCCGCTGAGCCGCAGGAGGAGGGGGTGGCCATCGCCGTCGAGATGATCGGCGCCCTGCGGCAGATGGAGGGCGTGGCCGGCATCCATCTCATGCCGGTGATGTGGGAGAGCATCACCCCGCGCATCATCCAGGAGGCGGGGCTTATGCCCGCGCATGCACCCCGGCCCGCCTGTCCGCCCTGCAGCGGCGGCGAGAACGAAGCCAAATTCTAGCGAACGGAAAGTCCATGTCAACCGATTACAAGGGGTATCGCGGCGAGGCGCTGGCCGCGCTGCAAAATTTCAAGGCCCCGGTCTGGAGCGATGTCCGCGTCGTCACCGGCCAGGGGAGCTATACCGGCATCGTCCTGCCGCGCTCCGAGACCGCCGATGCCCGCCACATCGTCCTCAAGCTGCGCTCGGGCTACAATATCGGCATCGCCGCCGCCGGCATCACCGCCATCGAGGTCATGGGGCGCAGGGAGGCCCACTACAAGATCCCCGAAAAGGCGTTCCCGTACGATCCCAAAAAGCCGCGCGTCAAGCTGCTTGGCACCGGCGGCACCATCGCCAGCCGCCTCGACTACCGTACCGGCGCGGTGATCCCCGCCTTCTCGCCGGGCGAGCTCTATGGCTCCGTGCCCGAACTGGCCGACATCTGCAACCTTGAGACCGAAAAACTCTACGGCGTCTTTTCCGAAAACATGGGACCCGAACAGTGGATCGGCACGGCGCAGGCGATCGGCCGCGAGATCGAAAAGGGGGTGCAGGGCATCGTCATCGGCCACGGCACCGACACCATGCACCATACCGCGGCCATCCTCTCCTTCATGGTGCAGAACTCGCCCGTGCCCATCGTCATGGTGGGCTCGCAGCGCTCCTCCGACCGCCCCTCATCGGACGCCGCCCTCAACCTCATGCACAGCGTCAAGACCGCCGCCGAATCCGATATCGCCGAAGTGATGGTCTGCATGTTCGGCCCGACCTCCGATGTCTACGGCCTCCTCCACCGCGGCACCCGTGTGCGCAAAATGCACTCCAGCTACCGCTCCACCTTCCGCACTATCGGCGATCTCCCGCTCGCCATGGTCAGCCGCGACCGCATCACCCCGCTGCGCCAGGACTATAAGCGCAGGCGCAATGACCGCGAGGTGACCATCAACACCGCCTTCGAGGAGAAGGTGAGCATCGTCTACTACTATCCCAACATGAAGCCCGATATCATCGACGCCCTCATCGACAACGGCTACCGCGGCATCATCATCGCCGGCACCGGGCTCGGCCATGTCAACAAACCCCTCTATCCCGCCCTCAAGCGGGCGCAGGAGAACAAGATCGCCGTCTATATGACCGTGCAGACGCTCTGGGGCTATGTGCAGATGTATGTTTACGACACCGGGCGGGACATGATGGAACTGGGAGTGACGCCGATGGCCAACATGCTGCCGGAAGTGGCCTACGTCAAGCTGGGGTGGGCGCTGGGGCAGAGTGATGATCTTGAAGAGGTGCGCAGAATCATGTACGCACCGGTCAACGGAGAGATCACCGAACGCGAGCCCTCGAACGGCTATCTGATTTTCCAGGGCGGGATCCCCGAGGTGGAGGAGTTCATCTCGAGGATCAAGAAATAGCGGGCCGTCGCCCCCGCCGGCCGCCCGTTTTTTACCGTGACGGAAACCCCCTCCGCCCGGCCTCCTGCCGCTCTCTCCGCTTATGCGGTGTTGAGTTCCTTCAGGATGGTCTCGATCTCCGCCCGGAATGATTCGGGCGCCATCAATACCCCCCAGCCCTTCTGCATCTGAAAGATGCCATCATAGGCCGAGTCGTGAAAGGAGCGCACCACGTGCGGGATGTTCCGTTCCCTGAGCGCTTCGGTGAGCACCTGGGCTTCGATCTCATTCTTCAGGGTCATGATTTTGCTGAAATCCGTCATACCTTCCCTCCTTGCTGTTCAGATCTGCCATTTTTTCAAGTTTGCTCTGCAGGGTGCTGCGCGGAAGCTTTAACCGGCGCGCGGCCGCGCTGATATTGTGGCCGCATTCGCGCAAGGCCCGGGCGATGATTTCCCTCTCCCGGCTGAGCATGTAGCTGTCGAACGACTCCCAGGCGGCCGGATCGTCCGTTTTCTGCGTTGCGGCCTTTTCCCGGCGGCCGCCGCCCGCGTTTACGGCCGGCATATAGTCCATCTCCTGCGGCAGGGCGAGAAGGCGCTGGATGGTGTTCTCCAGTTCGCGGACGTTGCCGGGCCAGTCGTAGGCCATCATTTTCTGCAGCATCTCCGGAGTGACCTCGACCGGCCGGTCGCCGCGATGGTGTTTGGCGATGAAATGGTCGATGAGCAGGGGAATGTCCTCCCGCCGCTCGCGCAGTGGGGGCAGCGTCAGGGCGATGATGTTGATCCGGTAATAGAGGTCCTCCCGGAAGCTGTTCTCCCGCACCATCTGGAGGAGATTGGCCTTGGTGGCACAGACGACCCTGAAATTGACCGGTACGCTCTCCTGTCCGCCGATGGGTTGAATTTCGTGCTCCTGCAGGACGCGCAGCAGCTTGACCTGGAGGCGCATGGGCAGATCGTCGATGTCATCGATAAAGAGGGTGCCGTCATGGGCGCGTTCGATATAGCCGAGATGGCGCTTGTGCGCACCCGTGAAGGCGCCTTTTTCATGGCCGAAGAGTTCACTCTCGAGCAGGCTCTCGGGCAGCACAGCACAGTTGACCGCCACGAAGGGGCCCTTGCCGCGCTCGCTGTTCTGGTGGAGAAAATGGGCGACCAGTTCCTTGCCGGTGCCGCTCTCGCCCTCGATCAGCACGGTGTGGTCGGTGGCCGCCACCGAGCGCAGGGTCTTGACCAGCTTTTGCATCACCGGAGCGCTGCCGATGATTTCGCGGCCCTCGTAGCGGGTGATCCGTTTCTTGAGCTGGATGTTCTCGCTGATCACTGAATGGAGTTGCTGGATGTTGGCCAGCATGCTGAGCAGTTTGTCGGGAGAGAAGGGCTTGGTCAGATAATCGTAGGCGCCGAGCTTGAGCGCAGCCACGGCGGTCTCGACGGTCGCAAAGCCGGTGATGACAATGACCGTACAGCCGCTGTCGCGCGTCCTGGCCAGTTTGACCAGCTCAATGCCGTTCAGGTCCGGCAGACGCAGATCGGTGATCACGACCTCGAAGGGGCTCTTTTCCAGGGCGTCGATGCCGGCGCGGCCGGTTTCGCAGGCGGTCACCTGATAACCCTGCTTGGTCAGGGTTTCGGTGAGGGTGATGCGCGATATCTTTTCGTCTTCGACGAGGAGTATTTTCATTTGGCGCCCCCTGAAGGCAGGGTGATATGAAAGGTGGTCCCGCGATAGGGCCTGCTTTGGCAGGTGATGGTGCCGCCGTGGCTCTCGATGATGCCGAGGGAAACCGAGAGCCCCAGCCCGGTCCCCCTGCCCTCCTCCTTGGTGGTGAAGAAGGGATCGTAAATTTTGTCGAGGTCCTTGCTGTCGATGCCGCAGCCGCTATCGGCGATCTCGAGATGGATCCGCCCCTCTCCGTCGCTGGAGGTGGCGACGCGGATGGTGCCGCCTTCCTCCTCCTCTATGCTGTCCATGCTGTTGAGGAGCAGATTCATGATCACCTCCTGCATGAGATGGCGGTCGGCGTGGAGAGCGGGCAGACCGGGCTCGAACTTTTTCTCGATGATGATCTGATTCTTGCTGAGGCGGAAGGCGAGGAGGAAGAGCACCTTTTCGATCTCACTGTTGAGCTCCATCGCCACCGTCTGCTTGGCGTGCTGCCGTGAGAAGCCGAGGAGCTTTTGCACGATCAGGGCGATGTGGTCGAGGGCCTCGTCTGCCAGGGCGAGATAGCGCTTGACCTCCGGCAGATTGTGCGGTTCCTGTTCGATGGCGTAGAGGCAGCTCTTCATGCCGTGCAGCGGGTTGTTGATTTCGTGGGCCACGCCCGAGGCGAGGCGGCCGATGGAGGCGAGCTTTTCAGCTTGATGAATCTGGCGCTGCGCCTCGAGCAGCTGCCGGCGCGAATTATGGAGCCGCTCTTTCATCTTTTCGAAATTGCTCACCAGCACGCCGATCTCGTCCTCGCCCGCCTTCATCTGTGTCGGCACAATATTCTCGAGGTCGAACCGCTTCATCTCGGTGACGAGCTGGCCGAGCGACTGGGTGAGCCGGTTGATGAAAAACCAGATGACGGCGACGATGCTGACCACAAAGAGGACGGCCAGGCCGAAGATGAGGAAAAAGAGACGCTGCAGCCTGGCGCGGGTCGGCTCGAGGTCGAAACCCATGTGGAGCTCGCCCCAGGACTTGCTCTGGATCTGCAGGGGGATGCCGGCCTCGAGGATCCAGCCGAAAGGGCGGGAGTGATAGATGCTCGTCCCAGTCCTGCCGTTTGCGGACGGGAGCGCTGATGCGGCTTCTTTAGCATCGGGCTCGGCGCTCCTGAAGCTGCTGCGCACGGCTACATTGCCCTCCGCATCGTACATCACCAGCCATTTCACCTGACCGTTCTTGCCCAGGAAATTGTGGATCTGATTCTCGAGATAGCCCTCGTTGGGAAGAAGGCCGCTCTCCTGATAGATCAGGCCGTCCAGAATGGAGGCCGCAAAGGTGCGGGCCACGGAGAGGGCGTTCTGGCGCTGGTTTTCGAGGATGAGGCCGCGCCACTGATAGAGCAGAACGATCGAGATGATCATCGTCAGCACGATCATAAGGATGCCCAGGAAAAGGACGAGGCGCACTTTGAGGCTCCTGATCATCATCGAGGTCTTTCCTTGAGCGCGGCGAAGATGGCGTCCACCTGGTCGTAGTCGCTCTCCTGCGCCCGCGCAAAGCCCCAGGCGAATTCGGGATCCCAATCCTTGATCAGATCCCTGTGTTCGGGGCGGCTCGCATCGATCCTGAGCAGGGCGTTGATCATCGCCTCGCTGATGCGGGGAGCCATATCCCTGCGGATGATGATCGGCGAACCCGGGATCTCGCGGGAGACTGCGATGACGCGAATCCCCTTGCTGGTGAACTCGGCGGCGACCCGGTCCTTCACCACCCCGGCGTCGAAGCGGCCGAGCAGAACCTGGTAGACCACGGTATGATGAAAACCGAAATAGTGAATTGAGTCGAGATCGCTGGCCGTGAGGCCGTGGCGCTGCAGCTCATAACCGAGCAGCCAGTTGCCGGAAAAGGAGAGCGGGGAGGGGAGCGCAAGACGCTTGCCGGCGAGATCGGCGATTGATCGGATGGGAGAATCATCCCGTGTGATCACCATCGAATGGAAATAGGGCTGCAGATGGCTGTTGAGGGGCTTGAGGATGCAGCGGATCGGATGGTTCCGGCGCGCCTCGAGATAGAGGTAGGTGCCGAGAAAGGCGGACTGGATCTCGCCCTGATCCAGCTGGGCGATGGTCTCCTCGTAGCTGCTGCTTAGCTTGAGGGCGAAGAGGATGCCGGTCTCCCGGGTGAGATAGTCCATGATCGGCTGGTAGCCGTCGTAGATCAGATTGGGAGAAAAGCGGGAGATGACCCCGACATGGACGGTATCCCGGGCTCCTGTTGCAGAGGGCGGCGCGGGAAGGGGGGCGGTCTCCTCATACCCGGTGGAGATGTCCATGAAATTGCGATAGACCAGGAGGGTGAGAGCCATGAAGAAAAAGAGTAAGAGGAGAATGAGTCCTGAACGGCGCAGCATGATGATTCCAGTCATTGGGTTACGGTCAGATAAAATACGGCCTGAACGCATAAGAAGCAAGCAGAATGTCGAAAAACCGGCAGTTGGACTGCCGAAATATCGTTGAAACGCCGATCCATCGTCACTTCCGCCGGTAAGGCCCGGCGCAGCTCTTCTCCAAGATATATAGATATAATGAGTTACAAGGATACTATATCTGGCATGACCTTTGCAGTCAGAAACCTGTACCGTTCACCAAGAGAAGGAGAGCCTATGCCTGAGATCAAACCCCGCTTTGAATTCCGCGCCTTCGCCCAAAACTTCGGCATCGTCGAGGAGAAGATGCGCGCGCTCAGCCCCGTCGACCAGATCCGCGAAAGCCTGGAGATCTATATCATGTCGGCCGGCAACAGCGAGAACAATACCAAGATCCGCAATGATCTGATGGACATCAAGGTCCTGGTGCAGGTGCAGAAGGGACTGGAGCAGTGGAATCCGCGCATGAAGGGTCAATTCCCGATGGCCGTGGAGGTGATCAGAAACGAGGTTTTTCCCGCCTTCGGCGTTCCCATGCCCGGGTTCAAACGCGAGAGCTACACCCTGGTGCAGTACATCGAGGAGATCATCAAGCCGCACCCGCAGCTGGCCGCGGTCAATGTCTTCAAGCGCCGCATGGGATTCACCATCAACGGCTGCATCGCCGAGCTGGCGGAGGTCTATGTCAACGGCGCGCGCCTGATGACCGCGAATCTCGAATCGACCGATGTGGAGGCCATCCTCGCGGCCAGAAAGATGATCGCCCTTGAGGAGTATGAAAACGTCAACTATCTGCTGGCGATCAAGCGGGTGATCGGCATGGAGCCGCTCTCCGCCACATCCATGTATAGAGCCATTTCCCAGGTCTGACCGGCCTGCCCTGCGGCCGCGCCGCTTATGGTCCGGCCGCCCTTAACCTTTCCAATAATGGAGTACCCATGGCCAACGAAGTCGAACGTAAATTCCTTGTCAAGGGCGAATTCGCCCCCTTCGCCAACAAAAAGACCCGCATCATCCAGGGCTATCTCTCCTCCGTGCCCGAACGGACCGTGCGCGTCCGCGTCAAGGGCGACAAGGGCTACATCACCATTAAAGGCATCGGCAATGCCTCGGGTGCCAGCCGCTATGAATGGGAAAAAGAGATCCCCGTCAGCGAGGCCGAAGAACTGCTCAAGATCTGCGAGCCCGGTGTGATCGACAAATGCCGCTACCAGGTCAGCGCCGGGGTGCACACCTTTGAGGTCGATGAGTTTTATGGCGAGAATCAGGGACTGGTCGTCGCCGAGGTGGAACTGGCCGGGGAGGAGGATTTCTTTGAAAAGCCGTCGTGGCTCGGCGAAGAGGTCACCGGCGACGTCCGCTACTATAATTCGATGCTGATGAAGAACCCCTATACCCGGTGGTGATTTCAGCCAGGATCTGGTTCATCTCCTCCGCCGCCCGGCGGGGGGATACTTACGGAGTCCGTTTGCCATGACGCCATTCGATCCCCTCGATATGCATAATTACCGTATCGAGCAGCTGCCGAAACGGGCGAAGGGCCGGTTTGAAAAAGGGCTTGCTGCGGCGGGTCCCTTTCTCGCGTTGGCCGCGTTCATCCTCTTGGGCTGGCTGGTCAAGCTCCCTTTCCTGCAGGAGATCGAGGCCTCCATGCTGACCTCGGCTCAGGCCAAGGCGGCCTTTGCCAAACTCGGTGCGGCGGCCTTTACCCGCAGTAACGAGATGATGCTGGCGATCTTTGCCGCCAGCCTCATCCTCTGGATGACCGAGGCCATTCCCAACTATCTGACCTCGCTCATCGTCATCATCGCGCTGGTGCTCACCAGCGTGCTGCCCGAAAAGACCGCCTATGCCCAGCTGGGCCATGAGGTGATGTGGCTCAACATCATGTCTTTCGTCCTGGCGAGCATGCTGGTGGCGACGGGTGTGGCCAAGCGCTTCGCCCTCTGGTTCATCCTCCGCTTTGGCAAGAATGCCAACCGGATCTTTCTCAGTTTCATCTTTATCAACCTGCTGCTCTCCGCTTTCATCTCGGCGACCACAGCCAAGGCGGCCATTCTGCTGCCCATCTTTATGGTGATCGCGGCCATCTATGGCGCGCGCGGCGGCGACGAGAAAAACAATTTCGGCCGCAGCATTGTGATCCAGAATCTCTTTGAGATCAATGTCGGCGCCAGCGCTTTCATGACCGGTTCAGGAGCCAATCTCCTCGCCGTCTCGTTGATCGCCGGGGCCATCGGCACACAGGTTTTCTTTTCCGACTGGATGACGGCCATGCTGCCGGTCGCGATCCTGCTCATGCTGATCGGCTATCTCCTCGCCTACAAACTCTTTTTCCCGCTCAAGCCGGAGGAAAGGCTGCCTCAGATCGAGGGCGGCATGGAGAGGCTGCGTCAGGAGTATCAAAGCCTCGGCAAGACGGATATTCAGGAGATCAAGGCGATCATTCTCTTCATCGCCATACTTGGTTTCTGGGCGACCGACCGCGTGCACGGTATCAGCCCGACAGCGGTCGCCTTTGTCGGGGCGATCGTCGCTCTGCTGCCGCGTATCGGGATCGTCAACTGGAACGACGTCGACATCCCCTGGCATCTGATGCTTTTTTCGGCCGGGGCCTATGCCCTGGGGGCCGGATTGAGCGCGACGGATCTGCCGGTGCTTGCCGTTAACGCCTTTTTCGACCATGCCGGCATCGGCGACGGGACCCCTTTCTGGGCGATCTTTATGCTGCTGACCGGGGTGATGATCTTCAGCGCCCTGCTCTTCCAGTCCAAGACCATGCGCTGCATGATCTTCGTGCCGATCGCCATCGGTGTCGCCGGCCGTTTCGGGTTCAGCGTCATCAGCCTGGCCCTGCCGGTGGCCTTTATGATTGAGCACGTCTATGTGCTGCCCTTCAACAGCAAGCCGGCGGCTTTACTTTACGAGACCGACCGCTATTCCATGGGCGATGCCTTCCGGTTCGGTTTTACCATGATGGTGATCGCATGGCTGCTCAACATCATCGCCGGCGAGACCTGGTTCAGAACGCTCGGCATCACCCCGAACGGCGTTTTCGGCCTCTTTTAATCAGCTTATGAGGCGGAGTTATGTCACTCCTGTTTAAAAAGAACAAGCAGACCGAGATCCAGATCGATGAATTTCTCGATCTGGTCATCAAGGGGGGGCTCATCTTCAAGCAGGCCGTACGATTCTATCTGCAGGGCCGGCGTGAGGAATTCGAGAGCCATCTCAGGGAACTGTGCGAGACCGAGGAGAAGGGCGACGAACTGCGCCGGCAGATCGAAAGCAAGCTCTATCTGCGCACCCTCATTCCCGAATCCCGCGGCGATGTGCTCGGCCTGCTCGAGAGTTCGGACAAGGTGCTCAATCAGACTACCGAGACCCTGATGCAGTTTTCGGTCGAATGCCCGGTCATTCCCGAGGATCTCCATCCCGTTTTCATCGACGTCTCGGAGTATGCCGTCAGCGCCGAGGAGGGGATGGTCAAGGCCATCCGCGCCTACTTTCGCGATCTCGCCGCAGTCCGCGACCATGTCAACAAGGTCCTTTTTTACCGCAAGGAGGCCAACAAGAGCGCGGAAAAATTCAAGCGCGCTGTTTTCGGCGGGGATCTGCGCCTGAGCCATAAAATCCACCTCCGCTACTTCGCCTATCATATCGAGTTGATCGCCGAAGAGGCCGAGGACGTCTGCGACCGGTTATCGATCGCCACCATCAAACGCTATATTTAGCAAATCCGGTATGATCTGGTTTTTCCTGACAAGCGGTCTTTTTCTGGGATGGTCTCTCGGCGCCAAGGATGCAGCCAATGTCTTCGGCACGGCGGTCGGCTCACGCATGGTGCGTTTCAAGGCGGCCGCCGCCATCGCCAGCCTCTTTGTGATCCTCGGGGCCGTTGTGGAGGGCGCCGGCGTCACCGAGACCCTGGGTCACCTGGGTGCGGTCAACGCCATCGCGGGTTCCTTCACCGTCGCACTCGCCGCAGGGCTGACCATCGCCTGGATGACGCGCGCCAGAATTCCGGTGGCGACCTCGCAGGCGATCGTCGGGGCGATCGTGGGCTGGAATCTCTTCACCGGTTCCCCGACGGATCTGGGGGTGCTCTCCAAAATCGTCGCGACCTGGTTCATCTCCCCGCTGCTCGCGGCGATCTTTGCCATCCTGATTTATCTGCTTTTCAAATTCGTTCTCGGCCGGGCGCGCATCCATATGCTCCGCCTCGACGCCTATACCCGCGCGGGGCTGATCGTCGTCGGCGCACTCGGATCGTATACGCTGGGGGCCAACAACATCGCCAACGTCATGGGCGTTTTCGTGCCCGCCTCCCCCTTTCACGATATCCATCTTTTCGATCTCTTC
>Ga0116143_10003965_pt1 | contig 14447 bp, 13 predicted proteins | sample AD_UKC034_MetaG_FD_89745 | JGI IMG/M metagenome (GOLD analysis project Ga0116143, IMG submission 89745) | Active sludge microbial communities of municipal wastewater-treating anaerobic digesters from USA - AD_UKC034_MetaG | ecosystem: Engineered > Bioreactor > Anaerobic > Digestate | place: USA...
TCTTCTCCCGTTCCGTCAACTACTCCATACCTGGTACAAAAATGTAATCCCTAAACAGTGTACCTGAATCCAACTATCTCAAATAAACAAAAAAGGCCATCCTTTTGGGACAGCCCCTTTTTTTAAGTACTATTTTGTAGCAGGCGGTATAGGTGCAGGTACCCTGTTTTCCACCGGTGGCAGTGTTTTAAGATATGTATAGACCGCCTCCAGATCTTCATCAGTCATTTTTGCAAAATTGGGCCATGGCATAGGTGGCAAAAGATCTCTGCTTTCTTTAATACCCTTTAGCTTTCCATGACGTAATGCATATTTGAAATTTTCTAATGGCCAGCTTGCTGCACCTGTAGGATCACTGGTAAGGTTTGCAGAAAAGGAAATACCCCAGGGTCCCGCTGCTGATGTAAGGTCCTCATTAAACTGAGCAATACCTTTTCTGGCCAATGCCTGATTAAAAGAAGGTACGGGTCTTGAAGAAGGGAAACCCGATAGTCTTCTTTCCATGTCAATCTCCGGCCCCTTTGGCCCCATAATTTTGGGAGAATGGCAATCGTCACAAACTCCAATAGTAACGAGATATTCTCCGCGTTTTACAAGAGAAGCAGGATCCATTTTTACCGGACCCTGTTGTTTGGCTGTTGAACTGTTACAAGCAGTGGCGATAACTACCATCGCAGCAACAAAAACAGAAATGATCAATACTACTTTTCGCATAACAAAGGTTTTAATGGTTATTTGTTGGCTTAAAAATGGCTTGATTTTTTTACCTGTACAATCCCATGTATATGTGAAAAGAATTGGCTTAAAAAAAAGAGTATGTGATGGCTTATCACATACTCTTACATTATTTTCTAAAATGAAATGACGGGCAGCTGTATCGGAAGTTATTATATAACATCACTGCTAACATTGCTTAGCAGTAATTAACCGTGTTAAACAATTTTATCCTTAAAAGCTTTGGCCACAGCTTCTGATTTAGAGTTTACATGTAGTTTTTCATAGATCTTTTTAATATGGCTTCTCACAGTATCAATAGCAATATACATTTCAGCGGCTATCATTTTATAGCTGTAGCCGTTAACAAGATGTTGCAATACTTCTTTTTCCCTGTCGCTGAGGTTATAATCTTCCCCTTGAGGCACCTGCACTTCTGAAAACATTTTTAACACCTGTGTGGCGATGGAAGATGTCATAGGGGCTCCTCCGCTTGCAGCTTCTGTTATATACTCAAGAAGTTTTGCCGGTGGTGTTTTCTTTAATACATATCCGTTTGCCCCGTTTTTAAGGGCTTCAAATACATTTTTGTTATCATCAAAAACTGTCAGCATCAATACTTTTACTTCCTGGTTATACTGCCGTATAAGTTTCAATCCTTCAATGCCATTAACTACGGGCATATCTATATCCATCAGGATGACATCAGGATTAAAAGCCTCTACTTCTTGTATCACATTGCTGCAATTTTTAAACGAAGCCAGGATCTCAAAACCATCGCTGCCATCAATAAGCATAGTTAACCCTTCGCGGAGCTGAGGGTTATCTTCGTACAGAATTACCTTAATCATGTGTGGTGTTTGTATTTATATAATCAAGCCTTTATACAAATCTACTTATCTGACAACCCGCTCCCAATCACATATTAATGTGAAATGCCAGTAGTTTCTAACTGCCACTATACCAGTAGTTTAAGTTGATTGATCGGGGTGCTCAGATAGTCAATTTGCTTAAAAACCTCTTCCCCCGGTCAATATTCCGTAGAATGAGGGCAGGTATTTTTTTAATACACGACCGGTACTGAGGCAAAGAACTACAACAAATGCAGGAATAATGATATAACTGAGTAAACGATAACCTGGCAGAAAACTCAATTCTTTTACGGCCATAGTCATCATATATGGGAGAAGTGGCACATGCATTCCATATAAGAAAAACGAGAATCCACTTGCCTGGTGAAACCATTTTTTATTCATGCACCATTTGATCACTTTATCCGATCCGAACCACATAGCCATAATGCCTGCCAGTACTGAAAGCTGGTAAAATATCAGTAAGGTTAAAGATGTACCTATTGTATTAGGTTCCAATTCGAAAGCCATAAATGTCTTGATCACTGTGAATCCGATAAAGAAAATAAAAGCTAGTCCGGTGCTAAACCAGGCAGGTTGATTTTCTATGGATATTTTTTTCTTTTGCAGGAATATGCCCAGGGAAAAGAAAAAAAGTCCCCGGCCATCTATGTATATAAATTGAAATCCTAAAAAGAAAGAAAGGAAAGTCAGCGGTAGCCATATGTAAGGAATCTTTATAACCAGCCAGCGTATTAATGGATAGATCAGGTTATAGATAAAGAGAGAAACAATAAACCAAAGCTGGTAAGCAACAGGCGCAGATAGCCAACGTTGGATCATTCCTCTCCAGCCGATTTCAGTATAAGGCCTGTTGTCTTGCAACTGGTCCAGCTTGGCAGTACTCACTATATCGGCAGTATAAGAAAACTGTTGTAATGCAAAAGTTAATAAAAGAGCAGCAGCGCTCCAGAGTAAGAAAGGAATGATAAGCGTTTTGAACCTTTTTTTTATTTGCTGAAGGTATGGCCGCTGATCGTATGCGGCATATAAATACCCGGATATTATGAAAAGCATCGGTATCCTGAAACGAAGCAGGCCGTTAGCCACGAAATATTCAAAAAAGGAAGTAAAAGTCAGGGGCTCATTAACAGTGCTGTAAGGAGCCAGGTATGTCTCTTTCAGGTTGTATCCATGAACATATGCCAATAATGCTATACAGATGAATGTGAAAAAACGAAACTTTTGACTTAATGCTTTATTCATTTTACTCTGAATTATAGAACTGGTACAGTTAATTTTACTGTAGTTCCTTCGCCCTGTTTTGATGTAATTTGTAATACTCCTTTCATGGCGTCAGCTCTTTTTTGCATGTTGTTTAAACCATTTCCACTATCTGCTTCCGCCACAATAAAACCTTTACCATTATCTTTTACAGTAAGCTCCAGCCGACCCGGTTTTGTTATTAGTACAACAAAAATTTTGTTTGCTTTAGAATATTTGGCTGCATTATTAATAGCTTCTTTAAATACGAGAAAGAAATCTCTTCTTGCTTCCATATCGAGCTTTACGTCATATACTTTCTCTTCTATATCAAAATCCACTTCAATGTCTTTGGCTTCAAGTACACTGGTGGCAAACTCTCTCATCCTGGCAGTGATCTTTTGCATGTTATCATTCATGGGTTTGATACTCCATACAATATCATCCATAGCCTCCATCATCCGCTGACTGTTTTCACTGATCTTGCTTATGTATTCACTTGTTTTAACAGTATCTGTATTTAACCTGCTCTTCGCCATCGTACTTAAGATATTGATCGTACTTAAAGTAGATCCCATATCATCATGCAGGTCTCTGGCAACCCGGTTTCTTATCTTTTCTACGGCCAGTATGCGATTGACTCTCATCCGGTGCAATGTGTATAAGAGAAGCGATAGCAGAAAAAGTCCACTGCTTATAAACCAATAGGTTCTCCAGAACGGGGGTTTGATATATATCTTGAACGAGGTAATATTTTTTGACCGTATTCCATCAATATTTTCACAATAAACATAAAAAGTGTAAGATCCCGGCGGGAGCAAGGAATAGTTTACAAAGCTTTGCCAGTCTGCTTTTATCCAGTCTTTATCAATTCCTTCCATTTTATAGTAATAGGTAAGCTTTTCTTTTTGCAAATAACTTAATGAAGAGAAGTAAATGGAAAATGAATTCTGATGAGCATTTAATTGTAGTTTGGGCAAAGCCAGTAAGGAATCTACAGGAACGTAGTCATTGAAAAGTTTAAAATCTGTTATTACAACATCTGGAGGGGGTTCCTGGTTGTCAAAGATTGAAGGCAGAAAGAACATGACAGCATTTGAACCAGTAAACATGATATAGTGTTCTGTGCATTGGTAATCGGCTTTAGTTGTCATATTAGCCAGCGTAATACCATCTTTGCGACCATAAGGTGTAAACCGCTTCGTATTAGAATTATAACGGCAAAGTCCGTTCAGGGTAATGATCCATAAATTACCATTTTTGTCTGCCCTTACCCGTTGTATAGTATTTCCGGGTAATCCATCATCAAACGTAAGCCATGTTACATTGCCTGTTTTTAGATTAATAAGGTTAAGAGCACCGGCGCCATATGCAATGGTGCTGTCGTTGATTTGGTCAATATCACTTCCCGAGTTAATGAAAAGCGGGTTTGTTTTACTGTCGCTGGTGTAATGCCGGAGTATTTTTGTACCATCACTGGTCAGACAGTATAAACCCTGGTTATGAGTAGCGAGCCACAATAACCCGCTGTTATCAATTAAGATTTTAGGAATAATGGTTCCAAATTTTTGAACAGTTGTAAATGTTTTTCCATCATACTTTATGATATGGCCCCGTTGGGTGGATATCCAGATAGTTCCTCTCTTGTCAGCAGTAATATAACGGATAGTGGCTTCTTCTGCTTCTTTCAGATCCAGGAAACTGGTTTTACGGGTGGCAGCATCATGAATCATATATTTACCGGCCTGGCAACCAATCCATACTTTGCCATCTGTATTTTGATATAATGCCCATACCTGGTTATACATTGTACGTCTTGCATTATCCATTGCCGGCACACTATTGTAGATGCCTGCATCATACCGGTCAAAGTTTTTATCAAGAGTTATTATGCCTCTGCCCCAGATGCTAAACCAGTATTGGCCGGTTTGTAGCTGAAGTAAGTCTGTTATATCTACAGCGCCTTTGCTTTCATCAAAAAGCAGGTTAACCACATTAAATCTCCCGCTGCCTGTAGACGCAAAATATAAACCGTTATCAGTGGCAATCCAGATACTTCCGTCACGATCTTCCATTACCTGGTTGGCTGATTGATACCTGATACCTGTGGCGCTGATAGTAGAAGCAGTTTCGTAAAAATAGAAACGATCAATATTATTATCGTAATTAAAAAGACCATTGGCGCCATACACCCATAACACAGAGTCTTTGGTCTCAAAGAAATTTACCAGTTCTGAATATTCCGGATTGTCATTTATGCCGGCAGTATCTTTTAGTTGAGTTCCGCTTTCATTAAAACACCATTTGTTCTGGCCGCCTGTCCAGTTAAATACCCAATGCCTTCGTTTACGGTCAATGAAAAACTCTGTCACACCTGGCTGGATTATTTTATTTTCAAGCAGGGGGATATGTAACGGGTTGTAATGACGGGTATATACTTTTTTTGCATCTGCGTCATATACAGCCAGACCGCTATCGGGGCAGGGAAACCAATACCTTTTTCTTAGGGTATCTTCAAAAACACTGGTACTGGCCTTCCAGCCTGCTGGTAAGGGGAAATAATTTTCATCAGTAAAGGCCTGTTGTTTTTCATCAAACCGGATGATCCCGTATTTCCAGATAGAAAGAAAAATATTTTTCTTACTGTCCTTCCATAATCTCATATTGGCTCTTGGAGGAATCGGTTGTGAGTTTTTTATCGGGATAATATGGTAATCAAAGGTGATGGGATTAAAAACCCCGACTTCTTTGCGGGTATTGAAGAACAACCAGATGTTGCCATTGCCTGCATCAAGTATCTGTGCCAGGTCAGCAACAGGTAGTTTGTTACTCCCTGGATTGCTGGTGCCGAATGTGATAAATTTATTTCCGTCAAAACGCTGTAAGCCGTTGGCAGTACCAACCCATATAAATCCTTTGACATCCTGGTAAGTACAATACACTACGTTTGATGCCAGCCCTGTTCCGTCATCTGTGCTAATACGGTTGAAAGTGTATCCCTGTTGTGAGCAGACAATGCAGGAATAAATTAATCCGGTAAGCAACAGGATTTTTTTCATGTATACAAATCTAATGAGAGCTTTCCTATTCTGGAAGCGACCAATATAAAATAACATATTTATGTGGTCCAGTCTGAGTAACCTTTTTTGATCTTTGAATTTTTGGAAAAAACCCCGAATAATGAATGTATTAGTCTTCCGCGGGCAAATATAGCAATGGTGCAAATGTTTGTTTAGTACCAGTTTGGATTTTCACCCCAATATGTGATTGTACAGTATTTAATCAATAATCATCTTTGTGCTAACAAAAACCTTAAACCATTAAACCTGATTGTATGAAGAAAACGAACAGTGCCGGTACAACCGGAACAAATGATCCGAAAAAATCTCAAGGGTCTGAGAATATTCACCGGGAACTAGCGGAAACCATTATTATACACAGAAAGATCATGAGAAAATTCTATGAATTATTTTTCGCTGAAAAAGATATTCATAATGAATTAGCAGAAACGATTACAACCTATCGGAAGACAATTTCTGCTACTCAGCCAGATGTTGTAAATAATTCTACCTGGTTGTTGTTTACAGGGCCGCAAGCAGCCTGAAAAAGCAGCTATTGTGACTTTCCTGGTTGAATTATGAAATATGTATTTAATTACTCCTACATAAGCAATCAATCACGGCCTTCTTTGTCAAGAGAGGGCCTCTCTTTTTTCACATCTTCATGCGATTGTTTTGCTTTATTGGTATCATGAGTTTTGCTCAATCATTAATCATTAAACTTTTAACCATGTTATGAAAAAAACTGTCACAGGAATTATTCTCCTTGTTTCTTTTACAGTCATTTTACCGTCTTGTTCAAAAGAGCCCGAAAATGCAATAGAAAGAAATTACAACTATGCTGATTTTAATAAAATTGAAGCTGGGAATCAGCATCGGTTTACTATAACAAAAGGAACATCTTATTCTATTCTTGCCAGGGGGGAAGAAAGAGATATCAATGATCTTGTACTAAGCATAACTGACTCATCTCTGAAAATTGAGTATGACCATTACAGGCCTAACCGCAAAAGGATGTATTTTACTATTACCCTTCCATCTATTGAAGGATTGGTTCTTTCGGGTCAGTCGGAGGCCACATTAGCAGGTTTTGCAGAAACAGACATGGTGAGCTTTAATATATCAGGTCAAAGTGCCTGCCGGGTGAATATGAGTGCCTCGAAGTTTCTGTTACAAGCCAGCGGCCAGGCAAAAATTGAATTCCAGGGGGGTACAGCGACCGGCTTTGAGGCTGACGCAAGCGGCCAATCTGAAATCCTTGGGTATGGATTATCGACAGTTGTCGCGGCAGATGTAACGGCTACCGGGCAATCTGCAATAAAAGTAAAAGTGGGTAATATTTTTACTGCTAACGCATCAGGCCAGAGCAGGATTTATTACCAGGGCAATCCGCTGATTAAAAATATCATACAAACCGGAGATTCAAGGGTAATACAAGAATGAACCGGATAGTTTGTATAAAAATACTTCAGCAATACCAATGTTTTCTATTTTTATGTCCTTATGCAAGACTATAATTTATATTTTGATGCCAACAGGGATTTGTGGAATCAAAGAACTGTTGTTCACCGGGATTCGGCATTTTACAATCTGGCAGGGTTTAAAAATGGTGAAACAGTATTGACACCAATAGAATTAACAGAGCTGGGTGATGTAAAAGATAAAACACTCCTGCATTTGCAATGTCATTTCGGAATGGACAGTCTTGATTGGGCGAGAAAGGGAGCCAAAGTAACTGGCGTTGATCTGTCTGATAAGGCAATTGAAGAGGCCGGAAAGTTAAATAGAGAGCTGGGGTTAAATGCTTCTTTTATATGTTGTAATGTCTTAGACACCAGTAAATTCGTGAAAGAGCAATTTGATATTGTATTTACTTCTTACGGCACTATTGGCTGGCTCCCCGATCTGGAACCATGGGGTAAAATGATAGCGGAAAGACTAAAACCCGGCGGTACTTTTTACATTGCCGAATTCCATCCCATGGTATGGATTTTTGATGATGATTTTGCCCATATTAAGTATTCTTATGAAAAAGCAGAAGTGATTGTTACGGAAAACGAAGGAACCTACACTGACAGGAATGCTGATATAAAGGGTAAGGAGTACAGCTGGAATCACAGCATTAGCGAAGTACTGAATGCGATTATAGGGGCAGGATTGAGAATAGAAATGTTTAATGAACATATGTACTCACCTTATCCATGTTTCAGGAATGTAATAGAGTTTGAAGCTGGTAAATGGCATATAAAAGGATTGGAAGGAAAGATACCCATGGTATACAGTCTGAGAGCCGTAAAACAATAGGCAAAACCCCTATCTTCGCAGCGAAATTTCTATTCCATGTTACCTAAGTACAAACGAATTCTTCTCAAACTTTCAGGCGAAGCTTTAATGGGTGATAAAAACTTTGGTTTCGACACCGATGTGATAGCCCAATATGCACAGGATATTAAATCTATAACAGATCTGGGTGTGCAGGTGGCCATAGTAATAGGCGGTGGTAATATTTACCGGGGAATGAATGAGGCTGAAACAGGAATTGAAAGGGCACACGGCGATTATATGGGAATGCTGGCTACTGTTATTAATGGTATGGCTTTACAGGCAGGATTAGAAAGAATTGGGGTTTATACCCGGTTACAAAGTGCAATTAAAATGGAGCAAATTGCTGAACCTTATATCCGGCGCCGGGCTATCCGCCACGTTGAAAAGGGCCGTGTGGTAATCTTTGGGGCTGGTACAGGAAATCCTTACTTTACTACAGATACAGCAGGGTCTTTAAGGGCAATTGAGATAAGCGCAGATGTAATCTTAAAAGGTACCAGGGTAGATGGTATCTATACAGCTGATCCTGAAAAAGATCCTTCAGCTACCAAATACAACGTCATAACTTTCCAGGAGTGTCTGTCACAGAATTTAAAGGTGATGGATATGACAGCCTTTACGCTTTGCATGGAAAACAATCTCCCTATTATTGTATTTAATATGAATAAGCCCGATAACCTTAGAAGGGTGGTAACCGGAGAAAAAGTAGGCACACTGGTAAGAGGATAAGGTGTTTTTCCGGGGGGTATTTACTATTTAATTTTTCGCAGAGAATACTATCTTGTGCCAGCTTCGAAAGCACACCTGTGAAAAACTATTTAACGGCTATTTGCCGGATTTTTAATAGTTTACGAACCTTACTTAACAGCTTATGCCCACCCTTTCCTTATCAGTCATTGAGATAATTGTTCTCATGCTGGGTGCTATAACCCTGGGCATTACTATCCATTTTTTTATTGTAAGTCGTAAATCTCTCAAAGATGCTACGTCGGATATTACCGGAAAACTAAATAAAGAACTGGAAGTCTGGAAACTAAAGTATTTCAACGATACTGAATTAAGGGACAAAGAACTTGATAAGCTAAGAAAACAATTAGCTGATGCGGAAGAGAACAGTAATATCTATTCTATTGAAGCGGAGGAGATGCGCATTGTGAACAAAAAGTTACAGACAGAAATGGAATCAATGCGAAAAAAGGCTCCCTTACAGCCAACTGCTGTACAGGCAGAAAAATCGGATTATTTAGAGCAACTCCGGTTGGCTCAAAACAGCCTGCTGGAACACAATGAAAAGATAAACCAGTTACTTGGACAGATAGACATTGTAAAAGAAACGGAAGAAAAACAACAGGAGATCATTAAAACAAATGAAGAACTTTCTTCGCAAATTGAAGATTTACGGTTCAGGCTTTCTCAAAAGGAAAATGAAATAAATAATATAAGGCAGAAGGAACACCTGACCACTGAGATGAATGCAATGCTTGACAGCGCCTATAGTGAGTTCAATGTACTGCAGGATAAAATGCATAAGCTGGAAAACCAGGTAAATATTTCTAAAAGAATTAACCTGGAGTACGAAGAGCTAAAGGAAGTACAACATAAAATGACCCGTGATTTCGAAGAACAAAAGTTAAAATACCAGGCAGCTGTTGAAGAAAACAGGCGATTACGGCTGGAAATGACAGAAACCGAAGACAAACTAAAAGAATCTGATTTTCAACGCCAGCAATTGCAAAAAAGAGTTGCTTACCTGGAAGAACTGAATAATGATATGCAGGCTATGACGGAAACCAATAAGAAACTTGAAGGGCAGCTTAAAAGAATTGGTGAACTGGAGAGTATGCTAAATGTGATAGCCGAAGAGAGAGATCAACTGATACAACGAAAGACTAATTTGTAAAAACCGGGTCAAAAAATTTCAGAATGCCCCTGCGAAGGGGTGTTTTTGTTTGGTTCAGTTAACCAAAATTACTACCGCGTATACACAGGTAATGAGAAACAGAGAATAGTAGTACAAACTACAAGTTAAAACGAGTAGTTTGTACTACCGGGTAATTACTTACTTTTTTTAGCAGCTTTCTTTTTTGCTGCCGGGGATACAGCCGGACGGCTTTTACCGAATGAACCTTTAAAGCGTTTTCCTTTTGCGGTTTTTTTATCTCCTCTTCCCATGATAATTGATTTTTTATATGTGATACAAAATTAAAGCTGTTTTAATATAAAAAGCTCCGGCACTGATATAAGCACAGGAGCTTCTTAATACAGTAAGGGTGCAATTACAATTTACCGGCAAGTTCTTTACCAGCTTTGAACTTAGCTACTTTTCTTGCTTTGATTTTAATTACAGCGCCAGTTTGTGGGTTTCGGCCATTGCGGGCAGCTCTTTTCGATACGGAAAATGTACCAAATCCAACCAAGGTAACTTTACCACCACCTTTTAATGTTTTTGTAACTGCTTCTACAAAAGAATCAAGGGCAGCATTTGCCTGCGTCTTGGTGATACCTGTATCATCGGACACCTTTGCGATCAATTCGGCTTTGTTCATGATTTGTATTTTTATATGTTTTGCTAACGGCGACAAATTTAGACGGTTTTTGATACCGGCAAAAAATTTTTATTCTCCATATTTTTTGTATTAAAAGCCCCGAAACCGCAAGGGATAAGGATTTTAGCGATTTATCATTTTCCTTCACTTTGGCGCAATATCTGCCACAAACGCTGAAAGTCTTTACTGTAGCGGTTTCTGTAAAATGATCAATGAAATTCAGGCCGGACAAGGGTTTGCGGGAAATATACAACTGTTTCGTATATAGAGAGGCCTGTAAATATTCTTTTGCACACTCAATTCACAACCTGCATTACAGTGCGGTAAGCTATGAATTGATTACCCCATTTCTCAATCCCCTTTTTTCTCATTTCATCTGCAAATTTTTCTATATACCGGTTGTATGGGGCCATACTTTCTGCATGATATTGTACAGCATAGGTTATGCCTTCCTCATCATCAGCTTCAATAAGGTGTAGAATAGTCGCATGACTAAAGCAGCCAGTACCTGTCATATCTGGTATATGCTCTTCCTTTAGCCAGGTAAGCCAGGCTTCAGCTATCGAGTGATTTATCTTGATCGTTACATTATAAATGATCATAACGCAAATTACATTTCAGTTGTATTATCAATAATAATTTTTTTGAGCCGCTGATACATAAAAGATACAGCAAGAAGTAAGACGCCTAATAAAATGAATGCAGCTATCTTACCACCGGGAGGAATATTGCGTATGTCATAAATAAACAGTTTGCTGATAGTGACAGTAAACAGAGTCAGTGAAATGATGCGGAGCGGTTTAAAATCTTTTTTCATCCCCAGCCACATCATGGTAAAAGAGCAGAGTCCCCATAGAATACTTAACCCGGCCTTGTAGTAAAGATTTTCCCACCAGGCCCAATCTGTTTTATTCCTATAATTAGTCCACCACATGACCTGGTACATTTCGATACTTAACACAAGCAGCATACTTGCGGCAATGATCCAGGTAAAAATTTCCTTGTAGGCTGACCAATTATTGTTCTTTCCTTGAAAAAAGAAAACGACAAGATAGTAGAGCAACCATATGAGTAAGATTGCTGCGATCCAATGGGCCATAAAATAGATACCAGTACTATTGTTGATCAGATATAATGAAAGTTCCTGTGTATTAGTTAACCCCATTATATAGATACCCAGGCTAAACCCGGTAAGCAATAATTTTAGCAATGGCAGTCTGATATCATTTTTTAAGATACTCAGTAGTATAATAACAAAAATATAGGTATAAGCCTGCAGGTATATTACAGCTGAAGGAACATCAGGGTTCCGTGTGTTGAATTGGTAGAATATTTCCAGTATGCCAGAAAGATAAGCCAGGCTGATGGCAGCAATCAGCATAGTTCTTCTGACAGTTTTTATTGAAACATCTTTGTAAGCTGTTGTTTCATTATCTCTTTTTAATAGTATATAATATGCAAATAAAGCGATAGATGAAACTATTGTTGTAACAAAGCCTTTGTTAAATATAACGGGTATAATCGTATTGTCTGCAAAATACACTTTCAACCAGGTTGATACAAGGCTGATGATCATGAACAGGACCACTATCAGTGAAGCTACTTTTAGCAATACAATTTTTGATCGCAGATATAGCCAGAATAGTACAACAATTTCTGCAGCCCAGAACAAGGTTATATGATTTCCTTTAAATTGTACGGGCGCAATCAGGGAAAGGAAAGTAACAGCAAGACCTATCAACAAAGAAATAAAATTTCTGTCTGTACTTTTCTTCTTATAAAAAATCATTGCCAGGCCTAAGTTGGCTCCACCAAGCAAACAAGTGAAAAGCCCCTGGTAATCACCATCATTCCATCGGGCAAGTATGATCATTCCGGCTGTATAGTAAAGAAAATTGCTGCTTAACAGAATGATGAAATCAAAAGCATTGAACTTGTTTTTTAGGCGGATGCTATTAATAATATTCATCACTATGAAAAGAATATAAAATAAAGAAGCAAATAGCAATGCCTCTCTATATGGTAAAACTTCATCTGAAAAGGCTGTTCTTTTGATAAGCCATCCTCCATAGATAACCGTTGTAAAAAACAGCGCAATGGTATTAATAGCTGGCCATCTCTTGAACCAAGCCAGCACCATCAGGCCTGCGTTAAGAATGCATAAATAGGTGAATAAGGCAATATAGTTTTCATGACCTGTGCTAACCAGGAAAGGAGTAATAAATCCACCAATGGTTGCAAGGATAGCTAACTCCTGTCTGTTATAAAACAAAGATAGTATGACCCCCAGACCAGAAATGATTACCATGATTATAAAAGCAGTAGCCTGGCTGATCAGTTGATATTGATGAAAAGCGAAACCAATACTGAAATAAAGGACTGTAAGGCCACCCCCCACCAGTACAGAACTAAAGGATCTGTATTTATTGCGGAAATAATGGGCTAATCCGATAAGTATGCCCCCGCTTATTAAACCAATGATTACCCTGCCAGCTTCGTGTATCCAGTTCTTGTCAATTGCGTATTTAATAAAAAAGGAAATACCCAGTACAAGGATAGTAATACCTATTTTGTTAGCCAGGTTTTCCCCGATGAATTTTTCAATATCTGTATTTCCTTTTTTCCCCTCGCTGATAAATAGGGGAACATAGGGTTTTGTATTTTCATTTTTTCTGATTTCCTGTTCCTTATTTACAGTTTCACCTTTTAATAGCTCAGGAAGTGTGAGTGATGCTACGAATGGCTCTTCTTTTTTGGTTGTTTCTGACAGAGGAACAGGCTTGGGTATAACCGGTACTACTTTTCCCTCCTCTTGGTGAATGACAGGTCTTTCCTTTTTTTGTTCTCTTAACTCTTTTGTTAAGGAAGCTACTTCACCGGTGAGCTCTTTTATTTTATCGTATAAGGATTCAAGCAAGCGTTGCTGCTCGCCGCTACGATTTAATATGGTTACTAAAAGGAAAAGAAAAATAACAGGTATCAGGATAGCTAAAACAATAATTCCGCCCATCAAAGAGAATTTTGGTTTACAATAGTTGCCGGTCAATACTCAGTGAAGTGAACGAAAAATATCAGTTACCGGCAGTGATTATAATTTGATATCTAAATATACCGGGCAATGATCAGAATGTTTTATATCCGGGAAGATTTCTGCATCTTTCAATTGCTTTTTTAAAGGTTCTGTAACATTTATATAGTCAATTCTCCAGCCTTTATTATTCAATCGTACTGAAGGAAAACGCTGGCTCCACCAGCTATATCGATGAGGTTCAGGATGAAAGACCCGGAATGTGTCAATCCAGCCGCTAGCAAAAAATTTTGTCATCCATTCTCTTTCTTCCGGTAAGAAACCAGAGGATTTTTTATTTCCTTTTGGGTCGTGTATGTCTATTTCAGTATGTGCAATATTATAATCACCACACAAAATAAGTTTGGGATATTTCTTTTTCAGTTTAGTCAGCCAGTTAAAGCATTCATCAAGCCATTGATATTTGAAGTCCTGTCTTTCATCACCACTGGTGCCACTGGGAAAGTAAGCGTTAATAAGCCGGGTATCCCCAAAATCCAGTTGTATCACCCTTCCTTCATCATCACTTGGACCATGCCCGTTACCTAATTCTATTTTGTCAGGTATTACTTTGGTAAATACGGCTACACCACTGTATCCTTTTTTTTGTGCACTGAACCAA
>Ga0116143_10003967_pt1 | contig 14434 bp, 23 predicted proteins | sample AD_UKC034_MetaG_FD_89745 | JGI IMG/M metagenome (GOLD analysis project Ga0116143, IMG submission 89745) | Active sludge microbial communities of municipal wastewater-treating anaerobic digesters from USA - AD_UKC034_MetaG | ecosystem: Engineered > Bioreactor > Anaerobic > Digestate | place: USA...
AAAATGATAGAGAAAATTGAGTTAAAGAATTTCCAGGCTCATAAGGACTCTGATTTAGAGTTTATAGATGGGCTAAACTGTATAGTAGGTGATTCAGATTCGGGTAAAACCTCTATACTCAGGGCTATTAGATGGGTTCTACATAATAGACCTACCGGATTGACCCTTATCAACCGTAATGCCAAAGAGGCTCAGGTTGATATAAAGGTTAATGGTCATAATATCACTAAAATCAGGAATAAAACTACTAACTCCTATAAAATAGGTGATATTTCTTTTGACATGGTTGGCAGAGAAGTACCGGATGAGGTCAGTACAGCCTTTAATGTCTCTGAGTTAAATATACAGAGGCAGATGGATAGTCCTTTCCTGGTTTTCTCACCCCCAGGACAGGTTGCCTCAGTCCTTAATGCCTGTATAGGGTTTGATGTTGCTGATAAAATTATCTCCAACATCCTATCTGATTTAAGGGAGTATAATTCCAATATTAAAACCCAGAAACAGATTGCTAAGGATAATCAGGATAAAGTAGATTCTATTTTAGTATGGTTCCCTGACTTTGAGGTGTCTTATCTGGAGTTAAAGGAAGTTACCGAGAAAATTAAAGACCAGGATGTTAAAATAACTACTATCAGGGCTATTTTAGATGACCTGGATACCCTCTATACTCAAACAGATAGGCTGGTAGAGAGGTATGATACTAAAAAGGCAATACAGACGAAAATAGAGGGCTTTATAGGGCAAATAGAGACCCTTGACCAGCCCATTATTACCCTTGAAACCAAAATAAGTACTATTGCCACTTATATAGATGACCTTGAAAAATTGGAGGATAAAATTGCCTCTTTAACTCAGACTTTAACTGCCAAACAGAAGAAGTATGAGTTGATTCAGAAAGGCATGAAATTAGTAGAGAAAGGTTTTGATGCTGAGATAGGTGAGTTAGAATCTAAAATAAAAGTACTGGGTGGTTTATTGGTGGACATTGGAAACTACTCTAATCAGGAGGATTCTCTTAATCAAAAACTGAAAGAGGTTAAAACTAAGAAGAAAAAGGTGTTGGCTGAGTTGTCCAAGTTTAATGAGTGTCCGTTATGTGGGTCTGAGTTGGATGAAAAGGCTAAAACCAAAGTGTTTAAGGAGTATGGACTGTGAAAATATGTAGTACCGGAGACTGGCATTTAAGATTTGCTACTCCAGAGAGCAGGATAGATGATTTTTTATTAACTCAGTTTGGGAAAGTTAAAGAGATATTTAAGATTGCTTTAGATAATGGTTGTGATGTCCTTACTATTCCTGGAGATATGTGGGACAATCCTAAACCATCACCTATTATTTTATCTAAGTATTTGTCCCTGTTTATGGAGATGAGCCAGAAGATAAAGGTTTTTATTGTATTAGGACAACATGATATGGTTATGAGGAGTTTCCAGGCTGTTAATAGAACCCCTACTTATCTGTTTCAATGTGCAGAAGTGTTGCAGATAATAGGTTTAAATATGAAACCTGTTGTCATTGACAAGGTGGCGTTTCATGGTCTCAGTTGGGGGCAGGAATATAAACCGGAGCCTGTAAAAGGTTGTTTAAATGTATTGATTGCTCATGCTCCTGTAGGTTTGGATGAAAATTTTGAAGGATATAAATCAACTCTACCTAAATCCTTTTTATCAGAGCATTCAGGGATGGATTATATCAATGTAGGGGATTATCATAGTCCTTTTACAGATAAATCTAAGGATAGAATCATCTTTAATGGTGGGTGTATTGTTAGAAAGACTAAATCTATAAAAGATTTAGAGTTAAAACCTGAGATTGGTATTTATGATACTAAAACAAAAGAATTAAAGAAAGTTTTTTTATCTATTTTACCAGTGGATGTTGTATATAATAGTGAGAGTTTGATTAAAAAGGCTGAAAATCCTAAACTGATAGAGATGATTGATGCTTTAGGCAATCAGAAGGGAGTCTCAGCATCTTTTGAGGAGAACTTAAACAGGTATATCGAGGCAAATAAGCCAATACCTAAAGTAGTAAAATATTTAACAGATAAACTTGGAGAGATACATGGATTTGAAAGCACTAAAAAGAGAAAATGATTCTCTACAGACTGAGATAGCCTCCATAGAACGGCAACTATCTTCTTTGGAAGGGAAGATAGAAGATAAATTGGAGAGGCTGGAGACTGAATTTGGTGTAGATAATGAAGTAGATGCTCATACTTTATTAGGAAAACTTGAAAAAGAGCATGAACAATTAACAAAAAAACAAGAGAAACTTTTAGAAGAGGTTGAGAAAATAATAGGAGAGAACAGTGAGTAATGAGAAAATGAAAGTAGAGGTAAAGTCAATTAAGTTTGAGAGTGGTAGGTTTGAGATAAGAGGTTATCTTCCATCAGAGGAAGATTTTTATGCCTATTCCCTTGTACTACCTATCATTAAAGAGGCTAAAAATGTAACAATGTTTTGTGTAGTTTCATCTGAGGGCTTGGATGAGTCAGTTTTAGATAAGGGCAGACCCTATGGTTTGGTCTTTGATGTCTCTGATAAGGTTAATTTGTTGGAGGCATGTTTAAATTTAGACAAGTATAATAAAGAGTTTTTTGAGGCTCTATTTACAGATTGGTTTGTGAAGGGGTTGGAAGATGGATTTAAACAAATTGTTGGCTGATTTTGATTCACTTTACAATGAAACAAAGGCTAAATTAGATGTTTATACTCAACAGGTCAAACAGGCAAATGATAAAGTGGAAGAGGAGACTGCTAATATTTCTACTGCTAACTCTGCTTTGGATATTTGTAACGTCGTGTTAATGGCTACTCAAAATGAAGTCAAGACTTTTATAGAAGAGATTGTAACCCTGGCTTTGCAGGCTGTGTTTGGCGAAGAATATGGGTTTGAAATTGAGTATGACATTAAGAGAAACAAGTCTGAGGCTAAGTTCGGGCTGACTAAATATGGTCAGAAGTTTGAGGACATGGAAGAAGAGTGTGGTGGTGGTGTGGTTGATGTTATTAGTTTTGCCCTCAGGATTGCTCTGTGGGCTTTAACCAATCCTACCCCATCCCCTATTATGATATTGGATGAGCCAGGAAAACATATATCAATGAATCAGCAAGAGGTTTTTGCTGAGATGTTGTCCAAAGTATCTAAGATGTTTGGGATGCAGATGATAGTTGTTTCCCACTCTGATGATATAATAAATGTTTGTGATAGGGCTTTTCAGGTAAAACAAATTAAGGATGTTTCACAAGTGGAGGAAATAAAATGAGTGAAGGTTCGGGAGACAAAAACAAAGTTTGGATTAGTGTTGGAAGGACTATTAACACTGGAAACTATGAAAGCATAAGAGTTGATGCTGGCTATGGTAAAATCCTGGATGAAGGTCAGTCTGCAACAGAAGGGTTTAAAGAGGTAGAGGCAGAGGTACTATCTTACTTTGATGAACTACTTCAGGCAGTACTCAATCCAAGAACTCAGGTTAGGGAAAGGAAACCTAAAACAAGGGACAGGAAGAGACCACAGATATTGGAAGATGAAAATACCACTATAGACCCAGAAGAATATTGAAACGATAAATCATAGCCTGTTTAATTTTGTATAATACAGTAGGAGATTTATATGAATATTAAACAGGCTACCAGAAATATATTAGACCATAAACCTCATCAATTAAAAGAGTATTTGAAGTATATGACTGAGGAAGAACAGGAAAGAGCATACAAAGTATTCCTTTCAAAAGGCAACTATGATTCTAAAAAAACCTTCCTCAATGTTTTTTCTGAAGATATTTTTTGTATTTTGACTGGTAGTGTTGTATATATAAGTGAGACAGATGATATTCATACTGCTCCGTTACTAACAGAAGCAGATAGAAAACAAGGCTCTTTGGCAACTATATCAGGTTTAATAGACCTAAAAACTCAGTTATCAGAGTGTATGTCTAAAAACAAAGAACCTTTGATTGAAAGAGAATTACTTTCCATCTCTTATGATTTGGAGAGTGTGATAGAAAAATTACAAACAACATTAAAGGGAGAGAGAAATGGCTAATCTAAGAGACAAATCAAATGCACCGGACTGGAGGGCTGATGCTCTCAGGGCTAAAGAGTCCTTCAACAAGAGAGTGTACAAAGGAGAGATAGAGTTTTTTACCAATGCAGTTCTTGGTTATGTACTGGAGCGGATTCCAGTAGATGATTTTGGAACTAAAGAGGCTGAGAATGAGATTACATCGGTAATAGTCTGCTTCGCTAAGGAATGGTTCACGGATGTTCTGGAATCAGAAATCTTTGACCTGAATTCTGAGCAAGAGTTCTATGATAAAATACTGAGATACACAAACAATTTCCCAACTTCATCTGATTTCAAAAAGTTAAAGTTGAAAGAAGGTCTGCCAATATCTAAAATACTGGCTACTCTTTGTTTCTCTGCTGATATTCGAGACCAGGTGATTGGGTGGTTGGAAGAGAAGAGAAAAGCAACTATAGGCTAACAGTGTTATCCTTTCCCTACAACACATCTAAGAAGATTTTTGTGTCTGCACAGGAGAGTTTTGTTCCAATAGAACTTAATTCTCCTGTTGCTATTATTTCTGATACTCATTTAAATACAATGGGTGGGCATAATGATTCCGAGAAGAATCTGCCTCTGTTACGAAATGTAGCCCTTCCTTATTACCTTAGAAATAACTTTAGATTTATATTGAATGGGGATATAGTTGACCTTTGGGAATCTAAGTGGTATGGTATTTATAAATATAATCAGGATATTTTAGATATTTTCTTGACATACGCTTTAGCATGGTGTAAAGGAAACCATGATGATGATGTGGATAAGTTCTGTACTGACTTCAATAGGTTTTGTAATGGAGTTATTTTAATGGTTCGTGGAAAGCCTGTTGGTTCTGTATGGCATGGTCATCAGATAGACCCTGGCAACTGTGGTAATAACCTAACTGATATTATTCGCTGGTTTATCAGGGTTATATGGACAAGGATTCAGCAGTTAATATACAGACAACAACTTCCTTATGAGTACAGTCCGGCAAAGAATAAAGAGTTAGCATTATTATTAGATAACAATTTAAGAAAATTGACTTGTGATTTAAAGGAACTCATAGTATCTGGACATACTCATTCACCTTCATTCACTCCTTGTTCAACTAATGAAGGGGTGTTTATTAACTCAGGTTGTTGGGTAAATCAGGGTGGTGGTCATGTCCTGGAATATGTTAATTCCAAGTTTCAACTGGTAACTTGGGGGTGGTTGGATAAGTTTAAAACTCCAATTAGAATAGTTTATGATGGATATAAAATGATAGAAGAACCAATTTAAAGGAAAGGTTTTTATGGCTATTAAGAAAATGATAACGTGTTCGTGGTGTGGCAAAAAGGCTAAATCCTATGGTGAGAAGTATTGTTGCAGGGCTTGTTATGATGCTTCTATCAGAGCCAAAACAACTGAAAAAGTAACAGAAAACACAACAGCAAGGGAGATTAAACAACTTAAAGCCGAGAGAACAACACTAAGGAGACAACTCCAGTCTTTAGAAAAGGAAGTGGCAAGTTATGATACATTAGTAGAGAGATGTATTCCCTATGTAACTGCACTGAAACCCCCTGCTGAATGGAAGCCTTCTTATCCTAAAGGCAAGAAGTACACTAAACAAACTGCTACTCTATTGTTTAGCGATTGCCAGTTAGGTGAGAGATTTACTATGGAAGAGACTGGAGGATTAAATACTTATACTGTCCAAATCTTCAAGAAAAGATTAGAGTATCTCTGTAAAAAGATTATTAAAATAACTGATATGCAGAGGAAATCTATTCCTATCAATGACCTGGCTATCCTTATGCTTGGGGATATTGTAGAGAATGAATCTATCTTTAGGGGTCAGGGTGGGTATATTGAAGAAGGTGTTCTTGACCAGATGTTTCATGGTATAGAGTATATATCTAATTTTATCAGGACTTTGGCTGGACACTTTGAACATATAACCATTCCCTGTGTATCAGGAAATCATGGAAGAATAAATGATACTTCCAAGTTCTATTGTAACTGGGATTTTATCTTTTATAAATTCCTTGAACAGGTTCTCCAGGATGTTAAGAATGTCTCTTTCTATATACCTAAAGCATGGTGGATTATCCAGGACATTCAGGGTTGGTTGTTCTATATGATTCATGGAGACACTATACCAAGATATATGTCTATCCCCTGGTACGGTCTTGAGAGGATGGATGGAAGGACTGAGAAGATGCTTAGGTCAAAGGAAATCAATTATGATTACTTTGTCATGGGTCATCATCATCAGGCTTTTGATTGGGACGCTTCTCATGGTGAGAGGATGTGTAACGGGTCTTTCTCATCCGGCAATATGTTTGCGTCTAAGGAGTTGGCACTGATGTCTCCTCCTACTCAAATGTTTTTTGGTGTTCATCCTGAGCAGGGCATTACATGGAGGTATAAAATAAGACTAAACCAGGCTGAAACGGAGAAGTAATGGTTGAGTTGACTATAGAAGAAACTAAACAGATTCTCTTTGCGTTAAGGATTGCTAAGAACTGGTTATTAGTTTCTACCTATTCTATGGACACAAGGGAAAAGGAAAGAGCAAAAGAAGATTTAAAGGAGATTGAATCAGTGATAAAGGTCTTAGAAGATTTATGTTAAAGAAGTGTAGAACTCATCCTAAATATAAAGGAAAGATAAAACCATCAGCCTTGTGTTATCATTGCTGGAAGATTTGGTTGGGGTCAAATCCTGATAAAGAAGTCTCCGGTAGTGATTATGAGAGGTTCTTAGCATCGTATAGAAAATATTGTGAGGTGCAATGGCAGGTGGAATATGACAGGGAAGTCAGAAAAAGAAAAAGAATAAAGGAGTATAAGTAAAATGCTATCTATTGAACATAGTAATCATTTACTACAAGCAGTGAATTTAATAGGTTGGGATAAGATAAAAGAGATATTGTTAAGACTTAAAAACCTAAACGGGTATTATGCTCTCCGGTCTTTAAGAGTTAAATTAGATGAGAAAACTTCTATAGAGGAGTGGGAAGATGTATGTAAGTTTGCTGGCTGGGCTGAGGATAATAACATTAAAACCTGTTTAACCTTTCCAACAATCTATCCCTGTAATATGGGATATACTCATGACACTAAAGCATCCTGGATAAAATCAAGTCTTGGTGATTATTTTGAAGAAATTTTTGAGAAAATATCCTGGTGGACTATAAATCAACCCTGGATTCATGGAGGTAGTTCTAATGATTTTACAGGGGCTAAGCAAAGATTGGAGGACTTTTTAACAGTATTTCCTGTGGAAAAATACCTTCACACTATTACTTACAACTGTCCATCTCACTGGATAAACCTACATTCCCGTTTGGCTATGACTATTTATCTAAAGACATGGGAATTAGATAAATATCAAACTGCTTGGGAAAAGTACTTTGAACTGAGAAATTCTGGAGACAAACAAATAATTCTCAATGAGACAAATGTTTGGTTAGGGAAGGTTCAGGATGATGGTACTATTAAATTTGATTTCAGTGAGAACCTTTGGCTTGATGAGAATATTGCTCAAGCGTTAAAAGCAATGGGACATAACTCAATGGTTGAAGGGAACCTTGTATGGCACCCGTTTATACATACTACAAGATGGGGGTTTCTCTTTATAAACTTAAAGACTAATCAAATAGAAATTCATCCTTTACTTAAAAAACTTATAGGAAACATATAATTCTTTAAATTATTTTTTTGTTTTTTAGATGGCTTGGTGTATAGTATAGTGAGATGAATAACCTAACTAAGGAGAGAGAGATGAATGATGAGAGTTTAAAGTTCTATAAGATTTCTAAATTGTTGTTAGTCTTTATATGGCTGACAGGAGTTAGTGCTGTATTAGCCTCCAGGTGGTACGCTCCTTTGGGTGCTGTGGGAGTAATCTATTGGATAGTGGCTGTTGTTTTTTCTATTATAGTCAGTGAAACAACAACCTCTAAGAACTGTAGAAAAGTCAGACTACAAAAGAAAATAACTAAACTCCATTCTCATATTGAAGAGATAGATGAGAGTTTAAAAACTTCCCCTAAGAAACCCAAAACAAATATTATCCCCACCCCTTATCCTTTTCCTGTAGATGATGGTAGTAAAGAAAGATGGGGTGAGTAAGATGTTGAAAGAGTTGTTAAAGAAATATGAACATGACTTTGGGATTACAAACTATATCCTGAATAACTTTACCGAGGTCTTTAGGGAAGTGGATAACCTGATAACTACTAAAGAGTATGAATCAGCAATCTCATCTTGTAAGGCTTTGATGGAGTTAGTTTCCCAAAGAACACTTCCTCAGTTTAGTTTTAATACAGTAAATGTTCCTATCCTTATAGAACTGGTAGGGATTACTGTATCCTTACATTTAAAACTAAACCAGGTAGATAAAGCAACAGGGTTGGTGCTTCGATTTACAAACTACCTCAGAACATTGTTAGGGGATTGTTGGTATCAGCAAACAACCCTTACCAGTCTATCACCTGTTCTTGACCTCATAACTAATTATTATAAGGAAAGAGACAGGAAAGAAAGTAGGGAAAAGATTGCTAAGAAACTTAAACCTGTTTTAAGATTGAGAAGAAATCATCTTAAAACCAATAAAAGATAAGGAAAATAAAATGAGACCAGGATGTGTAGTGTGTGGTGGAATAATCAGTAATACTCATAATGGGGTTGCTCTATGCCATGATTGTTTTACCAAGATAAAACAATATGAGGTTTGTGTTAGCAGAGATGAACCATCCTTTGACAAACCTACTAAATCTGAGAAAAAGACTCCTCAGTTTGTAAAAGACTGTGAAAATCTTAGGAGACTGTGCCTTGTGATAGAGAAGAGAGTCAGAATAAACAGACATAATTATCTCCTGAGCAGTTGTAACGTGATGGATATGGAAGTGTTTTGGAAACGGCAGGAAGTAGATGAACAACTGACACTTTCTATCAGGGCTTTTGAAGATGCAAGAATGAGGCTTGGAAAAGCAATACAACATTATGGAGATGGTGTTAGTATTTATGATAAATCAATAGAGGAAAAAGAATTCCTCTGGGAAGGAGAGAGTGAAGGTAATGAGTAAAAAAGAACTTGAAAGTGTTATAGGTGTTGGAACTTCTGTATCAGCGGTTCTAACTCAAGCAACTCAAAACTACAGGGTCTATGTTGACCAGAAACTTATAGGGTATTTATTTAAAAATACCTATTGGTTCTTTGATGCCTGGGGGCCTGGTGTAACAAGTCAGCCTGTGATTTTAACAGAGGAGAATCTTTCCGGTATATCAACAATATTGGATAAACTTAATGAAGATGTAGTCTTTGGAGACCTGATAAAGAGAGATGGAAAGTGGGTACTCCAGACCAAAGACAATCCACTTATGACTTCTCATGACCTTAAAAACCTGAGCAAGTCTATAAGGCTTTTCAATAACTATACCTATGAGCCTGAGACTACATACTCAAAACCTATAACTTATTCAGGTTATGGTCAGGGATTGGGACATGTGATGGTGAACGGGGAATCTTATTCTCTAAACAAAATCAGATACCAGGATGCCAAGAAGTTTATTGAGACCTATGACCCTATGGCTTATATAGGTAGAGGGAGAATCTGTTATGGGCTGACTAAAGGTTTTAGATTGTATGCTGTGGCTGTCTATTCACCTCTTCCTTATCTGGCTTTAAAAACCATTAAGAGTCAGTGGGTAAAGGACAGAACACTTTACTTGAGCAGGCTGGTTGGTTGTTCAGATGCTTTTAAGGTCAAAGTAGTACAAAGTTCTCTTGCACTGTTGAAAGAGGATTATAGCCTGGTTGTAACCTATTACCATAATGACTTGGACATAACCTCTGAGCCGTTACATCAGTCAGGGGCAAAGTTTGGAGGACATACTTCAGGACAGAGAATAACTTACAGGAAGTATAATGGTAAATGGTATAGCCCTAAAGGAGTCTATAACCTGTTTGGAACCACTGCTAATGATTCAATACCTAAACCGGAAGATGTTAAGTATGACTCCAAGAAAAAGAAAAGGTATTACTGGATACTAAATCCACAACTGACTGAAGATATTTTGCCTGAGAAATGGAGAAAGGATTTTTGGGAATGAAATGTTCAAGGTGTCTGAGAGAATATCTATTGACAGAATTGTTTTCAGCAGGGTCTAATCAGTATCTATGTAACTCCTGCCTGATTACTCTGGAGCCTTTTAGAAGTATGGTAGATGAGAATATAGAGAAAGAAGAGGCTGAGTTTCAATGGTTGCCTGTTACTTCTGTGGATGTAACTAAAACTCCTTTAGGCTATACTCTGAAGTATATCAAAGAGTCTCCAGGATTTTACGGGCTCAAAGATTCTATGACTGTTAATGTATCATCTTTGGATGAGGTAAAAGAAAACCTAAACCAAATCTTTGCCATACAGAATCAAGAAGCCATATCTTTTGAAGAGTTTGAGTCCAGAGGAATATTCTATGATGGAAACCTAAAAGAGTTGTATAACTTGATGTTGTCTAAGTACTTTGAGAACAACTTCTTTAAGACTTTACTGAATAAGAATAATAAGTATAGAAATGTTACTCTTGGATACATGGAGACAGGTCAAGAGTCTAAGGAAAAATATTTAGTCTGGAAGGATGGAACCTGGCTCAATGGAATCTGGTTCGGTGGTGTATGGGAAAATGGAACCTGGCATGATGGAGAGTGGAATACAGGTGTTTGGAAGAATGGTGGATGGTACTGTGGTGTGTGGTGGGGTGGAATCTGGGAGCAGGGGCGTTGGTATGGTGGAACCTGGAAAGGTGGAACTTGGTACGGTGGAACCTGGAAGAATGGAACCTGGAAAGGTGGAATTTGGAAAGATGGGAAAGTTTTTGGTGGTTTTAAATCTCCTGAATTGAAAGGAAAACAAGATGTATGACTATTAAAAGATGCTTCCAGGATTGTAAAGACCTGGCCTAAATGGAAGAAGAAGTCTTTAGGAGATGGGTAATGCTAAAAGATTATTATGAGTTTTTAATCAGTGAGTATAAGAACTTCAAAGATGGGTGCTGGAGGATAGTTGAATGAGTGGACAATATTATAAAGTATGTTCTAAGGATATTGAGACAGGGATAACTAAAAGTACTTTTGCTGATGTGCCTCTTGCTTTAACCTATTCCCTGGGTGAAGTAACAAAACCTAAATTGGGTTCCCTATTTTGCTTTACAAATCTTATCCATGCTAAGAACTGGTTGAGGAAACTTCTACTTCCTGGTTCCGGTATTGAACATTTTTCTTTATTCCAGGGTGAGGGAGAAGTATCTAAAATCCAAAGTAAGTGTATGTTAGTTTCTTATTTTTTATGGAAAGACATACATCTTAAATTATTTTGGGAGGATGTAGTAGATGGTAGAAACTGTAGTGAGAGGAATAGAACCTTTCCTCTTGTCAAAGGAACTATATTTTTGGACTGGTTTAAACCAACTGTAGAATTAGAAATAAAAAACCTAAGGGAGAAGTTAAATGATATTTCTATACTATGACTCTGAACGCTTTGACAAATTCAATGTAACCTATTACTTTGATAATAAGTAATGGATGGTAAAGATAGATACCAATTCCAGACACTATCATGTGAACCTGGATGGGGCTTTAGTTTCAGTTATAAATGAAAGACTAAAAGAACTGAACCATATCCACCATTGTCATGTATGCTCTTTGCCTGTTGAGGATAACCAGGTGCTTTGTGATATATATAACAGGATGGTAAAGGTCTTAGGTATTACCTCTATAACAAAACTAAAACAGATATATTTATTGTCAAAATTAGCGGACAATAAAGAAAACAAAAACTAAAGGAGAAAGTGATGAAAATAATCCTAAAGAATCCTAATGAAGAACCAGAAGAAAAGAAGGTGAATGTCTGGTTGGAAAGTGATGGTAATGGTGGTGTATTACTCAAAGCACAAGTGGAAGGAACTACAGATGGCTCTTACTTGATTTATATTCTTCCAAAAGGTATAAGTCGTTGTGCTAAAGTGTCAAAGAAGTTAGGCTTTGAATTAGATACCAACCAATGTATTAAAATAATAGATTAAAGGAGAAAGAAATGAAACTGGTTGTAAAGAATCCTTATGAAGATAGTAAGGAGAAATCCCCTCCTGTTTATATGTGGCTTGAAAAAAGAGAGGATGGAGATGTATTGATAAAAGTTAAACTGAAAGATGATGTTTTTAGTTTAGGTTGTATTAAATCAAATTCATTATTGATTCGGTCTATGTATCCAGAAAATCTTTGGCTTGGATACCTAAAAGAGAGGGATTGGAAATGAAAGATGGTAGGAGTATTGTTGTTCTAAGTAATACTAAAAAGGTGAAAGATGAGAAATGAAAAAGGAAAACTAATAAAAAATGTAGGAAGAGGAGTAAGGAAAAATATGGATTTAGTATATGATGATAAGAAGTCAAAACCTAAACTGACCGAAACTAATAAATATAATTTGATTGGATGGAGGGTTAAAACTTCTGACTCAGTTATTGCTACTAATCTATCAATTTACAGTGCTTTCATTAAGGCTGTATCTTCAGAGGATATAGATAAACTCAAAACTTATTCTCTTTTAGGTTTTGAAGTTATCAGTGAAGAAACAGAAATGAAAGTGGTGGATGTTAAAAAGTATAAGATTCGGAATGTAGGAATATGGTTTATAGAAGTTTTAATTATGTCAGGGGAATTAAAACATGAAAGATGTTGGGTTCCTTTTGACTTTAATGGTTTGTATGATTGGAAAGAACCTAAATGGTAGGTGGTGTATGGTAATGGTTAGAAGTAAGTATCCATGTTTCAATTATGCAACGTTTTGGGTCATTTTGGGACTTGGTGTTTCATTTTTGCAACATTTTGTTTCAATTATGAGACGTTTTATGAGGAGAGAGGGTGGTATTTAAATTTGAAGTAATTTTTAAGGGGTATTTTAAAGAACCTAAACCGCTAACTTTTGGATGGAGGGTGTAATGGAGAAGACCTATTATAAAGTTTGTTTTAAAGAAGATAATGACAACTACCTGAGTCTCTTAGATTGTGGTAGATACTCCCTGGCTTACGCTCTCAACCAAAAGACCATCCCAAAAGTAGGTAAGTTATTTGCCTTCAAGGACTTAGACCTTGCCATTAACTTTTACATTAACTTGCATCAAGTTTTTCCTTGTGTACTTTTAGAGGGTCAAGGTCAAGGTTCCAAATTCAGGCGCAAAGTTTTACCTACTCCGCTTAAAACAAACAGGATTTCTATCTATTGGTCTAAGCCAAAAAAAATAACAGGCAAAGACCATCCTCCAAAAAATACTTACGCTTTGGATTGGTTCACACCCAGGAAAGTAATTCTAAACAGACTCAATCTAAACCGCTCATCTACTCTTCCAGGGGATTGGCTCCTTGCTCCATGCCCTAAGTGTAAAAGTAAAGACCAGGTTCTTACTCTTCATAGGGGTATTAAATTTGACCATTATTCTTCACCCTTTTCTTTTACATTTAAATTTGACCATCCTTACAGTTACCAGATAAAATGTGATACCTGTAATAATGAAACCAAAAGAGTTGATTCCTTATTAGAAGTATTGGAAATCTGGGGTAAGGAAATAGCCTGAGTATAAAACCTAAAAAATCCATCCAAGCCACTATCACCCTCATCCCTGGTATAAATTGATTGTAGGCTTAAATAGACCCCTTCCTGGGCTTTTCTATGTCCCTTTATTCCCATAGTTTTTTTATAGAGAATTCAGGATTTTGATTTTTGAATTTTGAAAAAGAGCCAATTTCTGAGTTTCCACACACAAAACCATACTTTTAAAAAAACCTAAACCAGGGTTATGTATATATATAATATATATATACATAAAAATTATTGGCTGTAGAAAAACAACTATAACCAGGGAAGATTTTTATCCAACTATTAGGAAATACCTAATAGTTCCTGAGTTTCCACACACAAAACCATACTTTTAAAAAAACCTAAACCAGGGTTATGTATATATATAATATATATATACATAAAAATTATCGGGTATTTAGTTATCAGGTATTAAATTAAATTCTGAGTTTCCACACACAAAACCATACTTTTTAGGTTTTTGGATAGGCCTAAAAACTGAGCACAAAGTCAGCACAAAAGTTTCAAAGTAGAATTGTCATAAGAGGAAATGATAAAATAAACAGAGGATACACAATCCTTTATTTTCTACTTATTACTTTTTAAATTATTTTTTTGTTTTTTAGATGGCTTGGTGTATAGTATAGTAGTAATAGTTATAGCCTTTATTGTCATAGTGAATGTTGTGGCAGTAGGTTGGGTGATAATTGACTCTATAATAGGATTGTTTAAAAATGATTAAGGACAGAATATACAAC
>Ga0116143_10003969_pt1 | contig 14431 bp, 11 predicted proteins | sample AD_UKC034_MetaG_FD_89745 | JGI IMG/M metagenome (GOLD analysis project Ga0116143, IMG submission 89745) | Active sludge microbial communities of municipal wastewater-treating anaerobic digesters from USA - AD_UKC034_MetaG | ecosystem: Engineered > Bioreactor > Anaerobic > Digestate | place: USA...
CTGGAGCGCGCACGGGGCTTCGACCGCAAGCTCCAGGAGCTCGGCCGGGCGCTGCTCTCGGGCCTGTTCATGCTGGTGCGCAACTCCAAGCTGTACGACCCCGAGAACGCCATCTTCAGCGAGCCGCTGGAGAAGCTCCGCGAGGTGGTCAACACCATCCTGGCCGCGGACGGCGCGCTGCACCTGCAGGTGGCCGGCGACTCCTTCTACCTGAACAACATGCTCATCCGCTTCGACCTCAAGGCGGCCGAGAGCCTGCGCCAGCTGCGCGCCGACTTCGAGGCCCACGACATCGGCGGCTTCTCGCTGGAGGAGCCGCTGAGCGCGGCGGAGCTGCGCAACTTCGTGCGCCTGTTCGGCCAGGAGGCCCGGCCGGCGGAGGCCCCGGGCGCCGTCTCCGACCACAAGCTGGCGGCGCTGAAGCTCCGGCGCTTCGAGAAGATCCAGGAGATCCTGCGCCGGCAGCAGGAGGCGGCCTCCACGCTCGAGGTGGCCCGGGCCGCCGAGCAGAAGCTCGACCGCAAGCGCTACGGGCTGGTGGTCTACGCGCGCACGGTGGTGTTCGTGCGCAAGCTCCTGACGGGCATCCGCGGCGAGGGCCCGGAGCAGCCCCTGGCCAAGGCGCAGGGCTTCGTCCAGGATCTGGTCGACGTGGTGCACGGCCACCGCACCAACCTGCTCGGCCTGACCACCCTCAACCCCGGGGACGAGCTGCTGGCCTTCCACTCGGTCAACACCGCCATGCTGGCGATCGTGTTCGGCGCCGAGCTCGGGCTGCCCAAGGACCGCCTGCGCGAGCTGGGCCTGGCCGCGATGTTCCACGACCTCGGCAAGGCCGAGCTCGACGAGGCGCTGCTGCAGAAGAACACCCGGCTCACGGCGGCCGAGCGGGGGCAGCTCGCCCGCGCCCCGCGGCTCGGGGTGCGCCGGCTGCTCTGCTCCGGGCCGCTCAGCATGCGCGCCATCCACTGCATCGTCACCGCGCACGACAGCGCCCTGGAGTTCGGCCACCAGGTCAAGGACCACAAGGGCGAGGTGCACCACGTGGTCAAGGACCGCGAGCTCGCGCTCTTCCCGCGCATCGTGGCCATCGTGGAGGCCTTCGACTCCCTGGTGGGCGCCCAGGAGCTGTCCCCGGAGCTGGCCCTGGCGCTGATGTCCACCGAGCAGTGCCACCGCTTCGACCCGGAGCTGCTGCGCATCTTCTGCCAGCTCATGAAGGGCTACACCCAGCGGGTGGTCGAGGACGGGCAGACGGTCGAGCTGTTCTGAGGCTCAGCGGCCCCGCCGCTCGCGGACCTTCTCGCGGAGCCGGGCGCGCTCCTCGGGCGGCAGCCTGAGCCAGCGCTCGAGCTTGCGCATCAGCCGCTGGTGGCGGGCGGGATCCATGCGCTTCACCCGCCGGAGCTCCTCGCGGAAACGCTGGCGCTCGCCCTCCCCGAGCCGCTGCCAGCGCTCGAGGCGCTTCAGCAACACGGCGCGCTCGCCCTCGCCCATCCGCCGGAAGCGGGCGTGGTTGGCGGCGAGCCGCGCGCGCTCGGCGGCCGGCAGCGCGCGCAGGCGCGCCAGGCGCTCCTCCAGGCGTTCGCGGGCCTCGGGCGGCATGGCCTGGAAGCGCTCGAGCTTCTGCCTGAGCTCCTCGCGCGCCTCGGGGCTCAGGGCCCTCCAGCGCTCGACCAGCTCGGGCGAGGGCGCGGCCGGGGCCTCGTCCGCGGCCCGGGCCGGGCCGGGCAGGAGGAGCGCCAGGCCGACCAGGGGGATGAAGAGCCTCTTCATGGCTCACCTCCGGAGCCGTCGAGGACGCCCAGGTCCTCGACCACGTCCAGGTTCTCGAGCAGCTCCAGGTTCTCCAGCAGCTCCAGCCGCGCGAGCGCCTCGAGCTCCCAGCCCTCGAGCGGGGCGGCCGTCGCCGCGGGCGCGTTCCCGTTCCCGGCCGGAGCTCCGGCCGGGGGCTCGGCCGCCGGGGCCAGGCCCGAGAGCAGGCCCGCGAGCAGGGCGGCCAGCAGGTGGCGAGGGCGGGGCGCCATGGCTAACCCTCGTCCTCCAGGGCCTCGATGGCCTCGAGATCCTCGAGCAGCTCGAGCTGCTCGAGCACCTCGAGGTCGTAGACCAGCTCCAGGTGGCGGGCGACCTCCAGCTCGTCGCCCGCGCCCGACCCGCGTCCCGGCACGAGCAGCAGCACGAGCGCCAGGAGGGCGGCCGCGCCGCCCAGGGCCAGCGCCGGCGCGGGCCGGACGAGCCAGCGGAGCACCCCCCGAAGGCCGCGCCCCCGCTCTCGCTCGAGCCGGGCCGCGAAGGCCGCCTCCAGCCCGGGCCCCGGGGGGGTCGCGGGCAGGCCGTCGACCGCCTGCAGCGCCCGCTGGAGCCCCGCCAGCGCCTGCCGGCACGTGGCGCAGCCGGCCAGGTGGGCCTCCACGCGGGCCCGCGCCTCGGCGGGCAGCGCGTCGTCCAGGAGGGCCACCAGCTCCTCCCGGAAGGGATCGCATGCGCTCCTCATCCCGGACCTCCTGCGCCGGGGACGCTCGCCCCGGCATCCGCCAGCGCCTGCTGCACCGCGCTCGCCGCGCGGAACACCAGCGACTTCACCGCGCCCTCGCTCACCCCGAGCAGCGCACCCGCCTCGGCGTACGAGTGCTCGCCGAAGCGGGTGAGCACCAGCGCCAGGCGCTGGTGCTCGGGCAGGGCGTCCAGACAGCGCTGCACGACGACCTCCAGCTCCCGGCCGGCGAGCGCCTCCTCGGCGCCCGGGATCCCGCCCGGGTCGGGCGCCGCCTCGGCCGCCTCCCCGGACCCGTCCTCCGGCCGGCTCCGCCGGCGGCGGAGCTCGTTCAGGCACACCCGGCTGGCGATGGTGTACAGCCAGGTGGTGAAGCGCGCCCGGGGCTCGTACGAGCCGCGCGCGCGGTGGACCCGCAGGAAGATCTCCTGGGCCATCTCCTCGGCCACGGCGCGGTTGCGAAAGAACCGGTCGGCGTAGGCCACCAGGCGCGGCGCGTGCCGGCGGAACAGGGCCCGGAACGCCTCCTCGTCGCCCCCCCGGGCGGCCAGCATGAGCCTGGCGTCCGGATCGCTCTCGGGGGTCGCTCTGTCCGCACTGTGATCCAACACACACCGCCCGGGAAAGTTGCGCGATCAGTACACCAGATCCAGCCCGATCAGGATCCTCCACATGTCGGGCTCCTCCACGTCCGCCTGGAGCGAGGGGTCCAACGCCTCGATCGGCTTGGGGAAATCGAAGAAACCGCCGGACCACAGGTAGTCCGCCTCCAGGCTCAGGCGGAGCCAGCGGGTGGGCGCCCAGCGCAGCTCGAGATCGGTCTCCCAGCCGTAGAAGCGGGAGCCCGACTGGAGGTGCGCCCCCTGGGAGAAGAGCAGCGCGCTGCGCGCCACCGCGTTCAGCCCGGGCGCGATGTCCCAGCCCGCCACGAGCCCCGGGGCCAGCACCCCGCGGCCGTTCACCCCGCTGGTGGTGAAGGTGCGGGCGGAGAAGTTCTCGTTGAGCCCGCCGGAGAAGAACAGGTTCATGCGGGTCACGTAGGGGTAGACCGACAGGAACGAGGTGTAGCGTCCGGCCAGCCCCTCGCGGATCTGGTCGGGGCCGAAGGTCTCCCCGGACTGGTACAGGAAGAAGGCGCCGAGCCCGAAGCTGTCGGCGAGATCCACCTGCACGTCGAGATCGAGCATCCCGCCCAGGCACGTGGCCCGGCCGCTCCGGGAGACGCGCTCCCCGCTCGTGGTCAGGCCCTCGACCCGGAGGTCGAACCCGCCGGCCGCCACCACCCCCAGGGCGCCCAGGCTCCAGCCGTCGAACACCAGCCGGCCGCGCAGCCCCACCCAGAAGAGGTCCCCGCGGGTGGTGATCTGCGTGGTCGGAAGCTGCAGGGCCGCATACAGCGGCCGGGTGGGCAGCCCGCCCGCCAGGGCGGCCTCGCCGAGCACCGCCCGCATGACCTGCGCCAGGCTGTCGTCCCCGTCGTGGTACCAGGCGAAGAGCACCCCGAGCTCCTCGAGGAAGGACAGCAGGTAGGCCGCCTCGAGCGACACCAGGGGGCTTTGCTTGCCGTCCGCGGTGAAGCGCCCGTCGGGCAGGAGCGCGTCCAGCCCCAGCCGGAGCGGCACCTCGAAGCCGAGCTCCAGATCGGCCTCGAGCGACAGCCCGAGCGCGTAGCTGTCGAGCACGTAGCCGGAGGCCGCGGTGGCCAGGAGCTTCCCCAGCCGGAGGTCGAGCCAGCCGGCCTCCCCCAGGTGGAGCGCCAGGTAGGCCTCGCGCAGGAACCCGGTCTCGGCCGCCTCGTCGGCCAGGGCCTGGCCGTTGGAGGTCGGCCCGCAACGCGGATCGAGGGCGGCGCCCTGCTGGCACATGGGCGCCGGGCGGTAGCGCACCAGCGCGGGGATCTTGACCTCGCCCGAGTCGAGGGACAGGCCGAGCCCGACCACGTCCGCGTACCGCGCCGCCAGGCCCACGCCGGCGAACACGGAGTAGCCGAGCTGGTCCTGCTCGAGGCGCAGGTTGAAGGGGCCCTCGTAGGTCCGCACGCCCGGGCCGCCGCCGTCCCCCTGGGGCCGCCCGACCGCGGTCAGCGAGCCCAGGGTGTTCAGCGCGTTCTCCTGCCACACGAACCGCTGGCTCAGCCGGAGGCGCAGGTCGACGCTCCAGTCCGAGCCGGCCTGGGCGAGCTCCTCGGCCCCGGCCGGGCCCGCCAGGGCCAGGCCGGCGACGAGCCAGACCGGGAGCGTTCGCCGAGCCGCCATGCGACCTCCGGGGTGAAACACCCCCCGGGGAGCGAAGTTGCGCCGCGGGATGAGCTGCGGGGTCAGTTGCGCAGGTACCAGACGCCTTCCACGCGCTCCCAGACGAGATCCTTGCGGCCCATGCCCTTGGCGCCGGGCACGCCCCGGTAGGTCACGCGGTTTCCGTCCGGGCCGAGCTCGGGCTTCTGCTCCCTGGCGAGCCGCAGGCGATCGAGGAGCTGGGGGGCCTTCTCCTGGCCGAAGCCCTCGGCGATCTTCTCCCACGAGCCGCCCTCGGCCTCGACCTTCTTTCGGTCCTCCGGGGCCACGAAGCGGGCGAGCATCTCCGCGTACTTCTCCTCCTCGAGCTGCCGGATGGCGAGCGCCAGGGCCTCGTCCGGCCCGCCCTCGGCGGGGGCGGCCGGCCCGGCAGGCACCGCGGCGGGTTCGGCCGCAGGCGCGGGCTCCGCAGGAGGCCCCGCGGGCTTCTGGCAGGCCGGGAGGAGCAGGAGACCTGTGACGGCCAGGACGCACGGGAGCCGGCGCATGGGCACCTCCTGAGAGAGTGCCCGAGGGTATCACGCCGCGGGGGAAACCGACAGGCGCCTCACTTCAGGGGGTTGGCCGGGAGCTGGAAGCCGGCGCCGGCCGGGACCACCTTCTTCTCCGCCGAGTCGTGGTAGAGGCACTTCGAGGCGCCGCTCTGCGCGTCGTACACCAGCATGACCTCGGCGTCGTCCGTGTCCACGTAGGGCATGATCATCATGCGCTTGGCCTTGATCGGGTTCTGCGGGAGCTGGAACTCGGGGCCCGAACGCTGGAACTTCTTCTCTGCATTGTCGTGGTACCAGCTCACGGACTGGCCGGTCGCGGCGCTCCAGACCAGCATGACCTCGCTGCCGTCCCTGTCCAGGTAGGGGGCCATCCACACGTCCTTGGTCACCCCGGGGTTCGCCGGGAGCTGGTAGCCCGCCTCCGAGCGGAGGTACTTCTCGTCCGCGTTCGCGTAGTAGAAGTTGACCGACTTGCCCGTGCTGACGCTCCAGGCCTGGATGGTCTCGTCCCCGTCCTTGGTCAGGTAGGGCCGCAGCATGACCGGGGGCTTGAGCCCCAGGTCCGCGGGCAGCTGGTAGCCCGATGCCGAGGGCACGAACTTCTCGTCCGCCTTGGAGTAGTACAGGCTCTGGCTCTTCCCGGTCGCGGCGTCCCACGCCAGGATGACCTCGTTCCCGTCCTTGTCCAGGTAGGGCGCCAGGTGGACCTCCTTGCCCTTCTGGACCGGGAGCTGGTACTTGGCCTCGGCCTGGACGAACTTCTCCTCGGCCTTGTCATAGTACCAGGACACGCTCTTGCCGCCCTTCTTGTCCCACACCAGCACCACCTCGGACCCGTCCGGGCCGAGGTAGGGCGCCATCATCACGTTCCTGGTGACGCCGGGGTTCCTGGGGAGCTGGTACTTGTCGCCCGAGGGCGCGAACTTCTTCTCGGCCTTGTCGTAGTACCAGGAGCGCGACTGGCCCGAGGCCTCGTCCCACACCAGGATGACCTCGGACTTGTCCGCGTCGAAGTAGGGCCGCATGTGGATCGGCCCGGCCAGGGCCTGGGCGGCCAGGCCGAGGCCGCACAGCCCGGTCACCAGGGCCGCGCGGATCGAGGAACTGCGGTTCGCGTGCATGGCGCTCTCCTTGTCGAATGGGGGCTGCCCCCCGCAGGTCCCCGAGGGACGGAACACCCGGACAATTTCCCGAATGGGAGGGAGGTCCAGGGGGAGGCGCGCTCGAGATGCTAGCCCCGTGTCGCTCCGCGCCACGGGACAAGAAACTCTTCGCGCGGGCTGGATTCTCAAGCGCGCATGCGCGCAGAGAATCCTGCGCGCTCGAGTTTCTAGCAGCCGTACTGGCCGAGGCCGTCGAAGGTGTCCTTCGTGAAGCCGTCCCACTGCAGGGACGGGTCGAAGGCGTCCGCGCCGTTCGTGTCGCCCGAGGTCACGCTGCACTTCCGGCGAAGCGTGTGGTCCACGGTGCTGGTGTCGCCCGTGCCCCAGGCCGTGCCCGGGTCCTGGCCGATCCTGCCGAACACGTCGAGCACCGTGCCGTTGCACACCAGGTCGATGGCGTCGTCGCCGTTGAAGTTGCCCACCGAGCCGTTGGTGAGCTGGCACTTCTCGAGCACCGCCGCCGACGCGCTCGGGTGGCACATCACGAAGGTGCCGCGGGCGGCGATCGAGCCGCTCAGCTCCACCGTGCGGGACACCGTGGCGCTGCCGTTCAGGTAGGCGCGCAGCTGGCAGCCGTCCAGGGAGGCCGCGCTGTTGCCCAGGTTGGCGATCTCGAGGGCCTTGTTGTAGCTCGAGCCCTCGACGTACTCGCTGATGAGCAGCGTGCCGGTGACCTGCTGGGCGCGCACGGTGAGCTCACCGGCCTGGGCAGGCTGGTAGCCGTTCCCGGAGCCGTCGAGGTCGCACAGCGTCCAGGTCTGGCCGCCGTCGCCGGAGAAGCGCACCGCCAGGTCGTAGTCGCCGGCCGCGGGCGCGCTCGGGCTCGCCTGGTACTCGTCGTAGCCCGGCTCGTCCACGTCGTTCCAGTTGGCCGCGGGGGCGGCCACCATCCAGCTCCAGGCGGCGCCCGGCTGGCTGCCGCGGGCGCCCACGCCCACCTGGCCCACCAGGGAGGCGTGGCCGTCGATGCCGTGGGTCAGATCCGTCAGCCCGGCCACGAACAGCCGGCCGCGGATCTGGACGGCCTGGCCCGGCTGGGCGGTGATCTCGGCCGGCGCCTCGAGGCGGCACTCGCCGATGGTCACCGTCTGGCCGCCCGACTGGGTCTGGAAGCGCAGGCTCCAGCGGTTCAGCGTGCCGGTGTCCTGGGAGGCGTGGTCGATCACCCGGAGCGTCCAGGTGCCACGGGTGCTCTTGCCGTTGAAGGCCGCCACCGGGAAGGTCTGCTTGATGTCGTCGCCCGAGCTGGAGTCGGGGGCGTGGACCTGGAGGTCGGTGCCGTCCGGGTGGACCAGCCGGATCTCGAGGTCGCCGCGGTAGGTGTGGTTGATGTCCACGCTGAGGTCGAGCGCGCCGATGACCGCGTCGAGCGTCACCTCCAGGGTCGAGGACACCCCGGCCGCGTTGTTGTCGGGGATGGCGGCCGCGGTGGCGTTCTCGTACACCAGCCGCTCGACCTTGCAGGCGTCGTCCTCGGCGCAGTCCGGGTCCAGGCAGTCGGTCTTGCCGTCGCGGTCGTCGTCGATGGCGTTGGTGCACTGCTCGGGGTTGACGGGCGGATCCACCGCCGGCAGGTCCGAGCCCACCGCGCTCAGCTCCTCGACGTAGCGGTACTGGATCCAGCCGTAGCCGTCACCCTTGGGGTTCTCCACGCCGAAGCGGCCGGTGCCCCAGGAGTTCTTGAACAGGAAGAAGCCCTTCTGCGTGACCGGGTTGCCCTGGGCGTCCACCTCGAGCTTGCCCTCCGCGTCGACCGCCTGCACCTCGAGGTCGTCGTCCCAGCCCACCAGCAGGAAGGCGTGGCCGGCGCGCTTCTTCAGGCTCTCTTCCTTGTCCTTGGCGTTGGGGTACATCACGTAGCCCTTGCGGCTGTAGTCCGAGCGCACCGGGAGGGTGGAGGCGCCGTGGTTCCAGGCCTGGTAGTAGAAGGTGCCGCCCACGATCACGGCCTGGTTCTTGTTGACCATGAAGGCCTTGATGGAGTTGGCCCGGGAGGACACCCAGCGGCTCTGGGGCAGCTTCCACTTCTTCCCGTCGCGCGCGGCCTGGGGCGGCTCGCCGTTGGTGTAGCACTTGACGGGCAGGTCCTCGCCGCCGGTGCACTCCGCGTCGTTGGCGCTGGTCCAGCGGGTCGGCTCGTAGGGCCACAGGGTCTCCTCGACGATGCCGTAGCGGCTGATGGCCGCCAGGTTGCTCGACGCGCTCGAGCCCTCGGTGTGGGTGAAGTCGCCGATCTCGTTCTTCACCGACCACTGGAGGTACTGCTCGGAGAAGTCGGGGCGCGGGTAGGTGCCCTCCTTCACGTACAGGTGCTCCATGAGGGCCACCGTGGCGAAGATCGAACACACCCCGCGCGAGCGCTGGTTGCGCATGGGCGACTGGTACTGCATGAGGTCGAACTGCCGGGGCGGGATGAGATCGGTCTTCTCGTCCGCGAGGTCCGCCTTGTCCGGCGCGCCGTCGAGCAGGATGTCCAGGTCGGCCAGCTCGGGCGAGTCCCCGATGTCGTTCGGCTCTTCCTGCGGGCCGCAGCCCGTGAAGACCAGGCCGGCCGCCAGCCCCACCACCGCCAGCATCTTCCACAGCGCGCGCATCGTCGTCTCCTCTCGTGAGAACCAGTCCACGGGATTCGCTCCCGGATGAATCCACGTCCCGGGCCAGCCGCGCCCGGCTCCATGAGCGCCCTGATTTACCTCGACATTAAGAAAAACTCAAGCTTTCTCTCCGGCCCCGTCACGCATCCCCCGGGCGACACTCCGCAGCCCTCCTGAATCCCTGCGGAAACACCCCCTCGCTTGACCCAGGAGACGGGAGACCCGGGTGGATTCCCGGGCGGATGACCCGATCTAATGATTCCCCCGAGGACAGACCGGGGCGGGGACGAGTACGTCCCGGCCGCCGAGCGCGGCCTCCACCCAGGGGCCGCTGCAGCCGGGGCGGGCGCTGCGCAGCCGAAAGACGCCGGCCAGCGGCAGGTGGACGTCGAACCGCCCGAACGGCCCGGGGTGCACGTCCTTGCGGTACTCGTCCGCCCACCCGTCCGCGCGCGCGGGCTCGAAGAGCTGCTCGAACGTCGCGTCCGGGGTGTCCATGAAGGCGCGCCGCTCTGCGCGCCGCTCGCGCCGGACCTCGAGCCACACCTGCCCGGCCGAGGTCCACCAGGGGAGATCGACCCGGCCTGCGATCCGCCCGGCCACCGGCACGGGCACCCGGACCTCCCGCGCGCCCGCCTCGACCCGAAGGGCCTGCCCGAGCACCTCGTCGAACCCGTCGGCCGCCAGGGCGAGCGCGCCCGCGGGCAGGCCGCGGAAGGCGAAGCGCCCGTCCTCGCCCACCCGCATCGAGCGCCTGGCGTGGGCGAAGCGCCCGTGGGAGTCGGTGCACAGGGCGGTCCACTGGCCGGCCAGGGCGGGCCCCGGGTCGAACAGGTACACCCTCGCCCCGGGGACCGGCTGGCCGCGCTCGTCCACCACCTGGCCCTCGACCTCTCCGCCGGCGGGGAAATCGATGCGCACCTCGCGCTGCCCGGGCAGGCTCAGCCGCCTGCTGAGGTGGGGCAGCCCGGGCGCGGTCGCGTGCAGGCTGTACTCGCCGGGGAAGGCGCCGCGGAAGACCACCAGGCCGTCCGGGCCGGGGCTCGCCCGCTTGGCCCGCCGCAGCCGGGAGGTGCCGCAGCCCGGGCCGTGATCGGCCAGGCGGATCTCCGTCTGCTCGGGCGCCGGCCCGCCGCCCAGGGACACGCGCACCCGCAGATCCACCTGCTCGCCCGCGACCTCCCGCCAGGCCGGCGGGGCGCGCTCGATGTCCACCACCGCGGGCAGGCGCGCCTCGCCGCCGTCCGCCCCGCGCACCAGGAGCCAGGCGCCGCCGCCCGCCAGGACGAGCGCCCCGAGGGCGCAGGGCACGCGCCACCTCCGCGAGCTCGCCATGGCCTCACCTCCGTCCCCGGCCGCGCCACCGCGGCCACACCTCGATCCTGCCGCGGGCCGGGCGGGCGCGAATCGGGCGAACGTCCATCGGTCAGCCGGCGGACGGCCGGGTCGTCGAACGAAAGGGGAAGGTGTCTCCGGCTCCTCTACCGGGCGGCGCACAGAGCCCAGGTGTCCGCACCCTCGGCCGGCGAGCAGGTCTGCGCGCCGCCGAGGCGCCGGTGCAGGTCGCCGGGCGCGCTGGGCCAGTCCCCCTCGAGCGGCGTCGGGCAGGCCAGCAGCCAGCCCTCCCGGCCGCACCCGCCACCGACCAGGCGCTCCTGCGGGGCGCAGGCGGCCCGCCCGTCGGCCGAGGTGACCAGGCGGAAGCCGCTCGAGCGCTGCCACCAGCCCCTGTCCGCCGGGCGACCCTCCCTCGCGATCAGCTCGGCCAGGACGCGCCGCTCGTCGCCCCAGGGCCGCGAGTCCCGGTCGATGGCCCGCACCAGGCTGCGGATGGCCCCGTCGCGATCACCGGCGGCGGCCTGGGCTTCGGCCAGGCGGTCGAGCAGCCAGGCGCCGTGCTCTCCCTCCGACTCCGCCTCGAGGTACAGCGGCACCGCCTCGGCCGGCCGCCCGAGCACGGCCAGGAGCTCGGCTCGTTCGACCGTCCTCCAGGAGCCGCCCTCGCGCGCGGCCAGCAGGTCGAGGGCGACCAGCGCCTCCGCGGGCCGACCGAGGTCGCGCGCCTCGGCGAACGCGAGCCGCAGCCGCTCGACCTCACTCGGGAACCAGCGGTCCAGGCGCTCGAGGGCCCACGCGGCGACCAGGCCCGCGCCCCACAGGGTCAGGCCGAGCAGGAAGCAGAGCAGGCTCCGCGCGCGCACGCCCTCACCTCACCAGAGCGCGCAGAGCGCGAAGACGGCGACGTCCTCGGCCTCGACCCGCACGGGGCCGGTGCCCGGGCAGCTCCACGCCTTCTTGTTCTGGCCGAAGGGGTAGTCCGTGTCGTTCCAGGGCGGGCCGGTCGCCGGCAGGCACGCCAGGCGCTCCCCGCGTTCGCCGCACCCGGCCGCCAGCAGGGCCTGGCCCGGGCAGCGCAGCTCGCCGGAGGTGCCGCGCAGCAGCCGGACGCGCACGCGTTCAGGGGCGAGGGCGAAGTCGAGCGGCCCGGCCGGACGCGCGGCCTGCAGGGCGGTCAGCTTCCGCAAGCGGGCGGCGTTCTCTGCCAGCGCCAACCCCTGGCGCTGCAGCGCGAGGGCCTGCTCCAGGCGGTCGGCCTCGGCCAGGCAGCGGGACCACTGGAAGACCCGGTGCGCGTGGTCGCGCTCCTCGGCCGGCAGGGCGGCGAGCTCGGCCAGGGCCTCGTCCACCCGGCCGGAGCGGCAGAGCGCCAGGCCCAGCTCGTGCCGGTCGTCCCAGGACGCATCCCGAGGCTCGGGGAGGGCCCGCAGCTCCTGGAGGGCCGCGACGGCGGCCTGCGGATCTCCGTCGCGGACCGCCGCCAGCGCGCGCGCCCGGAGGCGCTGCTCGGGATCGAACCAGCGGTGAGCCTCCTCCTCCCACAGCCAGATCGCGCCCAGGGCCAGGGCGCCCGCGGCCAGGCCGAGGCCGACCCACAGGAGATCCCGCCAGAAGCGAGGCCCGCGACTCATGATCCCGGACTGTAGCACACGCCCGCGTCGTCCGGCCCCTCCCCTGGCCCTGACCCCAGCGACGCGGGCTAGTGGCACTCCCAGAAGGCCTCGCCCTCGTACAGGTACAGCACGCCGGCGTCGCCCAGGTTGACCCCCTGCAGCAGGCCGCCGCCGGCCTGCAGCACGAACCCCCGCTCGTCTCCGGCGCCGGCCTCCTGCTGCAGGAAGAAGGGCCGGCCGAGGGCCCGGCCCGGCGCCTCGCGCAGCAGCCGCCGCAGCCCGGCCAGCGGCTCCGAGAGCGGGCCGGGCTCGAACACGCCGGGCGGCACCTCGACCCGCTGCGCGACGAGCGCGGCGCCGCCCTCGAGCCCGGCCGCGGCCTCCTCGGCCGACAGGGGCACCAGCTCGCTCGCCTCGAAGCCCTCCTCGGTCGAGTCCACCAGCAGGCACAGGCCGCGGGCGCCGGGGAAGCGCGCCGCGAGCTCCGGCAGCTCGGCCAGGTCGAGGCACAGCACCGGCTCGAAGGGCCCGGACGGCCCGCGGGGCCAGCGCCCCTCGGGGAGCCCTCTCGGTCGCGCGCGGATCCCGCCCAGCGAGCCGCGCTTGCGAGCCCGGCCGCGGGAGAGCAGGTACACGGGCTGGGTGCAGGGCAGGCCGGCCTTCTCCGCCCTGGCCGCCAGGGCGGCCACGCGCGCGGCCAGGCTGCGGGGCTTGCCGAGCAACGCACGGCGCTTTCCGGGCAGCGCGGCCCGCAGGCGCTCCTCGAGGTGGGCCGAGCGCTCGCTCCCCCGCCAGGCGTCGATCCAGGCCCGCACGCGCGCCTCGGGCAGGGCGGCGAACAGCGCCTGCGCCTTCTGCAGGCCGAGGAAGAAACAGTAGGGGAAGTCGTCGTTGCCCTCGAACAGGGTGGCGGGCTCGGGCCCCAGGTGCCGCTCCACGTAGGCCTCGAGGCGCGGGTCGGGCGCCCGGCCCAGCCCGGCCGCCTCGGCCAGGGCCACGGCCAGCGCGTTGCGCAGCGCGAGGACCACCCGCCGCGGTCGGTAGCCCTCGCCGGCCGGCCGCGCCGCGGGATCCAGGTCGGCGGTGCGCCGGTCGATGCGGGCCGAGAGCGGCTCGAGCGCGACCGTGCCCAGCTTGCCCAGCGGGGCGAACAGGTGCTCGACGGACACCCCCTTGGCCTGGCGCACGCCCTCCTCCAGCTCGGAGATCAGGCGCTCCACGACCGCCTGCCCTTGGACCAGGAGCTCGAGCGGCGCGAGGCCGGGCAGGTGGTGGGGCTGGAGCAGCCCCTGCAGGCGGGCGAGCAGCCGGGCCCGGACGGGCGGCGCGACCGCCTCCAGCACCGGCATCCAGGCCGCGAGGCGATCGGTGAACCGGGAGAAGTGGCCGAGGAGGGCGTCCGGGACCGGCAGCCCGGCCGCCAGGCACCGCCCGGCCAAGGCCAGGGCGCCCGCCTCGACGGCCTGCAGCGCGTCCCGGCAGGCCAGCTCGCGGGCGGCCCGCAGGCCGTCGCGATCGGCCGTGACCTGGCGCCCCCAGGCCGGCGCCGGCGGCTCGCGCGCCCAGCCCTCGATCCGCGCGGCCATGGCCTGGAAGGCCAGGAGCGTCGCGTCGGGCGGCTCGTCGGGCAGCCGCGCGGCCCGCGCCTCGAAGAAGGCCCTGAGGTCGCCGCTCTGCAGGTGGGCGGGATCGAGCCGGGGGGCGAGCGCCGCGAGCTCCCCGGCCGGGAGATCCGCGAGCAGCGCGCCCAGGGCGCGGAGCGGCAACGGCCCCTCGCCTGCCTCGAGCGCCTCGCGGCCCGGACCCCGGAGCCCGTCGAGGGCGAGGCCGAGCCAGCCGCACGCGTCGCCGAGGGTGTGCGGCCCCATGCGGCCGGAGCGGGCGTGGGCCGGCAGCGCCGCCGCGAGCTCGGCGCGCATGTCGGCGGGCACCGGCCCGCCGGGGTCCCGGCGCATGCCGCGGGCCAGCCAGAAGGCGCGCTGCAGGGGGCGCGGCAGGTCCGCGAGGCGGCCGTGCAGATAGCCCCCGTCCCGGCAGTCGACGAACACCAGCAGATCGAGGACCTGGTCCCCCGCCCCGGGCAGCCAGGCGGACTCCGACCGCGCGTCGCGCGCCTCGAGGGCGGCGACGACGGTCTCGAGCGGCACCTCGGCGATGCGATCCGCGGTCGCGGCCAGCAGCGCCTGGTGCCAGCGCAGGCGGCCGCACCCGACGTGCTCCCACAGGAAATCCGCCCGCGCGGCGACCGGGATCTTCCCGAGCTCGCGCTCGACCGCGCGATCGTCGTGGCGCTCGAGGTGGCGGCGGAGCGCCGCCAGGCCGGCGGCCGGATCGAAGCGCGGGGCCTGCGCCGGGCCCTCGAGCTCGATCTCGTGCGCGCCGGCCCAGGCCGTCTCGCCGCCGTCGGTGCGCAGGCCCAGGCGCAGCCCCTGCCCGTA
>Ga0116143_10003970_pt1 | contig 14429 bp, 25 predicted proteins | sample AD_UKC034_MetaG_FD_89745 | JGI IMG/M metagenome (GOLD analysis project Ga0116143, IMG submission 89745) | Active sludge microbial communities of municipal wastewater-treating anaerobic digesters from USA - AD_UKC034_MetaG | ecosystem: Engineered > Bioreactor > Anaerobic > Digestate | place: USA...
GACCGCGCCAGACCCAGAGATAACGCCAGAAGAGGTCAAGCATGATTGGATGCTCACGAGCTTGAGCACGTGGATTGCGGGCGCCAGTGGGTAGGGGGGTGCAAATCTCTACAGCCTCAAGACCCATAGACCCCTATCGGGTGTTTTATCACGTGATAAAACACCCGTTGGGGTGCAAATCTCTACAGCCTCAAGACCCATAGACCGGCGGGGGGCTTTGCGCACGCGGCCGCGAAATTCAAGAGCTTTTCTCAGTGGGCGCGCTGTAGGGCTGGCACGGGCTGCCAGGACGGGCACAGCGGCGCTTTGCATAGTGGGCCTGTGTGATTTTCCGGCAGGGGGCAAATAAAAGGCTGTGGGGCCGTTCTGTGGCCTCGTGCTATGCTGGCGTGGTATGGCGTGGCATGGGCCGGCCGCGCCTGTGGGGCGCTGGGCTGTTTCCTGGGAAACACTGCCGCGCCCGATCTGGGCGCGCCGGGGCCGGCCATTTAGACGGTTGAAAAATGGCATTGCGTGGGGCTGGCGTTTCTTGTTGTTTTTTCTACCAGGGGGGCATGGCCGGCATGGGGGCTTATGCAGACTTTGCGACCCAAAAAAAGGCGGCTCTACTCTTCCGGGCGCGGTTCCCACGGCCAGCGAAAGCGGCGCCGTTCTTGCTGGCGCTGGGCCTCTTCGACGCGGGCCAGGCGCTCACGCAACGCGGCCAGCTCTGCGGCCTGGCTGGCAAGCTGGCTGGCTTGCTCACGCAACCGGGCGGCCTGGTCAACGAGCTGGCCGGCCTGGCTGTCTATCAGGCGCATTTGCTGGTCAAGCACAATGAGGGCTTGGCTTGCTGTGGTGCTTTGGGCGCGCTCTTGGGCCTCGTGCTCTTCTGGGCTGCTGCCGGCCGGCGGCGCCTCTTCCGGCTCTTCTTCCGGCTCAAAGACGCCAAGCTGGCTGTTGACCTGTTGCCAAGTCATGCCCCCTTGTAACATGCGCTGGGCGCGGCGCAACGTGGCAATATCGGCCTCTGTGAACGCCCGGCGCTGGCCAGGCTCTGGGGTAGCATCTGCGGATAGGTGCCCAGCGAACCAGGTTGACCAACGCTGAACCGTGGTAACGCTCACGCCCAAGAGCTTTGCGGCTTGTGCGGGGGTGTGTCTCATGTGTGGGGCCTCGTGGGGCTGTGTGGCTCACTTGTGCCCTATTGTTGGGGTAACATGGGCCTTGTGGGGTAGCATCTTGACAGCCTGTGTGTGTAGTGGTATACTCAGGCAGCGAAAGACGCAACCCGGTAACGCGTGAACGTTACCGGGCTGCTGACCCGTCCAACGTCTAGGGCGCTGGGCTGGGCTGGGCATATCCTACCACAAACTACGCGCGGTAGCAACTTGCACGGCTCAGAACACGCCACAAGCGGGCCTGTTCTGGGCCGTTCTGTTTGCAAGAGGTGCTACCGTGACCACAGAAGAGCTATCCGAGCTGACCAGGGGCTGGCAGGGGCTGCCCTGGGAAACAAGGGACCTGTTCGCACGCTGGCTGGCTGGCGTGCTGACTAACCAGGGGATCGACAAGCCGCGTCGTCTGGCCGTGCAAGAGGCGCTCTTGAGCCTTGACGGCGACGCGCCAGCGGACGTGCTACCGCGGCGGCTGCGCATGGCGCGCCGTGACAAGGGCATGAGCCAAGATGCAATTTGGCTGGCCGTGGGGCCGGCAATGGGGGTGCTACCATGACCCCCTCAACCTTTCCCACCTGTCCCCACTGTGGACGGCCTGTGCTGCCTGGGCAGGATCGGCGCGTCTGTGGCCATGATCTGCGGGGCGGTATTCCCGTCGATCTGTGGGGCCACCGGGCCTGTGCTGGTGGCTTGCGCGACCTGGTGATCCTGCGAGGCGCTGAGACGCTCCCAGAGCCGTTGGCAGGCCTGAACCCTGTTGACCTGTTTTCGCCCGTCCTGGCGCTTCCTGGCGGCGTCTGGGGCATCCTGGAAGAGGTGACGCCATGAGCCAGTCCATTTGGCACTACCACGACATTGGACGGATTGCGCAGGTGCTGATTGATACCGGGCCGTCATTGGAATTTGCGGCCGGGGCGGCCGCTCTGGCGCGCGCGCTGGGCGCAACGGTGCGACTACCAGAGCCGCGCGGCGTTACCGTGGTGATGATAGAGCCGGATACAAAGCGGACGGAGGCGCGGCGATGAACTTCTTCGGCGCAAAATACGACCCGGACATCCTGCGGGAAATCGTAAGCCTGGAACTGCGGGCGCATGGCCTGAACGTGGCTGTGACGCGGCCAAAGGATCTTCCGCAGGTGTGGAGTCTGCTGGCGCGCGGCGCGTTCGGGACCAAGCCTGAGACGGTGAAGCGCCTGGGGGATAGCCTGGCGGAAAAGACCGGCGTAGACGCGGCCAGCATTCATCAAATGCGGCATGGGCTGGTTGTGGTGCTGGCCAAGCCTGACCCCCTGCGGCGCGCGCTGTCCACAGGTGAACTGCTGCGCACCGTGCTGGCCAGCAAGCGCCCCTTGGGCCGTCTGGCTGTGCCTGTGGGGCTGTCTGTCCTGGGTGAGCCGGTGACGCTTGACCTGGCCGACGCTACCAGTCCCCACGCGGCCATTCTGGGCGCCACTGGCAGCGGCAAGTCAGAGCTGGCGCGCTGGTTGCTGTTCTGGCTGGCGTTTCGCAACGGGCCGGCGGTGCGCCTGCTGGCCTACAGTCCCAAGCCGGACTATGCAGACCTGTACGGCTGCGCTTCGATGGCGCATCCCCCGATACAGTCCCCCTCGGAGGCGCTGCGCTTGCTGGCCTGGCTGGTTGCAGAGCTGGACAACAGGATGGCCAACGGGACGGCAGAGCCGCGCGTGGTGGCCATGTTTGACGAAGTGCCAACGCTGCTGAAGGCCGCGCCAGACGCTGACGGGATGCTGGACAGGATCGCAGCGGCCGGCCGCGCGGTGGGCATCCATCTGTTGCTGGGAAGCCAGCAGGCAGGCAAGGCTGAGGCATCGGGCGCAATGGCCAACATGCCCGCGCGCTTGGTGGGCCGGGTGTCGTCAGGCACGCTTTCCTATGTCACGTCGGGCAAGAGCGGCACCGAAGCCGATAAGCTGCTGGGCCGCGGTGACTTCTACCTGGTGCGCCATGACGCGGTGCGGCTGCAAGCCCCCTTGCTGGGCGTCAGCGAGCTGGAGCGCCTGCCTTACGTGATGGAGCCGGCCGAGCTTGACCTGCCTGACGTGATGCCTGTCACCCAGCAGCAGCAGCGGCGCGGCGGTTCGGGCTGGAACGCCAGCGAGGTTTCCGAGGCGGCGGTGATGGACGCCTTCGACGCTGGCGCAACCCTGCGCGAGGTGATGGAGCAATTCGGTCTGGGCTTTACGCGCGCCAAACGCTTTCAGGCGCAACATACGGAGGTGATGACATGGAACGATTGATCGGGCTGGCAGGCGTCTTCCTGGCGGCGCTGGTAGGCGTCCTGGCGCTGCTGGGCTGGCATGTGATCGACAGGGTAGGCGCTGGCCGCGTCTACTCCGACCTGGCCACGTGGGCGCTGCTGTTGACGCTCATTGTGGGCGGCATCGTCTTTCTGCGTGTGCTGCTGACGGGCCTGGCCAAGCTGGCCATCGGCAGGAACGCGCACAAGGCGCAGCCGGTAGAGCGCCACACGATCGAGCGCGAGCGCCACACTATCGACGGCCGGCCGGCGGCGCCGCAAATCCTCACGATGGATCGGCCGGCCGATCTGCGGCAAATCTACCCCGACATGGCGCGGGCGGCTATCGAGTGGGCAACCCCTGCGCAGATCGCCGCGCCAGAGGTCTACGAGGTAGAGCCTGAGACGGCCGATATCTGGGCGCAACTGGACGCGCTGTTTGTCGATTGATCCTGACCTGTTGTTGCTGCTGCTGGCCTGGCTTGCGTTTTGCTGGACTGGTGACAGGTTCAGCAGCAGCAACAACACCCCCTCAGAGGCGACTATGCACACAGAAACCATACTGACCCCCATCGAAGCCCTGGCCGGAGCGCGGGCAATCGCCCATGCCCTGGCCGATGCGGACGGCTTGACCTTTGACCATGCGCGCGCTGCTGCGCTGCTGCTGGCCTACTTGGACGCTATCGAGGCGTCACCTGGCCGACCTGGCCAACTGAGAGGAACCCATGAACATACTCTTTGACCTGGCTGGCGCGCGGCGATTTGCCTACCAAGCCAGCATCACGATTGACGAAGAGGAGCGCAGCTATTACTGCCTGGCAGAAGATGATACCCACCTGGTCATTCTGGTAACGCGGCGTGACCTGCGCCTGGAAGACCTGCTAGGCATGGTGGTAGATTGCACGCTGGGCTGGGACAATGGGCGGCCTGGCTTTGCCTACCACGGGCCGCAGTTGCACACGAAGATCACGGCGTACCGGCTGCTAGCTAGCGCGCCAGACAAGACGCTCTCAGACCTGTTGGACAATGCGCCAATGAGGAGGAACCCCGATGTTTGACCAACTGATGGCCGCCGGCCTGGGCGCCGGCATGTTTGTAGACGTGTGGAACTGCCGCGCGCAGCTGGCCGTGACCGATGGCAGCGCAACGGTGCGCTACCTGCCGGAGAGCGCCTACAGCCCTGCGCTGTATGAGGAACTGTTGGACGTGATCGACGCGCACGGCGGCGCCATCAACGCCTCCGGCCGCTACTACGTCACGTCTGGCATGATGGGCAGCGGGATCTATCCCCAGATCGCGGCCGCGGTGCTGGCCAACGTCTTCCAGGTACCACCTGACTACCAGCAGCCAGAACTGAACTATGACCAGCTGCGCGCCATCGCGCGCACGTGGCCCTGGAACGTCCACGATGCTCTCTGTCGCTACGTGGCCCAGGCGATGCACGATGCCGGCATCGAAGACGGGCGGCAGGGGCTGGCCGTGATGGATGCCATGTCCAGGCTGTCTGACGATCATTGACCCACGGCGCCGGGCTGCGCGGTCTGCGAGGCTGCGCAGCCCGGCATCTCGGACGTTGGCGCTTGGCCTGGTGAGACACCAGGTCAGGCGGGAGCGTAGTGGCTTACGAGATTTGCGGTGTAGTGGCGTGTAGTGTATAATAGTAAGTGATAAATGCTGTTATCAATTACTACACACACGAGGTCACAGACCATGCCAACCCTGACCATTGCCCAACCAACCAACGGCTACAGCCTCACAGCCCAAGACCTGACCGGCCTGCCCGGTCAGGCTGGTCTGTCTGCTATGTCCCCATCTGTGGCCCTGGCACGCCCTGTGGGGGACCTGGTAACGGCAACCCTTGACGCGGCCGGCCGGTCTGACCAAAGCAAGCGGTCTTACCTGGCCATCATTGGTCAATTCCTGACCTACCTAGACGAAACCCACGGCGCCAACCTGCCCCCCGACCGGGCAAGCTGGCGCCCGTTTGCAGAGGCTGGGAAAGAGGGCAAGCGCACGGTCTGGACTTTCCGGGCGCCGTCCTACGTCTTACGCCTCGTGACGCCGGCAAGCCTGACCGGCTTTCGGGCCTGGCTTGAGGCTCACGGCGCCGATACCAACACGGCCGCCCATCGCGTGGCCGGCGCCCGCACGTTTCTTGCTGTGGCCTTGCGTGACGGGGTGCTCACTTCGGACCAGGCGCGGGCGCTGGACTTGCAACCTTACCGGGCGCGGCAAAGACGGGATACAAAGCCTGTGGGCCGGCGCCTCACAAAGGCAGAGGTGCGAAAGCTGCGCAGCGCGCCCGACTTGCTCACGCTCAAAGGCAAGCGCGACCTGGCCATACTTGACGCCATGCTCTATCTGGGCCTGCGCTGCGAAGAGTGCGCAGAGATACGCCTTGAGGATTTCCGGCAAGACGGCGGGCGCTGGTGGTTAGTGCTCACGGGCAAGGGCAGCAAGACGCGCCGGCTCAAGCTGGCCGATACCCTTTACAAGAGTCTGGTCATGTGGCTTGAGGCGGCCGGGCTGGGCGCGCTGGGCCAGGATAGCGGGCCTGTGTTCTGGGGCGTGAACCGGGGCGGCAACCTGACAAGCTACCAGGTGAACTGTGCAACCATTGGCAGGCTGGTCAGTGAGTATGGCCAGACGGCCGGGCTGGCGCCTCTACATGGCAAGGGGCGGCTTGGACCCCATGACCTGCGCAGAACATGCGCCCGCAATGCCTATGACAACGGCGCCGGCCTCTTGCTTGTGCAAGCCATGCTTGGGCACAGTGACCCCAAGACCACGGCCGGCTATATTGGCGTGGGCCAGGATGATGACCAGACGGCTACAGACTTTGTGCGATACTAGGACCAGGCGCCGGCCTGGCACGTGCTGGGCCGGCTCTTGTGGCTTTGACCAGGTAAGAGCCAGCACAAGATACGAGGTGCCCCATGCTCACAACCTTTGCCCTTGAGGGCGTGACCTACAGCCAGCAATACCGCAAGTGCGGTAAGCCAGGCTGCCAGACCTGCCAGAACGGCGGGCCTGGTCATGGGCCTTACTGGTATGCACGCGATGCCATGACCGGCGCCCGGTCCTATGTGGGCCGTGAGCTGCCGGCAGACGTGGCCGCGGCGCGCCAAGAGCTGGCGCGGCAACTATCCGAGCTGGCCATGCAACGTGAGCGGCTCTTGCAACAGGCGGCCGCGCTGGGCCGGCTCATGGCCCACGAACACTTGTCGGGCAAAGACCGTGAGCTTGTGGCCTGGCTGGGCTTTGGCGGCTGTCTTGTGCAATCGCCGGCAACGGCTCTGACACAAGACGCCGCGCCCAAGTCTGACCGACTGATTGACCTTTTCTGACCTGGCCCTTGTGTGCGGCCGTAGCCAACTCGTGCCCCAAGACGGCGCCGGCAACGTTTGCACGCAAACCCCCACGAGGTAAGACCATGACGCAACCCATGCAAGTAAGGCTCTGTGACCGGCTGCTTTCCGGCTATTCCCAGCCCAAGCGGTGCAACCTGCCGGCAGTGGTCATTGTCGACGCGGGCACGCCCTACGCCCTGCCCTTGTGCGCAGAGCACGCGGCAGAATATGACGCCTCACGGCTGGCGCCCGTGCCAGACAGCCCCATAGCCGCGCCCACGTTCTATCACTACTTGGGCCAGTGGCCAGACGACTACGCCGCGGGCGGCTGGTCAATTGACCGGCTGGCAGAGGACCTGCGGCGCCGTGGCTTTGAGCATGACCCGTGGGCCAGCCCTGGCCGGCTGGCGCGCTATCTTGAGGCAGAGGGCTTGCCCATGACGCCGGCCGCGTCCGAGGTGCCCGCATGACCACAGACAAGAAAAGGCTCACGCTCTACCTAGCCAGTGACCAGGCGCTTGAGGCGCTCTATCACGAGCTGCGCCGGCTGGCGCCCATTGCCCAGCGCGGGCAAATCTCACGCTCTACAATCGCAGAGGCTGCGCTTGCCCTGGCCTGGTCAGACGTGCAAGCCAACGGGGCAGGCGCGGCTATCTTCTCAAGGCTGGTAACGTTACCAGACCCCCACGAGGTGAACCCATGACCACAGCCCACAGCCCCGCGCCCTGGTCAATCGACCGGGCCAACTCAGAGACCGTGACGGCAACGCGCTTGCCCAAGTGCCCATCTTCCCAGACGGCATAGGCGGGCCAGAGGACCTGGCTAACGGCCAGCTCATGGCGGCCGCGCCCGATATGGCAGAGGCGCTGCGCATTATTCTCTACCAGGCGCGTGACCGGAGCCAGCCCCCGCGCTGGCGCTTTGCAGAGATTGCCTTACAGGCACAGGCGGCGCTTGAGCGGGCCGGCCTCGTGCAACCAGAAGAGGTGCCCCAATGAACCTACGCCTTGACCCGTGGCTTGACCTGGCAGACGGGGCGGCGCTGCGCTGGTCAGTGACGGTGCAACCATGAGAAAGCACGCCGCGGCGCTCTTGTTCTGGCTCTTTATCATGGGCGCGCTGGGCGCGGCTGTGGCCCTGCGCGGCGATTGGGAAACGGCGCTAACGGCCTGGCTGTGCGGCCTGGCCGTGGCTGGCGTGATCTGGTATTACGAGGTCAGAGGCAATGGGAAAAAGAGCGGTCAATAAGGCGGCGCGCCTCGTGCTCTTGCATCTGTTGCGTGAGGGCGGCGCGCTGGACCAGGATGCTACGCGGGCAGACGTGGCGCGGCTCTTGGGCGTGCATAGGTCAACTATCACAAAGGACCTAGCAGAGCTTGACAAGGCGCTGGCGCTCTATCACGAGCTGGCAGCCCAGCAAGGCTGGCTCAAGCGCTCCTACAGCACGAGCGAAGCGGCAGAGGCGCTGGGCCTCCCAGAGCGGATAGTACGCGACATGGCCGGCGCTGGTGTGCTAGACTCCCACAAGGACGGGCGCGGCGCTGCCCACAGGATACCGGCAGAAGAGGTCAACCGGTGGGCAGCTTTCCTGGCTAGGCGGCCGGGGTGATACGATTCGCACTATACCCTTAAATTCGCTCGCGTGTTCGATTTTCAGGTCTGGATGCCTTGCAACCTTAAGCGATGTGTGCTATGATGCGGGACAACGAACCAATCAAAAACGCGACAACGCCCCCTAAAGCTTGGCGGCAGGTGGGGGCGCTGGCGATGACGGTGCCTACGAGGGCGGAAAACTCGTAAGCGGCGGTGCTAATGGCTAGTGTAGTCGGAAACTATAGATTTGTCAAGGCGCTGTACAACGCTGTACAACGCTGTACAAAACCAGGCTTTGCACGCCCGACCCAGCCCGTATGGGCGCGGCGGTGCATGGCCGGCCAGTCTGGGCGCGGCGCGATCCTGCCCAGCCTGTTGAAAATTTGCCATCAGGCGCTTATCCAAAGGAAGGAAACGAACGGTTTCTTTGGGTATGCGCCTTTTTTGTAGCCTCGAAACGGAGTGTGACCTATGCCCGCAACCCAGCGGATAATGGACGGCGCCGACCTGAAAATTCGGGTGCCCGGCGCGGTCAAGCACGAGCTTGAAAGCCTGGCCGTGACGCATGACCAGAGCCTAGCCGGCATTGTGCGGCTTGCCCTGCGCGCTGGCCTGCCGGCTCTGCGGACCATGCCCGCGCCCGGCCTGACTGACCCTGCCCCCCACGAGGTGCAACCATGACCCCAACCCGCGACAACGCCCGGCTTCTGGGGCCAGGCGCTGTGGTAAGCAAAGCTTTGGCGGGCGGCGCTTACTGCCCTGATTCTACCACGCGCCCGGCTGGCGTGCAAGTGGCAGCCTTTACAGTCACAGGGGGGCGGCCATGACACGTGACATACTCTCATGGGCACGCCTCTACCACGGGCGCGGGCTGAACGTGATACCCACGGCCAGCGACAAACGCCCGGTACAAGTGGGCGCGGGCCGGCTGGCTTGGGACCAGTGGCAAGAAACACGGCAGACGGCAGAGGACCTGGCCGGCCTGCCCTGGCAAGGCGCAACCGGCTTGGCTGCTATCTGTGGGCCTGTGTCTGGCGCTCTGGTCTGTATGGACTTTGACCCCCACGAGAAATCCAACCCAGACGCGCCGGCGCCAGCTTCACGCCTCGTGCAAGCTGCCCTTGCAAGTCTGGGGCTGCCGTCTGACTATGGCTGGCTCTGCCGGTCTGGCTCTGGGCGCGGCTATCATATCTGGCTGCGCTGCCCTGGCCTCGTGCTGCCAGACGGCAAGGGCAAGATTGACCGGCCGGCGCGGGCAGACTTTGACCATATCGAGCTGCGCTTTACGGGGCATTACGTCTTGCTGCCAGGCAGCGCGGGCAACTATGGCTTTGTGGCCGGCGATCTGCCGCACGAGGGGCCGGCAGACGTGACGCCGGCGACTCTTCTCATGGCCTATGACGCCGTGACCGTGGCCAGCGCGCCCGAGGTGAAAGCCACAGCCAGCGCGCCCAAGACGGCCAGGACGGCGCCGGCTGGCAGGTATGCGGCCTACGCTCAAGCGGCGCTTGACCGTGAGCTTGACGCCCTAGCCAGGACCCCCGAGGGCGGCCGCAATGAACAATTGAACCGCGCCGGCTACAGCTTGGGCCAGCTCGTGGGGGCCGGCCTGTTGGACCGGGCAGACGTGCAAAGCCAGCTTGAGGCAACCGCGCTGGCAATCGGCCTGGGGGACGGTGAGACCTTGGCAACCCTGCGCAGTAGCATTGGCGCTGGCGAAAAACAACCCAGACAGCTTACCCCGACCTGGCCGGCCGCGCCCGCAGCCTCTTCTGGCAGCCCAGAGCATGAGCCAGGCACGCCGGGCAGCAATGGCACAGACCCGGCCAGACCCCCGACCACAGCCAGCGATGAAACGCGCGAGGACCTGACCGACCTTGGCAACGCGCGCCGGCTGGTCAGGCTCTATGGCCAGAATCTGCGCTATGTAGAGGCTTGGGGCTGGCTGGTCTGGGACGGTAAACGCTGGCAAAAAGACGAAACCGGCGCCGTCATGCGGCTGGCGAAAAGAACCGCGCTGACCTTCTACCAGGACGCGACGCGCCAGCTTGAGCAAGCCGCGGCTGCTACCAAAACGGCAGAGGATGCCAGCGCGGCCGGCGATGAGGGGGCCGAAAAGACAGCCCTTGACCGCGCCAAGGCTGCCCAGAAGGGCGCAAAGGCTCTGACCGACCATGCCAAGCGGTGCCAGGCGCGCAGCCAGCTTGAGAACATGGTAAAACTGGCGCAATCCGAGCCAGGCATACCGGCAGTGCCGGATGACTTCGACCGTGACCCGTGGCTGCTGAACGTGGCAAACGGCCTGCTTGACCTGCGCACGGGGCGATTGAAACCCCACGAGCGGGACGCCTTGTGTACCAGGCTGGCGCCCGTGGGCTATGACCCTGCCGCGCCCTGCCCGCGCTGGCTGGCTTTCCTTGACCGCATCTTTGCTGGAGACCAAAGCCTGATAGACTTTGTGCAAAGGCTGACCGGCTACAGCCTGACCGGCTCTACTCGTGACCACGTGCTGCCCTTCTGTCATGGGCGCGGCGCTAACGGAAAGTCAACCATGACCGGCGCCATAATGGCCATGCTGGGGGACTACGCCCAAAAGGCGCGGCGCTCGTTAGTGACCTTGGGGCGCAATGATGACGGCGGGCCTACACCCGACAAGGCACGGCTCAAAGGTGCCCGATTCGTGGTAGTGAACGAAACAGAAGAGGGGCGCCGGCTGGCTGAAAGTGACGTTAAAGACCTAACCGGCTCTGACCGCGTCACGGCTGCTTACAAGTACAAAGACCCGTTTGAATTTGACCCAACCCATAAGCTCTGGCTCTATGGCAACGGCAAGCCACAAATCACGGGAACGGATGAAGGCATATGGCGCCGTGTGAAGTACATACCTTTTGAGGTAGTGATACCAGAGGCAGAGCGTGACCCGCATCTTTCCGAAAAGCTCACGGCAGAGCTGCCAGGTATCCTTGCATGGGCTGTGGCCGGCTGCTTGGACTGGCAACGGGGCGGCCTGCGCGAACCTGAAAAAGTGCGCGCTGCGACCGCGGCATACCGGGAAGAGCAGGACGTTTTGGCAGCTTTCCTGGCTGATTGCGTCATAGAGGGGCTGGCTTACACAGTGACCGCGACCGACCTTTACGGGGCCTATAAGGCATGGTGCGAAGAAACCGGAGTCAAGCCAGAAAGCCAAAGAAAGCTGGCGCCGCGCTTGCGTGAACGGGGCTACACGGACGGCGAAAGAGAGGCAACAGGCACACGGCGCAAGCTCTGGCGCGGTCTGGCTCTTGCTGGCCAGCCTGTGCAAGAGGCTCTTTTGGCGCCTACTATGGACCCTTTACCGGAACCTTCGGAACCTTCGGAACCTTTATTTAGAAAGTCCCCTATAGAGATTGAAAATTCAGTTATAGAAACTTCTGAAAAAAGGTTCCAAAGGTTCCCAAAGGTTCCCATGACAGACGCGGCCGGCTGGGAAGAGGGGGAACTATGACGGCCGCGGCGCTCTTGCAAGACCTGGCCGGGCGCGGCGTGGTGCTCACGGCGGAGTCTGGCCGGCTGCGATACCGGGCGCCGGCAGGGGCCGTGACGCCCGACCTACGGCGCCAGCTTGAGGCGCACAAGGCGGCGCTCGTGGCTCTGTTGGGTGCCCAGCAAACGGGCCTCTTCGACGGGGCCAGCGCGCCCAGCCCAGACGCCGGGCCTCTTGTGCCCTATGTGGCCAGCCAGGTAACACAAGACGGGGCCAGCGCGCCCGACCTGGCAGAGCCTGATAGCAGGCAGATAACAGGCAGTGTGGGCCGGCCTCTTGGGGCACGCCCTGCCCTGGCCAGGACACAAGACCCCCACGCGGCGCGCCTCGTGCATGGCGACTTTGAGCGGGCGCGGCAGAGGCTGGCAGCCCTTGAGGCAGAGATAGACGCCGGGCTGGCGCCTCTGGCCCATCGGCCGCTAGACCAGTGGCCAGCGGACGTGGTAGCACGGCTTAACGCCCTGGCACGTGAGGCGCTTACGCTGGCGCCCGTGGCAGAGTATGCCAATCTGGCAGAGCTTGAGACCGCGACGGGCGCGGCTTACCAGGCTGTGGTCAGTGCCCCCACGGACCCGGGCGCGCTTGAGCGATACAGGCGGCTAGATGACGCTTGGGCGGCCGTGCTGGGCCTGCCCGAGCTGCCCCACGAGGTGCCCGCATGACCGGGCCGGCCTTTGACCTGCGCTGCCATGACAGCCGCACGCCCTGGCCGGCTGGCTGGGCCTCACGCCCCACGAGCTGGCGCGGCGCATGGACGGGCGGCCAGCCCTGACCGCGCCCGACCCGGCGCGCTGGCGCACGTGCCCTGGCTGTGGCCAGGCGCTGCCAGAACACAACACGAGCGAACACGGCGCCGGCAGGCGGCGCTTGTGGTGTAGCGAAAAATGCCGCCATAGGACGGCAAACGCCAGACAGAAGAGGTAAAAATGGACTATGACCAGGTAGAGGAATTGGCAGAGCTGCCGGCAGAGGACGTGCTAGAGCTGGCGCGCTCACAGGGGCTAACGCGGGCCAGGGGCGCCCATCTGCCGCGCCCAGAGGGGATGCCGGCCGGGGGCTGGTATCAGACGCGCCAACTCAGGACGGGCGGCCGGGCGCTGATTTACCGATACCCGACCAACCAGACCACAGCGCGCCCGCACGAGCTTTGCCCTTGCGGCTCTGGCCGGCTGTTTGGGCGCTGTTGCATGACCACGGCCAATAAGACCATTGGCCGGCTGAACTAGCATGGCACGCCCAACGCCCTTGCCGCGCCCAGAACGTTTGCCGCGCCCAGAGCGGACGGCAGAACGGCCAACGCCTCTGCCGCGCCCAGAACGCAAGACGGGCAACCATGCACGGGGCGCGGCGGCAGAGCGGCGCATTGCCCACGAGCTGGGCGGCCAGCGGACGGGCAACCGGGGCCGGGCCGCGCCGGACGTGGTAGCAGGCGCGGACGGCTGGCTTGTGGTAGAGGTCAAACAGCGCGCCCAGCTACCGGCCTGGCTCAAGCGGGCCGTGGGGCAGGCTGTGGCCAGCGCGGGGCCATCACAAATGCCCGTGGCCGTCTTGCATGAGGCAGGCACGCCCTACGCGGGCGCGCTCGTGGTCATGCGGCTGTCTGACTTTCAGGACTGGCACGGCGCGCCAGACCCTGCCGGCCTGGCCGAAAAGTGAGTGCAAAGTAAGGGCAAGTGTACCGGAATTACCGCTTTTGCCATGCCCTGCGGCCGGAAGTATCGAGGAATACAAGCTTTCTGGCGCTGGTCTGGCCGGCTGGCAGAGGTGAATACCGGGCCAAAGCGCAAGCAAACAGGCAGCAAGGCATACTGATATGGGATACCCCCGACTTGGCGACTATAGCCACTCGGGCCAGCTCGTGGCCAGAACATGGCAGGTAGACGGCAACCAGGCGCGGCGAATTGCAGAGCTGGCAGACGGCCTGGCCCTAACCCACAGCTCACTTATCCGGCTCTTGCTGGGCTATGCTCTAGACCAGGTAGACGCCGGCCTGGTAGAGATTGACCGTGAGCCAGTGCTTTATAAGGCTGTGCTAAGACGGTGATAAGACCCCATAAGGCAGGTATAACATGGCTCAAGGAAAGTCAACAAAGGTCAAGGAACCGGCCGCGCCCGAGGTGCTCACGCCAGCCCAAGAGGCAGTGATAGACGCCCTTCTGGCCGGCAAGAGCCAGGCAGAGGCGGCCGCGCTGGCTGGCGTGGCTGCTGAAACCGTGACCAGGTGGAAAAAGGGCGACGCGCTCTTTGCTGCGACCTGGCAGAACCGGCGCCGGCAGGTCTGGGATACGCACGCAACCCGGCTGCGCAACCTGGCTGGCAAGGCGCTTGACGTGGTAGAGGCAGGCATAGACGCCGGGGACCTGCGCGCCGCGGCGCTCGTGCTCAAGTCTGTGAGTCTATCCGACCTGACCGCGCCAGACCCAGAGATAACGCCAGAAGAGGTCAAGCATGATTGGATGCTCACGAGCTTGAGCACGTGGGCCCAGCGAACCAGGTTGACCAACGCTGAACCGTGGTAACGCTCACGCCCAAGAGCTTTGCGGCTTGTGC
>Ga0116143_10003976_pt1 | contig 14422 bp, 8 predicted proteins | sample AD_UKC034_MetaG_FD_89745 | JGI IMG/M metagenome (GOLD analysis project Ga0116143, IMG submission 89745) | Active sludge microbial communities of municipal wastewater-treating anaerobic digesters from USA - AD_UKC034_MetaG | ecosystem: Engineered > Bioreactor > Anaerobic > Digestate | place: USA...
ACAACTACAAAACACCAGAAGAACTCTTTGAACTACAATTGGATATCATATATGCAGCTTAGGATATGTTTGTTAAAAGTTATAATTCAGAACTAGTTCAATTTGATATTGCAATTTGTCAAAGAAAAAAGGAGAGATAACAGATGAAAGAGAAGTGTAAAGAAACCTGGTTGAATCGTAATCAATACGGGTTACTGGCATCCTGTTTAACGATTGTTGCTTTGATCGCAATCTATACTTTGAGTAGCCGATTGATTGGGGGGCAGTTTACCTTTTGCCATTCTGATATGATGGTACAATATGTTTCTTTTGCGAAGCTATTCTGGCGTAATCTGATGAGTGGCGGTGCTCTTGATTATACTTTTCAGGTAACTCTGGGAACACCAAGTATTCCGTTATATACCTATTATTGCTTAAGTCCGTTTAATATTTTTTTCTTCCTGATTGAGGATATTACAACTGCAGGAGCCTGTGTGGTATTTGGTAAGCTGGCATTAGCAGCATATACATTTTGGCATTTTCAGAAGAAGATATTGAAAAGTGATGGAATCCCTTCTGTCTGGTTTGCCCTATGTTATGCATTGTGTAGTTACAGTGTCACTTATTACTATAATATTCACACGCTTGATGGCGTCTATATGTTACCTTTGATTATTGAATTACTCTATATTCTGGTAAAAGAAGGCAAGTATAAGAGATTGATTTTGGCATACACCTATCTGTTTGTTGTGAGCTTTTATGCTGCCTATATGATCGGTATTTTTTCCTTCGTAATTTTCCTGCTTTTCATGATCACTATATATGGAAAACAGTGGAAACGATATGTCACGACTGCTTTGCGCTTTGGCTTGACGGTATTAGTAGCAGCGATGCAAAGTGCGGTATTTCTTCTTCCAACTGCCTATAGCATATTTGCAAATGTTTCTAAGGAAGGTGCCGGATTTCAAGGATTAAAATTAGGACTTCTTGATATCTATAATAATATTTTCCTGGGGGAAATGCAGACCGGGGAAGGTAATTTCCCGCTTCTCTATTGTGGACTTCTGACAGTGATCCTCTTACCGGCATTCTTTGTGAACAAAAAGATTAAACCAAGTAAGAAGATAATAGCAGCTGTTGTATTGGCGTTTCTGCTGGTATGCTCCCTATGGAATCCAGCATATCTGTTTATACACGGTTGTGCAGCTCCCAATGGTTCTGGATTTCGATTTGCTTATTTCTATTCCTTTGCTTTGCTTTGTTGTGCTGTTTTGGAATGGAACACGAAAAAAACTTACCAACTGGTTAAGATGATTCCATGGGTGGTGCTGAATCTTGGAATTTATTATTTGGTTTATGTGTTACAGGCTAAGCGACTGGCACCGACAGAACAGGCTTCTTCTATTCTTGGACTGGAACTGAATGGGGTATTCCTTGGATTGACATTGATTATGATTACATTGGGGATAAAGAAACTTCCAAAGAGCAGAATTGCGGAGCTGATCCTTTGTGGAATCATTATGATTGAACTGATCATGAATGGATATTTCTGCGTCAGCCGTTTAGGCGCGTCATTGGAAGAAAAACGACAGATCAGTACAGCCTTTGACGAAATCTCAGAAAGTGCGATTGAAGAGATTAAGGCTGCTGATTCCGGAATCTATCGTATCTATTTTGCCAATGCGGATGAACATAATGATGCTGCCAGAAATGATTATATGGCACTGGATTATTTTACATCTTTAGAAAACAGACAGCTTCGACAGGCCCTTATGCATCTTGGATACTATACGACGCCCAGATATGTTATTGATTGTGGCGGAACAGAGTTCACAAGAATGATTTTTGCACAAAAGTATCAGATAAATGTGAATAATTCGGCCTATATTGTTGACCCTTCGATTGGAAAATGGTCACAAAATCCCATGTCACTTTCCCTTGGATTTATGGTATCTGATCAGATGGAGAACCTGCCAATGGATCCGTTTAATCCATTTGAAAATCAAAATGCAGTGATGAGTGCAATGACGGGAAAGGAAGTTACAGCATATCTTCCATATTCGGATGAGATTATATGTACAACAGAGAATATGCAGCTGGGAACATATAATGAATATTGCTGGGTTGAAAAGAGCGATGCTTCAATCCCTGATGCAAGTATTCTTTTGCAAGTTCCTGATGCCTACGGATTACCAATGAATGTTTATTTTGCACAGGAGGAGTCGGTACAGGATGATACAACACCATTGGTTTTGCCGGAGTCAGGGTATCAGGAACTGTTAAGCGGAGTCTCCTATTTATCAGCAACGCACATTATAGAATTGCAGAAGAATGAAGAGGATTTATATGGAGTAAAGATTGAGATGACCCAAAACACCAATAGTCAGGGCGCCTTTAAGGATGTGCTTTTCTACGCATATGATCGGGAAGTATTAGAGGCTGTATTTGATGAGCTTCAAGGAAATCAAATGCAAATTGAATCAATGAAGAACAATTGCATTGTTGCGAGCGTTATCGCAACAGACGATAAGCCACTTCTGTTTACCTCAATTCCTTATGATAAAGACTGGAAGGTTATGGTAGATGGAATTGAAACAACCACGATTGCTGTTCTGGACCAGGCGTTTCTGGCAGTTTTATTACCACCCGGAGAACATGAAATTACATTTCAATATCAGAGTTCGTTAGTGAGAAATGGAGCCTGGATTAGTGTCTTTGGAATCATTTTATTTATCACCTGCTTTTTCATCGATTATAGAAGCAACCATGGAAAGAAAGCTGCAGAGAATGAAAGGAAAGTAAATGAAGAACATCAGGAAAAACATGAAGAGATTTCTTTATAGCAATTGCTTTTTATCAGGAACACTTACTGCGGTTACCTTGCTCATGGTGCTGTCCTATTGTCAGGTCCTGCTGAATGGTAAAAATGTTTTCATTACAGCTGATCTATATCACCAGTATGCAGCTTTTGCCGCATTACTTGCAAGAAAGATTCAGGAAGGAAGCAACCTTTTCTATACATTTCAGGAGGGGATGGGAACAAATACAGCACTTTTGTTTGCATTTTATTCTTTCAGTCCGGTGAATCTGTGTTACCTGCTGATTCAGGATATTGAACTGGCCACGGTGGTTGTATTAACCGTAAAATGCATGCTTGCAGCGATCACTTTTACACTGTACTGCGAACAGAATCTGAAGTGCAAAAGTAAAATTGTAATTTTCTTTGCGATTCCCTATGCATTATGCTCTTATCAATTTGCGATGATGAAAATAGCGACTTTATCTGATGCACTCTATTTATTGCCGTTGACGCTTGTGGTGATTAAGCAATTGATCAAGCAGGAGCGAAAGCTACAGTCTCATGTTGGATTATGCCTGGTTTATACTTTAACCTTTATCTGTAATTTTTATGCTGGATTTCTGGTTGGACTGGCATCTTTTGCCTATTTTATTATTTGTCTTATCATGAACTACAGGAAAAAATGGTTCAGTATTGTGATACAGTATGGTATTTGCGTTATGATTGCAGGATTATTGGCGGCTGCATTTCTTCTGCCAACAGGTTATTATGCACTTTACATGAATGCAGATACTGTACAGGATTTTTCCTATCAGGGCGTTGGATTGAATAGTATTATAAGTTCCATGATGGCATTTCGCAGTTACAGTATTGGCGGAAATGCACCATACATTTATTGCGGCATTCCGGCGGTTCTGCTTTTGCCGTATTATTTCCTTAATAAGAAATTCTCTATAAAGGAACGGGTGATTGCAGCAGGCAGTCTGCTTATCCTTATTCTTGGAATTGTGATTTCTCCGCTCTATCACTTACTGCATATGATGAATCGCCCGGATGGCTATACCGTACGTTTTGCTTATCTGATTTCATTTATCGTGCTGTCGATTGCGGTACGCGAATATTCCGGAATGCAGAAGCTGCATATGAGAACAGTGTGGATATGGCCTTTCCTCTTAATTGTGACTGCCTTTTCGGTAGATCTGTTGAAAAAATGGATACCGGCGGATGAAAATCCACCACTTTCCATTATTTCTATTTTATTAAATCTTTGTTTTATTGCGATTTGGATTGTACTTTATTTCTATAAATCGAAGGCGAAAGACCAGCAGAAACTGATTCTGGCGGCAATTCTGCTGATTATGCTGGAAACCGGTCTTGGCGGTTATTTTATCCTTTCCGGTGATAGTTATATGAGTCGGGATTATTATTATGAATATCATGAGCAGGCAGAGGAGACGATTAAGAACATACAGGAGACGGATTCCGGGTTATATCGACTGGTATATCTCAATTCGCTGAATAAAAATCAACAGTCTGTGTATGGATATCATGGAATAGGATTTTTTTCTTCAACGAAAAGTGCTGCTCTTTCGGAAGTGATGCTGCAATTAGGTTATGTCAGTTCGGGATTTACAATCTATGAAATGGGAAGAACAGAGGCTACGGATCTTTTATTTGCCGAGAAATATGTAATAGATGCCCCGATTCCTTTGAATGGCGAGACCTGTAGTATTGTTCCTAAGAAATATTGGCTCTCCTATGGCTACATGGTAAGTGACGCGATTACGGATATGAAGCTTAAGAGCGATAATGCATTTGCGAATATTAATCATTTGGTTTCGACTATGACTGGAGAAGAAATCAGTCCTTTTATCATGTATAATGGAAGTATCACACTAATACCGGAGAATGCCGGTATAGTACAGAATGAAGAGGGAATACTCATGAGTCGAATGGATGATTCCATAGCGACAACTTATCTTAGAGTGGAAATCCCGCATATCGAAGGCCAAAAAGCCTATGTGTACTTTACATCAGATTATAATATTATGGATTCTGCATCACCGACAGTGAGAACACTGGAAAACAGGGAAGCTATGCTATATTCCTCTTCTTTATTAAGTACACCGCATATTGTTGAGATGGAAACACAGGAAGATAAAGAATTCGTTTATGTTTTTATGCCACCGGGTACTATTTCGCAGTATCTTATTCGAAATATTTACTTTGCATACTATGATGAGAATGCGTTGCAGGAAGCATATCAAAATCTGAAAGAACATCAGCTGCTGGTACAAGAATATGAGGATGGATATATTCGTGGAACGGTTACGGCTACGAAGGAACAGCCTTATCTGTTCTTATCGATTCCCTATGAGGAAGGGTGGCAGATTCTGATAGACGGCATACCGGAAAAGGCACAGGCTGTGATACAATCTGCATTTTTAGGTGTGCGTCTGGAGCCGGGAACGCATGAGATTGAGCTAAAATATACTGCACCTGGAAGCAAGATCGGTCTTTGGTTAACGGCGCTTGGATGTGTGCTATTGGTTATTTTGGTGATTTGTGATAAGATATTGCAGGAAAAAGAGAAAACGAGAGGTAATTCGGATGCAGGAAAAAATTAGGAATTTTTGTATTATTGCACATATTGATCACGGTAAATCCACTTTGGCGGATCGAATCATTGAAAAAACAGGATTATTAACACAAAGAGAGATGCAGGAACAGATTCTTGATAATATGGATTTGGAGCGAGAGCGTGGAATTACGATTAAATCCCAGGCTGTCAGAACCATTTATAAAGCGAAGGACGGACAGGAATATATCTTTAATCTGATTGATACTCCGGGACATGTTGACTTTAACTATGAAGTCAGCAGAGCTTTGGCTGCGTGTGATGGTGCCATTCTTGTTGTGGATGCAGCACAGGGAATTGAAGCACAGACACTGGCTAATGTATATCTTGCATTGGATCATGATCTGGAAGTTTTCCCGGTAATCAATAAGATTGATCTGCCAAGTGCAGAACCGGAACGGGTTATTGAAGAAATAGAGGATGTGATAGGAATAGAAGCCAGGGGATGCCCTCTGATATCGGCGAAAAACGGAATTGGAATCGAAGAAGTACTGGAAAGTGTAGTTGCCAAGATTCCATCTCCAAAGGGAAATGCAGATAATTCATTACAGGCATTGATCTTTGATTCTATTTATGATTCCTATAAAGGTGTTATTGTATTTGTCCGTGTTATGGAAGGACGTGTAAGCAAGGGCACACAGATGAAGATGATGGCAACAAAGGCAGTTGCTGATGTAGTGGAAGTTGGCTATTTTGGTGCAGGACAATTTATTCCATGTGAAGAACTGACTGCGGGAATGGTTGGTTACATCACAGCATCAATTAAGAATGTGAAAGATACCGCAGTTGGTGATACCGTTACCGATGCGCTTCGCCCCTGTGAACATCCGCTTCCGGGATACAAAAAAGTCCAGTCTATGGTATATTGTGGACTGTATCCGGCTGATGGAGCCAAGTATCCGGATCTTCGGGATGCTCTGGAAAAGTTACAGCTCAATGATGCATCTTTATTCTATGAAGCAGAAACGTCTGTAGCTTTGGGATTTGGTTTTCGATGCGGATTCCTTGGATTACTGCATTTGGAAGTAATACAGGAGCGTCTGGAGCGAGAATACAATCTGGATCTGGTGACAACAGCACCAAGTGTTATTTATCATGTATATAAGACCAATGGAGAGAAAGTAGTTCTGACGAATCCAACCAATCTGCCAGACCCTTCAGAAATCGACTATATGGAGGAACCAATAGTCAGAGCTGAGATTATGGTTACCAAGGATTACATCGGTTCCATTATGGAATTGTGTCAGGAACGCCGAGGCAGATATCTGTCTATGGATTATATCGAAGCGAATCGGGCACTGCTTAAGTATGAGCTTCCATTAAATGAGATTATATATGATTTCTTTGATGCATTGAAATCACGTTCGAAAGGTTATGCATCTTTTGATTATGATATGAAAGGATACGAACGTTCAGAGCTGGTGAAACTGGATATCTTAATCAATCGTGAGGAAGTGGATGCTTTATCCTTTATTGTGCATAGTGCCAGTGCTTATGAGCGCGGAAGAAGAATGTGTGAAAAGTTAAAAGATGAAATACCTAGACAATTGTTTGAAATTCCTATTCAGGCTGCGGTTGGAGGCAAAGTAATTGCACGTGAGACTGTGAAAGCTGTGAGGAAGGACGTTCTTGCCAAATGTTATGGCGGAGACATTACGCGAAAAAAGAAACTTCTGGAGAAGCAAAAAGAGGGAAAGAAGAGAATGCGTCAGGTTGGTAATGTAGAGATACCACAAAAGGCCTTTATGAGCGTTCTGAAACTGGATGACGATAAATAGGGAGGATGCAATGGAAAAGAAAGTAACTATGAAAGAGTTCACAGGAACCCAAAAACTGATGATTCAGATGATAGTCATGGTGGCGATTGCTGTTTTGATTGAAATCTTTTTTTTCAATTTTAGGTCTATTCAATCTGCTTTTTATCAGGAAAGTGATTACAAACAATATGAGGCGACTATAACCGGGGTACATCCGGCAGAGGGATTGAATGATACTTACTATATGGATGAGGATATTGCTGAAATTACAATACATAATATTGGGCATGAAGTTAAAAATGTTCAGGTCGATGTTGAAAATGTGAATGCAATTGAACTTCCATATGCCAGAACCGGAGGCTGCGATATCATCGTTGAGTCTGAAGATGAGTATCTTACAGGGCAGAATACAACCGGTAATTTCTTTGTGACACATTCTAATCCTAACTCACAATATGTCTGGTTTATGTCGAAGGGAAAAGTCGATAGTATTACAATCAGATTGTCAATGGATGCAGGGTATATGTTTTGTATTCATGATCTGAAGCTGAATGCAAACAGACCTGTTATTTTTTCTTTGCCCCGTTTTGTGATTATCTTTATCTGTGTGCTGTTTCTCTATGCGATGAGAAAGAAATCATGTCTGTGGAGAGAGGACTGTATTGACTGGAAAGGCTGGAAAAAAGCAGTTATAGCAGCTCTGATTCTGGGCTTTTCACTGACCGGTTTCTATTTTGCAAAAGAAAATGAGACCATTGCCATAATGGATAACTATTTTCCCTATCAGGAATTGGCAAGGTCATTAGAGAATGGACAGACATCCTTAATGGAATTACCGGATGAGACGTTATTAAGTCTGGATAATCCCTATGATCTGGTTGAACGGGTAGAGGTGGGATTGGATTATAGAACGCAGGATTATAAATTTGATTATGTCTTGTACGATGGGAAATATTATGTCTATTTTGGTATTGTTCCCTGTCTTGTATTTTACTATCCATTGTATCATTTTACGAAGTTGAACATGCCTAATATGATTCCTGTGTTCTTTTGCTGCGTAATGTTTTGCATTGGTACCTTTATGCTGCTGCGTGAGTTAATTCGCAGGTATTATCCCAAAACACCGTTTGCAATGCTACTATTAATGCAGCTTGCGATGATGTTTGGATGTCAGATTCCGTTCTTCATGACGCAGGGAGAGAATTACATTCTTCCAATTATTATGTCGATGATGCTTACGATGTGGGGACTCTTTTTCTGGATCTCATCATTAAAAACAGAACCCAAGAAGATAGTATGGTCACGTCTGCTTATGGGATCTGTTTGCATGGCACTCGTTGCAGGATGCAGACCGACTACTGTAATATACAGCTTTTTGGCAATTCCGATATTCCTTCCCTATTGCAAAGTAAGTGATACGGGATATACCAAGAAGAATCGATTCTGGTCAATTCTGATACTGCTGATACCTTATGCTGTTGTGGCTGCTGGTTTAATGTATTATAATGCAATCCGATTCGGCTCTCCGTTTGAATTTGGTACGAAATATACGCTGACATTGCTTAATCTGAATGCTATGGAATTTGCGTTGGATCGTTCCCTTGCAGGATTATATGAGAGTTTTCTGCGATTGCCATCTCCTAGTTATTGCTTTCCTTATATTCGAGAGGCTAATATTGCACCAGATAATTTTAGACATGGTATGATGTTTAGGGAAATGTTGATTGGCGGCCTTATCCCATGCAATCTGTTTTTGCTAGGCATTATTGGTCTGTATCCGTTACGAAAAAAGAACATAAAGAAGGAATTATTCCTGTTTTGCAACATGATTTTGGTATCTGTAATACTGCTTGTCATCTTTTCGACGAGCTATACAGGCTGCGTTATTTATCGATATTTGGCAGAACTCTCATCACCATTGTTCTTAGTTGCTTTTATTGCAATCATGGCGATGCAGGAACGGTTCGCCGGTAAAGAATACTATAATTTATTCTGCAAAATATTTGTGGTCAGCGTAGTGATGACCATTATGTTTGGATGCTGTGCGCCATTTATCCCGGAAGTCAAATTCCCGTTAGAACTTGGAAACACAGAACTTTATTATAAAATTTTCTATGGATTTAATTTCTGGTAAGGAGAATTGCAGAATGCAGAATTTATCATTATATCTTCATATTCCGTTCTGTATTCAAAAGTGTGCGTACTGTGATTTCCTTTCAGCACCTGCATCTGATGCAGTGATTGATAATTATGTAGATTGTCTTTGCAAAGAAATTGTCGCCAAGGCAGAGCTTTATGGTCAGAATGTGGTTGATACCATATTTATTGGTGGAGGGACACCATCCATACTGAGTATACATCAGATGGAACGGATTAATACTACACTGCAAAACCATTTTGTCATAGCAAGTGCTCTTGAATATAGTATTGAAGCTAATCCCGGGACCTTGAATGGAGAAAAGCTTTCATGTTACAGAGCATGTGGAATTAATCGACTCAGTATGGGCTTACAATCTGCAAATAATGATGAACTAAAGTGTCTTGGAAGAATTCATGACTATCAGAGCTTTCTTGATAACTATACAGAAGCAAGAAAATGTGGATTTACAAATATTAATGTTGATCTCATGAGTGGGTTGCCGGGACAGACAGTGCAACAATATCAAGATACATTGAGTAAAATTGTTGCATTGCAGCCAAACCATATTTCTGCATATGGTTTGATCATTGAAGAAAACACCCCATTTTATGAGCGATACCATAATACAAATGCGACTTCATCACTTCCATCAGAAGAGAAAGAGCGGCAAATGTATTATTTATGTCGGGAATTGCTCAGTCAAGCCGGTTATCATCAGTATGAGATATCGAATTATGCCAAAACAGGGTATGAGTGTAAGCATAATATTGGCTACTGGACCGGAAAAAACTATCTTGGTATGGGACTGGGAGCTTCCTCCATGATTCATAATACAAGGTGGAAAAATACTGAATCCATGGTTTTGTATTCTTCTAAAGCCACAGAAAAAGAAGAAGTAATAGAATTGTCGACAAAAGATCAAATGGAAGAATTTATGTTCCTGGGACTACGATTAACGAAGGGAATCTCTTGTGATGAGTTCAAGGAACGATTTGAACAGTCGGTTCGGTCTGTCTATGGAGAATGGTTACAGAAGATGGAAGAATCGGGGCTGATTGTATGGGAACAGCGGATTTACCTTACAAAACGCGGGATGGACCTTGCTAATTATGTAATGACCGGTTTTTTATTGTAACGCACAAAATGATTATACAAAAAACTTTACACAGGAAGCTAGAATTTGGTATAATACTTTTATTGATGAAATGATTTCCGGAGATGGAAAGGCACTTTGCTTGATATGATTACATAATATAGAGTAAATGTCACAAGAGGTCTTCCTTTGAAAACATTTCAGCAACCGTTATCAACTCTGGAAGAAAGCAAATGCCTTGAAGAACTTAATCGTGATGACATTACGCGTGCCAAAGAGGCCAAACGGATACTGATAGAGCGGAATATGCGCCTGGTTGCACATATAGCAAGAAAGTATCAGAATCAGGAAGACGATATGGAAGATTTGATTTCTGTCGGTACGATTGGATTGATAAAGGCAATTGACAGTTATGATGCAAGAAAAGGGTGCAAGCTTGTAACTTATGCTTCACGCTGTATCGATAATGAACTTCTGATGCTGATGCGAGGAAAACGTAAGACCGCCAGAGAAGTTTCGCTGTTTGAACCGATCGGAACAGATAAAGAAGGCAATGAGATTACGCTTTTGGATATCTGTACACAGAATCATGAGGACTACAGTGATTCCATGGAACGCAAGAACCAGTTACGAATCATGACACAAGTTGTCAACAGTAGTTTGAACGAACGAGAGAAACGAATACTGATCATGCGTTTTGGACTTAATGGTACAGATGAGTTAACCCAAAGAGAGGTTGGTAAGATTCTCGGAATATCACGCAGCTATGTTTCACGCATTGAAAAAAGAGCTTTAGATAAGCTGCGAGAGTCGATGAAAAGATAGATTTATGTAACAGCACAATTGATATCTTTATCCATTTGGATGAAAAATATAAGGAAAGAGGTAAAAAAAGATGCCAAAGATTAATGAAATCCTGTCAGTTGCACAGCAGGCAAAAGCTTCTGATATTCATTTGACAGTTGCGTTGCCACCAAAGATGCGTGTGAATGGTCATCTTGTCAGTATGGAGAATTTTCCTGTATTGACGGCTGATGATACACTGGAGATGTTATTAGCGATAACAACAGATCACCAAAGAGAAAATTTTAACAGTAAAGGTGAGCTGGATATGTCCTTCGCAGTTGATAATCTTGGACGTTATCGAGTAAATGCTTTCCGCCAAAGAGGTTCTGTAGCGATGGCTCTGAGATCTGTTAACACAGTCGTTCCTTCTCCGGAACAATTGGGATTACCACATGCATTTGTTGATCTTTATACAAGAAAAAGAGGACTGATTTTAGTTACTGGACCTACTGGCTCCGGTAAATCAACATCTCTTGCATCTATCATCAATCAGGTCAATGAACATCGTGATGCTCATATCATTACGCTGGAAGATCCGATAGAGTATTTACATCTTCATAAGATGTCTATGGTTAATCAGCGAGAAATAGGATTTGATTCTATGAGTTATGCAAATGCGCTTCGAGCAGCACTTCGAGAAGATCCAGATGTTATCCTGGTAGGAGAGATGCGAGATTTTGAGACAATTTCCGTTGCTGTAACAGCAGCCGAGACCGGACATCTTGTGCTTTCTACATTACATACCATCGGAGCAGCAAGTACAATCGATCGAATTATCGACGTATTCCCGCCTCATCAGCAACAGCAGATTCGTGTTCAGTTAGCTAATGTTTTGGAAGCTGTTATTTCACAGCAGCTGATTCCTACTGCAGACGGACGTGGACGTGCAGCAGCATTTGAAGTTATGATTGCTAATTCAGCTGTTCGTAACCTGATTCGTGAAGGTAAATCGCATCAGTTATTATCTGTAATGCAGACGAACCGTAAGCTTGGTATGATTGCAATGGACGAGGCAATTACAGCTATTTTCCAGGAAGGAAAGATCTCAAGAGAAATGGCTATACAGTATGCAGTTGATCCGGATGCAATGTCTCAGAGATTACACTAATTATTTTGGTATAGGAGGAAGCTTTTCGCTTTCCTCCTAACCTATATTCTAACATTCTTGTTTTGTCTATCAACTAAGAATTGTTTTTTAAGAATGATTCTTTGTCTGGGAGTTTTCTAGAATCCAGAGTTTCTGATTATCCATAATTTTCAATGATTTAAGAGTTTAATCTTGTATTAATGGTCTTTTCAATAAATTATTTGTATAGTTTACGCAGCACTAATATTTTGCGTGATAGCAGCAGATATTATAGGTTGGGAGTTTTGCCCGTTCTGTAGTTAACTTTGGCCATTTATTGGTCTAAATCTTTATTGATTCATATCTATATTGGTCTGTAATTCACAATTCAGCAATTTATGAATTCCTTTAATCGATCTTTTGATTTTCACAATCTTTAATAATATAAATGTATTAAATGGAAGGAGAAATTATGGTTACAAGAGTAATTACAGGAGCTGTGCAGGGGATAGAGGGATGCCTGCTTCAAGTGGAAATTGATGTTTCTAACGGTTTGCCGTGCATAGAAATGGTTGGCATGCTTGCCAATGAAGTGAGAGAGGGAAGGGAAAGGGTCAGAGTAGCCCTGCATAACATAGGAATCAGTATTCCGCCAATGAGAGTAACGATAAATATTTCGCCTGCAGACGTACATAAAGAGGGAACGGCATTTGATTTGCCGATTGCGATTGCAATGCTCGCCGCATTAGGCTATCTTCCGGCTGAGAATCTGGACAATATTTTGATTGCCGGAGAATTGGGATTAAATGGGGAAGTTAGACCGATTCGTGGTGTAATCCCGATTGTGATGGAAGCCGGACGTCAAGGAATTCAACAATGTATTTTGCCAAAAAAGAATGCAACAGAGGGAGCGGCGCCAATGAAGAGCCGGATTATTGGAGTTGATCATCTAAAAGACGTGTTGCAGTACCTGCAGCTACAGCCACAAGAACAAGAGAAAATGATACCACCTACGTTACTTGATTCCATTGACAAAATCAAGCAGGAACAATGTGATTCAGCGCTTGATTATGCAGATTTAATTGGTCAGGAAGGTGTGAAAAGAGCAATGAAAATTGCAGCAGCCGGATTTCACAATGTTTTGTTGATTGGCTCTCCTGGTTCTGGAAAAACAATGGCAGCAAGCAGAGTTCCGTCAATTCTTCCACCAATTAATATTGATGAAAGCCTGGAAGTATCAAAAATCTACAGTGTAGCCGGACTATTGAATGAAAAGGAGAGCCTGGTTACCAGAAGACCGTTTCTTAGTCCGCATCATACGATTAGTGTTCAGGCATTGGCCGGAGGGGGTAAATGGGCAAAGCCCGGTGTAGTGAGCCGGGCACATAAAGGGGTTCTGTTTCTGGATGAGATTGTTCATTTCTCTGCTGCTTCAATTGAGGTACTCAGACAACCGATGGAAGATCATTGCATCCAGGTGGCAAGAAGCAATGCAACTTATACATTTCCGGCAGAATTTATGCTGATAGCTTCCATGAACCCTTGCCCCTGTGGATACTATCCGGATTTCAATCGTTGCCGTTGCACACCGGAACAAGTGCGACGATATCTTGGGAAGATTTCCGGACCAATACTGGATCGAATTGATTTGTGTGTAGAAGCGAACAGAATCAGTGTCAATGAGATGAATCAAAACCGAAAAACAGAAAGCAGTCTGGAAATGCGACAACAGGTATGTGTTGCAAGAAACTGTCAGGAGGAGAGATTTGCAAAAGAACGTATTCGTTTTAATTCGCAGATGACGCCGGCAATGATCACAAAATATGTTCCACTGAATTTATCGGAACAGAGATTTATGGAACAGATTGATAAAAAGTTACAATTGAGCGCAAGAGCATATCATAGAATACTGAAAGTAGCAAGGACCATTGCCGACCTTGAAGGTGGTAACGGTGTGACAATACAACATTTACAGGAAGCTGCTTGTTATCGCAGTTTGGATGAAAAATACTGGGGAGGTTTCTGAGTATGACAACAGAAAAAGACGAAGAGAAAAAGTACAGATTGTTTCTGGCGAATATAAAAGGATTTGGTGGAATCACA
>Ga0116143_10003977_pt1 | contig 14420 bp, 8 predicted proteins | sample AD_UKC034_MetaG_FD_89745 | JGI IMG/M metagenome (GOLD analysis project Ga0116143, IMG submission 89745) | Active sludge microbial communities of municipal wastewater-treating anaerobic digesters from USA - AD_UKC034_MetaG | ecosystem: Engineered > Bioreactor > Anaerobic > Digestate | place: USA...
CTGGTGTTGGCGCTGATGGTGCAAGGGTACCCGCTGGAGGAACTGCTGGAGTTCTTCCCGATGTTCACCCTGGATCAATTGATGATGTTGTTGGATGAGGATATCATCCACTGAGCAGGTTGCTCGAAGGTTAGCCATCAAAACGGCCCTGGCGTACGCCGGGGCCGTTTGATTTGGGGGGTGTATGCAAATCGATAGAGCGTCATCTGCCCGCCCGCGTCATAGCGCGTGCCGCCATACGCGAAGTCCACTCCGCTGCGCTGCGGGAGGCTTCGCACTAGCGCAGCTCGGTCTGGCGCACGCCACTCGAGTTGGTGGTGATGGCGGTGGAGGTTATAGTAACCAAATGGCTCAGTGAGTACAACCGTTACTCACGTGGCCCTGAATAGGTGGGCTGCGAGACCACGTTGATGGTTGTATCGCCAACATGCTGTCGCAGCGTAGACCGTCCCGATGGACTAACTGGCTGATCACTGGGGCAGCAGGTTTTCTATAGCGATTTGAGACAAATCGCCAGGCCATGGCTTGAGTGTACCCAAAAGAGTATCGGGGACGTCTGCCACGCTCGAATAGTCATACACGCGCACTATTGTGTCCACGATGGAGCCAGGCTGAAACACTACCATATGTGTCACGCGTCGATCCTCTCTCACAATGGGCTGAACAGGCTCGAGTCTGGAGAAACTCAATGAGTTCACCACAAGACCCTCATCGAGATACCACAAGGAAAGTTCAAAGCGCACTTCCTGGTCGGGCTTCAGCGCTGCTGTATAGTAATCGGGTGGTCCAAGGCAAGCGAGAACTTCTTGGATTGTCGGTTCATATCCCTTTCTCCAATCGATACCTACACGTTTGAGCGTGCCATGTTCGAAAGTCGCAACATATCCACTGTTTCCATTCAACCATCGAAGCCGACCGTCTTCTTCTGTGATGGTTGCGTTATCCAATTGATAGTTGTCCATAATCCATGTCAATACTTGAGATTTCGTGGCGTTATCATATGGTAAAGACCTGAGCTCATTTTGCCGGATTTCTACGCACGAGACATCGCTTTGCTCCGGCACACAACTGAGCACCAAACCAGATGTGATGAGCAATCCCAAGGAACACCAGATGCACTTAAGGAACAATATTCGCATCATCGACCTCCCAACCAGGTTTCCATAAAGCTCACCTGAAGAGCAGAAAGAAACCCTCGATCTTGCTCGGCGAAGACTCCGCCTGGTCCCTTATAGCGGCTGCCATATACCCAGATGGTCACAGCTTCGGCCCAATACTCGAAAGCATTAGTTCTTCCGTAGTCCGTCAGGCGGAATTGCGGATCTCCATAGCCCGGAAAAGACTGTGAGATGAAACTGGCTTGACGCGCCATGTGTTTGTGGTCAATGATGTGCCCAAGCTCATGCACTGCCGTAGCCCGTATCCAGTCATCAGCGTGCCTAAACAATGCATCAAAGAACCACACAGTATTGTACAACGAACAGGCTCCCATACCGGTGCAGGTTCCCCATCCCGTCGTCCCTCGCCTGAATGTAACACTTGGTGAGCCCTGCAACAGACCGGGCGGATCAAACAATCCTTTGAGGCGACTCGCACCACCCACCTTGTTCATCAAAGCCACAACTCCTTGCCCAACCAAGCTCAATTCCCCAAGATCCCATGATCCCGCTGCTGCGATCCCGGCCTCAGCCAACACTTCACGCAGGATGCCTTCATCGCTGAAGACAGCATTGTCTGACCGTCCCCAGTGATTGCCATCATGGAAGTACCCATGCGCATTGTACCAGCGGTTCTGCCAGTACCACTCGTTCTCCCAGCAAGCCCGGTCATCGGCTCCACAGGCGGCGTGGCCCGACGGATCACTGTACTTGAGCGGGTTATCCAAGACATACATGTACCTGTTCAGCGACTGAGAGTCGCCCGGATTGGGCACGATGCTGTCTGGCGCCAGGAACCGACCAATGGCAGGATCATACCACCGCGCCCCGTAATCATACAAACCCGTGCCGGTCTCGACGCGTTGACCCGTGTAGCGATAGATGGTCATCTGCCCGCCGGCGTCATAGCGCGTGCCGCCATAGGCATAGTAGCGCAGCTCGGTCAACCTTGCGCCACTGGCGTTGGTGGTGATGGCCGTCGACGTCAGGTGGTCGTTGAGCAGGTAGTAGGTCTGCCCTCCGGTGCGCAGTGCAACCCTGACGGTTCCGGCATAGTAATACTTTCTGACCGTCGTGCCGTTGTCGCGCTCGTAGATGTTGCCAATGTAGACGGTCGTCACGCCGCCCACGGTGGCCTTGACGCGCTTGCCCCTTCGGCTGCGCTCAGGGCAGGCTCCGCCGTCGTAGACGTAGCTGGCATTGATGCCGCTGCCCGTGATGCTGGTCACGTGGTTCTCCGCGTCGTAGGCCAGGGTGATGTCCTGGCTGCCGTTGACGCGTCAAGTCTCATCATGGTCATCGTAGACTCTCCGGTCCACGATGACCATGATGAGTCCTTTTCACAGTCGTTCAGCCAATCACTCCTGGTCATTCTCATTCGATTGTTCGAGGGCGTCGATTAGAATGGCGAGCTTGACCTCGACGTAACCAGCGCTTGCGGTGCCGTCTTCGGGCAAGTCTGAGATTTCGGTCATGGAAGCACGTTTTTCTGTCACGTAGAGCGCGCGTCCATCATCATCTTGACTGTATTCCGTAATCCATGCGTGGTCGAACATGTCAACACGACCGAAGCGCGGAACCGGCCAATCCTCTCGATTGAAAGGACGATCAATTACAATCAGAGGCCAACGTCCTTCTTTGATTCCGCGATCGCCAAACCACGTTATCAAGATGGCTTGGGCCGCGTTAAGTTGTGCCACATCTTGTCCGAGAGGTGGTTGATCAAACCGCATGGGGAAGAAATACCCCAATCCTCCTTTGAATTTGGGGCCGCCACGGGCTATGATGCCTGGAGCGTAGCCGCCGGTGCGCAATGGAACTGCGAACCATTGCCCCTCCTTGTAGGATACTCTTCTTGCCATAACGCACTCCGATCATTGCATCCCTGCTCGCCGCGCTGCATTGATATAGTGAGCGCGCCGTGGATTGCGTGGACTGATTGGCTGTATCTTGTTCAGCGGTGGCTGGAAACGATCGTGCAGTATCTGCTCTGCTCCTCTCTGCACCTCGCGACTGTCTGAACGAAACTCGGTATTGAGCCGCAAGTCAGGGTGTGTTGAGCGGTGTTCACCGGCTCGCCGAGCCAAGTTATTGGTGCGACCTGCGTATTGCACGTTACCACTTGAGTCACGAAGCGTATAGACGCCTCCAGATGGAGTGTTGGCAGTCGCCGCAGCGGTTGTAGTCGATACGCGGTTAGTAGCCCCCGTTACATGTTCCGCCCGATTCGCCAGCTCCCCAACATTCTCAGCCTGCCGGACGACCGTGGCTGCTTCGTCAGCCTTGCTTGCCGTCTTGACCAGCTCGTCGGCGTGCGAGGCTGCCCGAAGCAAGTCGTCTCCGTGGGTGACGGTGCGCACCAGCGCGCCGCCGCCCGTCACACCGGGCAGGATCAACCCAGCCACGTCCGCCGCCAGCGCGCCGCCGCTGGCCCACGTCAAGCCGTTGGTGGCGATGTCGTGGATGTCGTAGATGATGAAGGCGACGTCGATCGCGCTCTCCAGCCAGTGGCCAGAGGGATCGGTGTACGTGAGAGGATTTCCGTTTACATAGGCGTGCCTGTTGAGCGAACGTTAGGGGTGTTGTCTCGTCTTCATGCTGGGCTAGCGAGTTGCGGCGCGCCAGCTACCGAACCATTCTGATGTCGGTATTGGGCAGCACATACTTCAATCTTGCGAGCGGTATACCAAGCTTCTTCGAAATGATCAGTGTCTCCAATTGCTGCAACTCGTCCAGAACAGACTCATCCGGTTCCGACACCCCTGTGAAGCCGGTCAAAACTAGGTATGTCAGGCGCGACAGGTGGCGAATTGGATGGAGGTTCTTGATCGTACTCTTGTTTTCGGCAATCGAAATTCCTCTCAACGTTCTACAGTATTCAAGTCCATCAAGTGTTGTCAGTCCTTTGCAACCCTGAATTTGCAGCAGTTCAAGCGCATGGCAGTTGCTGATGCTGCGGATGTCATGGAATTTCCTCAGCATTGCAAGTTCCACCTTGGTTACAGTCGCCGGTATTCCTTCCAGACTCTCCAAAGCACCATAGGCTAGCCAAAGCGAGTTCAGCTTGGTCCAATGATGCATGGGGCGGAGATCGGCATAGGGATAACGCCGAATACTTGCGTTGTTGATCTTAGTCAAATTGAAAATACCCGCGGCACCCGGACGCCAATCATCGAGGTAGATGCTGGTGAGATTAACCAGTTCCCCAAGTACATCCATGCGACAACTAGGCCGATCGAGAGCCAATCGTTCCAATTGCGCTGCATACCGTAAGCCACTGATGTCCTTGACCGATGAAGTTTGGACATAAACATCGGTAACGTTGGGCAGGTGCTGGAGAAAGTTGAGATCTCCGATACCGCAGAACCCAACCTGCACCGCATCAATACCTTCCGCGTAGGATTGCAGGAGTTGAGAGATGGGATCGTATAGATGATGTAGCCCTTCTACTCGCATTTGCACATTATCGTCTTCACGTACTTCGATCCAGTGACTTTCACCTTCTCCAAGGTATTTTGTTCCCACAAGCAGAGTAGTCATAGCGATACACCCTTTCGGAAACTTACTCCCGCAGCGAGCGAAAGGCAATAACCGCGCCGTCGTGCGTCGGTCAGAGAGATGGCAAGGCGGCGGTGATGAGTCACTCGTTGCACTTCAGCTGGTAAAAAAGATCTCACATCTTGTGCCACTTATGCCATCTCCCTGACCGCTTCATTGTCCTTCGATGATTGGAATTAAGGTGGTTTGACTATCGCGGAACAGGACGCCTTAAGCCATTTCTCAAAGCGGTCGCTTCCCGTGCTTTGCCAATCGGGTTTCTCACATTAGAGACGTTGCCACCGCGGATATCTCCGAGGTCCGAAATGCGATTCTGCTCCGCAATCTCGCGTGCGAACTTGCCGCCAGACACCTGGGTTGTGCGCGCGTCCTCGACTCGGCCGAGCCGACCGGCTTGGACATGTTCCTGGAGTCGCTGAGGGATGTTGCCTGACTGGCCTACGTATGTCCGTCCAGTAAGATCTTGAAGGTCCCGGAACTCGTAGATGCCTTCTGTCGCCGCAGCGGATGTAGCCGGTGCGCGGTTAGCAGCCCTTGCTACGTCTTCCGCCCGGTTCGCCAGCTCGCCAGCATTCTCAGCCTGCCGGACGACCGCTGCTGCCTCATCAGCGTGGGTGGCGACCTCGATGATCTCGTCGCTGTGCGAGGCGGCCCGGACGACATCATCGGCGTGGCCAGCAGCTCGCGCCAACAGCCCGGCGCCTGTCACCACCGGCAAGATCAGGCCGCCCACGTCGAGCGCTAAGGCCGCTCCACTCTCCAGCGACAGGCCGTTGGTGGCGATGTCGTGGATGTCGTAAACGATGAAGGCGACGTCGATCGCGCTCTCCAGCCAATGGCCAGAGGGATCGGTGTACTTAAGCGGATTTCCGTTTACATAGGCGTACCTGTTGAGCGATTGGGAGGCGCCGACGCTGGGAATGACGCTGTCGGCCTGCACGAACCGGCCCAACAGCGGGTCATAGTGGCGAGCATTGAAGTAATACAGGCCAATTGTAGCATCTTCTCGTTGGCCTGTAAAACGCCATGTGGTCGGAGTCACGCCGAAGTCATACCGCGTCTCTCCCCAGGGCTTGTACAGCAAGGATGCCACCAACGCTCCACTGCTGTTGGTCGTGATGGCCGTGCTGTTCAGGTGGTCGTTCAAGAGATAGTACGTAGTGCCGCCGGTGCGCATGGCGATCCGTACTTCACCTGCATAGTAGTACTTCCTGACAGTCGTGCCGTTGTCCCGCTCGTAGATGTTGCCGATGTAGACCGTCGTCACGCTGCCCACCGTGGCCTTGACACGCTTCCCGTCCCCGTCGTAGACGTAGCTGGCATTGATCCCGCTGCCGCTGATGCTGGCAGACGACCCTTGGCGCCGTGGCCGTGAGTGATCCATCTTCGGTAGGTTCCGTCGATTTGTTGCAGCCGGCACTGCAACTGGTGAATGCCAGAGAACACCCACCAGTTGCAGTGCGCCTGAGAAGTCAATTCGTCGATTGATCTTCACTCTTCTTCATCCTGCTGCGATAGAAACGCCGGAGACGTATGTAGACCGGCCCCAAAACCACCAGGAATATCACTGGCAGACACAACAGGTTTTCATCGTTGACGCCTGAGGCCAACAGAATCACATCCATCCAGATCCACGCGAAGGCCGCTACAATCATAACACGGTTCAAGAGACTTAAAGCATGACGGTACGGATCATCGCTGCGGATCCCTGATATTGCTCGTGGCCATGCCATGACGAACATGACCAAATTGAATACAATCCAGGCTATTAGAAGTATCCACGTCAAGGGAGAGTCATTTCTGGACTGGAATACCATAAAATAGCAGTGGTCGCAGTCAGGTAGTAGTTGTGTGTCTGCCCGCGCACTACCGGCAAGCGGTAGTGCGCGGGCAAGCAGTTCAGTGATCGGTGTGTGGGTGCGCGACAGTACCCATCATACCGATTGACACAGAGTTCTCATCACTGAACGGGAGATGGCGAAGTAGTTCAGGAGTCGCTGTAGGCCACATCGATTAGCTGATCGGTGCTATCATATCGTAGGTTCCACGTTGCCCAAATCTGGACGCCCAAAGGAAGTTCGGCTAACTTCCAGTTAACATTCTCCTCGCTTTCACCGTTTCTCATCCTCGCGAGCCACCCATAGTTGAACCCACCAATATTGTCCAATAACTGATGAACTTCTATTCGGCTGGATCCCTTGTGGTTTTCTAGAAGTTCTGTGATATGAGCTACAAGGGCCGCTTTGGATGGCTCTGTGCCCAGTTGATCAGCTAGGGAATCCAACACAACAGCGTCAATGGCCCGTGGTATTGCCATGATCATCAGACAGCTCAAGAGGCTCAAGGCGACGGCAACTACCATCAAGGCAGCAATGATGCCTGCCCACTTCACAAGTTCACGACGGTCTCTTGGTGTATCCATACCGCTCTCCTATCGCATCAACGTGCTGCGGATCCAATCACTGACCGCGTAGATAGGCAACCCTGATTGGAGTTGCCGTCCCAGGTCGACTCCCATGGCTCCCAGTGCAAGGTCCTGAAATGAGCGTCCAGTCTGTGGCGGCACGCCCTCGTGGAACACGTTTCCAGCCTGGGCCACCGCCGCTCCATTCCAGAAGCTGACAGCCACATAAAACCAGAAATGGTATGGCTGGTTGGCCGTTCCATCCTGGAAAATGGCCTTCAGGTCAGTGTCAGGGAAATGACCTGTTTGCACGAAGTAGGGACTTCTCTTATTAGCCCCTGTCGCATAATCAATCAGAATGTTCGCCCCAGCCATTCCAATGAATACATGAGAGACATCATCCACGAACCGTGGGACTGAGAAAGGATTGATCGCAGCGCCAAAGGACTTGTAGAAAGCTGCTGCATATGCAGCCACACGCGCTAACGCTTCACCGGCTGCAGTGCCATTCGTGATCAAATCCCGGGCGAAGTTACTGATCTTCGTACGACGGACATGGTCATCCCTGAGCAAAGCATCGGCGTTCTCGATGACGAAGTTGCCGGTGTAGATGTACCGTCCATCGATGTTCTCGTAGCCGTGCTCCTTGTACCAACGGTCTTTCCAGGTCCACTCATTCTCCCAACACGCCCGGTCACCGGCCGCGCAGGCGGCATGGCCCGACGGATCACTGTACTTGAGCGGGTTACCCAAGACATACATGTACCTGTTCAGCGACTGCGAATCGCCAGGATTGGGCACGATGCTGTCGGCCGCCAGGAAACGACCAATGACCGGATCGTACCACCTGGCCCCGTAATCGTACAAACCCGTGCCGGTTTCGATCCGTTGACCCGTGTAGCGATAGAGCGTCATCTGGCCGCCAGCGTCATAGCGCGCGCAGCCGTAGGCGAAGTAAAGCAACTCCGTCAGCCTTGCGCCGCTCGAGTTGGTGGTGATGGCGGTCGAGGTCAGGTGGTCGTTGAGCAGGTAAAACGTGTTGCCTCCGGTGCGCATGGCAACCCGCACCGCGCCGGCGTAGTAGTACTTCCTGACCGTCGTGCCGTTGTCGCGCTCGTAGTAGTTGCCGATGTAGACCGTGGTTGTGCCTCCTACGGTCGCCTTGACGCGTTTCCCGTCGCCATCGTAGACGTAGGTCGCATTGACGCCGCTGCCCGTGATGCTGGTCACGTGGTTCTCCGCGTCGTAGACCAGGGTGATGTCCTGGCTGCCGTTGACGCGCCGGGTGGCGTTGCCGTTGGCATCATACCAGTAGCGCTGTGCGCCAGCCACATGCGTCACGGCGTGCTTGTGCGCCGCATCGTTGGCGCCCAAGGCCGCACCCTCGAAGCTGCTGATGTTGCCGGCGCTTGTGTAGACGTAGCTGCGCTGGGTGTAGGTTCCATTGCTGCCGCCCGCGGCCTGCGCGCTCCCCAGCCGGTTGAGCGCATCGTAGGTGAAGGTTTGGGTCTGGCTGCCGCCGTAGGCCGCCGCCGCATCCACCACCGTCAGCACGTTGCCCTGGTCGTCGTAGCTGTACGTGATGTTCTGCAGGTTGTTGAAGTTGGGGCTGACCCCGCTCTGCAGCGCAGTCAGGCGGAAGTTCTCGGCCTGGGTGTAGGTAAGCTTCTGGCGGACCACGCCCGCCGCACTGCCCAGGTAGCGGTCGCTCACCTGCCCCAACGCGTTGTACAGGGTGTCGCCCACGTAGACGCTCGTCCCGCTCACCCCCTTCAGCGGCCCCTGCGCCGTATAGCTGAAGGTGACGCTCTCGCCGTCAGGATACTGCATGGTGCGCACCCGATCCATCGCGTCGTACGCAGTCCAATTGGTGACGAAAGTCCCGCCGCCTGTGCCGCTGACCACCTTGGTCTCGCTGGTCACCCGGCCGCGGCTGTCATAAGTCCAGCTCGCGCTGCCTGAAGGATCGACCATGCCCGTGCGCCGGCCAATGCTGTTGGCCCCGGCGTCGTAGCTGTACTGAACCGCCAGCGTGGGATTGTCGCTCCAGACAGGACACGCGAGGTCGGTGCGGGTGTGCTTGCCGCGCAGACGGCTCAGGCCGTCGTAGTAGAAGCATACGGTCTGGCCGCGGGCGTCGGTCTGCCGCGTCAGGTTGCTCACCTGGTCGTAGGCGTAGGTCCACGTCCCCATGTCCGGGTCGCTCATCTGCGTCTTGCGCCCCAGCGCGTCGTAGCCGATGGTGATCTGCGCATTGTCTGGCCCGGTGGTCTTCACCAGCCGGTCGGCCACGTCGTACTGGTAGCTGGTCACGCCGTAGGTTGTGGCGTTCCATTGCGGCGCCGGACAGGCCGCCGCGGCCGGCGTGAGCGCAACCGTGTAGTCCTTGACGCTGCTCAACCGTCCCAACGGATCGGTCGTGCTGATCTTCTGGAAGTATTTGTACACCCCGCCGGCCGTTTGTTCGTAGACCACGGCCGTCTGCAGGCCCTGATAGTACGTGCAGGTCTTGCTGCTATCCGGGTTGGTCACCTGTTTCGTTCGGCCATAGGCGTCATAGCTCGTCGCGGTTTTGGGTTGGCCCCAGTCCGGCGTGCGGTAGCCGCCCAGCGCCGCCGCATAGAAGTAGGGTGCGTTCTGCTGCAACACCTGGCCGGCCGCGTTGTGCTGCGTGCTGGCCACGATGCTCTGGCTGGCGCTGGCCGCCTCGGCCTGGCTCTGGATCACCCGGCCAAAGCCGTCGTAGAAGGTGCGCGTCTCCAGATAATAGTTCGGGTCTACGCCGTCCCGCTGCTCCTTCTTGATCCAGAAGGGCGCGTTCTGGCCGGTGTAAGCTGTGTAGCCGAAGCGCACCGTCGGGTTGGCCGCGCTCTCACCAGGCCGGATTACCTTCTCGATGCGCCCCAGGCCATCGTAGTGCAGGGTCGTGGCCTGCCCGTTTTCGTCGATGGCCTGCTCCAACTGGCCGAAGAAGCCGCCGGTGGCGGGCAGGTTGCTGCCGGCCGTCGTGGTGCAGCCCGCGTCGGTCGAGCCGGGCACGCCGTAGTAACGCTGCTTGGTCGTGTGGCCCAGGATATTCTTCGTGCAGACTGGGTAGGCCCGGAAGCGCGGGTCGTAGAAGGTCTCGGTCGAGCTGCGCACCACACCGCCGTCCATGCGCTCGACCTTGAGGAGATTGCCGTTGGGGGCATAGCTGTAGCGCGTGTCCTGCCACACGCTGCCCAATCCCTGCTCCTGCCGTGTCAGCCGCCCCTTGTTGGGGACGATGACGTCGGGCGAGGTGGCGTCGTCGTAGTAGTTGCGGGTGGCGCTCTTGATCACCCCGCCGTCGCACGGGTCAGCCTGGCCCGGCACGTCGTAGCACTTCTCATAAAAATGGCTCTGCGCCGGCTTGTTGACCACCCAGGTGGTCAGGTTGGGATAGTGCCAGGTGTAGGTGGTGCGCAGCGCCGCAGCCGCCCAAGCCGAACCGCTGCCCAGCCACTCCTGCTGGTAGGTCAGATTGCCCAGTTGGCTGCCGTTCTGCCGCTCTTTCTCGTACCCGTAGTCGCTGCGCACCATGGGCAGGGTCTCGCGGTAGCTGCGGCTTTGCTGGGCGTAGACAAAGCGCGGCCGCTGCTCGGCCGGCAGGTCGGAGCCGTTGACCGGCATGTCGTTGACTGTGTGCACCCAGTCGGTCTCGCTCCTCGTCAGCTCGCCGCCGCTGGCGCAGTCCGCCGACGGGCTGGCCGACGCCGGTAGGCAGGCCACGGTCTTCCACTCCCGGCCCGCCAGGTGGTCGATCTGCGTCGTCGTGCCGGGCAGAGTCACCTTCTGAATGAAGAAGTGCTGTTCCAGTCGCCGTTCGCCGTTTTCCATCATCGGCGGCCAAAGCACGTTGACCTGAGCATAGCCGTGGGTGTCCACCTCCCAGGTGAAGGCCGCGTACTCCCACGTCCAGTTCGTGTTGGATACCAGATCGGTCATGGTGTACGTCGCCACGCGCGGCGGCCGTGAGCTGCCGCAGTGCGCCGTGAACAGCTCGGCCGTGAAGCTGGAACGCCCGCCATACGGGTTGTCCATCTGGCTCAAGAAGCCGTAGTCGCACGCTGTGCCCAGCGTCTTGTTCTGAACGCCGTCGCGATCGCGATAGACGAAGCTGGTGGTCTCGCTGACCCCACCGGCCGTCTCCACAATCTGGCTGGGCAGCAGCAATGTATTGCCCTTGTTAGGATCGCAGCCGCCCGCGCACTGGTCGTGGTAGTTCACGTTGTACTGCCGCACCACCTGCTCAGCCCCGCTGTCGTTCAGCGCCACCACGTCGACCCCAAGCAGCTTGTAGATGGCGAACAGGTGCATCCCGCCCCACTGGTCGAAGTAGTCGCTGCGGTCATAGCGCAGATTGCCCTGCGGTTGCCCGTTGTCGTAGCGCAGCTTGATGCGCGTCTGGGCTGTGTCCACCACGAAGTTGTAGCGGATCTCGCTCAGCCGCAGGGTGCGGATAGTGTGGCAGCCGTAGTCGTCGGTGCGCACATCGCTCCCGCCGTGCCGCCCCTGCTCCATAGTGCTGGCGGCCGCCCAGGTGTATTGGATCACGTTGCCGCTGGGGTCCTGCACCTGCACCAGCGGCAGCTTGACCCAATCCAGGTTGGCGAAGCCGCCGCACTCGTTGTTCTGGCCCGTCTTCCATTTGAAAACCATCGGCGGCTCGCCGGCCGGCGGCCAGGGGTTGTCGTCGTCGGTGATGTTGGCGTAGCCCTTGAAGGTATAGATCGCGCCGTCCTGGGTGCGCACCTTCAGTTGGTAATAGGGGAAGCCGGCCGTAGGTATCAGATACTCCCACATCTGGATGAACGGGTCTTCCTTGCTGAACCAGCGGCTGGTGTCGATGGTGTAGGACGAGCCGTTGAGCACCATAGTCAGCTTGCTGCTAGCCGGGTTGCTGGGGTCCGCCTTCATCAGGGTGCTCTCGCCCAGCAGGTCCCAGCCGTGGCCCACGTGGTTGAAATGGCCCGTCTCCCGCTGGTGGCGCGCGCTGGAGTATTGCAGCCCCAGCGCCGGCGTCAGCCCGCCCCGCCCCGGCGGCAGGTCAAAGCCATAGGTGAAGCCGATGGAGCCGCTGAAGAGCTGCGGCTGCGCGCCGCGGATGCGCGACCCCGGGTCGAACTCGTAGCTCTGCGAGCTGACCGCTTCGGCTGTTGCGCCCTCGCCTATCCTCTGAACCGGCGAGCCAAGGTCGGCTGTTGCACCCACGGCAAAGGCGCCAAAATGCTCGCTTTGCGCCAGCAACACCCCACGCGCCGGGTCGATGGCTGTGGGGACGGTGCGCCACGCCCCGGCCGCCTCGTCCAGGTGGAAGAAGGCCAGGCCGCGCGCCTCCCCGGTCGGGACGCCCGCCTGGCGGTAGGGGTAGACCAGCGTCACCGGCTGCTGGAAGCGCTCCACTGCCTCGCCTATCCTCTGAACCGGCGAGCCAGGGTCGCCGCCCTCCGCCTCTGCGCTCAACTGGAAGGCGAAGCGCGACCCTGGCGGCGGCGCGCCCTCGGCCGGCCGGTAGCTGAACAGCAGCGGCGCCGCCACCGCCCCGGCCGGCGCCTTCACCTCTACCCGGCCGTCTAGCGAGCGCAGCCAGCCCCCTTCGGCCGGCGTCACCCGCACCCGGTCTGCGGCCGGCGGGACGACCTCGGCCACTGCGCTGCCCACAGACGCGCCATCGGCCAGCGGCGATACAGCGCGCGCCTGCACGGTCACCAGTTCGCCCATAGCCAGCCCGGTCGCGCGCAGTTGAAAGCTGCCCGTCAGCGCCTCGCCCGGCTGTAACGCCGTCACGGGCCAGGTCAGCAGCCTGGCGCTGGGCTCGTAGCTGAAGCCTACCGCGCTGCCCGCCACGTACACCAGCCCTCTCGGCGTTGGGATTTCGATCGTGATGTCTGTCAGCGGGTCGTACCCTGTGTGGGATGCCACCAGCCGGTAGCTCAACACATCCCCCGGCTTGGCCCGGCTGGGCTGCACGTCCAGCAGCAGCTCCAGGCTCAGCGGGGGCTTGTAGCCAGCCATAGTCGGAGGCGCGGCCGGCGCTCCTTCCGGCGCGGCCGTCTGCGTACCTGTGAAGCTGTCCCCGGCCCAGATGGCGTCCTCGACCAGCGGCGCATCCAGGGTCAACACATCGTCCAGCACTGGCAGTGTACCGGTCAACGCCGCGCTGGCCGTCACCACCTCCCTAGCGCCCAGCATGGTCGCGTGCAGGGAGTCGCTGGCCGTCAGCCGCACGGCGTCCGCGGCCTGCGCCAGCTCAGGCAAGGGGGCTGCTACCCCCTCTCGCTTGCCAACAGCATTCGATGACAACGCTGGCGGCGCCATCGTCACGACGACGGCCACGATCGCCAGAGTAGAAAAGAACCGTAAGAGACTTACCCGTTTCATGAAAAAAACCCTCGCCTTTTCGCTTGCACTCGCCAGCCAGAGTGACGAGCAGCTAGAAATCTCGTCTGGCCCAGCCAGACGCCCTGTGCGCTTCCTGCCGGCCGCCGGCCTCCACGGCCCGCCGCCAGCACGCCCGCTTCGTTGATCCTGTGATGTGGCGCACAAGCGAGAGTATAGCAGAACAGGGCGAGGCTGTCAATAGTACTTTGGTACCATGTCCAAAAAACGCACCAGCACCCGGTGGCTTGCTCTGGCCATTGAACCCTGCCCGAATTCTCTGAAGCTGCAATCTTGGCGCTTGTCGGCCTGCGTGGTACAATTGCGCCGCTATGCAGGATGCCAACACCCCCCTCTCGCCGCGTGTGATCGTGTTTGGGCTCGATGGTGCGACCTGGGACATTGCCCGGCCGCTCCTCGACGCGGGCCGCATGCCCAACCTGGCCCGCCTGGTCGCCAGCGGCGCGTCCGGTCCGCTGGCCTCTACCGTGCCGCCCATCTCGGCCGCAGCCTGGATTACGTTTCTGACCGGCCAAAACCCCGGCCGCCACGGCGTCTATCAATTCCGCAAGATGGACATGCGCCAATACGGCGGCTATCGCGACGAGTTCGCCACCAGCCAGGACTACGTCGGCCGCAGCTTCATCGAGCTGGCCGGCCAGCGCGGCCGCCGGGTGGCCGCCATCGGCGTGCCCATGACCTACCCTCCCTTCCCGGTCAACGGCTTCCTGGTCAGCGGCTTTCCCCGCCCCTTCGGCCCGCAGGCTCAGGTCTATCCACCAGACAAGGCCGAGGCGCTGGGCCGCTGGGACGAGGTGCAGGACAGCTTCAACTTCTCCCTCTCCGCGGACAAGACGGTGGAGACCTCCGACTATTGGGTGCGCCGATACACCGACATCAGC
>Ga0116143_10003979_pt1 | contig 14416 bp, 10 predicted proteins | sample AD_UKC034_MetaG_FD_89745 | JGI IMG/M metagenome (GOLD analysis project Ga0116143, IMG submission 89745) | Active sludge microbial communities of municipal wastewater-treating anaerobic digesters from USA - AD_UKC034_MetaG | ecosystem: Engineered > Bioreactor > Anaerobic > Digestate | place: USA...
ATCAGACCTGTAGCCAGACTTGAACAACGGATCACCGAGGCAGCAAGAATGGGATTCAGTGAGATTGTGATCTCCGGATTCCACAGAGACACCCGTGAAGTACCCGGCCTGAAAATATCAAAAGTGTACAAAATTGAAGGGCTGGTCAGACTTCTCTTTTCCTGAATTTACCAATTGTACAGACTGTCTCCTGCTTCCGGGCCTCAAACTGCCGACTGCCAACTGGTACTGCCGACTGCCAACTGGTACTGCCGACTGGTACTGCCGACTGCCGGCTTAAAGATCAGTACTCCCTCTGCCTGTAGGAATTGACCTGTTGCTCCCTGTTGACCTTGTCACAGTCAAGCTCAACATTGAAGCCCGGCGGAGCTTCAAAATCCGTCGTACCTATAATGGCAAACTCCTCATCGGCCAGCAGCCTCTGCAGGAAGAGTCCGAATACCGGCAGTGCCATGTTGGCCCCCTGACCCATGGATAGGTCCTCGAAGTGGATAGCCTGATCCTCCCATCCGGTCCATACACCGGCAACAAGGTCAGGCATCACACCCATAAACCAACCGTTGGAGTGATTCTGTGTGGTGCCGGTCTTCCCTCCCATGGGATTGTTAAGCTTATAGGTGAGTCTGAGTCTCACCGCCGTTCCGTTGGTGACAACACCTTTAAGCAGTGATGTCATCAGGAAGGCATCATCCTCACTTATTACCTCGTCAATATAGGGATTGAAGGTGGATATGATGTTTCCGTTCCTGTCCTCAATACGTGTGACATACAGCGGGCGGGTGTATACTCCCTTGTTGGCAAAGGTGCCATAGGCCCCCACCATCTCCTCCAGGGAAAGATCAGAGGTACCCAGAAAAATGGAATAGACCGGGTCAACAAAGCTCCTGATGCCCATGCGGTGCATGATGTCAACCACTGCCTGCGGTGAGAACTGCTTCATCAGCCAGGCAGAGATATAGTTTTCTGACTGGGCCAGGCCCCATTTCAGGGTCACCATCCGGCCGTGGTACTCCTCCGGGCCGGAGCTCCTTGGCCTCCATGAGACCGAGTCCCCCGGCAGCTCAAATGAACGCGCCACATTCTCAACCTCAAAGCAGGGTGAGTAACCATCCTGCATGGCCAGGGTATAGAGGAACGGCTTAATGGTTGATCCCACCTGCTTCTTCTGCCGGGTAACGGCATCATACTTGAAGTACCTGAAGTCAGGCCCGCCCACATACGCCTTTACCTGGCCCGTATGCGGATCCATGGCCATGAAGGATGATCTGACAAAATACTTGTAATACCTTATGGAGTCAATGGGGGTCATCACGGTATCAACCTCCCCGTTCCATGAAAAGAGCTTCATGGGTATTGGTGTATTGAAGGCCAGCGTAATTGAATCCTCGGGAATGCCATTGCGCCTCATGCTCTGGTACCTGTCGCTCTGCCTGACTGACCGGTCCATTATCTGCTTTACCTGTGCGGAGGTGAGGTCATTCGACCAGGGCGGGTTCCTGTAGTATTTGGCCCTCTTGTCAAAGACCGGCTGGAGGTTTTCCGAGAGATGCTCCACCAGCGCCTCCTCGGCATAGGTCTGCATCTTCGAATTAATCGTCGTGTAGATCCTCAGACCATCACGGTACAGGTTATACGGTGTTCCGTCAGGCTTGACGTTCTTCTGGCACCATCCGTATAGCGGGTCATTCTCCCAGCGCCAGAGAGCATCATTGTACTGATCCTCTGACCAGAAACTCTTCCTCTCCGGCTCCCTGCTGTTCATGGTTGACCTTATATATTCCCTGAGATAGGTAGCCAGGCCTGTGTTGTGGCTGTCCTCGCGAAGATCTATCCCCAGGGGCAGCTGACTGACCGAGTCAGCCACCGCATGTGATATATATCCGTACCGCTCCATCTGGGAGATGACCACGTTGCGCCTGCGCAACGCTGACTCCTCATTGCGAAGGGGATTATAGGCCACCGAATTCTTGAGCATGCCCACCAGCATGGCAGACTGCTCTATGTTAAGCGAGTCAGGGGTTGTATTGAAGTATATCCGTGCAGCCGAGTTAATGCCAACAGCATTGTAGATGAAGTCAAACACGTTGAGATACATGGTGATGATCTCTTCCTTGGTGTAGCTCTTCTCCAGCTTCACCGCCGTCTGCCACTCCTTGAATTTAGCCACTGCCAGCTTTGAGGCACGCACAATCGCAGGGTCATGGGAGAGATCCCTGGGAAGGAAAAGGTTCTTCGCCAGCTGCTGGGTAATGGTACTGCCTCCCCCGGTGTTCTGACCCAGTATGATGGTTTTGACCAGCACCCTTACCAGCCCCCGGAAATCTATTCCGGAATGCCTGTAGAACCTGATGTCTTCCGTGGCAATAAGAGCATCAATCACGTACGGTGATATCTCTTCATATTCCGTCCAGGTACGGTTCTGGATATAAAACTTGCCCAGCAGCACATCATCTTCCGAGTAAACTTCTGCGGCGAGGCTGTTGTCAGGGTTCTCCAGCTCCCCGAACGAGGGAATGGGCCCAAGCCTGTTGGCAGAAATAAGGATGAACAGTGTCAGTACCAGCAGTGCCGGCAGAGATATTATCACCCAGAACCAGATAATGTTCTTCCGGAATTTCTTATCCCTCATGATAGCCTCATTATAAGGGCGCTAATTTAATGATTAATACAGAAATTTTTCCAATAATTTTGAAGTTAGTGCCCTTATTCATTTACTTTGCCCTGTTTTTAAAAAATCTCGGATGGCAGAAAACCTGGTAATTGTTGAGTCACCTGCAAAAGCTAAAACAATAGAAAAGTTCCTCGGAAAGGATTTTTCTGTAGTATCAAGCTTCGGGCACATACGTGACCTTGTAAAAAATAATCTTGGGGTTGAAGTAGAGAAGGGGTTTGCCCCTGTCTATGAGGTGCCCGAAGACAAGAAGAAGGTGGTGGCCGACCTTCGCAAGCTGGCAGGCCAGGCAAAGACCGTGTGGATTGCCTCTGATGAGGACCGTGAGGGAGAGGCCATAGCCTGGCATCTTATTGCCGTTCTCGGGCTTGACCCCGAAACCACGCGCCGCATAGTGTTCCATGAGATAACCAAAGAGGCCATCACCCGCGCGGTGGAGTCGCCCCGCCAGGTTGACATGAACCTGGTCAATGCCCAGCAGGCACGCAGGATACTGGACAGGCTCGTAGGCTTTGAGCTCTCACCCGTGCTTTGGAAGAAGGTACAGCCCTCTCTCTCGGCCGGAAGGGTTCAGTCGGTAGCCGTGCGCCTGCTCGTTGACCGTGAGCGTGAGATCATCAATTTCACGGCTGACTCGGCTTTCAGGGTTACGGGTTCATTCAGCGGGAAGAACAGTGAAGGGACCGATGTCCAGCTTAAGGCTGAGTGTCCGAAAAAATTCAGCACCGAGGAGGAAGCCAGACTCTTCCTGGAAAAATGTGATGAGTCTGAATTTACCGTTGACAATATAGTGGTTAAGCTCGGCACCCGCTCGCCGGCGCCACCCTTCACCACCTCAACCCTTCAGCAGGAGGCTTACCGCAAGCTTGGCTTCTCGGTGGCGCAGACAATGTCAGTGGCACAGAAGCTTTACGAGGCAGGGAAGATCACCTACATGAGGACTGATTCCACCAACCTGTCGTCCCTGGCACTCAACACTGCCAGGGAGGTCATTACAACTGAATATGGCGCCGGCTATTCCCGTACACGTCAGTTCAAAACACACTCGCGCGGCGCCCAGGAGGCACATGAGGCCATCAGGCCCACCTACTTTGACAGGAAGGAGGTGCCAGGAAGCAACAATGAGAAAAAACTTTACGAACTGATATGGCGCAGAGCGATAGCCTCGCAGATGGCAGATGCCCGTACTGAAAAGACTACAATCAGCATTGGCATGTCAGCCTCCCCGGTGAGCTTTACTGCAACAGGCGAGGTGATACTGTTTGACGGTTTCCTGAAGATATACACTGAATCATATGACAGTAACACCGGAGAGGACGAGAAAGCTATTCTCCCCCGCGTTGACAGGGGAATGAAGCTTACTCCAGGAACCATAACGGCGCTGCAGCGCTTTACCACTCCCCCGCCACGCTATACCGAGGCCAGCCTGGTAAAGAAGCTGGAGGAGCTGGGGATAGGCAGACCATCCACATATGCCCCAATCATCTCAACAATACAGTCAAGAGGCTACGTTTCACGTGAGGACAGGCCGGGAGAAAAACGGTCCATGATACAGCTTACCCTGTCAAAGGGAAAAGTCAGCCGTAGTGAAAAGAGTGAGATCGCCGGCAAGGAGAAGTCAAAACTTTTCCCGAAAGACATAGGCATGATAGTCAATGATTTTCTTATTGCCAATTTCCCTGACATCCTTGACTACAACTTTACTGCGGAGGTGGAGAAGGAGTTTGACGAGATAGCCTCCGGAGAGACGAAGTGGGATAAGATGATCTCTTCCTTCTACGGACCCTTCCGCAAGACCGTTGACGAGTCGCTTGCAACACGTGCCCGCCAGACAGGCGCCAGACAACTGGGTACTGACCCTGCCAGCGGCCAGCCTGTGTCAGTGAAGATGAGCCGCTTCGGACCGGTGGTGCAGCTCGGCGAAGCCTCACCTGACAATAAACCTCGCTTTGCGAACCTCAGGCGCGACCAGCTGCTGGAGACAATAACCCTTGATGAGGCCCTCTCCCTCTTTGACCTGCCGCGCACTATTGGCACTTTTGAAAATGATGAGATGACCGTGGGGGTGGGCAAGTACGGACCATATGTAAGACATGCCGGCAAATTCTATTCACTCAGGAAGGGAGTGGATGATCCCTATACCATTACTGCAGAGAGAGCCATTGAGGTTATAAAGGAGAAGAGGGAAGGGGAAAAACAGAAGGTGATAAACGAGTTCGGTGACATAAAGGTGCTTAACGGCCGCTACGGCCCCTACATCTCCCATGACAACACCAACTACCGCATACCGAAAGGGAGCGATCCGGGTAAGCTTACCCGTGAGGAGTGCCAGGCCATCATAGAAAAGGGCGGCAGGCCAAAGAGCTCCAGGGGCAGGAAAAAGAAGTGACCTTATATATAATATGATCGTATGATCGACCTTAACCAGTATCTTGATCCCGTATGCCTTGACCGGCCCGGGGTGGAACCGCTGAAAGGATCCTCGGCTTTCCCGCATAATGTGGCTGTCAACACCGGGAATGAGCCCCTCGCCGATCCTGCTGGGCTTGCAGTGGCAATAATAGGTGTGCCGGATGACCGCAATTCATCAAACGCAGGGGCCTCACAGGCGCCTGATGCCATAAGGAAGAGCCTCTATTCATTCTCCCGTCTGCCGGGCAGGCTGAAGGTTGCTGACCTTGGCAACTTAAGGCCGGGGGCATCGTTTGATGATACCATCGCCGGGCTGTCCGACGTGCTGCTGGAACTCCTGTCAAAGAATGTGGTGCCTGTAGTCATAGGAGGCACCAGCGCCCTGATGCCTGCCATTGACAGAGCCCTCTCTGCCGGGAAGGAGAAGTGGTCATTGGTCTCCGTTGATTCACGCATCGACTTTACGGCGGAGAAACGATCACCGGATTCATTAAACTGGATGAATGACCTCATCTACCGCAGCGGCAGCTGCCTCTCGCACCTGTCAGCCATAGGCCATCAGACCTATCTCACTGACCAACAGGTGGTGAACAGGTTCAACCGCAGACACTATGACATGATGCGTATTGGTGAGGTGCGGGCAGCGGTGCATGAGACCGAGCCCCTCTTCCGCGACGCCGCTGCCGCAGTGTTTGATATAGGCTCGGTGCGCCAGTCAGATGCCCCCGGCGCCATCCTTACCTCAGCCAACGGCTTCTATGGTGAGGAGATCTGCCTGCTTGCCAGGTACGCCGGCCTCTCTGATAACCTTAAGATCTTCTCGGTGCTTGAGGTCAATCCCACCCTTGACAACAGGATGCAGACCTCCCAGCTGGCAGCGCAGCTGATATGGTTCTTCCTCGAAGGCTTCTCACAGAAACAGTATGAGGTCACTTTCCTTTCAGACCAGTCAAGCAACCGCTTCACCCGCTATCACGTTACCCTCAGTGACCTGGAGGGGGAAGCCATCTTCATCAAGAGCATGATCACCGACAGGTGGTGGATAGAGATACGTGACACCCGCGGACAACAGCATTACCTCGCCTGCTCATATGAGGACTACCTCATGGCCAACCGTGACCAGGTGCCGGGAAGATGGACGCGGGCACTGCTCAGATATGGCCATTGAATTTTGGCCTCAATTTTGTGGCATGCATATTTTTTATTTATTTTACCCGTTATAGTGAAGGGCTCACAGGCGCACCCTGAATATGAAGAAAATAAGGATACTCATCCTGGCATTGATCCTCCCGTCCGCCATCTTATGCGGTCAGCAGGATCCCGTGCTGAGCAATTACATGTTCAATACCCAGACCTATAACCCCGGCTATTCGGGAATGTCCGGGATGATCACCGCCACCGCGCTCACACGCCAGCAGTGGGTAGGCTTCCCCGGAGCGCCCTCAACAATGATATTCAATGTAAACACCCCCTTCAGCCTCTTCGGCCTTCGCAGCGGCGCGGGCCTGCTGGTTGAAGCTGATAAATTTGGCTTCAGTAATGACATCGGCCTCAGCCTCTCCTACTCTTACCTCTTCACACTGGGCACGGGCACTCTGGGCGCAGGCATCAGCGCCGGAATGCTGAACATGACCATATCGCCCGAGTGGTATATACCCTCCGGCCCTGGCCATACCCCTCCTTCCGGAGATCCCCTTATCCCGGAGAATGACGAATCATTTATCGCACCTGACATATCTGCCGGAGTATATTACCAGGGAATCAATTATTATGCCGGCATATCCGTGACACATCTTAACAAGCCCAAGGTTAAATATTCGGAAACTGCCACTTACGTTAGCCGCCAATACTACCTTACCGCCGGTTACTACTTCCGGCTCCCCAATCCAGCCTTCGAACTTATACCATCAGTTTTTATTGTAAATGATGGTGCCACCACACAATATTTAGCCACCGGCATGGTTAGATACAATAAAAAGATATGGGGTGGCGTTTCTTACAGGATAAGTGACGCAATCACAGGATTCGCAGGCATAGAATTATATAACGGTTTAAAGGTTGGATATGGATACGACTTCCCGATATCGGAGATCAGAAAAGGAACCAGTGGCTCCCATGAGTTTGTGGTCTCCTACAGCTTCGATCTCGGGCTCGGCAAAAGCGTCACCCGTTACAGGAGTATCCGGTTCCTCTGACAAACAGAAGAAAATAAATTTACTTGCATATTTAAATTAATGAGTATATGAAAAAGGTAACCCTTTTAGCTCTTACGTTAACCCTGATTCTGAGTAGCTGCGGCTCATACGAGACCGGTGAGCTGACAGGTGTTCAGGGAAGGAAGAAGTTCTATGAGCCGGAGCCGTTTGAGATGGCCTTTATCCCGGCCGGTTCCTTTGTGATGGGACCAAGTGACCAGGATCCCCTGCGTGCCATGAACAGTCTCTCCAAAACAGTAACGGTAGAAGCTTTCTGGATGGACCAGACAGAGATCACCAATAATAAATACCGTCAGTTCACTAACTGGGTGCGTGACTCCATCCTCAGAACCAGACTGGGAGAGGAAGGTCTTGAGGGTTACGAATTTTTCCGTACTGACGAGGAAGGTAACATCATTGAGCCATACGTCCTGAACTGGGAAGAGAGGATTGACCTGAGGGATGAAGAGATCCAGGCCGTGGCAGAATCAATGTACTATCCTCCGGAGGAGAGATTCAATGCCAACAAGCAGTGGGACACCCGCCTGCTGAACTACTCATATTTCTGGGTTGACTACAAGCAGGCAGCAAAAGCCAGGTACAACTACAAGGAGGGAAGATATGAGGGCCAGGTCACTGACCTCGAGGGAAACACCACTGACGTTGTTGACCGCTCCTCATTCATAATGCATCACGTTGTCAACATCTATCCGGATACTCTTGCATGGATCAGGGACTTCACCTATTCATTCAATGAACCCTGGGCTACCTTATATTACTGGCACCCGGGATATGATGACTACCCTGTGGTAGGAGTGTCATGGATGCAGGCACGCGCCTTCAGCGTCTGGCGTACCAACTTCATGAATGAGCACCTGCGTGCCCAGGGCATCGCAGACGTTCACAACTACCGCCTCCCGCTGGAGACCGAATGGGAATACGCCGCCCGAGGTGGCCTTGACCTGTCAATGTATCCATGGGGCGGACCATACACCCGTAACTATGAAGGGTGCTTCCTTGCAAACTTCAAACCCCTTCGCGGCAACTATATCGATGACGGAGCAGTTTACACAATCAAGGTGGCCTCCTTTGAACCAAACGAGTACGGCCTCTTTGACATGGCCGGCAACGTTGCCGAATGGACTTCATGCGCATACCATCCCTCATCATATGTTTTCACCCACGACCTTAATCCTGACTATGAATACAATGCCCGTCCGGATGATCCACCCGTGCTCAAGCGTAAGGTCATCAGGGGAGGCTCATGGAAGGATATTGCACTGTTCATGCAGACATCATCAAGAGATTATGAATACCAGGACTCAACAAAATCATTTGTAGGGTTCCGTAATGTCAGAACTTATATCGGAGTAAATAACTAATACTGTTAAACCTAAAATTTAATTATATGGGCCTCTCGGAAATTGTTCATACAAGTAAGTGGAAAGCTTTCATGTCCAAGTTATACGGCTGGGGTGCCTCGGTCGTGATAATCGGTGCTCTCTTCAAGATCCAGCACTATCCCTTTGCAGGATTACTTCTCTCTGTGGGTCTTATCACAGAAGCAATCATCTTCTTCTTCTCAGCCTTTGAGCCTCTGAAGGAGGAGCCTGACTGGAAACTGGTCTATCCCCAGCTTGATCCTAACTATTCAGGCGAGGATATCGGTTTTGCAGCTGTTGGCGGTGGCTACGGCGGCGGAGCAGGTCTCTCACAGTTCGACAAGATGCTGGCTGACGCGGGCATCACACCCGATGTGTTTGACAGACTCAGCTCAGGGCTGAAAAAACTCACTGAGACCACCAACAACCTCAACTCCATGGGTGATCTGGCAGCTACCACCAATGAGTATACCGGTACTATCAGGAAAGCGAACGAATCACTTCGCAACCTGTCAGAGTCAGTGCTTCAGACCGCAAGGTCCATGAATGACACCAGCTCAGTCTACCAGGCCATCGGTGAATCATCAAAAACCATTGAGACCGGCGGACGCAGCTACCAGGAGAAGCTTGAGGCCCTGAATAAGAACCTCTCCGCACTTAATGCAGCCTATGAGCTCCAGCTCCGCGGCGCCAATGACCATGTTAAGAGCAGTGAAACAATCTACAAGGGCATGGAAGGCCTGATGAAGGACCTGACCGGTTCAGCGGATGACACGAAGAAATACCGTGAACAAGTTGCCAGACTGAATGAAAACCTCAGCTCGCTGAACAATGTCTACGGCAATATGCTTGCCGCAATGAACGTGAAATAATGTTGAGTTCATCAATATATCTGAAAACTTTTAAACTATCCGCAAATGGCTAAGGGAAAAGAAACCCCGCGGCAAAAGATGATCGGGATGATGTACCTCATCCTGACAGCGATGCTTGCTCTTAACGTTTCAAAGGAGGCGGTTGAGGCTTTCAAGAAAGTTGATCTGAGCCTGACCAAAACCACCGCGAACTATATCAAAAAGAATGATATAACCTATGCAGCTTTTGATGTGGCAGCGGCAGAGAATCCCGAGAAAGCAGGAGAATGGAAAGCTAAAGCCTACGAGGTAAAGGCACGTGCCGATGAGGTTTTCAACTTTATTCAGGATCTCAAGATTGAAATCATAACCACGGCAGAAGGCCCGGAGTCAGAAGCACTGCTTCCTGATAACCAGATAGATGTCACCAAGGTAAAGAAGATAGATGAGAACAATGTTCCCTCTGAGATACTTGTAGGAGCAAACCAGGCTGGCAAGGGAAATCATCTTAAGGCCCTTATGGAAGATTACCGCTCTTTCCTTGTTGAGACTCTTGAAGGCAAGGATCTTTCCGCCGAGAAATCAATACTTGACATACTCAATACCGACGATCCGGAGAACCTTGAAGGTACCGGGAAGGAAAACTGGGTAAATGCCAACTTCCAGACCCTGCCGCTTGTTGCTGTGATCACCATCCTCTCAAAGATGCAGGTAGACGTCAGGAACGCGGAGACTGACGTGCTTAACTTCCTCTTCACCCAGATCGATGCCGGATCATTCAGGTTCAACAAGATCATTCCCACTGTTATTCCCAACTCAACCTATATCATGCAGGGTAATGAGTACGAGGCCCGTGTATTCGTTGCAGCCACTGACACAACCCAGGACATGGAGATCTTCGTTGGTCCCTATACTTCAACCACAAACGCTGACGGTTCAGTATCATACGAGCCGGGCCCGCAGGCCACACAGCTGCCCGTTGATGAGTCAGGCGTTGGTGTCTACAGGGTAAGACCCGGCTCCATAGGTGAAAAGTCCTGGGGCGGAGTAATCAAGATGAAAGCTCCCGATGGCACCATGCGCAGCTATGCCTTTGATTCCAGATACTCGGTGGGCATGCCTAACGTTGTTGTCTCTCCTACAGCCATGAACGTCCTCTACCAGGGCATACAGAACCCTCTTGACATATCTGTGCCTGGCGTGGGATCAGACAAGCTTACCGTCCGCATGACCAACGGTGACATAAAGAGAGGCAAATACAAAAACTATCGCGGTGAATACGTTGCCCAGCCCCGTACCGTGGGCCAGAATGCACAGATCATTGTCTCGGCCAACATCAACGGCAAGGTACAGACCTTCCCGCCGGTGGAGTTCAGGGTAAGGCGACTGCCTGACCCCGAAGCCCGGTTCGCAAACATGAAGGAAGGAAATGTGCTCCGCAGCGTGGCCGCCGCACAGCAGGTGGTAACAGCCGTGCTCGAGAATTTCGAGTTTGACCTCACCTATACCGTCACCGGCTTCACCGTCTCAGTCAATGACAAGGGCTATGAGATCACGGCCGAGTCAAACAGCAACAGACTTACCGACAAGCAGAAGGGGCTGATAGGCAACCTGCACGCCGGACAAAAACTGATAATAGAAAAGATCAAGGCAGTAGGACCCGACGGTAGAACCAGGGACCTCAACCCTATCATTCTTAAGATTAACTAACAACAGAAGATACAACCATGAACAGAAGAATTCTGGCAGGCTTCGCAGCCCTCCTGTTCTGCACAGGAGCAATGGCCCAGTCATTCGGCGACATCTACACCAAACAGATGCCCGAAAACCAGAAGGTCAACTATACCTATCTGAATGAATCAGACGTGATATGGTCAAAAAGACTGTACCGCATAATTGACCTGAGGGAGAAGATGAACCTGAACCTCTACTACCCGTCACTGAGGTACGATGCGGCAAATAACAGGTTCACATCGGAGATGTCTGACGGCAGGATGAATTTTTCAGGTATCCTCCTCAATGAGATACTGGCAGGAAGAGTCACCCCTACTGACGGCGACGCCATGACCGTGCCCACAACCTATAATGACATAGCCGCGAAGATGAACCGTGATACATTGACTATCACCGTCATCAACGCTGAGGGAAGGGAGATAGACTCCACTGTGACCAACATGGAAAACCCGGCTGACATCAAACAGCTGATGGTCCTTGAAGAATGGTTCTTCGACAAGAAGCACTCACGCCTTGACGTACGCATAATTGGCATCTGCCCCATCTATATGGGATATGACCAGATCACCTCGAGGCTGGTGAAGAGACGCCTCTTCTGGATCAGGTATGAGGATGTCAGGCAGGCTCTTGCCACCCATGAAGCCTTCAACTCCTTCAATGACGCACAGCGCATCTCGTTCGAGGACCTGATGCTGCAGCGCAGGTTCAATGGCTACATTGTGGCTGAATCAAATGTCTATGATGACAGATCAATAAACCAGTACAAGATGGGCCCTGCCCAAATCTACGAGGCAGAACGTATAAAAAACGAGATTTTCAATTTCGAACAGGATCTTTGGGAATACTAGGCGGATAATCTGCCTCCCTGGCAGATAATCTGTATCCATTAATGGCAGCGGCGGGTCTCTGGCCCGCCGCTGCCTGTATGATCACAGGTACTTATCCCCGGTCTCCCGGCCCACATCATCAAGATATTTCTTGATATCCTGCTCCTGCTCGCGCGAGACTATCAGCAACACATCCCCGCTGTCAATTATAATGTAATCATCCAGCCCCTGGATCACAGCCACCTTGCCGGCCGGAAGACTGATTATGTTGCCCTCCGAATTGTAGGTAAAGGCACGAGCATTAACCACGGTATTGTCATTCCTGTCATGATCAGAATGCATATATAGTGAACTCCATGTGCCGAGATCAGACCACCCCAGATCAGTGCATATCACATATACATTGTCTGCCTTCTCCATTATGCCGTAATCAACAGAGATGCTGCTGCACTGGGCATAGGCACGGGTAATAAACTGCTTCTCTGCCGGTGTGTTGAAAAGCTCCCTCCCCTCGTTGAAGGTATGGAAGATATCAGGCAGATGCCTGTCATATGAATCCAGAATGGCCGATGCCTTCCAGATGAAGATCCCACTGTTCCAGTAAAAATCACCACTCTCAATAAAGACTCTGGCCATGGCCAGCTCAGGCTTCTCCGTAAACGCTTTTACCTTGTGCAGGTTCTCATAGCCGCTGACAGGCTGCCTGGTGTTAGCCTGTATATACCCGTAACCTGTCTCGGGCCTGTCAGGCTTTATGCCCAGAGTAAGCAACGCATCATTCTCATCGGCGAACCTGAAAGCCTCTTCCATCACCTTCCTGAACTCCTCCTCCTTCTTTATCAGGTGATCGGACGGTGTCACCGCTATCACCGCATCAGGATTCTCAGCCAGTATACGGAAAATGCCATAGGCAATGCAAGGGGCTGTATTGCGCCTCAACGGCTCAGACAGAACATGGCCGGGATCAATGCCAAGCTGACTCACAACAACCCCGGCACTGTCCTCATTCGTTACCACATAGATGTTTTCCGGTGGACAAATCGTACTGAACCTGCGGTATGTCATCTGTATCAGCGTCTCTCCCGTGCCGAGGATATCAAGGAACTGCTTCGGGGTCTCCCTCCTGCTCAACGGCCAGAAACGGCTTCCCACACCACCGGCCATGATCAGTAAATAGCGATTCTTCATATGTTAATAATTTGATTTCAAATGCCGTATGGAACCCACATGTTTCTAAAACTGCCTGTAAACTTGTTTCCCGCCTCAATAACAGGTGAGCTTCATAATTATTCCTGATGTATTTGAACTGCCACAAATATATAAAAACCTCGCCGGAAACAGGACGCCGGCTCGTGTGCAGCGAATTATTCTTAAATTTGACCTCATAAACGTTCCCCATGTTCAGATTTCTTTCAGGCTTTGGTTCTTACTGGATATTGCTGGGCAAGGTCTTCTCCAAACCCGAGAAACCTTCAATATACTACCGCCAGACAATGAAGGAGCTGGTTAACCTGGGACTGCGGTCAATAGGCATAGTCACCATTATCTCCTTCTTCATGGGCGCGGTAATTACCCTCCAGACAGCCTATAACACCGAAAACCCAATCTATCCCACCTACCTCATCGGTCTTGGCGCCAGGGACTCAATTATTCTTGAGTTCTCTTCAACCATAGTGGCACTGATACTCGCCGGGAAGGTGGGTTCCAATATAGCATCCGAGATAGGCACTATGAGAGTGACGGAACAGATTGATGCCCTCGAGCTTATGGGCATCAACTCCGCCTCCTACATCATCCTGCCCAAGGTGGTGGCCACCGTGCTCTTCAATCCCTTCCTTACCCTTATAAGCATCATCACCGGCATAATGGGCGGATGGATAGTCGGAACCTCCGCCGGAGTCATCACCTCACAGGATTATATCTACGGCATACAGTACGCATTCATCCCCTACTACATAACATACTCACTGATAAAGACTGTCTTTTTTGCCTTTATCATCACCACCGTATCAGCCCACCAGGGATACCATGTTGATGGCGGATCTCTCGAGGTGGGCCGGGCAAGCACCAAGGCGGTGGTCTACAGCAGCGTAACCATACTGCTCTTCAATGTAATCCTCACCCAGCTCCTGCTTTCATGATAAGAGCCGAGAACATATCCAAAACCTTCGGCGACCGGCAGGTGCTTACTGACATCTCCGCCCTGTTCGAGCCCGGAAAAACAAACCTTATCATTGGCAAAAGCGGATCGGGTAAGACTGTCTTCCTCAAATGCCTGGTTGGCCTCCTCGAAGTTGATGAAGGGAAGATATACTATGATGACGTTGACTTCACCAGCCTCGAT
>Ga0116143_10003980_pt1 | contig 14409 bp, 13 predicted proteins | sample AD_UKC034_MetaG_FD_89745 | JGI IMG/M metagenome (GOLD analysis project Ga0116143, IMG submission 89745) | Active sludge microbial communities of municipal wastewater-treating anaerobic digesters from USA - AD_UKC034_MetaG | ecosystem: Engineered > Bioreactor > Anaerobic > Digestate | place: USA...
CCTCTTTGGATTGGGCGAGGAGCGTCAGTCGAGGAGAATCGCCAGAGCGATCGTAGCTGCACGCCCCCTGCACACCACCAGCGAGCTGGCGAACGTGGTGGCCCAGGCCGTGCCCAGACGGGGCAGGCTGCACCCGGCCACGCGCACATTTCAGGCACTGCGCATTGCGACCAACGACGAACTGGGACAGCTTTCCAGAGGGCTGGAGGGGGCCTTGGAGGTGCTGGGTGAGGGCGGGAGGCTGGCCGTCATCTGCTTTCACAGCCTGGAGGATCGGCTGGTGAAAAGGCTATTCCAGCGCGAGTCGACGATGGCCAGGGACAGCTCACGCGGACCGAGCGTGTCGCTGGTAACGCGCCATCCGATTCAGCCATCGCGGGAAGAGCAGTTGCGCAATCCGCGCAGCCGCAGCGCCAAACTGCGAGTGGTCGAAAAGGTCCGACGGCAGCCTCAGCCAGGCGGAGACACTTGTGTCTGACGGTCCGATGACCACAGGAAATGACAGCGTGGTGGAAAAGACCATGGCGCCCTGGTGGAAGCACCTGGGCGTCTGGGTCTATGCTCCAGTAGTTCTGGTTGTAGTCAGCGCGCTCACTTTCGTCTACCTGTGGCAGGCTAGCCTAGTCGCCGGTGAGGTCGTGACCATGTCCAAGCGGGAAGCAGAGCTACACGACCTCAAGCAGGCAATCAGTGAGATACGGCTCAAGATCGCCGACAACGAAGGGTTGGAGCGCCTTCAGACAGAGGCGCGGCAGATGGGTTTCCGGGAGCCGGAGAGCATCGAGTACGTTGATGTCTTCCTGCCTCCTGCCGAACAGAATGCCACGATGGGCGGCCAGGGCTCGTCACAGGCCTGGAGCAGCGCGCAAGGAACAAGACCTGGCGGCGGGCTGATCTCGTCCGCCATACAGCAGTTCAGGGACTGGACCAACCCGAAGGAGCCAGGCTCACGGTGAACGGGTTGAATCGCCCCGCTACCCAAGTCAGAGTCAAGTCTGCAAGGGAGAGGCGCCGGTGAATTCCGCAAGACGGGCCGAGCTATACCGTCGGATGCTCATCGTAGCAGGCTTTTTCCTGCTCATCGGCGTTGTCATCGTGGTCAAGATGGTCGCTTTGCAGACCACACCCGGTGTTGAGGGGTTGCCGGACACGGAGAGCCGCAGCTTTGAGCCGCAAAGAGGCAGCGTATTCGATGCCAACGGCTACCTGCTGGCGGTGTCGACAACTGTGTATGACCTGGCGGCTATGCCGAAGAGCATCACCGACACTCTCGGCACAGCGGACAAGCTCTCCGGAATTCTGAGGCGCCCGAGCCTGGATATCCTGCAAATCCTGCAGCAGCCCACTACCTATGTGCGCATTCAGCGTGGCATCAGACAGGAGCAGGCAGACCAGGTGAAAGCGCTTCCGCTCGGGGGGCTGCAGCTCGAACCACGGCCGGCGCGATTCTATCCCAACAGGGACCTGGCCGTCTCTGTGCTCGGATTTGTGACCGAGGATGGCAAGGCGTCTCACGGGATCGAAGCAGAGTACGACGAGGAGCTAGGCGGTCAACGGGGTTATCGCGTGCCGGACCGCGATGCCATGGGGGGGCTGGTGTACCGTTACTATCCTCCGCAGGATGGCATCGACCTGTATTTGACGCTGGACCGCAATATCCAGTATCTGACCGAAGAAGCGCTCGAACGGGGAGTGGCGACGACCCAGGCGCGCAAGGGGATCGCCATAGTGCTCGACCCGTGCACCGGTGCGGTGCTGGCCATGGCTGTCTACCCGGACTATGACCCGAACACGCGGGTCGTGACTGACAAAAGCATCTTTATCAACAGTGCGGTCAGCGACGCCTATGAACCCGGCTCGGTCTTTAAGGTCATCACCATCGTCTCTGCACTCGACGCGGGAACCATCACTCCATCGAGCACCTACTATGACAGCGGGGAGCTGATTGTCGGCGGCAGGCCGATCCGTAACTCGGACCTGAAGGCCCACGGTGAGACGAGCATCCGCGACTTGCTGGCCAAGTCGCTCAATGTGGGCTCGGCGACGGTGAGCACTCGCATGGGCGCGAAAAAGTTCTACGAGTACCTCAACCGTTTTCACTTCGGGAACCTCACGGGCATCGATCTGGCGCAGGAGACGGCGGGATGGGTTCGCCAGCCTGGGAACCCCGAGTGGCATGAGAGTGATCTGGCCTCCAATTCCTATGGGCAGGGCCTGGCCATTACGCCGCTGCAAATGGTCACTGCGATGGCAGCGGTGGCGAACCATGGTGTGATGATGAAACCCTACGTTGTCTCGCGCAAAGTGGATGGCAGCAAGGTCACCGCTATTCAGCCGCAGGTCGTGCGGCAGGTGGTCTCACCAGAGGCAGCCACGGAGGTGACCGACATGCTGGTCTATGCGGCCGGGACAGTGGCGGACGTTGTCGGGGTGCACGGATACCGGGTAGTAGGCAAGTCGGGTACGTCCGAGATGTACACATCCAGCGGTACTGTTGATCCGAACGAGACTGTGGCTTCGTTCTGTGGCTGGGCTCCGGCCGATGACCCGCGGCTGACAGTGCTGGTGGTCCTGGAGCACCCTCAGTTGGAACATTACGGAACTCGCGCGGCCGGGCCGGTTTTCCAGGAGATCGTTGAGGGAACGTTGCGGCTGCTGGGCGTGCCGCCAGACAGTGTGCGTTCGGCGAGCCGCTAGGGCCAGACCATGCGCATGCACCTGCGTACACTCTGGGCGGCCCTCGGCACAGGGCCGTGGCCGTGGAGCGACGACTCGACTGAGCCAGTGACCGGCGTAGCGATTGATTCGCGCCGTGTGGTAGACAACGACCTGTTCGTCGCCATGAAGGGCGAAAGCACCGATGGGCACAGGTTTGTGGGCGAGGCGTTTCGTCACGGGGCGCGGGCCGCTCTGGTCGAGCAAGCAACAGAAGAGGTACAGCGCCAGGCAGACGAGGTCGGCGCGCAGCTCATCGATGTGACCCGACCGCTCGACTCGGGGGCGCCGCCCCAAGCTCGGCTATGCTTTGTTGTCGCCAACACGCTCAGAGCACTGCAAACACTGGCGGCCAAGTGGCGGAACGAACATTCAGCCTGTCGCGTGGTTGGCATCACCGGCAGCGTGGGCAAGACGACGACAACGCGGCTCGTAGCGGCCGTACTCTCCCGGTGTTACGAGACGAGAGCGAGCCCGGAGAACTTTAACAACGAGATAGGCCTTCCCTTGAGTGTGCTCAGGCTGGAAACGGGCATCGAGTGGCTGGCTCAGGAAATGGGCATGTACGCCGTGGGAGAGATCAAGCTGCTGGCCAGCATCGCCCGGCCGGAGGTTGGGGTGGTGACGAACGTGGGACCCACCCACCTGGAGCGGCTGGGCACCATCGAGAGGATAGCACAGGCCAAGTCAGAGCTGGTCTCGGCGCTTCCGCTCTACGGGCTGGCAGTGCTGAACGGCGATGATCCGCGGGTGAAGGCCATGTCCGGGTGCACCTCTGCCGGGCGCACACTGTACTACGGGCTGGATCACAACAATGATCTCTGGGCGGATGAGCCGCAGGTGCTGGGCCTGGAGGGAATTGCCACCCGAATACATCTGGGCGGCGACAGTGCCGACATTCGACTGCCATTGTTGGGACGCCACAACGTGTATGCGGCTCTGGCCGCTACGGCGGTTGGGCGGTACGCGGGAATGCCGTGGTCCGAAATCGTGGCGGGTCTTGCGGACCGCCGGGCGCAGGCCAGGATGACCGCCTGTCCAGGCATCCGAGGGGCGACGGTACTGGATGACTCGTACAACGCCAGTCCGGCCTCGATGATCGCCGCGCTTGAGCTGCTGTCGGAGATGCAGGGGCGCAGGGTGGCAGTGTTGGGCGGAATGCTGGAATTGGGCAGCTACTCTGATGAAGGGCACCGACTGGTGGGCAGGCGGGCAGCCGAGTGTGCGTCGGTGCTCATCACGGTGGGTGAGCTGGGAAGGCTGATCGCACAGGAGGCGTTAAGGTGCGGAATGCCAGCGCAGAGCGTGTTCTCCGTTGCTGACAGTCAGGAGGCAGCGGAACTGCTGGAGCAGGTGGTGACACAGGGCGACTATGTGCTGGTCAAGGCGTCGCACGGCATTGGGCTTGGGGAGGTTGTTCGCCGGATCACGAGCCCCGCCGGGCCGGGGCAGGACAAGCCGGAGGAATGATGGTAGGGATCCTCCTCTCAGGCATGGTGTCCTTCGCGCTGGCCGTTGCGCTGGGCAAGCCGCTGATCGCCGAGCTCAGAAGGAGAGGGCTGGGCAAGAATATCCGCGTGGATGGCCCCGCCTCGCATAGTGCCAAGACGGGCACGCCGACCATGGGCGGCCTGATGATCCTGGGTCCGGTAGTTGTGCTGACTGTGACCACGAACCTTGCGGGGCGTCAGTCGATGCTTCTGCCTCTGGCAGTGATGCTGGGCTTTGCGGCTCTGGGACTGTACGATGACTGGACCGGGCTGCACGACCGGACCGGAGTTGGCATGCTGGCCAGGCTCAAGTTCCCGTGGCAGGTGCTCATCGGTGTGGCGGCGGCCATTACTCTGCGGGTCTACCTGGGAATTAGCCTCACTGCAGTTCCGGGGCTGGACAGGGCGGTGGACATCGACTGGCTATACATCCCCGTAGCAGTTTTTCTGATTGTGGGTGTGGCCAATGCGGTCAATCTGACCGATGGGCTGGACGGCCTGGCGGGCGGAACGAGCGCCGTGGCGTTTCTTGCCTACGGGGTGATTGCGCTGGCGCAACAGCAGAGCTACGTGGCTGCGTTTTGCTTCACCGTGGCCGGGGCAGTGCTGGGGTTTCTCTGGTACAACGTGAATCCGGCGCAGGTGTTTATGGGCGATGTTGGGGCGCTTGGCCTGGGCGCGGCTCTGGCCACAGTGGCATTGATGACTGGACAGTGGCCGGTGTTACTGGTCATCGGAGGGCTGTTCGCGCTCGAGACTGTGTCGGTCATGCTGCAGGTGGGCTACTTCAAGGCGACCCGTGGGCGCAGGCTGTTCAAGATGGCGCCGTTCCACCACCACCTTGAACTGTCGGGCTGGAAGGAAGTGCAGATCACGCAGCGGTTCTGGGTACTGGCGGTGGTTCTGGCGATGGCCGGGGTGGCCCTCGCCCTGTGGTGAGGTGAGCCGGTTGACAGGGCAGGAATGCACCGCGCAAGGTGCGGAGCTGAAGAGAAAACGCGTTTCCGTTCTTGGGCTAGCCCGAGAAGGGATTGCCGTGACGCGCTTTGCCGCCGAACACGGGGCAATGGTTACCGTCTCTGACGACAAGGACAGTGCGCAGCTCCAGTCTGCTCTGGCTGAATTGGCTAGCCTACCGATACGCTACGAGCTGGGCGGGCACCCGCTGACCTTGCTCGACTGCGATGTGCTGTTTGTGAGCCCTGGCATCCCACTGGATGCGCCGATTATGATTGCAGCGCGGCAGAGGCATCTGCCTCTGTCGAGCGAAGCGCGACTCTTCACGCGGCTGTGCCCGGCGACGGTCGCTGGCGTCACCGGATCGAGCGGCAAGACCACGACCTGCACCGTGTTGGCACGGATGCTGGAGGCGGACGGCAGGACAGTGCATCTCGGCGGAAATATTGGCTATCCGCTCCTGAGCAAGGTAAGCGCGATTCGACCGACGGACATGGTGGTGATGGAGCTGTCCAGTTTTCAGTTGGATTTCTTTGCCGACGTTCTCGACGCGGAACCGGCGGGCGAGTACGTCAGCCCGCTGTTTCCGGCTGGCGGGTGGAGCCCGCCGGTGGCGGCCGTGCTCAATGTGACACCGAATCACCTGGATCGTCACCCGACCATGGAGTCGTACACTGCGGCCAAGCGCAAGATCCTGCAGTACCAGCGACCGACTGACGTGGCGATTCTGGGATGGGATGATCCTGTAGCCAGGGGGCTTGGGCGGAGCTGCCGGGGGCGTGTGGCGTACTTTGGCCTGAACGATGCAGTGCCGGCCGGAGCCTGTCTGCGAGGCCAGGACCTGGTGCTGGCCCAGCGGGGTGGCGCGGAAAGGATCTGCGGACAGCACGAGCTGGTCTTGCGTGGAAGACATAACGTGGCCAATGTCTTGGCGGCCTGCGCCATGGCCTCGGAGCTGGGAGTGGGGGTCAAGGCCATGGCGGATGTGGCGCGAACGTTCGCCGGCGTACCTCACCGCCTGGAGCTGGTCAGGGAGCTGGAGGGAGTGCGCTATTACAACGACTCGATCGCTACATCTCCAGAGCGGGCAATGGCAGCGCTGCAGTCTTTTGACGAACCCATCGTCTTGCTGGCTGGCGGACGAGATAAGCACCTGCCCTGGGAAGCATGGGCAACTGTCGTCCAGCGCAAGGTGGCTCTGGTCATCACCTTTGGCGAGGCGGCACCACTGGTTGAGGGCGTGTTGAAGCGGCTCGGCCAGGGCAGCCCGCCCGTGCAGAGTGCCGGTAGTCTGACCAAGGCCGTGCAGATCGCGCACGCGGCGGCCACACCAGGTCAGGTCGTGTTGCTCTCGCCTGGGGGCACATCGTTCGATGCGTTTCGTGACTATGTTGAGCGTGGTGATGTGTTCAGAGAGCTAGTTTCGCATTTAGGGTCGGCAGGTGGATAGGATGACGACGAGCAAGGTGAACGTGCCGGTCGGGCGCAAGGCTACGGGACACGTCGATTATGGGCTCTTGCTGGCAGTTGTCGGGCTAGTCATCTTTGGACTGATGATGATCGTGAGCGCCACGTTCACCATGGCCAAATCGGCCAAAGTGGTGCGGGACCAGGCCATATACGCGGTGGTGGGCTTGGGAGCGTTGGTGGTGGTCTTGCGGATCGATCAGAAGCTGCTCAAGCGCTGGGCAATCCCGATCATGGGGGTCTGCATTCTGTCACTGGTTGTCGTGTTGATCCTCGGCGCACACAGAGAGGGTGCGGCAAGCTGGGTGACTGGCAAGTCGGGCCAGCCGTCCGAATTCGTCAAGCTTGGCTTCATCATCTACATGGCGGCCTGGCTAGCGCCGCAAGGCGGAAGGATTCGAGACGTCACCTATGGTTTGTTCCCTTTTGTCGTTCTGCTGGGTGTGGTGTGTGGCCTGATTGTGCTGCAGCCCGACCTGGGGACAGCGGCCTTGGTTGCTGGCCCAGCCCTAGCCATGTTCTATTTTGCTGGAGCGGAGGTGAAGCAGCTCCTGGTCAGCCTGGTGGGTGGTTCGGGCGTGCTGGCGTTGCTGGTTCTTGCTTGGCCCCACGCAATGGCTCGCCTGCGCACCTTTGTCGATCCGGCCAGTGATCCACTGGACGCAGGCTGGCAAATCCAGAGAATACTCGAAGCTATGCGCGCAGGGGGGCTGTTCGGTCGCGGACTGGGCAATGGAGAGCTAAAGTTGCTGCTTCCCCTCCGGCACACCGATTGCATCTTTGCAGTGATCGGCGAAGAGTTGGGTTTGATCGGGTGTGTGGCAGTGATTGCCGTCTATGTCTTTATCATCTGGCGTGGGATGAGCATTTCTCGACGCGCACCCGATACCTTTAGTTCGCTGCTGGCGGCCGGTATATCGTTTTCGCTAGCACTGCAGACGTTGGTGCACATCGCTGGAAACACGGGAACGCTGCCATTGACGGGAGTGACACTGCCCCTGGTGAGCTACGGTGGTTCGTCGCTGGTAGCGACTCTGGCATCAGCCGGAGTGTTGCTGGGGGTTTCACGCGTCGCTGTGGAGAGGCCAAGTGGAGGAGATTCGACTCTTGCTGTCGGGTGGCGGAACAGGCGGGCACGTTTATCCAGCACTGGCCGTCGTCGAAGAATGGAAGACCACGGCGCCCGCTGAGTCGGGGCTGCCCAAGCTGGCCGATGTCCTGTATGTGGGTGTCGCCGGTGGCCTGGAGACAAGCATCGTGCCGCGAACCGGCATTCGGCTGCGCACCGTAGCGGGAGGAGCGCTGCGCGGCATGGGGCCGCTCCGTGCCAGCGCGAGCACGCTGGCGCTGCTGCGCGGCTGTGTGAGCGCGGTGCGTATCGTCCGTGAGTTTCGACCAGATGTGTTGCTGGCGACGGGAGGATATGCCTCCGCCCCGGCGGCTATCGCGGCCAAAGTCGTAGGCTGTCCAATCCTGATTTACCTTCCGGACATCTATCCAGGGTTGGCAGTCAAGTTCCTTTCGCGATTGGCGGACAAGACCGCTGTATCCTTTGAAGAGGCAGCGCGGTACTTTCCGGCGAGCAAGGTGGTCATGACTGGCTACCCGGTACGGCCAGCGCTGTTCGGGCGAGACAGGCTTTCGGCACGGCAGCGGCTTGGGCTGGATCCCGGACGCAAGACGCTGCTGGTGCTTGGTGGAAGCAGGGGCGCCCACAGCATCAATGCCGCTGTTGCTGATGGGCTGGAGCAGCTTCTGACTATGGCTCAGGTGATTCACATGACCGGAGAGAACGAGTACGCCGCAGCAATGGAGGCCAAGTCGAGATTGCCCGCCAGGCTGGGCTGCGGATATCACGTGTTTGCCTATTTGCATGACGAGCTGGTACCAGCACTCTTGTCCGCCGACCTGGCGGTGGCCAGGGCCGGCGCCGCGACGATGGGTGAGTTCGCCGCGGCAGGCCTGCCGAGCATTTTGGTGCCTTATCCTCACTCCGGGCAGCACCAGGAGGCCAATGCAGTCTTTATGCAGGAGCAGGGAGCGGGCCGCCACCTTCCGGACGCCGAGCTGTCCGGGGAGGTGCTGGCCAGGGCGGTTGGTGAGCTACTGAAAGACGAGGCGAGGCTTCGCCAGATGTCAGACAACGTGAGCCATTTGGCACGACGCTATGCGGCGCGAGATATCGCCCGCCAGCTCGCTGCGCTTGCCGGAGGTCGGCAATGACTTCACCGTTCACGGTAATCATCTCCTATGATCAGATGGTGCTGTTGATCATGGCATTGTTCATGTTCGTGGGTGCCATGCGCGGGTTCTCGCGCGAGGTCGTCACTTCGGTTGGGCTGGTGGTTTTGCTGGCTCTGCTGGCGCAGCCGGCGTTGGCCGGTCCGGTGGTGGACTATCTGTCACGCCTGGTACGTCTGGTGCTGGCGTTCTTCCAGTCGCACTTTTCAGTGGATCCAGACGTGTTGCTCAAGTACTATCAGAACGCGAAGGTGCCGTTCAGCTCGGAGAATCCTTATGCGGTCCTGATCTGCGCGCTGGTGGCCTTTGTTCTTCTCTCGTACGGCACTCGCGGCCACGAGAAAGAAGCCTCCGCCCTCGGGCGGCTGCTGGGCGGCGTCTTTGGGTTGCTGAATGGGTTTCTGGTCATCACGTTGTTCAAGGAATATGTGATTCAGTACCTGCTGCAGCGCTCACCGACGGTTGCTGCGGCTGGCAGACCGGCCGGCTTTTCAGTCGCCGTACAGGGAGTGCCGACTCACGGGGGAATTTCGGGCGGGGATTCGCGGCTTCTTCTCGGCGTCGTCGTCGCGCTAATGGTGATTGTGCTGGCACGCAATCTGATGAAGCACACGGGGAATGCCAAGAAGGGCAGCGCGTGAGAACCACCAGGCCATTGGCCCGGGCAAAGCACATCCATTTTGTGGGCATCGGCGGAATCGGCCTGAGCGCCATCGCGCGAGTGCTTGCTGCTGATGGCTACACCATCTCTGGCTCTGATATGCAGAGCGGCTCCAACGTGGAGGCTCTTGCTGGGCTCGGCATTACCGTCTACAAGGGGCATCGCGCGGAGAACGCCTCTGGGGCGGACCTGGTGGTCGTCTCGTCGGCCATCGCAGCGGACAACCCTGAGGTTCTGGCAGCACGCGCAGCCGGAATCCCGGTGGTCAAGCGCGACGCGATCCTGGGCGAGATGACAGAGGACAAGACGACCATTGCGGTGGCAGGTACGCATGGCAAGACCACCACGGCCGCGTGGATCGCGTTTGTGCTGGAAAAGATGGGTTTGGATCCGACATTCATCGTGGGCGGGATCCTGCAGGATCTGGGTACCAACGCCAGGCGCGGTCGCGGGGACTTGATGGTGATCGAGGCCGATGAGTATGACTACATGTTCCTGGGCCTGCGGCCAAAGATCGAGGTAGTGACGGTCATTGAGATGGATCACCCGGACTGCTACCAGAACGTCGACACGATGCAGGACGCCTTCCGGCGCTTTGCGCTATTGCTGCCGAAGGGGGGAACCCTGGTCGGCTGTGCGGACCAACCGCGAGTGCGGCAACTGATGGTCGAGAGCGGTCTACCTGCCAGCGTGAACAGGGTGACCTTTGGTCTGGAGCGGGGTGACTGGCAAGCGGAGGATGTCCGTCCTAACGACCTTGGAGGCAGCGACTTTCGGGTGATGACGCAAGGCAGGACGGCGAGGGAGTGTCGCATCGCGATTCCGGGAACTCAAAACGTCTCCAACTGCCTGGCTGTGCTGGCCGTAGTACAGTCTGTGGGTCTGGATATGGAGCAAGTCCTGCCGTGCCTGCCGCATTTTCACGGCGTCAAGCGACGCTTCGAGGTCAAAGGGGATGCTGGTGGTGTGACCGTGGTGGACGACTATGCGCATCATCCAACTCAGGTCAGGGCCACGCTGGCCGCCGCCAGACAGAGATTCGGCACCAGGAGGATATGGGCTTTTTTCCAGCCACACACCTATAGTCGAACCAGGGCGCTGCTCGGCGAACTGGCAGCCAGCTTTGATGCCGCGGACCACGTGCTTGTCGCGGAGATCTATGCGGCCAGGGAAAAGGATACGCTGGGAGTGTCTGGTCGCGATATCGTCGGGCAGATGGTGCACCGAGATGCGCGATTCGTCTCTTCCCTCGAAGAGGCTACGGTCTTGCTCTGCGAGGAGTTGAGACCAGGTGATGTGCTGGTGACCCTTGGCGCGGGTGATGGCTACCTGGTTGGGGAGCGGGTGCTGACTCGCCTCTCGGCACAGGGTGCACTCTCGCAGAGAGAGTCGTAGGGGGCACAATGAGGTGCTGGATTGGCACGAGGCTGTTAGGGTGGATTGGCTTACGGACGCAGGAATCTGCTAGACACGGCGATGAGCGGAAGCCAAAGGCGACGGATGGCCGGTCGGGCACGACGGAGGTTGGCTGGCTGAGGCTGCTCGGTGCTGTGGCTGCATCGCGGGGTGACAGGCGAACGGTGCTATGAGAGATCAGCGGGTGGGATGCGGCAAATCCGGGACAACGGTGAGAAAGGCGTGCCAGCGCAGCGGGCAAGCAGAGGCGGCGCGTGGAATCGCTGCGCTGGCGGCAAGGATAGGCACTGGGGCCGTTGTTGGAGAGTGCCTGGCCAAGCACACCACCTTTGGCATCGGCGGGCCGGCCGACTTGTACGCAGAAGCGGCAAGCCGCGACGAGCTGATGGACCTGCTACGACTGGCACACGAAGTGGCCGTGCCCTGTTTGGTGATTGGGAGCGGAGCCAATCTACTGGTAGCGGACAAGGGTGTGCGCGGCCTGGTCGTTCGCAACGTGAGCCAGAGCATCGAGTTCAAGACGACCGGCGATGAGAAAGAGGTCCTGATAGAGGCTGACTCGGGGTGCCGGCTGGCAGAGGTCGCCCAAATAGCAGTAGACCGCCACCTGACTGGCTTGGAGTGGGCGGTTGATGTGCCGGGGACTGTCGGCGGTGCTGTTGTGGGCAACGCCGGCGCCTTTGGCGGGTATATCAGTGATATTCTGATGCGCGCCCTGGTGTTTGACCTGGACTCGGGGGCCAGGTGGTGGCCGAAGGCCGAGCTGCAGATGGGCTATCGCACCAGTTGCTTCAAGGAGCGTTACGCCAGAGGCCTGCCGTCGCCTATCGTGCTTGCCGGCGAGTTCCTGGTGCACTCGGGAGAGCCGGCGGAGATAAGCGCGGCAGTGGACAGGAACAGACAGCGCCGCCACGAAACGCAACCGGTGGGTCTGAGCGCAGGCAGTGTGTTCAAGAGGACTCGCGAGCACCCTGCCGGGTACCTGATAGAACAGGCAGGGTTGAAGGGGACTCGAGTAGGGGATGCGGTGGTCTGTGCTCAGCACGCCAACTTCATCCTGAACCTGGGCGGAGCGAGTGCAGAGGATGTGCGGCGCCTGATCGAACTGGTGAGGAACACGGTGCGCGAGCGTTTTGGAGTCTGGCTCGAGCTGGAGATACAACTGGTGGGTGAATGGTGAAGATTCGCGTAGGCGTGCTCTTTGGCGGACGTTCGGGTGAGCATGAAGTGTCCCTGCTGTCGGCCGAGTCCGTGATGCGGGCTCTCGACCGCGGCAAGTACGAGGTTGTGCCCATTGGCATTACCAGGGAAGGCCGATGGCTGACCGACGGAAATCCGATGGAAGAGCTCAAGCTCCTGGCGAGTGGGACCGACCAGACACCGCTCCGGCTTGGCCAGGCCGAACAAGGCCCGGTGGCCGCGTCGGTCAATGAGCGCCGCGAACTGGTGCCTGGAGCTCGCGAGGGCCTGCCGAGGGTCGATGTGGTCTTTCCCGTGCTCCATGGGACGTACGGCGAGGACGGCACTGTTCAGGGTTTGCTCGAGCTGGCGAACATCCCTTACGTGGGCTCTGGCGTTCTTGGTTCGGCTCTGGCCATGGACAAGGCGGCGATGAAGGCGGTGTTCAGTGCCGCCGGCTTTCCGATGGCAGCCTCGATACTAGTGATGCGCTGGGAGTGGCGGAGACACCCGGATCAGATTCGGCGTAAGGTGGAGGAGGAACTTGGCTATCCCTGCTTTGTCAAGCCGGTGAACCTGGGCTCCAGCGTGGGCATCAGCAAGGTCCACGCAAGAGAGGAGCTGGCTCCGGCTCTCGACCTGGCGTCGCGATACGACCGACGGTTGCTGGTGGAGCAGGCCATCAACGCCCGCGAAATCGAGTGCAGCGTTCTGGGGAACGATGCGCCCATCGCCTCAGTGCCGGCGGAGATCATTCCCAGGCGAGAGTTCTACGACTATGAGGCCAAGTACCTGGATGACCGGACGGAGCTGATTGTGCCGGCTGACCTGCCGCCAGCAACCATAGCCGTGGTGCAAGATCTGGCGGTCCGCGCGTTTATGGCCCTCGATTGCGCAGGAATGGCGCGGGCCGATTTCTTTGTTGACAAGGTTACGGGCAGCGTCTACATCAACGAGCTCAACACCATTCCCGGATTCACCAGTGTGAGCATGTATCCAAGGATGTGGGAGGCAAGCGGCATTCCCTATCCAGAGCTGCTGAATCGACTCATTGAGCTGGCCTTTGAGCGCCACAAGGAGCGCAGCAGCATGTCTACATCCTACAGGTGACGGCTATGAAAAACCAACCCAACCTTGGCTCGAGGCGCATCGTCCGCAACCCGCGGCGCACGCGCCGGACCTCCTATCGGCCGATGAAGTACGCGGCGACGAGCGCCGTTGGCAATACCTGGCTGAGTGCTGTGGCCACGCATCCGAGCCGCATCGTGGCGCTGATCCTGGCCTGTCTAATGGTGAGTCTCATGATCTGGTTTGCTGCTGACCTGCGCTTTTACGTGTTTGCCGCTCAGGTTCAGGGAGCATCGGTGACGAGTGCCGACGAGGTTTTTCGGGTAGCCGGCCTCAATGGGATGAGCGTGTTCCATATTCGGCCAGCCAAGGTCGCGGCCGACGTGAAGGCAGGCGTACCGGGCATCGAGGACGTAAGCATTAGCGTGGGCCTGCCATCCTCGGTGACGGTACGTATTCGCGAAGGAGACGTACGCTTCATCTGGCGCAGCCAGGAGAGCTCCTATCTCGTTGATGGGGAAGGGCGGGTAGTGGGGCAGGTCGGGGCGGCGGCGGACAGCCGCGTGGTCATCAACGACACGGACGGCCACCCGGTACTGCCTGGAGGGACAGTGCAGGTCGATGCCTGCCGTGCAGCCAGCCAGCTGCAGGAGTTGATTCCGGGCGTGCGGAGCTTTGACTACTCCGAGTCCGAGGGCATCAGCCTGCTCGATGCCCGTGGGTGGAAGGTGCTTTTCGGGGACTCGCGGGATCTGCGCACCAAGGTGGCCGTGCTCCAGGCCATTGAGAAGAGGCTGGCTGATGAAGGGCAGCAGGCTATGTTGATCGATGTGCGGTACCCGAATGGAGCCTACTACCGGTAGAAGCGGCTCGGCCTCTGGTTTGGCCAGGGCGGGGCACGACTCCGATGGCGGAGGTAAGGGTTGGAACGAACCATAGTCGGCATTGACGTAGGTACAACCAAGGTCTGCACTTTGATTGGCGAGGTGGACAAAGACGGGCAGGTCTGTGTGGTGGGCGTGGGCGTGGCCCCATCGCGCGGACTCACCAAAGGGGTGGTGGTGAATGTCGAGGAGGCCACCAAGTCCATCGCCTCGTCGATTGACAAGGCAGAGCGCATTTCCGGGTACCGCATCGAGGCGGCGTATCTGGGTCTGGCAGGAAAGCATATCCTGTCAGTAAACAGCAAAGGGACCGTTGCGGTCGGGCGAGGCG
>Ga0116143_10003983_pt1 | contig 14400 bp, 7 predicted proteins | sample AD_UKC034_MetaG_FD_89745 | JGI IMG/M metagenome (GOLD analysis project Ga0116143, IMG submission 89745) | Active sludge microbial communities of municipal wastewater-treating anaerobic digesters from USA - AD_UKC034_MetaG | ecosystem: Engineered > Bioreactor > Anaerobic > Digestate | place: USA...
GAGATGGGGCTGGTCTGCGGCCCGGCGACCTCACGCAGGGTAAAACTCACCGCTTGGGTGCCGGTATTGCCCAGCAAAGCACTGCTGGAAAGGGTGCTGTTGATGGGCAGGTTGACCTGCAGCCCACCTTCCGGGGTGAAGGTTAGCTGGCCGGCCGACAACGTATAGTCCTGCCGGTTCACCTGATTACGATAGACGGAAACCGTGGCTCCGGTTGGGTCATAGCGCGGATAGGTGACATCATAATCCACCGATTGTGGTTGGATGGTGGTGGATTGAAAAAGCATGTAAAGCCCGGTATGCGCCAGGTCCGGACTGAGATCCAGGGAAGCCGCAGAACCCCCACCTCCAGCGATCCTGGCTCCGGCAATCCGCTCGGCCGTATTGGCATCGACCACATATCCAGCAACCAATCCCCCTGGATCCAGGGTGCAATCCACCCGCTCAATGGTGATTTTGTCAATATGAATATCGTTGCCATTATCACTATAGGCCAGCAGCGCCACGCGGACGTCCGTCTGCCCCACAAAAGCGGTCAGATCAACTGTGTGTTGTTTCCAGCCGGTGGAGCCATCATAGCGCCAAAAGAGTGGGCCAGCGTTGGTCCAACTGTTGCCGGCGTCCACACTGACCTGGATTTGCAGGCGATCGTTGCTCTCATCGTAAAATGTATCGTGGAACATCCAGAAGCGGAGCACAGCCGCGGTCATCGCCGAAAGGTTGCTGCCACTGGTGCGATAGAGCCGGGTGGCATGGCTGCCGGTGGCGTTCCAGGAGTTGAAGTAAGCCAGTCTGTCACCAGAATAAGGTTGATAATTGACCGGATGGACTGTCAACGCACTGGTCGCCCACTCACCAGTGTCGCCAATGTAATTCTCCTGGTCCCAGCCCGCAGGCAAAGCCGGAGGGGTTACAGTTTCAAAGTCCTCGGTATAGACAACCGTGCTGACCGGTTCATAACCGGGCGTGATACAATCTCCAGCAATCGTCAAGGAAAAATTCCGGGTCTCATTTCCGGCCGGCGTCAAATCCACAGCCACCATATTGTAACCGGGGAGCTTTGCCCATGCTTCCAGGTGATAAGTTACCCCGGCGTAGGCCGTCAGGGTGTATGCCCCGGTGAAGGGATCGGTATACACCATGGTCTCAAAACCGGGTCCGGTGGCGTGCACGGACGCATACAGTGGATAACCATGTCCACCGCCGTCAGTCACAGCTCCATTAATTGTGATGGCACTGCGATGGGTCAGGTCAAAATCCTGCCGTTGAAGCGCGTCCTGCCCAAGCGACACATCAGCTTCCTCAGGGATGTACTGTGGCTCCAACTGGGCTGTCACATGAACCGTTTGGGGGCTGCCGGTGGTTGGCTGGAAGAACCAGTAAAGCCCGGCATTGACCGGGTCACCCGGCTCACTCACACTGACGCTGCCGGATTCCGGCGATGTTACAGAGGCCCCATCCAGTGGGGTGCCGCTGGCAGTGACATATCCCGCAATTACACCACCGGGGACCAGGGAACATTCCGCCGAATGAACAGCCACATTATCCAAATGAATATCATTGCGCAAACCGGATATGGCGTTAAAACCCATTCTGACATCGGTAAAACCTTCGCCCGTATAGGCGCTGATGTCCACTTGGTGAGTTTGCCAGCCGGTGGTTGCCGCATAGCGGTCAATGGGTGCCCCGATATTGAGCCATGAAACGCCACCGTCCAGGGAGAGTTGCGGTTGTAACTTATCTGTGTTTGGATAAAGATTATCATGGAACATCTGGAAGACCACCACAGCCCCGGACACGGCGCTTAAATCCAGACCGACTTCGCGATAAAGACGCACTGTGATTCCGGGATTGATTGTGGATGTGCTGATGTAAACCAGATTGGGCTCAGTCACCGGGGGCCAGCCCGGTGGGTCGTTGGTGGCGTTAGCTGTACGCCATAATTTTGTCGGGCCCAGAATCTCGGTTTCCCAATCCGCAGGCAGGTCATCAGCCGCCACGGAGTCAAATGTTTCTTCAAATAAAACATTGTAGTAACCGGGGGCGGTACATTCCGCTGCCGCGACCAGTTGAAAATTCAACAGCATGTCCTCCAAAGGAATCAGCATCTCGCTGTCAACCTCATAACCAGCAATGACCGCCGTGACGGTGAGGGTTATCTGAATCCCTCGCTGGACATTCAGGGTGTAAGTCCCGGTAAATGGGTCGGTGAAAACTGTCTGGGGATTGGCCCCGCCGATGACATCGATGCGAGCATACAACGGATAACTGTGTCCGGAACCATCGGTGACAAGGCCACTGATAGCAACCGTATCTGCAACCGTATTGGTAAACGTATCTGAAAATGCATCAGCCGGTCGGCTGAGTGCCTGCACAGGGACAACCGGAACGCCCAGCAAGATCACAATAAGCAGGCCTGATAACCAGCGAACAGCTCTCAACATGTATTCTCCTCCTCAAGCAATCGTCCAAAAAACCATGACGTCGGATAAATCATTATGCGGTCTCTTGCAGTGCGGCTTCAACCGTTTCCTTAAGGTCCAGGGCCTGCCCCCGCCCAAGGGCGGCCTGCAGTTGGTCATCTGGTAAAGCTGAGCGGAGTTGAGCCAGTAATGGTTCCGCCACCTGAGTGACATCCGAACTGGTCGCCGGGTGGGACATCGCCAGTCCCAGCATCTCGGCGGCCGTGACCGGCCGGTTGGCAGCCAGATGAAGTCCCGCCAGCCCGGCCAGAGCTTCCAAGGCGCGGGGCAAGGCGCCGATTTCCCAGGCAATTTGCAAGGCTTCCAAATATGCCCGGTGTGCCAGAGTGTATTCACCGCGCTGGGCATCGGCATGCGCCAGGTTGCAAAGCGAGTTGGCAATGTTACGCCGATCACCCAAGGCACGGTAAATTTCCAGGCTCTGCACACCGTACTGCACCGCCTGATCATATTCCTGCTGAAGCATGGCTGTCCACCCCAGGTTGGAAAGGCAGGAGGCGTAGCCCCACCGATCACCGATCTCCGCTCGAATTTCCAACCCTTCCTCAAAATAACGTCGGGCAGCCTCGTATTTACCCAGGTAAGTATGCAGGGTTCCCAGATTGCTCAGACAGGTGGAAACTCCCCATCGTTCACCGATCTGCCGGCTGATCTCCAAGGCATGGGTATAGTTCTGTACCGCCTGATCATGATTTCCCTGAATGGAACTGGTGCTGCCGATATTAGTGAGACAGTTGGCCACACCGGTCAGATTGCCCAGTTTTTGGAATATGACCAGCGCTGCCTCAAACAAGTCAATTGCCCGGGCATAATCCCCTTGATAATAGTAGACACCGCCCAGTCGTTGTAAAGCCAGGGCGATTGTTTCCTCATCTCCTGAATCCCGGGCCAGAATCAGGGCTTCTTCTCCCAAAATCCGGGCATCATCAAAATTACCCTGTCGGGTGGCCACCAGATTTAATCCATTAAGTGCTCCGGCCTGGGCACGGGCATCGTGCATCTCCCGGGCTGTCGTCAGCGCCATCTCAAGATACTGGCGGGCAGCAGGGTATTGTGCCAGCCTTTCCAGACAGCTCCCCAGGCGGATCATCACGTCAACCCGCTGCTTCATCGCCCCCTCAGGCAGCAGCGCCAAGGCCTGTTCAAAGGCTGCCTGGGCAACGCTGAAACCGCTGCTGCGATGAGCAATTTCCCCGGCACGCTGCCACCACTCGGCAGCCAGCTCATTTTCACCACCCTGCTGATAGTGTCGTGCGATGGCCGCGGTGTATTCGTTTAAACGGCCACCACTGTGCGCTTCAAGCCAGCGGGCAGCCTGGGCGTGATAAACGCGGCGGCGTTTGAGCAGAACAGTTTCGTAGGTAACATCCCGCAGGATGGCGTGTTTAAACGTATATTCCTTTGTTCCGGCGAATGCCGTACGTTCACGGGAGAAAATTAATTCCCGGTGTCGCAGATCAGGCAGGGCACTTGTCAACTGCAGTTGCGATTCCCCTTCAGCCTGCAATTCGTTCACGGCAGCATCCCAGAAAATTCTCCCCACAACTGAGGCCCGCTGCAGCGCGGCTTTTTCTGCTGCCGGCAAGCTGTCGAGACGGGCTTCCAGCACCTCCACCAGGGTCGTCGGCACGCTGACCCGCTTCAACCGTCCCAAAGCCACTTGCCATTCCGTCTCCCCACGGACAATCACCCCATCCTCAATGAACATCTTGATTAACTCTTCCAGATAAAAGGGGTTACCTTCCGCCGCATTGACAATCATGTGTTGTAAATCAGCAGGCAGGTCGGTCACTTTTTGCAAAATATCCTGCACCAGGGTTGCCGCGGCCTCAGGTGTCAGTGGGGCAAGGTCCATGCGTTGAGAGAAATCCCCCTTTCCCCAATCGGGGCGGTTTTCAAAAAGCACTGGACGGGTAAGCGCGATAACAAGAATCGGGCTGTCAGCCAGGTCAGTGGTAATTCGCAGAATAAATTCCAATGAGAGCGGATCCGCCCAATGCAGATCTTCAAGTAAAATCACCAGTGGATGCTCAGCTGCGGTGGATTGGATGAAGTGCAGCAAGTCAGCCTGAGCCAACCGGGCAAAAGAGGGATTATTTAACAACCTCTGAACAGCCGACGCAGCAGAAAAATCAAAACCAACCAACTGCCCGACCAAGTCGGCCCGGTCTCCGTCCAGATGCGGCGCAAGGCCCGCTGCCAAACGAGTGCGCACTTGGGCCGGAGAATCGCTGTCTGGAATTTCGAACTGGCGTCTAAACAGGTCACGCCAGATACCATAAGGACTCTGGGACATTTCAGGGGTTGCCAGCCCTTGGAAGACCGGAACCGCGACCGGCATTAACGCCAGCCATTTTTCAAATTCCCATAAAAGGCGGGATTTTCCCACCCCGGCATCCCCTGCCAGGATCACCAACCGCGCACTGCCTGCTTGCACCGTCCAAAAAGCCTGCTGCAATGTGGCAAGTTCTGCATCGCGCCCCACCATGCGGGTTTCAATACCCTCCACACCGCGTGATCCAGGCCGGAATGGCCGGGGGCGGGCGGCCAGCACCAGATATGTTTGCAGTGGTTCGGCCTTGCCCTTGACATTGAGCGGCTGCTGCGGCTGAACATCAAAGATCCCGCGCACCAGCCGATAAGTTTCATGGGTGATTAATATACCGCCAATCGGGGCCGAATTCTGCAGCCGGCTGGCCGTGTTCACGGTATCCCCCAAGGCGGAATATTCGCCCGTGGTCCCCACCACCCCCAGCAGCACCGGTCCGGTATTGAGTCCGATCCGCATTTTCAGCACCGGACCCTCAGCGATATTGGCAGATAGTTCGGCCTGCATCGCCAGGGCCGCGCGCACAGCACGCTCGGCATCATCCTCGCGCGTTGCAGTGGCTCCCCAGACAGCCATCACGGCATCACCGACATGTTTGTCAATCACGCCACCATGGGCCAAGATGATACCATCCAGGCGCTGCCAGAGGGCATTGATGGTGTCAGAGAGTTCCTCGGCATCCATTTTTTCAGACAACGATGTATACCCGGAAAGGTCGGCAAAGAGAATGGTCGCCTGTTTACGCTGCTCTTCATTAATTCGCTGTGAACCAACCTCCACCAGCTTCTGGCGCAGCGACATCAGCGCGGCATCCACTACTGCATCGCCCAGGGTGGCGCGCTGCCCCTCCAGCGCAACGATGGCACGTTCAATTTCGTCGCGATTGCTCATAGCTGCCTCACACGTCCAGAATAACCCAAAATCCGGGGAATGTCAAACTTGTGCTAAAATTCATTTACACTTTTAATACAGTTCATTTATTTGTTCCATTTACACGCCTTGTTGTGAAAGGGGCTTGCATTGTGAAAGTCGCCGTTCTAGCAAATCTTAAAGAAGATGCCCCCCATCGTCCAGATGATGCGCCCGGGCGCTGGGATGACCTGGACGAGCCTAAAACCATTCAAGCGATCATGGACGCGTTGCAGCAGAATGGTCATCAAACCGAATATTTTCCCGCCGATTCCCATCTGCCTGCGGCGTTAAGACATTTTCAACCGGACATTTGCTTTAACTATGCCGTGGGGCATTATGGCGAAAGTCGACTGGCTCAAACTCCGGCTTTGCTTGATTTGCTGGGTATTCCCTATACAGCATCTGATGTTCAAGGCATGCTGTATTCGCACAACAAGCAGATGGCCAAAAAGGTTTTCCAGGCCCACGGACTGCCGACAGCAAACTTCATTGTTGTGGATGATCCCGACCATTACAGCAGTGCCGGTCTTTGCTTCCCCCTTTTTGTCAAGCCTGCCAGTGAGGGCTCTTCTGTAGGCGTGGACGATCATGCCATCGTCCATAATGCAGCGGATTTGGCCCATCAAATTCAATGGGCTTGGAGCATGATCCATGCCCCCATTTTGGTGGAGGAATATGTTGCCGGGCGGGAGTTTACCATCGGGGTTCTCGGAGATGAGGCTTTGCCGGTCGTGGAAATTGTTTCGCCAATTGGTTTTTACTCCCATGCGCAAAAAGAGGATGCTGACAGCCAGACCTACCGCCTCTGTCCGGCACCATTGACAGATGAATTCACCCTTGAATTGCAAACCCTCGCCCGTCGGGCCAAGCAGGTGCTGCACCTGCGCGATCTATGCCGCATGGACCTGCGCCTGGACGCGAACGACAAACCACGCATTCTGGAGGTCAATGCCATTCCGCTGCTTTACCCGGACGTTACCCAAGCGTCATTTGTCTGCGCAGCCGAGGTGGCCGGCTACACCTACCCGGCCCTGATTAACCGGGTTTTACAACTTGCTGCAAAGCGTTGTGGGTTGGGATAGGCCATGGTTGCTGGCTCCGGTAGTGAGATCTGCGTGGTCATCCCTCATGCCGGGCGATTGCTTCCGCCTGAAATCCACCGCGCGGACCTGGCTGAAAACGCAGCTGTTCTGCTGTTTGACTGCACAGACTGGTATACAGATCTGATTTATGACTTTCGCGATTGGTTGGAAAACCCAACGATACAATTTGATTACAGTCCGCTGTGTATCAATCTTAATCGCCATCCCGATCAACTGGATTTTGCGGCTCCGTTAATATTTCAAGGTCAACCGATTTACCGCACCGGGCGCGAGCCCTCACCAGCGTTGCGCCGTACCTGGATTGATCGACTGGGGACACCGTTTTTTCAGGCGATTGCACGAGGGCCGCACCAATTCATTCTGGATGCCCATTCAACCCGGGTTGGAATGCAGGATGAGGATGGCGTGAAGATCACAGCCGACATCATCATCAACGATTGCACTTCCAATCTGGCCGGAGATGAACTTCGTCCAACTGCTCCACCCGGCTGTGCTGAAATCTATGCTACTGAACTGGGCCGCCGTCTGCCAGAACTCAAAATCGACCTAAACGCCGCTTATCTGGGTACTTACGGTTATATTGGGGATGCCTTTGGTTGGCATGAGGCTGAACTGGACTCAGGGCGCGCTCCCCTGCTGCTGCAGGAAACCAATGAATTGCTGTACATGGACGCTACCGGGCTGCTACTACCTCAGGCCAATGATTTGCGCCGGATCTTCGCTGAAGCACTTCTGGCGGCAGTAAGAAAAATGTCCCTGTCTTGACGACATCACGGGAGATAATTCCATGCCTGATGTTTTTGTGAGTCGCAAAGATGAGTTGAAGCTGCTGCAGCATGAATTTGAATTAGTTTGCCAGCAATCTCAACCCCGTTTTGTCCTTGTAAATGGCGATGTGGGGACCGGTAAAAGCTACCTGGTTAAGCACTTTATCAGTCTGTTGAACAGTCCCCGGCAAACTCAACCTGTCTTTATTGGGCAAGGTATCTGCTCAATGGAAACCCAGGAAAATGGATTATCACCGTTTATCCAGATACTGACCAGCCTTAAAACATCCACAGAAGCGGTTCTTGGCAGCCTGATGGAATTCACGCGCCGGGTGGCTCCAGCCTGGGCTGATTTTTTCAGCGGCGGATTATATGCTGCGGCAACTCTTACCGCCAGGGAAGCCATGAAGGCTCTGGCCCAACCGGTGTTCTCGCAAGAAAACATTTTCGGCCAGTATGCCACCATGTATCTGCGGGTTGCTGAAAAACATCCCCTGGTCATCTTTCTGGATGATTTACAGTGGGCAGATGCGACATCATTGCAACTGCTTTTTTACCTGGCGCGCAACCTGATGGGGGGGCGCATCCTGTTCGTTTTGGCTTTTCGCCCGTTGTCCGGCAGTGACGACAACCGAATTTTCCGGGAAGTGCTTGCCAATCTGGTACGCCAAGGCGCTCAAACCATTGAATTAGATCGGGGGCTTGATGTCTGGGAGTATGTCCGGCGGCGCTACCCGCTGAACGATTTTCAACCCCCGGTGATCCAGAAGATTGCTGCCATCACCGAAGGGCATGCCTTGTTTGTCAGCCAATTGTTTGCCTTGGGCGAGCAGCGGGGCTTGATCAGTCCTCAGCCGGGATCGGATGGGCTGATCCGCTGGCATTTTGAAGGGGATGCGGCGCGGCTCTTAACCCTACCGCAGACCCTTAGCAAGGTCTTGGAAGAGCGGCTGCACCTGATGGATACTGGCTTGCGCAACATTCTGAACATTGCCTCGGTTGAAGGGGTGCAGTTTACCGCGCAGGTGGTGATGCATGTCCTGCAAATTGAACAATTTCAACTATATGATCGTCTACGATCTCTCCGGGCTGAGCACCATCTGGTCATCGACAAGGAAGACGATCCGGTTGCGGCATTTATTGACCAGTATACTTTTGTCCATCGTTATGTCCGTGAATTCGTGTACGCCGAACTGGAACCGGGTGAACGTCGTGAACGGCATCATCAGGTTGCCGAGAGTTTGGTGGCCCTGTACGGAGAATCCAATCTGTTAAAGATCGCCAGTCAGCTTGCCGAACATTATGACGCAGCTTGCGAGTATCGCCAAGCCGCTGAATTTGCCCTGCTGGCAGCCCGTACTGAGCAAATGCATTATGCTTGGGCTGAAGCTGAAAAGTGGTGCCATTTCGGTTTGGATCAGGTGAAAAACCACCTTTCCATGGCGGATGCAGGGCGGTTATATTTTGATTTTCTCATTCTACTGGGGAGTGGGTTCTACCAATCCGGCAATTTTCCTGCCGCCCTGCAGCGTTATCAGGAAGCCCTGATGGTTGCGGAACAAGTTCCAATCGATACAGCCGCAAGGATTGAAATTCACCAAAAGCTGGCCGATGCCTCATTAAGTGAAGCAAATTATCCCGCTGCACTGGCCTGGATCGAAAAAGGCCTAACGCTGATTCCCGATATCGATGCCGGGACAGGATTGCTTCGTTTCAAGCTGGATGTGATCCGGGCGCGAGTATATTCCCATATTGGCGAGGATCAACAAACCGTTAATTTTATTCGCCAATTGTTAACAAATCAGGCCCAGCTGGACAGTCCGGATCCGGCTGAACGCGCTGAAATTGAAGATCAAAAAGTGCTGGCTTATAATGTGCTGGGGTGCTCGCATTCAAATCTCGGACAGTATACTGCGGCTGTCACTGCTTTCCAAAATGGCATCGATCTGGCACAACGCGTCAAACATCACCCCCTTCTGGCGATGCTACTGCTGAACCTAACGTTTACCTATATGCTGATGCAGGACGATACCCAAGCTTTTCAGGCCAATGAACAGGGACGCGCAGCAGCCTTGCAAACCCACGACAGTGAAAGTATTGCCTTGGCGCAGTGCAATGACGGATTTCTACTAAGCCGGCGCGGTGACTATGCCGGAGCAGTCCGGGCGCTTAAAAGCGGCATTGCCGGTTTCGCCATGACCGGATCAGAGTGGGATTTGCCCTATGCCTACGCTGATCTGGCTGTAGCCTGGCTTGGTCAGGGCAACAGGGACGAAGCCCTATCTGCGGCCGATAAAGGCCTAACCCTGGCTCGTACCAGTGGCGTGCCTTATGGCGCTGGCTACGCACTGACTGCCCGAGCGCGCGTACTGCAAGCTCTGGGGCGATCAGAGGATGCCCTCAGCGATCTGGAGGAAGCCATAGCAGTTCATCGAAAAGCTGGACACAACCATCTCATAGCCCGCACCCTGATATTCATGGGAACCGTGCTTAAGACCCAGGGGAAAAACAACCAGGCCCAATCGGTACGAAATGAAGCCCGGCAAATCCTGCACAGGCTCAATCTTGAAGCCGAAGACACCGGCCTTGAGTAAGTTGTATAATTATCCACATCATCGTCTAAGGTTAGCCATGCCTCATTTGGAACCACCTCCTTTTTTTGAAGATGTCTCTCATGATCCGGTTGCCCAGCAGCGCGCAGCTGTTCATTGTACACGCTGGCAGGTGGCCTTGGAAATGCAAGGCTTTGGCCTGTTGGGCCTGATGAAAACCAGACCCAAAAACAATCTGACCCGGGCTCAGATTGAATCCATCCTGGAAGGCGATGACGCCGAGATGTTGATCGATGTGGTGGAAAACGGTGATCTGACCCCCGCTCTCATCAGCCCGGATGGAGAGATCCTGGCAACCATTGAAAATTTCTTCGGCGGCCCACTGGTCAGTCTGCATACGCTGCTGGTAAACGGTGTGATCATTGAGACAACGATGGAACCGGTTCGTCGTCCGATCATGGTGCGTTCTGGAGCAGGGTTGCAAGGATTTCTTGTCCGCGCCGCCATGAGTGGACGCAGCCGCTGGCCACGCGAGAACCGTCCGCAAGCCGGGATTTTCATTGAATTGGTGAAAGATCACAATCTGGCTGCACAGTTGACCCGGCATCGCCAACGCATGGTGGAAATACGCCGGCAATACGACAATCCAGCCATATACCCCCTCCTGGACCTGCCCCGGTATGTGATCCTGCCTCTGCGTTCTGAACAAGTTGGGGCTCACCGGGCCCGGCAACAAAATATGATCAACCGCGGCCTGATGTTGGGAATGATAATTGCCGTCTTCTTAATGTTAATCTTCATGCGTCCACTTGTGGAATTTTTTACCAATTGGAGCAGCCTGGGTTTGACCGCTCCCTTATTCATAGCGCTTGGTTTTGGCGTCCTGGCCTTGGGACTGATGTCATTTGCCAGCGCACTACTGGCGCGCCTGATGCCGGGACCGGCGCTGCAGCCGGCAAGTGAATTGCACCAAAAGGCAGTGGCATCCCTGGCAACGGCACAGACGGATCTTATCGAAGCCAATATGGATGAAACTGCGCCAGCCTGATCCCGTCCTGCCGTGGCAACCAACACAGGGAATGTCTGTGTTCAGTAATCCGTCACTTTACACAAGCCAACACCCGGCAATGTGATAATATGTGGCAAGAAATGGTCATTGAACAGCAATTTTAAACTGCAAAGCAAGGGGGATTGCATCCAATTAGGGCAGGGTTTTACCCAGCCTGGCCCGATCGGTCCCAGAGGCCATTCCCACAATATCCATCCCCAGCCTAAACCCATTCAGAGGGCCGGATACCTAAAAAAAGAATACCAGCACAGCCACCAACGCCACTGGGATCAATCCATAAATCAGGATTTTCCCCATCACCGCCCCTTCGCTGGATCCCAATCCAACTGTCGAACAGCCCACAATAACCTTGGCTGGGGCCATCACACTGCCCAATGAACCACCGGCGGTTTGGGCTCCCAGAATCAGCGGGACATCCAACCCCAACAATTCAGCTGTACGCATTTGCAGTGCCGCAAACAGCACGTTGGAATTATTGTTGCTGCCTGTAATAAAGGCCCCCAGTGCGCCAATGAAAGGAGCCACCACCGGGTAGGTTGCCGCGCCAAAGCTCACACTGAGCCCCTGCGCCAACAGATTGGTCATGCCGCTGTGCGACATGATCACAGCCATGCCGACCATTGCCAGAATGCCCAAGCTGGAATTGACCGCTCCCTTGTAGGTCTTGCGCAAAATCCGCTGCAGGGCACCTGGCTTGTAATAACCGGCTCGAGCGTAAATTAAATAGGCAATGGAGGAAGAATACAGCAGCAGGGCACCTGGGTGCCCCAAAATATTGATTGCACGTCCCGGTTCAGCAGGCGTGGACCAGCCAAAGGAGGTGCTGACAGCTGGGAATTGAAAATTGATCTGGACTGCATCGAGCAGTGCATTCACCGGTGGGATCAGGTTGATGCCAAAGGCGAGCAAAATCAGGACGGCATAGGCTGAGAAAGCCACCAATGGAGCCTGGGGATGTTGGATTTCAGTCGCCTGACCATGGTAGAGCGGCAGGCGCGCCACGCCAATGCCCACAACCAAGCCAGCCATCGCACCACCCGTGGCACCCAATGTCCACAAGCCGTTGGTCACCAGTAGATATTGGACGCCGCCCATGACAGCACTCAACGCCAACACGGCCGGCAGAGCGCGCAGGAGACCCTTCCACCCCGCGGCCACAAAAGCGACAACGCTGCCACAAGCGATGGCTGACAGCCCCAGCAACAGAGCCGAATCGGGAGCCAGCAGTTCACCTGGCAGACCAGTGACGGCCATCAAAGTTTGAAATGAGGTTGCCAGTGAACCAAAGTTTACTGCCCAGCCATGCCCGATGCAGGCCATGATGACCGCCTGAACAGGTGTGAATCCCAGCCCCACCAGCAGCGGTGCAGCCACTGCCACCGGGACGCCAAACCCGCCCATGCCCTGTAAAAACGAGGCAAACAGCCAGCCCAAGAGCAATCCCTGCATCATCCGGTCAGTGGTCAGACGGGGCAGGGCCTGTCCAATGATGCGCACCGCACCAGCTTCATCAGCAATGTGGAAAAGCAGTAAAGCCGTCCAGATGATGTAGAGCACATCAAAGGTCAACAACAGCCCTTTACCCTGCGAGATGGCTATCAGCTTCCCCCCAGCGCCAAAAAACAGCACCGCCACCAAGAGCGACACAACCAAGCCAACCGCACCCGCCTTGCTGCCCCCCCACTTAAGGCCCAACATCAAGACGAGGATGACAAGAACAGGCAACAATGCCAGCAACCAGGTTAACAGTGTCAGCGGCATGGAAGCGATTATACCCCAAGAACGCTCTGTCATCCGACCTGATGGCTCGGTTGTGGCCACATGACGTCCCAAGATTGCGGGGTGCCTGTGGCCCCCAAAACAGGCAAGGCTTGTCCAAATCAGGGCAACTGGTTAACAAGTCGTCTTTCGATGGCCGGCACACAGAAAAAACGTCGTTTAATCGGCGTGGAATTTCACTGCCTTCTGTAATTTTTTCGCTGATTTTCGGATGACTGCCCGCTCATTCTGCGCAAAGTCATCTGCGATAGCCTGAAGTTCGTCCTGCAGACCGGGGAAACTCCTGGCAACATTGGCCAGTCCATCCAGGGCATGCCCCACATGCTTCCCCTTCCAGATGGAAAGAGCTTCCACCAGCAATGGATAAGCTGCTTCAGCCGCCAGAGGTCCTGTCGCAGCATAGTTACCCACCGTATCAACGGCATAATCGCGCACAATCACACTCGGATCATTCTGCATGAGATCTTCCAATGTGGGCAGCACCGGGGCAATCACATCCGGGACCAGCCCAGCTGTCAGCGCCAACGCATGCATGGCCTCCCAGCGAACCCGCGCGGTCTTGTGTGCCAGCAGCGGAACCAGAATATTTGCAAAAGGGGTGATCCATTCGGGATGTTGCTTTGCCACCTGGGTCATGACCTCGGCACAGTCTCCCATCAGAGCTGCATTTCCGCTCTGGAGACCGGCTGCAATTTCATCAAGCAAATCGGGGGCTTCCAGACACTGCACCACCACCCTGCGATTGGAAAATTCGGTCCGATCATTCCTTTGGGAAGACAGTTGGCGGAGAATCGACATGACTGGAATTACCTCCCCGTTCACAAGATCCATTTGAGCAAAAGTCTTTTCATTACGATTAAATATAAACCCATAATGAAGCATTGCCCAGTATTTCTGGCCTGGTGCTACCGATTTAATCAGGTAAAATAAGCCTTGGAAAGAGTCCCATGAAACGTAAACAAATTTTACTTACCAATGATGATGGCATCCTCTCACCCGGACTCTGGGCTGCTGCCGAGGCGCTGGGGGCGCTGGGCTTTGTCACCGTAGTGGCCCCGCGCCGCCAGTACTCCAGTGCAGGGCGCTCCCTGCCCAATGACTCGGATGGTCGGATTGAACGACAGCACCTGCAAATCGGTGCGCAAACCTGGGAAGTTTTTGCCGTGGGTGGCTCCCCTGCCCAGGCTGTGCAGCATGCCCTTTTGGAAGTCATGCCGGAAAGGCCCGATCTGGTGGTGTCAGGCATTAATTATGGAGAAAACATCGGCACCGGCGTGACCATTTCCGGCACCGTCGGTGCGGCCCTGGAAGCAGCGGCCATGGGCATTCCGGGCATGGCGGTCTCAATGCAGCTGGCAGTGGTGGAGGATTTCTTAAGCTATTCGCGCACGGTGGATTTTTCTGCC
>Ga0116143_10003985_pt1 | contig 14398 bp, 11 predicted proteins | sample AD_UKC034_MetaG_FD_89745 | JGI IMG/M metagenome (GOLD analysis project Ga0116143, IMG submission 89745) | Active sludge microbial communities of municipal wastewater-treating anaerobic digesters from USA - AD_UKC034_MetaG | ecosystem: Engineered > Bioreactor > Anaerobic > Digestate | place: USA...
CACATGGGGATATGATTGACCTTCAAAGAGAAGATATCAAGGGCTTTAATGTGGTGGAAACATATGTCAAAATTGTACATGAATTAAAAGAAAAAGGATTTTGATGTCACAAAATATTAACAATTTATTCCATAAGAGCGATCGGGCAAAGGTTGATAATATTGTGTTAATCTGTTAAAATGTAATTTGGTTTTCCATTGTCGGAATGAATTTCATTCTGAAATGAATGAAAGAGAGGAAATAGAACAAATGTCAGTAATTGATAAAGTTTTTGGAACACACAGTGATCATGAATTGAAACGAATTGACCCACTTGTGAAGAAAATAGAAGCGTTAAGACCTACTATGCAGGCACTGACTGATGAGGAACTTCGCGCTAAGACAGCAGAATATAAAAAACGATTGGCTGAGGGCGAGACTCTTGATGACCTCCTTCCGGAAGCATATGCAACGATTCGAGAAGCGGCGAAGCGAGTTCTGAATATGGAGCATTACCGGGTACAGTTAATTGGTGGTATTGTGCTGCACCAGGGACGTATTGCAGAGATGCGTACTGGTGAAGGAAAAACATTGGTTTCTACCTTGCCGGCATATTTGAATGCGCTGGAAGGAAAAGGCGTTCATATTGTAACGGTCAATGATTATCTGGCGAAGCGTGATGCTGAGTGGATGGGGCAGGTACATGAATTCCTTGGACTCAAAGTAGGTGTTATCCTAAATACCATGAAGCCGGAAGAAAGACGAGAGGCCTATGCTTGTGATATTACCTATGTAACGAACAATGAACTTGGTTTTGATTACCTGCGTGATAACATGGTTATTTATAAAGAACAATTGGTGTTAAGAGACCTTCATTATGCGATCATTGATGAAGTTGACTCTGTTTTAATTGATGAAGCAAGAACACCTTTGATTATTTCCGGTCAAAGTGGTAAATCAACAAAACTTTATGAAGTTTGTGATGTATTGGCCAGACAGTTGAAACGAGGCGAGGGCAATGGAGAGTTGTCCAAGATGGATGCAATTATGGGCCTGGAGCAGGAAGAATCAGGAGACTTCATTGTCAACGAAAAGGACAAGGTAGTGAACCTGACAGCGGCAGGTATTGAAAAAGTTGAAAAGTTCTTCCAGATTGAGAACCTTGCAGATCCGGAAAACATAGAGATTCAAAACAATATTATATTAGCGCTTCGTGCACATAATCTGATGTTTAGAGATCAGGACTATGTTGTGAACGAGGATAAGGTTCTGATTGTTGATTCCTTTACGGGACGTATTATGCCGGGCAGAAGATTTTCCAATGGTCTGCATCAGGCAATTGAAGCAAAAGAGCATGTTAAGGTTAAGAGAGAATCGAAGACTCTGGCAACCATTACATTCCAGAACTTCTTTAACAAATTTGAAAAGAAATCCGGTATGACCGGTACGGCATTGACCGAAGAACGAGAATTTCGTGATATCTACGGTATGGATGTTATTGAGATTCCAACCAATCGACCGGTTGCCAGAATCGATCGCCAGGATTGTGTCTATAGAACTAAAAAAGAGAAACTTCATGAAATTGTAGAAGCTGTCAGAGTGGCACATGAGAAGGGGCAACCAGTTTTGGTTGGTACCATCAATATTGATGCCTCAGAAGAAATAAGCAGACGATTAACGAAGGAAGGTATTACGCATAAAGTATTGAATGCGAAATTCCATGAGATGGAGGCAGAAATTGTTGCTGATGCAGGTGTTCACGGAGCTGTTACCATTGCAACCAATATGGCAGGACGTGGAACGGATATTAAGCTTGATGATGAATCAAAGGCCCTGGGAGGACTTCTGATCATTGGTACAGAGAGACATGAATCCCGCCGTATTGATAATCAGTTAAGAGGACGTTCCGGTCGTCAGGGTGATCCTGGTGAATCCGTATTCTTTATCTCGTTGGAAGATGATCTGATGAGACTCTTTGGATCAGAACGTCTGATTGGAGTTTTTAATGCCATGGGTATTCCTGAAAATCAGGTTATTGAACATAAGGCATTATCCAGTGCAATTGAAAAGGCACAGAAGAAGATTGAGAATAATAACTACGGAATTCGTAAGAATCTACTGGAATATGATCAGGTGAATAATGATCAGAGAGAAGTCATCTATTCTGAGAGAAAGCGTGTACTGAACGGTGAGAGTATGCGTGACGTTATTTATAAAATGATTACAGATATTACGGAAGGTGCTGTAGACACTTGCATCGGAGATGATACAACTCCGGAACAGTGGGATTTAAATGAGTTAAATGAATTACTTCTTCCGATTGTTCCATTACAGAGAATTACTGCGGATCGTGTTGAGAAGAAGAAAAATGGACTAAAGCAGCAATTAAAAGAAGAAGCGGTGAAGTTATACGAAGCCAAAGAAGCAGAATTTCCAGAGGCAGAAGCAATCCGTGAAGTTGAGCGAGTCATATTGCTTAAGGTCATTGATCGAAAATGGATGGATCATATTGATGATATGGATCAGTTACGTCAGAGCGCCGGACTTGCAGCCTATGGTCAGAAGAACCCTGTTGTAGAGTATAAAATGAGCGGATATGAGATGTTTGACAGCATGGAGTCAGCAATAAAGGAAGATACCATTCGTTTGCTCTTTAGAATTAAAGTAGAACAGAAGGTTGAGCGTGAGCAGGTAGCCAAGGTTACCGGAACGAATAAGGATGATTCGGCAGTGAAGGGACCGGTTAAAAGAGAAAACGCCAAGATTTATCCCAATGATCCATGTCCTTGTGGAAGTGGAAAGAAGTATAAACAATGCTGTATGAATAAAATGTAACTAGACAGATTGGAACGTAAAATTAAAGGTGGTGAACGCAGTGGTAGAACTCGACCAAATGAAGACAGAGTTACTTTCTTATGAAAATCCATTAGCGGAAGCAAGGGATTCACTTTGACCTCGCTAATAAGAGGAAGAGGATAGAAGAACTTGACATGGAGATGGCGGAACCGGGCTTTTGGGACAATCCGGACAGATCCAATAAGTTAATGAAAGAATCAAAAAATCTTAAGGATGTTGTGGAACTGTGCGAAGAAATGCAAAATTCGTACGATGACATTCTGACCTTGATTGAAATTGGAAATGAAGAAAATGATACTTCGTTAATAACAGAAGTAAGACAGGAACTGGATGCCCTTGTTACGCAGCTGGATGCAATTCGGCTAAGTACTTTGTTAACCGGTGAGTATGATAAGAACAATGCAATTCTAAAGATTAATGCCGGAGCAGGAGGAACAGAGAGCTGTGACTGGGCTAGTATGTTATATCGTATGTATTGCAGATGGGCAGAAAAGAAAGGATTTTCGGTAGAAGTTTTGGATATGCTTGACGGTGATGAAGCCGGAATTAAGTCAGTCTCTTTTCAGGTGAATGGTGATAACGCATACGGATATTTACGTCCTGAACAAGGAGTTCACCGACTGGTAAGAATTTCTCCCTTTAATGCACAGGGAAAAAGACAGACTTCGTTTGTTTCACTTGATGTTGTACCTGAAATTGAAGGTGATGGTGGAATTGAGATTAAAGATGATGATATCCGAATCGATACTTATCGAAGTAGTGGTGCCGGAGGTCAGCATATCAATAAGACATCCTCTGCTATTCGAATTACACATTTCCCAACAGGAGTAGTTGTCCAATGTCAGAATGAACGTTCGCAGCATATGAATAAAGACAAGGCGATGCAGATGTTACGTGGTAAATTGCTTGCTATAAAAGAAGCTGAAGATGAAGCCAAAATGCGTGGAATCCAAGGAGATTTGAAAGCAATTGGCTGGGGAAGTCAGATTAGGTCTTATGTATTACAACCATATCAGATGGTAAAGGATCACAGAACCGGAGAAGAATCCGGCAATTCAGATGCAGTTCTGGATGGTGATATTGATCGATTTATCAATGCATATTTAAAGGAAAAGAGTCTTGGGACATTAGAAGAAACAGCAACAGAGTAAAATCTGTTGCTGTTATTCTTTGGCCTTAGCACTGGCTAAATTGAGGTGAAAACAGGTATAGGTAGTGTTGAGATAGGGAGTTACCCACAAAAGCCCAACACCACAAGAAAGGATGCCTAAAAACATCAATGGGAGAAAGCTAAGCTGTAAACGAAAGAGACGTAATTTCTGCCCTTTCATCATCCAGCAGGATAGCTTCAGAATCTCTTTTAGTGGTTTGTCCGGAAAATCCAATAGAAGAAAATAGGATTGGGACAGAGCCAGAGATAAAATGTAGTAAACGAATATGCCGATAAGAAAACTAATGATCGTAGCCGTTAAAAGGAAGGTATCCTTGCTGGCTGTATATAGAAATAAAAGAATATAGAATGGTAACATACTAAGATATTGAATGGATGTTAAAAGGACTGCGAGAAAAGTAGGACGCTGCGTTTTAACAAAGAAACCATAATACATATCTCTCACACTAAATCGATAACCGCAGCATAAATTCATATACATCCGATAGAGACCAAAACGAAGAATTTCGATATTGCAGGTACAGATATAACTAATCACGAAAGAAATCACGACTGATACAATGGTAGCAGTGGGATCTGTGGCAGATAGCATGGACAATAATGCACTAAATGCAATAAAGAAAAGCTGCGCCAGAACAACCTGGGAATAATGACCGGAAAGGTATTTTCTGGCACTGGATTTTAATTGGGAAGAATTTTTTATGGAATTCATGAAATACTCCTGTCTATCTCGTATTAAATTGCTTTATCGAAATTGGAACCTACACAGGCATCTTTCTGGAAAGATTTCTGATTCTGAGAATAGGGACTGTTTTTCTGATAGGCAATTTTCGTTGTTGTTGTTCCGCCGGCAACATAGGAACGTCCGCACTCTGGACAAATAGCTGCTTTTAGTGCCACGCTGGCCTGCAGAACTTTGCCGCCATTCATCCCGGCAGCTTTGGAGAATGCATTATTTACATGCTCCTGTTCATGAGCACGAACTTTTGTAGCAGACTGTTCGGGACTGATATTGGTAGGAGACTTAAAAGAAACCATCTCATCGGAACCATCAACATATTTGCGATTTTTACAAGTCTGGCATTCTGCCGGCTTTCCTGTGCGGGCAATCGGATCATCGATGCCGGTCTGTACATCCAAGGACTGGTTGATGCGTGGAGCGGTATCGACGGTCATTCTTGTACTAATTGGACTGATTCTACCAATCATGGGGCACCTCCTGTTCCGGAATCACCAGGGATATTTTGGACATCTGCATTGCCATTGATATAATCTTCGAGCGAATGATAGTATTCTTCAAACGAAGGGGTACTGTCGGCGGGAAGCGGTGGCAATTCCTTATTTTCGTTAAGACCTTTCATAAGGTACCAATACTCATCAAAAGTAATCCCGTAAATCTGCTGAAAGTAATTATTAAATTGATCGTGATATTCAGTATCGTTATTGATCAGATATAAAACAGTAACCATCATGAGAATCGCAATTACAATACTTGCAAGCGAAGCGATGGAACCAATCTTTGCAGGGGAGGACATTTTACAATCCTCTGTTTTGGAAAGAACTGCAAAAATCACTGCGAGACTTCCAAAGAATATAGGGAAAATAACAGTTGTTATCGTTATGAGACTAATCACACCAAATAACAGGGCCAACATAGAAAAACGGTCCATTTTTAAGTCCATTGGTGAATTTGGTTGATTCCCTGGATTCCCAGTCTGCCAATCGTTCATGATTTGCGTTCTCCTTTTATTTATAGTTGTTTTTATTTTATCACAAATCCCAGAATATACAAATGCATCTTGATTCGTGTACTGCTTTTCCTATATAATGAGAAAGGTTTAAATTAAGTATGAAATGGAGAGGAATTATGGATATTAGTGCAGCAATTGCAGAGGAACTGAAAATTAGAAAGGAACAGGTAGATGCCACAATTAAGTTAGTAGATGAAGGCAATACCATACCCTTCATTGCAAGATATAGAAAAGAGGCTACAGGGTCTCTGAATGATGAGGTTTTACGTGATCTATATGAGAAACTGATTTATCTTCGTAATCTTGAAGAACGAAAGGCACAGGTTCTTGCAAGTATTGAGGAACAAGGCAAAATGACGGAGGAGTTAAAGAAAAAGATTACTGCAGCCAAGACAATGGTAGCTGTAGAAGATCTCTATCGTCCATACAAACCCAAGAGGAAAACAAGAGCCAGCATTGCAAGAGAGAAAGGTTTGGAAGGCCTGGCTACACTCATTATGGAACAGACGACAACAGTGCCGGTGATGGAATCCGCAGCAGAGTATATCAGTGAAGAGAAAGGTGTCAAGGATTCTGCAGAAGCCATCGAAGGGGCAAAGGATATTATTGCAGAAGAAACCTCGGACAATGCAGATTACAGAACCTATATCAGAAAAGTAACATTTGACGAGGGGAAAGTAGTAAGCAATGCGAAGGATGAAAAGACAGAAAGCGTATATGAGATGTATTACTCTTTTGAAGAACCTGTGAATAAAATAGCAGGTCATCGCGTGCTTGCTTTAAATCGAGGAGAAAACGAAAAAATCCTTACTGTCAAAATTACAGCACCAGTTGCAAAAATAACAGATTACCTGGAGAAAAAGTTGATTAAAACAGCCAATCCGAATACAACAGATCTTTTGAAGGACGTGGCAAAGGACAGTTACGAGAGATTGATTGCACCGGCAATTGAGAGAGATATCAGAAATGAGCTTACAGAAAAAGCTGAGGATGGTGCAATCAGTGTATTTGGTAAGAACCTGGAACAATTGCTGATGCAGCAGCCAATTACTGATAAAGTAGTACTTGGTTGGGATCCCGCATTTAGAACCGGTTGCAAGCTGGCTGTTGTTGATGCGACAGGAAAAGTATTAGATACCAAGGTGATCTATCCAACAGCACCGCAGAATAAGGTGGCAGAAGCTAAGGCAGAATTGAAACGTCTAATTAAGAAGTATCATGTTAATTTGATTTCTTTGGGTAATGGTACTGCATCTAGAGAATCGGAGCAGATTATTGTTGAATTAATTAAAGAACTGGATACTCCGGTTCAGTATGTAATTGTTAATGAGGCAGGTGCCTCGGTCTACTCTGCAAGCAAACTGGCAACCGAAGAGTTCCCTAATTTTGATGTTGGACAGCGTAGCGCGGCATCGATTGCCAGAAGATTACAGGATCCTTTGGCAGAACTGGTCAAGATAGATCCTCAGTCTATTGGTGTTGGACAATATCAGCACGACATGAATCAGAAGAAACTCGGAGAAGCACTGGGAGGTGTGGTAGAAGATAGTGTTAATAAAGTGGGGGTTGATCTTAATACAGCATCCGCATCTTTGCTGGAATATATTTCTGGTATTTCCAAGGTAATTGCAAAGAATATAGTTCAGTATCGTGAGGAAAATGGACAGTTTCAATCCAGAGCAGAATTGTTAAAAGTTGCCAAGTTAGGACCGAAAGCCTATGAACAATGCGCAGGATTTTTAAGAATCAGAGATGGAAAGAATCCGTTGGATGCAACCAGTGTACACCCGGAATCTTATGCTGCCGTCAAGGAATTGATGAAAAAACTGAATTTTACGATGGAAGATGTGAAGGCGGCACAGAAGCAGAAAATGAAAGCGCAGGGAACCGGAGCAGAGAAAAAGACAGAAAAGAAAACTTTGGTTGTTCATAATGCGAACAATGTATTTGGAGCTGCTATAGCCAATGCATTTAAAACCGGAGACTCTACGATTACAAAGACAAGTACCGGTTCTGTTGGAACTTTGGAAGGAAAAATAAAAGATAAGAAGAAACTGGCTGACGAACTTGGAATCGGTGTTATTACATTAACGGATATCCTAAAGGAGTTGGAGAAGCCTTCCAGAGATCCAAGAGAGAATATGCCGTCACCAATTCTTAGAAGTGATATTTTGGATATGAAGGATTTGAAAAAAGGAATGGTATTAAAGGGAACCGTTCGTAATGTAATTGATTTTGGTGTATTTGTTGATATCGGAGTGCATCAGGACGGGCTGGTTCATATATCGGAGATTACAAGCCGATATATCAAACACCCACTGGAAGCAGTGAGTGTTGGGGATATTGTTGATGTACAGGTACTGGATGTTGATGTAGCTAAGAAGCGAATTGCTTTAACAATGAAGGTGAAACAATAAAACGACTTTACTCGGGGAACCACAGGTTGAGATCGGCTGGGCCATCGATACCGGGAATGGTTCCCTGTGCTGTATACTGCCAGCTGCGTAATGCATAAGGGTAATAAGGGTAATCATTATAAAAGGCATACCAGATAGGATAATCACATAACTGTTCGATATCAACCATGGCGAAGAAAGAATAAGTATTTCCATAGAGCATTGGCTCATATCCGGCAGCGGTGATAGAATCGCAGAATGCTTTCACAATAGAAGTTCTGTCAACAACTGACAATGACATTGCTCTGGCTTCACTATCTTCCGGCTTCTCAATATCAATAACAATGGGATAACTTAGCTGGTAGGGGGCGATAGCGTCCAAAACAAACTGTGCCTCCTCCTGTGCCTCAGCAATGGTAATCGCCTGTGTGAAGAAATAAACACCGACTTCTAAACCAGCGGCTCTTGCACTGGTGATATTGGCTTCAAAGCATTCATCTAAAACAAGCGCACCGGAGCCATATCCGCGGAAACCAACACGGATCATCGCATAATCTACGCCAGAATCGGCAACGGCTTCCCAGTCAATTGCACCCTGATGTTGTGATACGTCAACACCTTTTAGAGCTTGCACGCCTTCGGTGGAAAGATAAGTAATCTCACCACTCTCTAAGACACTTAACTGTTCTGTGTTAATCGTGTTAGGGGCTATCGAATCCAAAATGGAAACGAAATGGTATCCCTGAGAATCGTAATAAATAACAGATTCAGGATACATTTGCCGCAAAATTTCGGATACATTACCTTCTGGTGATTCCAGCTGGGAACGAATGAATTCTTTGATCTGAGATTCCTGTTCGGCAGCACCTTCGGCACGAGCTTCAAGCATCATTTGATCAAGCATTTCCTGTGTGTACAATACCGAGTTATCGGAGGCAACTACTTCGTTAGAAATAGCAGGAGTATCGCTTTTTATACTTAATATATAGAAGCATAAACCAATCGATGCTAAGGTAGTAACGGCAAGAAGGATGGTAATAGCAGTTAGTGGATTACGTTTTTTCGCTAAAGAAGAAGCAGGTGGCGCATCAGAGATGGGTGGCTCTGGCAAGGATAAGGTATCACCCAAATCCAAATCTATAATTTCATCATCTGTGTTATGCATAAATTCTCCTTTTCGACATACATTTTACTATAGTTTAATCTGTGAAATGAATTTCGTCAATTCAGTATGGAGATTAATTACGATAATTGGTTGACAGACATAGAAAAATGTAATATTCTGATGTTTGTTAATAATGAAATAAAGAATCTTCAGGGTCGGGTGTAATTCCCTACCGGTGGTGATGACAGGTAACTGTATGAGTCCACGACCTGCTTTGGCAGCTGATCCGGTTAGAATCCGGAACCGACAGTAAAGTCTGGATGGAAGAAGAAGGATGGTTTTTTTGTGCTATCTAGGATATCCGACCCCGTTCCTTTGCGAATGGGGTTTTTTATGTAAGATCCTTCATTTCATAATAAAATTTTGGAGGTAGAAAATGAAAATTACTAGATTAAAGAAAATGACGATGATGGCAATGTTTTCCGCAATGGCATATGTGGTAATGTCTTATTGCAGAATACCAATGTTTGCAGACGCACCGTACTTACAGTATGATCCCAAAGATATCATTATAGTAATTGCTGCATTTATTGCAGGTCCGTTTGCCGGAATCCTGATATCAGTTGTAGTCAGCCTGGTTGAGATGCTGACAGTAAGTGAGACAGGTCCGATTGGAATGATAATGAATGTGATTGCGACAGTATGTTTTGTCTGGCCGGCAGCAATGATTTATAAAAAGAGGAAAACATTCATTGCGGCAGTGATTGGTCTGGCAATCAGTGTGGTTGCAATGACAGCGGCGATGCTGCTGTGGAATTACCTGATTACTCCATTCTATCAGGGGGTTGACAGAGCGGTAATCAAGCAGATGCTTATCCCGATATTTCTGCCCTTCAACCTGATTAAAGCAGGAATTAATATGGGAATTACCCTGGTCTTGTATAAACCGGTAATTCTTGCATTGCGAAAATCAGGGTTGTTTACAGAACAGAATTAGAACAAAGGTACAGGTAAGAAAGCAGGAAAATGACGTCGTGAGGCGTCATTTTTTTGCCTGAAAGGAAACGTGTAATATTAAATTTCATTATTTGATATCTTTATGTTGGACATATCAGGAAATAGTGCTTGACATGAAAAAAGCAAAAGACTATTATAGTGATATCAAAACGATATCATTATGATGGACATTTTATCAGCTTATTCTGATATAAATAATTGGATGGGAGGAAACGGACAGAATGCTGACAGATAGCAAAAACAGATCTATAAAACTAGAGACTGCTGAGGATTTGATCAGCGCAGGAACAACATACGAGACAATAAAGACATCAGAAGAAGAGCAGAAACTTCTAACTCGTTTGAATCAGCTGGGGCAATTGGAACAGACTATTACCAAGAAAGAAAATGAGCTGAGAGAGCGGGAAAAACGTTGCAAGGATAGTGAAAAAGCAAAGAAACAGATCCTATTACGTCTATCTCCCGGATTGTGGGAGGAACTGGCCAGGTGGGCAGAGGACGATTTTAGATCAATCAATGGCCAGATAGAGTATCTACTTGCAGACTGCGTGAAAAAGCGTCAGGAAGAATCGTAATCAGTAACAGGAAAAGGTCTGAGCTGCGCACAGACTTTTGCATAATTGTAAAGAACTATATTTAGTCGCAGCAAAGGAGGAGAAATGAGTCAACTCATAGAAATACGGGATATGTGTAAAATCTATAATCCCGGAGAAAATGAGGTCCGTGCGTTGGACGGCATTACACTTTCCATTGACAATAACGAATTTGTTGCAATTATTGGTCAATCTGGCTCGGGTAAATCAACACTAATGAATATGCTGGGATGCCTTGATGTGCCGACAAGTGGTCAATACATATTAAATGGGGAGGATGTTTCGGGAATGTCAGATGATGAATTATCTGATATCCGAAATAGAGAGATTGGATTTATCTTTCAGGGATTTAATCTGATTGCAACATTGACAGCCTTGGAAAATGTTGAACTTCCGCTGATTTATCGTGGGGTTCCGGGCAAAGAAAGAGGAGAATTATCAGAGACAGCACTCATTAAAGTGGGACTGGAGAATCGTATGGAACATAAACCTTCAGAAATGTCTGGAGGACAGCAACAGCGTGTTGCCATTGCAAGAGCGATTGCCCAGGCACCGCCCATTATTCTGGCCGATGAGCCTACCGGTAATCTGGATTCGGCATCAAGTGCTGAAATTCTTAATATTTTACGACAGCTACATGCGGAAGGCAGGACGGTTATTCTGATTACGCATGATAATGAGATTGCACAGAAGGCAGACCGTATTATTAAGATTAGAGATGGACGGATTGAACAGGATTACATAAGAAATGCAGCAGTACAGGAAGCAGTTGTACAGGAAGCAGCAGTACCGGAGATCAATATACAACAACCGATATTTGAGGAAAACGTAAATACGCAAGAAATTAATGCTTAGAAGGAGATAGAATCATGGCATCAAAGACAAAGAAGAAAAAAAAGAAAGTAGTTCGTTGGATTATTCTTGGTGTAATTGCAGTAGCTGTAATTGCGATTATCATTATCAATTCATTATCTGCAAAGGATGCACCGGAGATTGTTGCAGCAGAGACTGTTTACCGTGGTGAGGTGGTATATACAATTGGAGCAAGTGGAACTGTAACCAGTGAAGAAAGTAAAACCTATTTTGCAGTCACCGGAGTTACGATTGATTCCATTAATGTTGAGGCTGGTGATGCAGTTTGTGCCGGAGATCAGCTGATTAGTTATGACGAAGATGAAATCTTATTATCTATGTCAGAAAATGCATTATCTTTGGAATCTGACAATGCAGCATATCTGGCAAAACTTCAGGATAACAATGAGAGAAATGCAGAGTATGCGCAGGCAGTTGCTGATGTAGATAGCTATGAAGCATTGATTGAGGCGCAGGAAGATTATATTCAGGGACTGAAGGATGGCATCGCGGATGAGAAGGAAGAACGATTAGAAGCAATTGCATATGAGATGGAGAGCCTGAGCATTCAGAATATCGAATACAATCGCCAGCTTGCCAAGCTGACACAGCATTTGGAAGATGATGAGATTGATTATTATAGAAAATTGATTGCATCTAATAATATGAGAATTACTCAGTTAGAGACGGAGCAGACATTACTTAACAACTTTGAAGCATCTGAAAATAAAGATGAACTGCTTCGGATTGCAGAAGCAGATCTCACAGATCTGAATGCGAATCTGACTGCAGCAAAGGCAGACAGAGATTCTTCAGAAGCTGCTTTATTAAACAGCAATGAGCTTACCTCATTAGACGCAGGAAATGAACTTTTGCTGTTACAGGCAGCAGAGAAACAGGAAAAACTGGAAAGTGCTATGAATGGAGTTGTAGCAGACTTTGATGGTATTGTTACCAGTGTCTCTGTAATTGAGGGAGCAACGACACCAGAAGGTACCGCACTCATTGTTGTGGAATCTACAGAAAAGGTTATGGTTGAATTTGGTGCCAGTAAATACGATCTGGAAGATCTCCAGGTAGGACAATCAGCAGTCATTACGATTTCGGGACATGAGTATGAAGGTACAGTCTCCAAGATTGATCGTATGGCAACTACAAATGATTCCGGTGCAGCTGTTGTTAATTGTCAAGTTGCAATTATCAATCCTGATGACGGAATCTTCCTTGGAGTAGATGGTAAGATTACAATTACGGTAGCAACAGCAACGGATGCCTTAGTTGTACCGGTAGAAGCTGTTAACACTGACCGTACCGGAGATTTCTGTTATGTAATCAAAGACGGCGTAGCTAAAAAACAGTATGTTACGACCGGAATCTCTTCTAATATTGAGATTGAAATTCTGGAAGGTTTGGAGGAAGGCGATGAAGTAATTACCACAATTTCCTCTACACTCGAGGATGGATCAAGTGTATTTGTTATGGATCCGATTATGCTGGGAGAAACGGAGGAAACTTCTGAAATAGAAGCAACAACAGAACCGGCAGAGTCAGACGATGAGGCAGCAACACAGGAACCGGAATCTGAGGAAGAAGGAAATGCCTCGAATGAAGATGCGGCACTTCCAACTAGTACAGACGAAGAAACAGAAGAATAATGACAGCTTAGCCAATAGGCGAAAAATGGAGGCTTAAAATGGCACAATTACTAGAGTATGTGAAGCTGGCATTAATGAATATCAAGTCCAATAAAGTGCGAACTGCGTTAACGATGCTTGGTATCATTATCGGTGTTTCTTCAGTAATCCTGATTATTTCAGTGGGTAATGGAATTAAGGGAGAAATCAATGGAGCACTGAACAACATTGCCGGTGGACAGATTTATATTCAGTCAGTCAAGAATTCGGAGGACAATGAATTCATAGAATTTACAACGGAGGACTTTGATGTTATCAAAGAGAAGGTAGAAGGCGTTACCGGAGTAACTCCAATGAGTGGTTTCAATGGAGAAGCATATAGCAACAAAGGGAGTTTTACGGCTTATACTTATGCCGGTACAGAAAGTATGGAAAAATATTTTCGTGACCCCTTGCTGTATGGAAGATATTTTACAAAAGAAGAGTATGATGCAGGTGCAAATGTCTGTATTGTACTTGAACAAAGTGCGGTGCACTTATTTGGAACCGCAGATGTTGTGGGTATGACGGTGGAACTTACTTTTGGTGGTCAGGTAGAGGACTTTACGATTATCGGAGTAAGAAGTGATAATGAATCCGCGATGTACAATATGATGTATAACTATGATGAGGTTGAGATGGAAATGCCTATGACGACATTTTACGGAATGATTGGTTATGATCAGGAACTCACCTTTGACGGATTCTATATCTTTAGTGATATGCTCTCAGATACAACACAGATTACCTCACAGGTAATTTCCATTTTGGAAGCAAGACATAACTGCAGGGGCGAGAACAGAATTGAAGTACAGGATTTCAATTCCTATATTTCAGAGGTGAATGGTATTTTGGATAAGGTCACACTGTTTGTTGTCTTTGTTGCCGGCATTTCTCTTCTGGTAGGAGGAATCGGTGTTATGACAATCATGCTTGTTTCTGTAACAGAGCGAACCAGAGAGATTGGTATACGAAAAGCACTGGGAGCACGAACCGGCTCGATTA
>Ga0116143_10003993_pt1 | contig 14377 bp, 4 predicted proteins | sample AD_UKC034_MetaG_FD_89745 | JGI IMG/M metagenome (GOLD analysis project Ga0116143, IMG submission 89745) | Active sludge microbial communities of municipal wastewater-treating anaerobic digesters from USA - AD_UKC034_MetaG | ecosystem: Engineered > Bioreactor > Anaerobic > Digestate | place: USA...
CTGGCGATTGTCCTGGTCGTGGCGGTGCTCGCGTATCTCCTCCTGGGCGGAGGAGAACCGGCGGACGTCATCAGGGAAGGGCCGGTATGGAAAAAGAAACAGGGGGAAGCGGTATCCCGCCTTCTCTCAGTGCCGCTGCTTCTCTATCACAATATAGACGGAAAAGGGGAATATTCCATCGATTACGCGACCATGGACGCCCATTTCCGGCTTCTTGCCGATAAGGGAATATCGGTGGTGCCCTTAGATGATTTCGTGAAGCGCCTGGAGGATCCCCGTCCCTATGACAAAAAGGTGGCGGTCATATCCTACGATGACGGATATCGCGCCATGTATACCCGCCTGCTCCCCCTCCTGGGGGTGTACGGATATCACGTGACACTGTTCGTCTATACCGGCAACGTCTATCATTCAGCCCAAAGGAATATCACCTGGGCGCAGCTCCGGGAAATGCAGGAGCGTGGTTTCGATATACAATCGCATTCCATCAGCCACCCCGACCTGGTCCGCGTCATTCGCAAGGGCGATAAAGAGGCCCGCCGGAAGCTTTTTGAGGAGATGTACCTGTCGAAGAGAGTCCTGGAGCTTTACCTGGGGCGGGAAGTGCGGTATTTCGCCTTCCCTTACGGCAGCTATAACCTGGAACTGGTGGATTTATGCAAAAATGCCGGATATTCCAGGGTTTTTTCCACTGATTACGGTCCCAATATCCTCACCAGCAACAACTACTGCCTGCGCCGCAGGCATATAAAGAGTGATTACAGTCTTGACGCTTTCGGTTCCCTCGTTGATTGAAAATCCCCGTTATTCCCTGATTATCGCTTATCATTTTTTGTTTAATCGTGTTTTGAGAAGATAGACGGAAATTAATTATATAAATTACTTATAAATACACCTTTAAAAGGGAGTGTATGCAGCACATGCCGACTCTTTTTTCCCCTTTTTTTATTGCCCCCGGTAATTAATATATATTGACAGTTTATATTACATCTTTTACAAAATGATGGTAAACAAAATTAAAATAAGAACAAATATTTTTGCCTGTAGCTTTTTTCATGGGTATCATATAATAGATGTAATGCATTGAAAGATATAAAAACCGTCCGGACGGTTTATTGGTGTTTCCGGAGAGATGTGTGATATACACAGCGATGGGGGACAGTATGACGGCACAAAATATCGGGAAATATATCCTTTGCGTGGCTCTCGGAATTATTCTGGCGGGCTGCGCCCAGGAGATGGATACCTCCTTCCAGAAACTGAAAGCTGATCCCAAGGTGAAGCTCTTTCAGGTCTTTGATGAAACCCCCGCCATCAAGTCGATGTTCGATAACATTGACCAGGACGAGTTCAACCAGAAGGCAAATGACCTCCAGAATTCGAATCCGGAGCTTATTGCGCAGCTGTATTTGAATCTGGGATATTCTTTTTATGGTGATAATGCCCCCATGCCGCTCATGGTTAGTTCAATGGCAGAAGGTTTGAGTTCATTTCATTCTGTGTATTCGCAAAATCCTGAAGCGCTCGATACAACTTTGGATATTGCAGGTGATATTCTGCGACTTGACTCCCAAGTGATGATGGATGGTGTTGGCTCTATCTCTGATTTGCTTGTGAAACTGCGCAATTGGAATGATGAAAATAATAATGAAAAAATAGAAGATAATGAACGGGATTACTATTGGGACCTCTTTGGCCCTAACCAAGAGCTTTCTGATATCGGATATGATGGAATAAATCTTTTACTGGAGAATTTGGAGTTTGTGTATGATCTTTACGATGGAGCAAAGAATCTGGATGATCCTAAAATTCTAGCACAGAATTTTTTCCAAACAATCGTCGATTCTAACAAGGATGTGGAAACATCTATTGCTGATGTGATCGATTATCTGGAAAACCCAGAGCCAGGTGAAAGTGTTCAAGACATCGAAGAGGAAGTAGCGGACTGGATGGTGGCAGATGAGGTTAAGGCAAGATTTATGGGGTATGTAATAAACCAGCTATACCCGATAATGGCAAATCCTGTACTAAACAATGCACAAGTACCGGATAACATGGGCGATCCCGAACTTGGTCTTCCATCATACATCACAACTGAAGATGATTATAAAAATTTTGTAAAAAGAGGACGATGGCTGCTTGAAGAACAAGCAAAAATATTTTCCGCAACAGCAATGGGACTCTTTACGAAGTCCGGACAGGTTTCTCCAAATACTGAAGAGTCAAAAACCCTTCTGACTCAATGGCTGGTTGACAGCTTCTCGCAGGATATTCAGCTATGGGATAGTCTCGAGAGTATACAGATTTTTGATTTCACAAATAATTCCCTGCTTAAGTGGCTTGGGAGTGAAAATTCTTCTGACGGATTTTATAGTATTTCGGAAAGATTGAAAGCATCTCTTGAATTGACCAGTGACACTTCTGCGACGGGAAGAATAACAAGAAAGCGAGTGAAAGATTTACTATGGAATAATTGGACCTATACTCCCCAAAATGGTGGTGCAACAACCACATTCAAGGGGATCTTTTATATTGATCCGTCGTATGTACCGCCCACTCCATATGTTCCCGCTAATGACCCAAGCGGATATGTCGCGAAAATGTCGAGAACGAAAAGCAGTGATCTCGTGGGAAAGCCATACCGGCGCCAGGTGCATGATATTTTAAATGGGACCAAGAATGGTGATTACACCGATGATGGTGATCCTCTGGGGGATAACGCATACAAAAGGATTAATCTCTCGTACGGTCAGGGCAGTGAAAGCCAGATGGAAGCTCTGATGACTAATATCCAGCTTTACCTTCTTTCAGAGTTTTTCTGTACCGAAGACATGGGCGGTGACCCTGTGCGGAAGTGGGCATTGACTCCTGAAGATGGACAAGCGTACTTTGGTGACAATAAAAGAAACCTGCAGACGTATGTTGGGAACATGCTGACCTCGTTGCGCAATCTTGTTGTACTCGATAGAAATGGAAAAGACCCTAGCATCGATCCGAGTACCGGGAACCCGGTGGACGCAAGCGCGGAGAGAATACCTATGCTCGGCGAGTTATTGTTTGTCACAGCCGCCGGTTATGGCGTTGTTGATCCCAATGTTGCTCCGGCCGAGTTACGACTTGAGGATTGCTTGTCATCAATGGGATCAACCTTGGGCAGCAGCGATTGGATTGATCTCGGTCTTTTTGGACAGAGAATACACGCGTTGGGAAACAACACGATCTACCGGTGGGACGCAAACGCCACTCCTGGGAACTATAACGATGTAAACAGCATTTATGCAACACAGAACAATATGCCTGCGCAGGAACTTCTCCAGCCTGGATCTTTCAGGAGTAGACGAGGAAGTGAAAGAGATGGGACTGCGATTGTCGGAAACTGGCGAGGCAAGTTCTCGTCATCACAGGGAGATATTCGCGGCATTGTCGACGCGAATCAGAATATAAACACAACCAACTGGACCATGACGGAAATAGCCCTGGCATGCTGGGAAGGCTATGGTCCCTATACATTTAAAGGGCGCGCTCCCAATGGTTCTGATTGCAAGTATAAAAGTGATTGGTACACGGACTGGTATGGCATTAAGGATGATGATGGGATTGGTGCGTCTGACAACGATAGAGCGCCAGGTGTCGGTCACCAGGCGTCACTTGGTGCATGGGAAGAAAGACCCAATCAGTCTACAGCGTCGTATGGCAGATATCATGTTTACGAAACTATATACAGGCCGAAAGTAACTGATGATCCTGGTTTTGTTGAGTCGGATAAATATACAAATTCCGATGGAACTGCAGTAACTACAACTGGCTACATGAGACCGAGTGGTAATAATGATGATGGCGTTAATTATCATGATCCCAATTATGTTGTTGATCATGGCACTTCGGTTGTGCTTGATTGCGCAAGCCGGGAGGAGGCGATTCGTAAGAATTTCTTTTGGCTCTTGAACCAGAAAAAGTATACGTATTTGATACCGATTCAGGGGAATCTTGAATTCCTCTGGGGAATTATCCAGACTGAACTATTTGCTTTTTCATCGATTAATTGCAATGGAATTCTGGGTGTTACTCGGGCCAAGAGGCATGGCGGTAATATTTCTGACAATGCGATATGGGGGCTTCGTGGTACAAACAGTAATAGGGCATATAAACAATATGTAGGATGGTTCTTTGGAAACAAGTATGTTACAAATTATGTTGTGGATATGAAAACAGATGGTGAGCCCATAAATACATTTCGGTTCGATGGTGTTTCCTTTGATAATCAAGATTATTGTGTAGCTCTTGACTACACCATGTATCTTGATGGCATCGGTTCCGGACTGACAAGCATGCTTATGGACATGATGGCGCTGGTATGGAACTGCCTTGGTGGTAATCCCGTGCTTCCTCCCGTGGTTGGGAACAATTTTCAGGCAATGGGAAAAGTTGCGGAGTCGGTATACACTCAAAGCGATCTGATGGATAACACTGGTAATGCGCTTGTTGACGATATAACCAAATTCTGGAAATTTTACAGGATCTATTATGGAGATGCCGGCCTTTTTGATAATGATGGTGATCTTGCCAGTGGTGTAACTCCCAAAGATCTGCCTCCCGTGCCACGTGTGAATGGGGTGAGTTATCCGGATACATTTGCTGCCGATGGAACAGTTGCTACCTGGGTGGATTACTATGGCCCGAGCAAGGGCAAGTTTGAAGACGTGCTTGGGCTTCTTGCCATGGCGATTGGAACCATGCATGAAGATGGAATTGTGTACACTCCCACGGGCGAACAGGCAAGTTATACAGATATTAACAATGGGAATATTGGTTACTTCGCGAAAGATGGTTTCCGTGCCAATATCGATACGATGTTGACAATGGTGTGCGCACTTAATGACAATACGAAAAACACGGAAAGTTCAGGAACAAGACCTGGTTATGATCCCAACAATATAATTAACATTCTTGTTGATAACAATCCAGCCTATAGTACAATACGTACTGAAGACAGGGGTAAGCGTTTAGGCTTGCTTCCCGCGGTTCTGAAGAGTAAGTACCTCAATGTTAACAATATCAATCCCGTAAAAGAAGGCATGGAGTTGGCAATCAGGCATGTAATCCGTACATACTTGAATAGCTTCATGCTTTCCGAGGGTCCTACATCCGGGGATCTTGAAAGCTATTCTGATCCAATGATAAACTGGAATACTCCAATCAACAGGCTACGTTATTTTATGGATAATAATTCCCTTGATCAGTTGAAGCGGAGTCTTGACATGCTCAAGGATCTGCTTGCTGATGATACATTTTTAACATTCTTGAAGGCAAGTATTCCGGGGCTTAACGATTATCTGTATATCAAATGGATCGAGGAGCAGTGGGATGGAGATCCCGCGCACAGGAATATAACATACGCAAAAAACAATGGGCTGCTCCAGCTCAATATTGAATCTGAAGATATTGATGACTTTAAAGAGTTCCTCAACGATTTTGCGTATGCCGATTTTATCGATTTTATCAAGGAATCGGGTCTGAATGACATTGAGAAGCTATACAATTTCAGTTTTGACACTATCATGCAAAATGCTTCGGGTGAAGATATCACTCCCTATGATTTATACGATCAGATCGGAAGTTTGAACAGGATGCTGATACAGTATTTTTCTGTTAACCTCCTTGAGGGATCCGTTCTGGGAGTATATGAAATTCAGCCGGGTGCAACAGGACTGCCCGCTGGGCTTGCGGTCGGTGATATCGTGTGGGGTTATGGAAAATATGAAAAATTCGAGCCGGTGGATCGCGATGCTGACGGCACGATTGAATTAACTGAAGATAGCACCATCCCGGGGATTATCACCGGTGGTGATGACTATAATTCAGTTGCGGATGGATATGTAGTTGTAAATACAGACGAAAATGGGAGAAAGAACTATTTCAGGTATCTTGATTTCGGTCAATGGATCGTAGCCAACAGGAGCAATGCGACAGCGGTGGAAGTGCTCTTCGAAGGATTGACTCGTTATTTTGATTTCCGTCATGACGACTATATGCTTATCACTGAAACAGACACTGACAGCCAGTATTGCCTGGATTATGTAAGTCCATGGTTCAGAGCCGGCAGGATCGACGTTCCAGTGTTAGATAACAGAAATTATTCCCATGTTGGAGGGTATGCGTATACGCCTAATGTCTTTAATCTTCACAATTATGATCTGCGGATGGACTGGGCGATGCAGGAGTATGATGAATTCCTCCTTGGCCTCACTAGTTTGAATTTCGAATATGGCAATAATGCTCCTTCTGGATGGTCATCAATCAAGGAATACAAGCTTGGTAAAGGCGTAGACGGTACAGTAACCTATAAGAGACCGATATACAATAGCGGCAGTGATGAGCATTTCAGTGCTGTCAACTGGTTGTTCGGCTGGAATGGAACGTCGTACGGTGGATTGAAAATCATTGATGAGTTGAACTTTGCGAAAGATTATGCGATTGATCATGTTTTTGACGAAGTAGAAGTGTCTCTGTCGCCGTCGATTACGGACCTCCTTAATTATCAGAAAGGTGATTTCTTTGACATTGATGTTGATCCTTTGGATGTGGCATATTGGATCGATACAAACGATGATGAAATCCCAGATCAGTTTGACGAAAAGTACAGTACTACACGCGTCAGGAAGCTGGTGCAAAAAGCCCGTGATTATCTGAATGTCGAGGTTTTGGAGTACGAATATGCTCCTGGTCTGTTTGAGGAATATAAAACTGCTCGCGATCTTGACAACAATGGAAAGATAGATGATCTTGAAAATGGGCATCGTCATTCCGTCAATAATCTCACGGAAATAGTAGCTGACATCGTGAGCCCCGTCGATAGGTATAATCCCAGCATGACCAATGTGAATAATGTTTTGATTAACTCTTTAGTCAATGCATGGTTGAATTTTGCCGAAGAGGCAAAAATCGACAAGGCTGATCTTGTCATGGTTCAAGAGGCAGCGGGAAATCTCCTTTGGGATAATAGTGGTGTGCAACCATCTGATGATTTGAGGGATCTTACACATCTCAAGACGGGATATTATACCCATCTTTTCAGTAAAATGTCCAAGAACGCTCCAAATATGTTGAAGCAGTTTCAGGGGTTATATGGTGATCTTGTCCAGTTAGGATTACTGGCATTTTCTGAAGATGGTTTGGGCAGTTATATGATGGATGTCATGTCGCCTGCCGAACAATACGATTCATGGGATCTGGTAGAGGAGTTCAACTATCTGATTAATACGGATATATTCAAGAGCAGCGCAGACAGGGACACTTTCTGGTGGCAAGCCGGTAATCTGGTGGAGGATTTGGCAATTATCCTTCTCCGTCGGGAAGAGCGCAACGAAGCGCCTGCATCTATGGACTACTATGGTGCTGTCAGTAATTTGTTTAAATAAAAAAGGCAATCCATGTTCGGAATTCTTGGATATCTATTATAATTTAGGAAATGAGCATGCACTATAGGGTTGAATGATGAAAAATAAATATTTAAAAAGTGTGTTTTTCCTACTCTTGGGCGTAATAACAATTTGTGGATGTGGTGGAGAGCAGTCTGCTGCGCCAGGGGGTGATACATTGGCTCCGGTCCCTGGTGCGAGAATAAATTTTAGTGATACCAAATATGATCGATTTACATTACATTGGGGAGCGGCATCCGACAATGTTACGGCTGCGGAAAATCTCCGTTATCGTGTTGTTAAATCTTTAAATGCTGCAGCGATAAATACTATCGCAGAAGTTAAAGAAATTACCGGTGAGAATGTTGTGATGGAATGGTCGAGCTATGTCGATTCAATTTTTATCGACGAATTGATTCCTGAAACAACATATTGGATTTCAGTCATTGTCAAAGATGAGGCGGGGAATATGGAAATTTACTACCCGCAGTCCACCCGGACGCTTGTTAGTATTGCGCCCCATCCGGGGGATGATATCAGCTTGACCGCAACAAGTTCTACATCAGTTGATTTAGCATGGGGACAGGCGTCTGATGATAATTTTCTTTTGCCAGAACAACTGCAGTACAAAGTGGTCAAGGCGCTTACCAGTTCTGCGATTGATACGGTAAAGGAGGCAAACGCCGTTGCGCCGGAAAATGTGGTGATTGATTTTACGCCAAACCTGCTGCTGACTTCAGCGGAGGGGCTTCTTAATGGAAAGAAATACTATTTTGCGGTGCTGGTTAAGAATCCATTGGATGCGATTGCGTTGTATTCACCTAAATCGATCAGGACTCTTGACACATTATCTCCTACTCCGGGAACAGGAATTACCTTTTCGAATGTGTTGTCAGATTCCATTACCGTGAACTGGGGTGTCGCAGACGATAATAATGAAGAAGCTGTTCTTAAATACAAGGTGGTGCGTGCGGATAATTCCGCAGATATCGATTCTGTTACAGAAGCGAATGCAATCGTCGAGCCAGATGAAAGACTAGTTATCGACTGGACAGCAAACGTTACTTCAGCTGTCGAGGTGGGGTTGACCCAATGTAACGAATACTTTTTTACAGTCATTGTGCAAGATGAAGCAGATCCCCCCAATATGCAGATATACAGTGTTGAATCTGAAACAACAAAAGATATTACAGCACCCACCCCGGGATCGGGCATCACATTTAGCGGTGTGGACACCAATTCTCCAATACAGTACATGACAATAAATTGGGGTGTGGCAACTGATAATTATTACGGAGGAACAACACTTCAATATCAAGTAGTGCGGTCTGACAACAAGAGTCAGATTGATAGCGTTGTTGAGGCGCTAAATGTCGCTTCCGGGGATGTCGTGATGCCCTGGGCGACAAATACCATAACAACACAGGTTACAGATCTTGGTGGAGAATCCTATTATTATGCGGTTCTTGCTAAGGATTTGGAAGGTAATGCATCGCTTTATACTCCTCAAATTCAGGACATTACAGTGCCGGTGCCTGGAGTGGATGGAATTACCTTCACAGAGATTAAGTCAGAGTCAATGAAGGTGTATTGGGATCAGGCACATGATAATTTGTCTACCCAAGGAGAGCTAACCTACACTCTGGTAATGGCATATGATCCCAAGACTGTTGATGATATTAATGAAATTGCCGAGGTTACGGCTATTGAGCTTGCTGGCGATTCTCCTGGTATCAAGCTAGTTAGAAACCAACAGCCAATGCCGACCGAACCAGTTTTAATCGAAAATCTCACGCTCGGTACTACATATTATTACTCAGTTCTTGTGCGCGACAAGGATGGGAATAAGTCCATTTACACTGTAAGTAGCAAGCAGACGAAAAAAAGTTGGGTAGAACTGGAAGGCGCAGGAACATCGATGGCAAGTATTATGGTCAGTTTGAAATGCCATGGCACGGTTCCTTATGTTGCTTATGCAAAAACAGAGTTAACAGACAGTAAAATTAATGTTCGTTGGTATGATGATACGAATGAAATTTGGCAGGACAAGGGGCCTGGGATTAATGGCTTCCCGGTTGTCGCAAAAGATGATGCGGCGGATTTTAAGGCGGGGCTTGCTTTTGACGGCAGCGGCAATCCATGTGTAGCGTACCAGGATCCGACGGATGATGGAAAAAAAGTTTCCGCAAAAATATGGGACGGAGCCAAATGGGTGGTTTTAGCAGATCGGATTTCTACTGGAGCGGCGTATGATATATCAATTTCGTACGATATCTCCGGCAGTCTGCATGTCGCATATCTTGATGAGTTAAAAACACTAGACGGAGAAGATTGGATTTATAGTTATAAAACTTCTGTTCAAAAGTATGTGGCGGGATGGACATACCTTGGCCAGAGGTTTGAACCTGAGGCGAATTCGACATCCCTGGCTATAGATACTGGGGGTGTTTCTTATTTAGCTTTGAGCAATGCTGGTAATAATGATAAAGCGATGGTGATGAAATATTCTTCCGGCTGGGCGGCCGTTCCAGCTGGGAATACGGGTTTCTCCGCTGGTTCTGCTTCAAGCGTAACGTTATCCATGCATGATACAACTCCTTATGTGGCGTATGTTGATGGATCAACTACTGAAAATAAAGCAACCGTAATGTATTATTCAACTGTGGATTCTGCCTGGCATGCTATCGGTGATGCGCCAAGATTTAGCCTAGGGGCGATCGAAAACATTTCGATTGATGTATACTCATATTTCGTTGATCCGGATACAATAGTTGAACCCTATGTGGCTTTTCGGGACGAGGGTGCTTCGGGGAAAGCTACAGTTATGCGATACAATAATGAGGAATGGGAAATAGTTGGTGAACGGGGATTTTCTACGGGAAGCGTATATTATATTCCTATTGCCGTGGCATCAGATGGGGAACAAGATGGCATACCCTATGTTGCTTTCCGTGAAACAGATGGAAGTCTCACAGTCATGGTGTACAAGTAACATCCTCTGATAATCAGCCCCCCCAAAGGAGCGCCCCAACAGGCGCTCCTTTTCTTTCCCCAGGTGTTGACTTCCGCCTCCCGGTGGTTTATACTGGTAACAATTGGCAAAGGCACCGTAGATAGTAAAATCGATTCCACCGTTGCCGCGCCATGCAACTGACCCGATGAAAAACTTCAGAAACATATCGGCCATTATCATAACTTCTCTAGCTGCACTGCTTTCCGCCGCCCTCACGCAGGAGCCGGCGACCATCTCCAGCTTCACCACGCCGCTCGACGGCCAGGATGAGGGCGTGCGCTGGAACATCGCGCTGGCCTCGCGGAAGCTGGACGGTTGCGTCGTCGCTCCTGGCGCGGCGTTTTCCTTCAACGACACCGTGGGTGAGGGTTCGGCGCGGGAGGGCTATGCCAGCGGCAGGGTGCTCTACCGCGACTACGTCGCCGAGGAGCCCGGCGGCGGTATCTGCCAGGTGTCGTCGACCGCCTTCATGGCGTTCCTCCGCGCCGGCTTCGAGATCGTGTCGCGCCACCGGCATTCCCAGCCCGTCGCCTACGCGCGGCCCGGACTGGATGCCACCATTAAGTACGGCAAGAAAAACCTTGTCATGAAGAATCCGTGGCCCTTCCCGGTCACTGTGCGCGCCGGCGTAAGCGGTGAGAGCCTCACCGTGTCGCTTCGCGCGCCCGCCGCCCTCCCGTTCCGGTACGATATCGACACCGACGAGGAGGAGATAGCGCTCCCGCTTCCCGACGACGGGCGTGAAGTGCGCAACGGCATCTCGGTCCACGTCTACCGGCTCAAACACAGGGACGGCGCGCTCCTTGAGAAGAGGCTTCTCTATCGCGACTATTATCCGCCGGTGTACGTAAAGTAAAAAAGTGTATGATACTAATGCGCGCCGGCAGAAAACATACGGGCACAATGCGAATCGGAGGAATTGCGCTGCTGATCGTCCTGTCTTTCGAGGCCGTATCGCCCGTGATGCTGGCGCAGGCCGACGATACCGGCGAGCTTGAGCGCTGGGCCGAATTCTCCCGCTCTTCCGACGCGAGAAAACTTGCCGCATGGCTCCACTGTGGCATGGCGGCGCGTCTCGGAGGGGCTTCCCGGTGCGCGGCGCCCGGTGTTCTGCCGCGCTTTTCCGGGGAGCTCGGAATTTTCGTCACCATCATGAACGGGCGGTCGGTGCGGGGCTGCTACGGTGCCTTCCACCATTCCGCGGGGGATTTTCTCTCCGCGGCTGGCGACTATCTCCGCAACGCTATGGTGAACGATCCCCGCCACCAGCCCGTGGGCACCGGAGAGGAGGCGCTGCTTCATGTTGTCGTGACGGTGGCGGGACGGGCGTTTCCCGTCGAGGATATCGAGTCCGTGGACCTGGCGCGTTTCGGCGTGATGATATCGATGGACGACGGGACGAGCGCGGTCTTCGTGCCCGCGGAACTTGTCACCGCGGCGTCCATCTACCGCGCGGTGAAGAGGGAATCTATTGTGCAGTGCCACGCGTTCCGCGCGGTGACGATACGGTGAAAGGTTCACGCAGAGACGCGGAGAGCGCGGAGAAAGGATAAAGGCGAAGGACACAACGGAGGCACAGAGGCACGGAGGGGAAAGACAAAAGACCCGAGACACGAAGTCGAGGGAGGGCCGATGAGGACACGGATGTCCTTCAGCGGCCCTTACGGAGCGCGTTCCGATCATAGAGATAGCCAAGCCTCCGCGGCGTTTGAGCGGCGGCTTTCTTTGGGCGTCTTTCTTTTCCGCAAAAGAAAGACGCGGAGGTCCCTGCATGGCGCAGGCATGCAAAAAACGGTGCATGAGGCATCGACTCGCAAAGGAGATATCATAATGAAAAAACTTCAGATAATCTCGTCACTGACGATTTTCCTCGCGATGGCGCTTTCCTGCGCGAACATCAGCCGGGACGTCCTCACCGACGGGCGCTCCGTCTTCTCCGGCGACGCGGGAGAGCTGCCGCGGAGCGAGGCGCTCGAGGGATCGGTGCTGGACTCGAAAACCGGGAAGGGAGTTCCCGGCGCCATCGTGGAGCTCAAGAACGCGAACCTGGGCGTGGGTTATTTCAAAACCGTCACCGACTCGCGCGGCCGCTACAAGATTGCGGACTTCCTGAAAAACATATCGTACAGCGTGACCGTGGCCGCCGACGGTTACGTGCTCTACTCGGAACGTGCCGATATCATCCCCCCGTCTTTCAACGTGAACCTGGACCGGGAGGCGGTACTCGCCGGGGAGGTGAAGGACTCCTCCGGCAGGCCCATCGAGGGTGTGGAGGTCCGCCTGGACGAGGGATTCGGCGGAGAGTACGCGCCCTCCGGTGAACGACGGTCCGAGAAAACCGGAAGCGATGGGCGCTTCCGTTTCAACAGGCTCCGCGACAGGGCGCTGGCCGTGGTGTTTTCCAAACCGGGGTATATCGGCGAAACGGCGCGGGTGAAGTACCTCAAGAAGGGCGAGTCCTTCGACCTGCCGATGGTGATGTTCCGCCCGGCTAAAATATCAGGCACCGTCGCCGTGCGCGACGTGAAGGTCCCAGCGGTGAACGTGAACGTGTCGCTGGGAGGGAGGACCTCCTACGCGGTGCAGACCTTCCCCGACGGCACCTACGTCTTCGACGACGTGAAGCCGGGGAGCTACCGGCTCCAGCTGGGGCACCCGGGCTTCCTCCCGGAAAAAGCGGAGCTCACCGTCGCCGAGGGGGAAACCAGGAAGGGCGTGGACTTCTCCATTGCGTCGCGCAGTCCCTCGCTTTCCGTGCACGCGTACCGCTACACCTTCGTGCCGGGATCGGACATCCAGTTCAACATGCGCACGTTCCGGATGGAGAAGGTGGGCGTCGCCGTCTACCGCGTCCCCATGGAAATCATGGCGGGCGGCCGGGCCGATCCGCTGACGATGTCGCCGGCGGCGGCCGGTTTCCGAGAGGTGAAGCGCTGGAGCGAGCCCGTGAGGAACTTCAGGCCCTACGAGTGGCGCTACCAGGACCTTTCCCTGAACGCGCCGCTTTCGCCCGGCGGTTACTGTGTGGAGCTTTCGGGGCCCGGCGGCATCGTGGACCGGAAGTTTTTTTCGGTTACCACGCTGGGCGTCGTAATGAAGCGCTCGCGTGACTCTGTCTTCGCGTACGTGACCGACCTGGTGAAGAACCGCCCGGTGAAGGGCGTGAGGGTGATGCTCTTCGATTCGACGCCGGCAAAGAAGGAGTTCGTGAAATCGTCGGCGCCCTTCGATCCGCCCATGCAGATAGAAAAGCTCCCGGCGCAGGCGCTCCACCGCGGCGTGACCGATGAGAACGGCGTCTACCGCCACGGAATTTCCGGGGGCGCCCACATGACTGTCCTCGCCCTCGGCGACGACGGGAGCTACGCCTTCTGCAGCACGGGCTCGCCGCTGGCATTCGAGAGCCAGATGAACCGCTTCTTCATCTATACCGACAGGCCCGTCTACCGTGCGGGCAACACCGTCTACTACAAGATCATCGGCAAGAAGCGCGACGCGAAGGGCGTGCCGCTGGCCCGAAAGCGCGTGCACTACAGCATCACGAGCGGCGCCGACGGGAGGGTGATAGACGCGGGCGAGGTGACTCTGGACGAGTGGGGCACGGCCCACGGCAAGGCGGTGATAGGCGACGCCGCGGCGCTGGGGCAGTACTCCATCAGGGCGGGCCTCGACGCGAAGGCGCTCTTCGACACGGGGCGCTTTTACGTGGAGGAGTACCGCAAGCCGGAGTTCAAAATCGATATCACTCCCTCCAAGGACTTTTTCGTCAACGGCGAGACCGCGCGCTTCAAGGTGGAGTCGCGCTACTTCTTCGGCGCGCCCATGGCGAACGCGCTGGTGCGCTACCGCTTCTACGAAACGGCGCTCCGGGACCGCGACACGGTCTACTGGTGGGAACAGGACGAGGGCGTGCGCTCCTACGGGAGGATCCGCCTCCAGGGAGAGA
>Ga0116143_10003997_pt1 | contig 14372 bp, 7 predicted proteins | sample AD_UKC034_MetaG_FD_89745 | JGI IMG/M metagenome (GOLD analysis project Ga0116143, IMG submission 89745) | Active sludge microbial communities of municipal wastewater-treating anaerobic digesters from USA - AD_UKC034_MetaG | ecosystem: Engineered > Bioreactor > Anaerobic > Digestate | place: USA...
CTCGATGGCAGCTTCGCCTATCACCAGCGCGCTCATGTCGGGCCGGTGGCGGACGGCCGCATCGAACCCGCGGACGGCCGCGATAGCCTGCCGGACCTGGTGTTCGAACTGGACGGCGGGGGATATAGCACCTTGTACGGCCGGGACGACGGGTATTTCACCGGCGGGCATGTCTACACCGTCCCGTTCGCCGATGAAAGCGCAGAAACGTGGATCACGAATGGGAAATGGTACACATCGGCCGCGTTGACCAACATTGAGGCGTGGTTCGGGGCGCGGATCGAGGTGCAGGCGTACGAGGTAAACGGAGATCCGATCGGGACGCCCGTGCCGCTAACCCTGGGTCCGCGGGCCAGCATCTCGCTGGACGCGGCGGATTACCTGGGCGAGGAGGACGAGGGCAGCTTGGAGCTGCGGTCGGACGCCCGGCTCGTAGGGGAAGTGCGCTATCTGTTGACAGACGGCAACGGCGATCCCGAGTACCGGACGCAGGAGGAGCGTTGCAGCGTTCCGCTGGAGCAGGTGGCGGGAATGGACGATCTGGCCGCGCCGTGGATGTTGACCGCTGATTGGTATGTCGGCCAGAGCTTCGGCACGTACGCCTCGCGGGGATTTTATTCGGTGGAGAACCCGAACGATGAGGAGGTCACGGTTACCGCGACATTCTACCGGCCCTCGGGAGCGCTGATCACTTCGGTGAACCACGCTATCGCCGCGCATGCCGTGGCCCACGTGGGGGTGTGGCCATACGTTTTCCCGGACGGCATGGGCAACATCACATTCACGTACGAAGCGAAGTACGGGCTGGTGGGCAGCGTGGTGCAGACGTATAAGAAAAATTCGACTAACCGGGTGGTGATGCAAGGCGATGGATTACAGAGGACGTCGGACGCCAGCGGCTGCCTGAGCGTTCCGCATTACTACACGGCCAGCGGCGGGGGCCAGGATTGGGAGATCTGGTACATCCTGAAGAATCCCTCCGCGAGCCAGGTGAACGTTGGCGTGGCGTATTACGATCTCGACGGGGACGAGATCTATCCGACGCCTGTCCCGACGCTAGCAATCCCCGCGCACGGAAACGCGGTCGGCGGATTGGCGGCGGGGCAGATGCAACCTGCCGAGGGGAGCATCAAATTCCGGGCGCAGAACGATGCGAAGGTTTTGGGCCGGTTCGAGATTATCGGCAAGGATGACGACGCGACGTACGCTTCGGTGGCCATCGGCTCGGACAAGCTGCAGCCGGACGAGGGCGCGGCGTTGCTCCGCTATCCCAACGTTCGACTTTGAAGTGAGCGCGTTGATGCACGTGGAATGACGGTGGCCAACTGACTTGACGGGCACCTCGTTCCATCTTACATCCGTAATCAGCAACTCGGCCAGGAGATTTACGCCCAGGCGCGCAACTGCGTGTTCCGGGGCTAGTGGTATGTCGGCGAATCCGGACGTTACAATCGGCGATATTGGGCTTCAACCTGGCAAGCATCTGGCGATGTGGGCCGAGCCGCGGCAAAAGTGGGGACATAGTGAACGAAGGGAAGCCCAGCCAAGGCGTCCCCCAAAGATATGTCAACACCCCCAAAAGACTCTTGACTTCGGGTTGTTTTTCAGTAAATTACCCGGCAGATACCCGCGTGGCTGAACGCCGCGGGTAGATGTTCGGGTTGTTGTTCACTCGCCCAAAGAATAATGGTCCGAAAAATTGTATGGTGAATAAATTACAGATTTGGACCAAATAAAGTCGCGTAGGCTGCTTGAAACATAGGGGAAATCTTTGGTTACATGGTTTATTGAGCGCAGAGAATTTGACTACATTTTACCAGTCAGATTCGCCGGGTAGGCCGTTAGGTTGGCGAAGGTCCGCTGTCTAGGCAGAATTTGCAGGAAAGCCTCTGTCCGGCACGCGTGGATCCACAGTAGCTTATGCATCAGGAGGATGACATGGGGAGGTTCGCTGGAACGATTCCTGGACTATTGATTGGTCTTCTGTCGTCAGTAATATTTCAACCACTAAGTTATAGTCAGATCGTGGGGCGACTCGATCCGGCAGACCATCGCGGGCAGGTCCAGTATCATCCAAAAACTGATCCTGGCATCGTCATTAATGAGCTAAATTACTCCGCGGATCTCAGCGAGCCTGTCATTCCCGAGGTTGGTTTTGAGTTCGTCGAGTTATTCAACCGAAGCGAATCTACGGTCACGCTGGACAGCTGGCTGTTGACAGACGAATCCAATGCTACGTTGTATTCTTTCCCTGTTGGTGGTTCAGCTCTGGAAATGCCAGCTGGGAGCTTCCTGGCCATCTATTCAAGCGCCGCGGCGGGGATTCTTTCGCCGGATGTTGACTTGTCTGATGGATCGGGACGCGTCATCGCCATTGATTGGGCTGAAAATGACCTTGTCAATTCGGGTGACAGTATCCAGCTTTATGGAACTCCAGAAAAACTGCCCGGAGTAATCCTTGATGAAGAGCGGCCGCTGATAGATTTTGTTTCTTATGACCGTGACGATGCGGAGGACGATTCTGCAATAGATAATACAGCCGTTACATCGGGGATCTGGTGCGATGGAGCGGCGGTTCCGTCTCTGGCTGTGGGATACGCAGGCCGGTCGCTCTACCTAGTTGAGGATGGCCAGGCGCCCCATGAAGCGGACTGCGATCCACCGGATCAGGAAGATCTGGATTGGTCGCAATATCCTGATGATATAGGTGGAAGTCCTGGAGCCAGCAACGCATCTGTTCTTCCAGCCCCAACTTCCACACCGACACGGATTCCGACATGCACGCCAAGAGCGGCCGGCACAGGATCTCCGACAATTGCCGCTTCGCCGACACCCACGCCTGCCGTGACGCGCTCTCCGACGCCGACAGCGGCTGTCACGATCCCAGTTGATCTCATGATCAATGAAATCTTGTTCAATCCTACTGGCCAGGACGCTGGCCGCGAATTCATTGAGTTGCATAACAACTCGGCCTCGTCCTTGATTCTCACCGGCATGGTCTTGCGTTGGAACGATAATGGTGAATATTTCCAGTTCCCAGGCTTTGCTCTGGGATCCGAGGACTACGTCACCGTCCACACCAACGCTACGGGCGAAAACACTCAGACGGACCTTTACCCAGCAGCAGCGCTGCCAAACATGGGGAATTCCTGGGGCAGCGTATCGCTGTGGCTAACTTCAAACCCACCCCCGGCTTATCTTATAGATTTCGTTCAATACGGAAGCGCTGGACAAGCGTGGGAAGAGGAAGCGAACGCCGCCAATATGTGGGAGACCGGAGAATACTTTGATATTTCAGACTTTTCCGAAGGCAGTTCCATGGGGCGGCATCCGGATGGGCAGGACACTGACTCCCCAGCTGACTGGATAGAATACTGGATAGCTACGCAAGGCGCGGGAAATGAAATTCTGCCAACACCAACGAGGACTGTGACCCCGACGGGAACAGCTACCCCGACCCTAACCTCAACTCCCCAGAATCCGCCAACACCTCAGCCTTACAATGACTATTCACTTATCATCAACGAATTTATGGCAGATCCCGAAGAGGCGGAACCAGAGAATGAATGGATCGAGTTGAGGAATGTCTCTGGTGAGGAGGTTTCATTAAGCGGCTGGAAAGTAGGAGCGGGAGAGTTCCCAGAAGGCGATTATGCCGCGTTTACGTTCCCAGCCGGATCTCACATTGATGCGTGGGGATACATCGTATTGGGCGGCTCGGCGCAAGCGGCGGGATGGCGTGTGGATTATATTTATAACACAGTTCCAGAAACCCAAGGCACGATTCGGCTGGTTAATGATGAGGGGACGATTTTCCTATCCCGCCCTGATAACGAAGTCGTCGATCATGTCAGCTACAATTCATCATGGCGGATTGCTACCGGGAAAAGCATGGCGCGGAAGAGCGTGGCGCGCTCCACTGATTTTATCGAACTGTACAACGCCGGTTCCGCTTCGATCGATATGGCTGGATTCTGCTTGACCAAGGGCTATATGCCCAGCTCGATTGTGCCGTACGCGTCGCCCAGCACGGCATTAGCGCCGCATTCCTACGCTCTGATCATTGGCAGCTTGTTCCCTCTGGAATCGTATCCGGAATTACCGCCGCAGACGCTCGTCCTGACCGTGGACAACACCGAGTTGTCTGGCGGCGTTAATGAAGAAGATCAACTCTACTTGCTCCTTCCCGGCGGTTCGGTCTCGGATTCATTCGCCACCTATTCGGGGACAGCGCCTTCAGAAGGACAATCAATCGAAAAACTGGATTACGAGATGGGCGATACCGCAGAGAACTGGACGCTCAACTCGTCCTCCGGCGCCACTCCCGGCGCAGATAACAGCGTGTCGAAGCGCAGGGCACCTCGCGGACAGAACACTGAAGATCCATCCGTCATCACCGAGGTTCTTGCGCGAGGAGCTTGGGTGCGATTCTCCGATGACCGATATAATTGGGCCAAAAACATTGGGGAGTCTGGTTCCTCGCCGGGCGAGCCCAATCAAGTGGACACTCTTCCGCCGCTGATCTTCCACGCGCCCCTGACCGATGCCTTGATTCATCACGACATCTATATTCATTGCAGGATCAAGGACGAATCCTACCTGTATTCCGCGGTCAATCCGATGCTTCATTACCGGAAGGCAGCATCGCCTCCCTCCGAATTCACCGGAGTTAAGATGAGCGCTTTGAATGATACCTATTATGGCAAGATCCCCAGAGAGTTGGTGGATACGGCGGGGGAAGGTCAAATTGAATACTACATCACGACTGAGGACGCATCGGCGAATGAAGCCTCGGCGCCTGTCATTCTCCCTGCGCTTCATCCCTACCCGGTGAATATCCACTCGGAGACGGATGGCGATAAACTCCAAATAACGGAAATCATGTACGATCCTCCTTGTCCCATCGACCCCCAGGATCCCCGCGTCTATCCGCCTTGCACCTTGGATGAGTATGGCGACGAATGGGCCGAATTTTCTAATTTCGGTGAAGAGCCCATCTTGCTGGATGGGTACCAATTCACGAATATTACCGGCGTGTTTAATTTTCCTGCTGGGATCACGGTAGATCCTGGCCAGCATATGGTCTTATGCAATAATCTTGCTGCGTTCCGGGATGTCTATCCCGCGGTCTCCCTGGAATCGCTGATCGAATACGGAGACGACGTGGACGTCAAGATACGGCTGCCCAACTCGTTCGCCGGAGTAACCGGCGCTATCGCGTTGAAGAACGCCGCCGGCGTGGTCGTTCACGAGGTGGATTATTCTTCGGCATGGGGAGCGCAAAACGGAGGCGGACCTAATCGCAATAGTCTGGAGAAGGTGGATCTGGATGGTCCTGATGACGGGACGAATTGGATGTTCTCCACGGGCGATGATGGCGGCACCCCCGCCATGCCCTCATCACCGCATTTCATCTTTACTCAGTATGAGGATCAAGCAATGAAATCATTAGTGACTCGCCAAGGCATTTCATTGAACAGGACGCTGATTCATCATGAGGATCCTGCCAGGAATTCGGTCACCATTTCCTACAGACTGGACCGGCCATGCTACGTGACGGTCAAAATCTATAACCCTCCTTCTCCGGTATCTCTTCCAACGGATTGCTTCGCGGCCGGGTATCTTGTCAGAACGCTCGTCGATCACGAATCCAGGAGCGCCAACTATTTGTCCGGGACCGTGACGAAGGATCCAGCTCATGAGGAAGTATGGGACGGCTTGGATGATGGGGACTCGCCCGTTTATGGCGCTTGCCGCATTCTCGTTCAGGCCGAAGATCCTGTGAGTCAGCGAACATGCACCTGCCGGACGGATGATACCGTCCCCTCTTCGTACTGGGATAGCTACGATCCCGAGAATTTCCACGGCTTCGGCCATCAAATGGTGACCGTAAATTACAGGTTGTCCAAGCCGATGCTGTTTTATCTCGGGTTCAATTATAGAGCGGCATCTAAAAGCCCCGCTGACATCACCCTTCTCGACGGCGATCTTTGCCCGCGCGCCGAGGGTCAGCCGGGAGACATCCTCGTGAACTCATACCTTTGGGACGTTGCTGACACGAATGGAAATTACGTCCCCTCATCCGCGGGATTAAGCATTTCGCATAAGGCGCTGCACGGGATTTACGGCAATGTTGTCATCCTGCGGGACAAAGCGCTGGAGATCACATCCATGAATCTCTCCCCAACCGGGTTCTTCGATCCCAGGAGCGAGGAACCCGAGCTGGCTGAGCTATCGATCAATTATCAAGTGAGCGTCGCATGCACCGCAGCCATATCTGTCATCGATGATCGTGGGAATCCCGTTAAGGAGCTGGCGGCAGACTCTGGTCTGGAACCTGGACCGCACTCCGTGGAATCGGGATTTCACGCATCAACCTGGGATGGAACAGATTCATCAGAAACGCTTGTGGCAGATGGCCATTATGTGATCGTCGCCCGTGTGGCGTCAGATCTGGGTGATTCGCACCGGATGATCCGGGAAACCGTTGTCAGTGATTTTGATCATCCAGCATGGATTGATCCTCTTTCAACACCACCTCCGAGTTCAACAGCTACACCAATCCCAACAATGACTCCGATTCCAACTGCAACCCTGAACAGGGAGATAAGCCATGCGGCCCTCTAACCCTAAGATTATATACGCATGCATTTGTTGCTGCCTGTTCTATTCCCTGGCCTTGCCCCGCGGCTCGCTCAAAGCGTGCGAAGGCACGAATCCGGGCTGCAGCGACGAGTGCGGCTGCGATGCTGACGATACCGGCGATAGTTACGGCGGCGCGCCCGGGAAGTCGTGCGGGTCCGCGGCGGGCGGCTGCCCCAGTTGCGGGGCGGTCAATCACGTCATCAAGGCCAGCGGAAACCTCTATTTGCAATTGCGCCCGTTCAAGCTCGATGGACATGGTGTTCCGATCGAGCCCGTGCTCACGTACAACTCGGAAGGCAACCGGTTGGCTTCGCCGTACGGCCGGGGCTGGCAGATGAATTATCAGCGGCGGCTGAGAATCCTCAACGAATCGGCGCCGATGATCCCCGCGCCCGCCGCCGGCCACAGCTGCTCCACCAGCCATTGCTGGCCGGGGTCCCGCCGCGGCAGGCCGTCCGGCCGGAGCACCGGCAGCGGAGCCGGCCCCGGCGCCGCTGAGTGGGCGCCGGTCACAGCAGCGCCTCCCGCCGCGCGTCGTCGATCACGCGGTCGCAGATGATGTCCCGGCCCTGTTCGTGGGCGATGCGCAGCGCCAGCCCCAGCAGCTTCGCCGCCGTCCGCGGCAGCCCCTGGCTCAGGCGGTGCGCCGCTTCCAGCGCCGTGTCGCTGACGATCTGCCGGGAGCAGCCCGCTTCCCGCAGGCAGTGCAACGCGAACTCCCGCGATTCCTCGCGGCTCAGCGGTTCGATGTGCGCCCGGACCCGGACGCGCGTCATCGCGTCCCGGTGGGCCGCCAGCGACAGCGTCCGGACCAGCTGGCTGTCGCCCGCCAGCCACACGGTCAGGATCTCCCGCGTGTCGAACAGGAAGTTCATCAGCGCGCCCAGGGATTTGAGGAACGCGGGCGGCAGCCGGTGCGCCTCGTCGATCACCGCGATCACCCGTTGATCATTTTCATCGCGCAATTTTGTCATGCGCCCTTTCAGCTCCTGCCACAGCGCGGACCGGCGGAACGGCGCCGCCAGGCCCAGCGACGCGGCCAGCGACCGCAGGATGTCGTTCGGCCCCGCCAGGGAATCTTCAAGGTACGCCACATGGTACTGGTGCGGCGGCAGTTCCCGCGCCGCCCAGTGCAGCGCCAGCGTTTTGCCCGCCCCGCTCTCGCCGGTGAGCACGCCCAGGCCCCCTTCGCTGAGCAGCCAGCGGAACCGTTCCTGGAACCGCAGGACGTTGGCGCTGGGGTAAGGGTGCTTGGCCAGGAACTCTTTGCTGAACGGGTGGGCCGCCAGGCCGAACCGGTCGCGGTAGTCAGCGCTCATGACTGGCCCTCCTTCCGCGGGAAGAGGTCAGGTTGTTCCGGCGCGCTCCAGCGGTCCCGCGCCCGTTTCAGCGGATCGGCGGGCGGGACCTGGGGTTTCGCCTGCGGGCCGTTGGGCCGCCAGCGGCGGCGGCCCGCGTTCGCTTCCAGATCGACGGGCCGCGCCGGGCCGAGCCGGACGCCGTCCTCCCAGACTTCAACCCCGCGGGGCAGCGATTCGGGGACGAACCGGAGTTCCACGCGCTGGCGCGACGCCGTGGGCGGAACTTCAAGCCAGTGGCCGCGCAGGCTGACCGTGCCGTCGCGCCGGACCGTCCGCGTTTCGCGGCTGAGCCACAGCGCCTCGAAGCCGAACTCCGGCGGGACCCGGCGGGGCTGGCTCCCGGCCAGGCCGTTAAGGAACGTTTGCCACGGGCAGCCGCCGTCCAGCGCGGAGTGGGGCCGCTGATGATACGTGGAGTGAATCCAATCCCACAGCAGGCCGTTCAGCGCGCCGAGGTCCCGCAGGTCGTCCGGCTGCAGGAACGCCTCGAACGACGCCCGGACGGTCTCGAACCATCTCTCGATGCAGCCTTTGGCCGCGCCGTCGGCGACGGGGGCGTGGATCAGGTGCGCCCCGAGGTGGGCGCAGGTGCGGACGAACCGCTGGTCGATGTAGGCGCTGCCGTGGTCGGCGTAGACCCGCTTCGGGATGCCCCGGGTCAAGACGGCCTGGCGGAACACGGACAGCAGGCTCATCGCGTCTTCGCCGTGGCTGAACGCGGCGTGCATCACCGCCCGCGACGCGTTGTCGATGAACGCGATGAGGTAGACTTTGCGCCCGTCCGCGGGCAGGCGGCCGTGCATGACGTCCCCGGCCCACAGGTCCATCGGCTGGGAGAAGCGGAACGGCAGCCGTTGCGGTTTGAGGCCGGCGTCCCGGCCGGGCCGCCCGCTGAGGCGGCGGCGCTGCAGGAACCGGTGGACGGTGCTGCGGGACAGAGATCCCGCGGGAACTTCGCCGGCGTCTTCCAGCGCTTGGATCAGCAGCGGGATGGACATGTCCGGGCGCTCGCGTTTCACGGCGAGGATGCGCCGCTGCAGCACCGGGTCCACCGCGCGGCACGAGCCTTTGTCGGCGCGCTGGCGCGGAAGCAACCCCTTGAACCCGTGGCGGCGGAACGCGGCGAGCCACCGCGCCAGCTTGCCGGCGGACACGCGGGCCGGGGCCGCTTGCCAGGGAACGGTGTACGGACGCGCGGCCAGTTCGGCCATGCGCCGCGTTTGTTCCCCGCGGACAGTCTGCCCGTGGATGAACTCGCTGATCAGCCCGTAGCGGAACAGCGCCCGGGCCTCTCTCTCGTCTTCGGTCATAGAAACCCTCCTTCGAGCTTGGTCAAGGAGGGCGGCCACCCTCGCGGAAGCCCCGTTTCCGGAGCCGCGCGCAGCATGCCACGGCCGGGCGGCCGCGGTCGAGCCGCGCGTTTGGTGGGGTCATAACGCGGGCCGCCACGCCGCGCCGTCCCAGGTCCGGACCTGGCGGCCAGAGCGGGCCGCCGGCGCGAGCAGCGCGATCCCGTGCCGGGCGGCGCGGACGAGGGTCTCCTTGAGCCAGCCGCTGCGCGGGATCTGCTCTTCCAGCGTCCCGCCGGCGGCGCCTGCGGCCAAGGCCGGGGGCCACCAATGGTCAAGCCGCTCCAGCCAGCGGCGCTGGCTTTGGCGTTCCGCGCGGCCCGCCGGCTGGCGAAGGATGCGCTCGATGCGGAGAAGGGAACTCCGCGCGGCGCAGCAAACCGCGGCGGGAACGAGCTGGCACACCTTGCGGCACGCGGCGCAGAACAGCCGCCAGCACCACCAGTCGCGCCACTCCGACGGCGACTGCCAAACCGTCCGGCGGCGCCAGCCGTGGCCTTGCAGCGCGCTCTGTTTGCAATGCGGGCACTGGCCGGGCTTGAGAGCGCGAATCCCCGCCAGCGCCGCCTCCGGCGGTTTTGTCCCGCTCCGGAGGGCGCTGATGAGTTGCTTGTTCTCTTCTGTCGCTTCAAGCATAATGTTCATGGTGTTTGGGCTTGAGGGGGGTGAAACTTGTTCCCTCAGTCTCCCGCGCGCCGGGTTCAAGACGGCGCGCGGGGCCCTCGATCACCACCTCCTGCCGTCGCACGATACCTGACTTTTTTCCGGAGGGAAGCGTGTCATTTATCCCGCGACGGGAAGAGCCGGGACGCGGTCAGAATGCGTGGGCCATGACAGGCGGAACGCGAACGGGGCCGGACCGCCGGGAGGGCAGCTCGTGCTCCGGGCATTCGAGACAGCCTCTAACTCGAAAGCTAAAAGGTCTGAGTGATGAGTGATGAACGAGAGAGAAAACCCACTGATGAATATAATTATTCACGCTGGCGAATCTGGGATGGCTCACCCTTGGCCCTGCATGTCAGGACTGGACTGCCGGGCGCTATTGTAGATCCTATTGTAAAAACATATCATTGATTTGCCCGCACAACCTCACTCGGCACTCAGAACTTATAACTCGTGAGAACTATAATACAGTTACCGTCAGGCGTTATTTGGCAGGAGATGGCAGGGTCGGCGCCCGCTTCCCGCGAAACACGCCGGTTTCATAAATCCGGCCGCCGCCGTAAGTGCGTTTCATCGCCAACACACGATCAACCCAACCTTTGAGAACGGCCGGCAATCCGAACCACCACAGCGGGAACTGCCAGATCATCAGCTAAGAACCGCGAATAACGCGAATGAACGCGAATGGCGGGCAATGAAGATCTATAATATTGAATTTATATTATTCTCATTCGCGTTCATTGGCGTGATTCGCGGTTCTCAAGACAGCGGTGAAGAAACGGATCACAGAACTGCTTGGACCGTAATTGGGGATCGATTCGGATTGACCGGTGGAGGAGAGCTTGTGGATAACTCTGCCCCCATCATGCCGCGTATCCTGTTGCCGAACCCTGCGATGCTCCCGACGCGAATGGACTTCGTTAAAAGGTCTGTGGTTTCCCTCCTCAGACCGATGTTCATGGTGATCGCTCGGTTCTAATTGAGGCCGTAACTCTATCTCACCGAATTACAAAATATTGGTTAAGCTGGCCCACATTGGGGTCAGAGGGTGGGGTCGTCCGGCGGTCAACGGGGTTTGGCTGAATGTTTGGACAGTCTGTGCAAGACAGCTCGGGCAACGAGGATCGCGGCCGGAGTTCCAATCCCGTTCGCGCTTTGGACAATGACTTTTCAAATCTTTGGGCATTCTTCCCCGCCATCGCCACCCAGCCATGACCCGGGCGGGTCGCCAGCGAAGTCCCTTGGACCCCCAACCCCGTCCACAAGCTATTGATTTGTAATGAGACTCTCTCTCTCTGCAATCCTGATGCGCAAATCTCCCTTGACGAGGCCTTTTTTGCCTGCTTACAAGTGAGGTCAGTTGTTGCTGTAGGCGCTTGCGAGAGCGGGGTACCTGGGCAGACTTTGGGATTGGAGGTGATTCGGCCCGCGCAGCGACTCCGACCTTTAGCATGACACCTATAGTTGTTGGTTGTCGGTTCACTGTCGGGGAGTAGACCATGCGACAATTTCCGGTCAGGGGAACGAGGCGGATAGCCACCAGCACAGCATGTTCATCGATTTGGATCAACACTACTTGCAGGAGAATGAGTGGCTGGCGGAGTTGGCTCATGGTGTGTCTGGCGCTGGTAGTGGTTCTTCATGCTGGCGTTGGCTGGTGCACGCCGCAGGGTTGGGAATCGCTGGGACCATTCGGGGCTTGTGATGGCGGGATCCTGATGGATCCAGTCGATCCGAAGATCCTCTACAGTCTGTCCTGGCATGAAGGGGTGTTCAAGAGCACCGATAGCGGCGAGACCTGGCACTGGATGAATCACGGCTACAGCTCGCTAGGAATTTATTGGTATCTGGGACTGGCGATATCGCCCGCCAATCCCGATGAACTCTACTTCGTGGCCCGTGACAGTGTGGTGGCTGATGATGTTTTGGGACTCTATAGGAGCGAAGATGGCGGTGAGAGCTGGGAACATATATGGACGTCTAGTGACGGCCAGGAGATCTATGGTCCCATCACTGTGAGCACCGACGGCGTGCTGCTAGCGCACATGCGATTCGGAGAACGTACGCACGAGTTCTCGCTCCTTGGGCGGAGCATGGACGGAGGGGCGACCTGGGAGCCGGTGATGGACTTCCTGATCAGTATCAAGGAGTTGCAGTTTCATCCATCGGATTCCAATCTGGCGATGTTTGCCGGGGTAACAAGCTTCGGCCACAGCGAAGATGCAGGGCTGACCTGGACTATCCGGCCTCTGCCAGTGCCCTACGGCGCGCAGGTGCGTGGAATGGAAGTCAGTCCCAACAATCCGGATTTGGTCTACATTTTGACCGACACGAGTATGCACGGGGCCGCATCTGTGATCTTTCGCACCGTGGATCGGGGAGATACCTGGGAGAAGATCACAGACAACAGAGGCAACTGCCTTGGGGTGGATTTCTATCGCGACCCCGTTCGCATTTTTACGAACTACTCCTTTTCTCCAGATGGCGGGCAGACTTGGACCGAATATTCGTTTGTTCCATCCTCAATCTGGGGAGTGGCGTTTCTGTTTCGGGCCGATGATCCGTCATGGGCGTTGTACGCGACAGACTATGGTCTTTGGGAGCTGATGAACGATGGAATAACCTGGTCCATGCGTGCATTTCCGAGAGATCCCTCAGATTTCATTTCTGATTCCGATGACCGCAGCATTCTCTATCTCGCTTCGCGAACCGGGGGTGTCTTCAAATCTATAGACGCGGGCACGACCTGGAGAGCGGCCAGTGAGGGGCTGGGACTGCGATATACGGCCTACCTGGTCATGGATCCGGAAGACTCCAGAATCCTGTATAACTATGGCTCCTCCGGCATATTCAAGAGCATCGACGGAGCGCAGAGTTGGCGGAGCGTGCTAGGTCCTGAGTTCACCGTCCTTCGACTGGCGATTGATCCGTTCAATCGCCAAATCATGCTGGCCCGGGTCACGGAGGAAGACGAAGAGGGTGAACGAACGAACCGAACAATGCGGAGCACAGACGGGGGACAGCGTTGGGACCGAATAGGGGTGCTCGATGGACGAGCTGTGGCGAGCATCACGTTTCATCCGCGGATTTCCGGCCTGGTCTATGCGACAGATTTTAATCCTCGTCTGTTCTTGAGTAGGGATTCCGGAGTGAGTTGGACTGGGTTTGACAGCGAAGTTCCAGACATGCCGGAGCGCCAAGAATACTTACAGTTCGATTCACAGGCGGAGGGAGTTCTCTACTGCACCTCCAACTTCGCCGTTGGCTTCCGCAAGAGCGTGGATTGGGGGGCGACCTGGTTTGATCCCTGTCCTGGCGGTCCGTTCACCTGGGCGGATAACTTGCGTTACCAGGTGGATCCGGATCGGGCGGGAACGCTTTACTGCGGATGGCGGCGCACGATGGAAGGGGCCATGCGCTGGAAGGCGCTGACCCCCGGAATAGGACTTTTTCATGAATTTCGGCAAGAGGATGGGGGGCTTGTCCTCTATGGATCGAACTCGCGGCCTGAAACACATGGTTACCGTTATGGTCTGTTTCGGCACGTGCAGTATGACCAGCCGGCCACGATCCTGATGGCCGGCTACGGAGCCAGCCGAATTTCTGCTTCATCCGGGGGGAGGTTCGAGGCGCAGGCCCTGGTGCGAATCCCCGCCGGCGCTCCCCAGCCGGTGGAAGTGGAGCTATGCTGGGCCGGGGTGCCGCTGGGGATCTATCTGGAAGAACAGGGCGAGGCGGATCCGTCCGCGCCGGAAAATCATTTTTATAAAGCAGGATTCGATGTGCCACCCGCCGAATGGGCGGGGAGATATGAATTCGAACTGGTCGCCCGGGACGCTAGCGGAATGATTAGCGACCGGTGGCCAAGGATGGTGACAAAATGAGATTGCAGTCGCGAAGCTGGGACATCCCGTCGCACGACAGATCGGTTCATTCCTGTAAATTAGAAATTTTAGAACAGATTGCCCATCCGCGCGCATACGAAGCTTCAGCAATATGGCTGGCGTCTATTCTGCTCGTGGTCAGCATCGGGGCTCAGCCGGGCTGGTGCGCCCTGGAAGATTGGGAATCGCTGGGACCGTTCGGTGGCTGCGAATCCGGACTCCTGATGGATCCGGTCGATCCGAACATTCTTTACAGCTTGTCCAGTTACGAGGGGGTGTTCAAGAGCACAGATGGGGGGGGGACTTGGAGATGGCTGCACAGTGGGTACGACATGGAGCGATTCAATTGGTACTCTGCCCTCGCGATGTCCCCCGTCAACCCGGATGAGCTATACTTCCATGCTGACAGCTATATAGAGGACGATAGAGAGGCAAGCGGGATCTACCGCAGTCTGGATGGCGGAGAGAGC
>Ga0116143_10004000_pt1 | contig 14356 bp, 10 predicted proteins | sample AD_UKC034_MetaG_FD_89745 | JGI IMG/M metagenome (GOLD analysis project Ga0116143, IMG submission 89745) | Active sludge microbial communities of municipal wastewater-treating anaerobic digesters from USA - AD_UKC034_MetaG | ecosystem: Engineered > Bioreactor > Anaerobic > Digestate | place: USA...
CTCGCTCAAGGAGTTGTGCCAGCCGCTTCCGTGGTGGCGGTGTGTTGTTCCACGCAGGGTGAGGGCACGATCCCGGTGGACAGCGCGGGCAGCGCCCTGATGAACTGCATCAGCTGGATGGACATGCGCGGTCAGCCCAACCTGCTGCGCGAGTTCAAAGGACTGATCAACATCAACGGTATGAGTGCGGTGAAGGTGCTCCGTTGGATCCGGCTTACGGGCGGGATGCCCTCCGCCAGCGGTAAAGATCCCGCGGCGCACATGCTCTACATCCGCGATCAGTTCCCGCGCGTGTATGAAAAAACCTACAAGTTCCTCAATGTGCTGGATTACCTGAACCTGCGCCTCACCGGCCGCTTCACCGCCACCTACGATTCCATCATGACCTCGTGGGTGACCGACAACCGCGACCCCGATGCCATACACTACGACCCTGGGCTGGTGCGCAACTGCGGGGTGGCGGTTGATAAGCTGCCGGAGATCCTCCCCTGCACGGCCGTGCTGGGCGAGATAAAACCTGATGTGGCGGAGATGCTCGGGCTTTCATCATCCGTGAAGGTGGTGGCGGGGGCGATCGATACCACCGCGGCTGCCATCGGTGCCGGTGCGGTGGAGGATGACCTGCCCCATCTTTACCTGGGCACTTCCTCCTGGATCACCGCTCACGTCCCCTACAAAAAAACTGATATCGCGTCCGCGCTGGCATCGGTGCCGTGCGCGGTTCCGGGCAGGTACCTGCTGATCGCGCTGCAGGCCACGGCAGGCGGCAACCTGAATTTTCTGCGCGACAGGATCATCTATAACAAGGATGAGCTGCTGCAGGAAGCCGACGTGCCGGATATATTCAAATACCTGGATCAGATCGCCGCGCGGGTTCCCGCCGGTTCGAACGGTGTCCTCTATACCCCCTGGATCTGGGGGGAGCGCGCACCGGTGGAGGACAAGACGGTGCGGGCGGGGTTGTACAACCTATCACTGCACAATTCACGCGAAGACATCATCCGCGCCTTTCTGGAAGGTATCGCGCTCAACACGCGCTGGCTGCTGCAGCCGGTGAAGAAGTTCCTGGGTAAAGACGTCGAGAAGATCCACATCGTGGGTGGCGGCGCGCAATCGGATGTGTGGTGCCAGATTTTCGCGGACGTGATGAACCTGCTCATCAGGCAGGTGGAGGAACCCGTGTATGCCAACGCGCGCGGGGCGGCGTGGATCGGGGCGGTGGGGTTGAATGAGATCGCTTTTTCCGACATTCCAGGCCTGGTGAAGATCAGGCGCGATTACCTGCCCGACGAAAAGAACCGCACGATCTACGATCAGCGCTTTGAACAGTTTATTTCCATTTACAAACAGATGAAATCCATATACAAAAAAATGAACTGCTTAGAAAATTGACCTACAGGAAGGGTTAACCGCGATGGAAAAAACCTACCGTCTTTATCCGTACCGCTGGGTGGTTTTGGCAGTGTTCATGTTCGTGAACCTCACCATCCAGATATTGTGGATCTCGTACGCGCCCATCACCGGGGTAGCCGCCGCCTACTACGGGGTGACGGACCTGCAGATCGGGCTGCTGGCCATGGTGTATATGATCGCCTTCATCCCGCTCTCCATCCCGGTCTCCTGGGCGATCGATACCTACGGTTTCAGGCTCACGGTGAGCATCGGCGCGGTGCTGATGGGCATCTTCGGCATCGTGCGCGGGCTGGTGGGCGCCAATTACACCCTGGTGTTGATCAGCACCATCGGCATCGCCATCGCGCAGCCTTTCCTGCTCAACGCCTGGACAAAGGTGCCCGCTCAGTGGTTCAGCATCAAGGAAAGGGCGACCGCGGTTGGACTGGTGACGCTCTCCAACCTGGTGGGCACCGCGCTGGGCATGCTGCTTTCCCCCATGCTGATTGAATCCATCACCATCGCGCAATCCCAGTTGTTATTTGGCGGCATCGCGGCGGTTTCATCAGTACTGTTCCTGGTGCTGGCGCGGGAAAAACCGGCCACACCACCCTGCCCGGAGGGCGAGGAAGTGCGCGCCCTGATGCTGGAAGGGCTGAAACACGCGCTCAAGATAAAGGATTTCTGGTTTTACCTGTTCGTTTCATTCATCGGGCTGGGGATTTTCAACGGCATCACCACCTGGGTGGAAAATATCATCCGTCCGCGCGGGTTCACGCCATCCGATGCCGGTACCCTGGGCGCGCTGATGCTGGGGGGCGGCGTGCTGGGCGCGCTGATCCTGCCGCCTTTCTCAGACAAGCAGCAGAAGCGCAAGAAGTACATTTTGTTGGGATTCGCGCTCGCCATACCGGGATTGATTGGCGTCACTTTCGCACAATCCACCTGGCTGCTCTTCGCTTCAGCCTTCTTTATGGGCTTCTTCCTGGTCAGCGCCAGCCCCATCGGCATGCAGTACGCCGCGGAGATCACCAACCCCACCCCCGAAGGCACCTCCAACGGGCTGATCCAGCTCTTCGGTCAGGCTTCGGTGGTGTTCGTTTACATCATGGAAGCGCTCAAAGCGAAGGACGGCGCTTTCACCCCGGCGTTGCTACTGGCGGTCGGCTTGATGCTGGTAAGTATATTGCTGATTACAAGGTTAAGAGAACCTTCTGAGGTAAGCAAGACAAAAACTGCTTAGGTGGGCGCGCCCCGGTGTTGCTGGGTGAGTCAATGAGGCGTAAACATACTGCTATGTCAGGTCTTTAAAGAACACTTCGACGATCGGACTTCCCTGGACAAGATCTTCGACGGAATCAACCTGATCACGGTACCATTGCGTTTCCGGGGCGCTCATTAAGTACCTGCGGTCTTCAGGATCGAGTATCTCGACGGCCGTTGCCGGTAATTCCAGCTTTACAGACTCTTTGAAACAATATGTAAATTCAGGATTGGCTCGTAGATTGGCCAACCAGTCGCGCGCAGTGTAACGACCTTTACCGCCTTTGGCGTCGGGTGTGCCGCAGATGATGACGCGCCCATTAACGTTGGTAAACCAGATTTCTGTTCTTCTGGGCAGGCCTGTTTTTGCACCAATGGTGATGATGTCGATGGTCCGATCTGTTCTCAAGGCATCGCTGATCACTGTCATGATATCCACGATTGGCTTTCCTTTCAGGTTTTTCACCTACGAATCCTGTGCGCAGGGGTGGACTCTCCTTTGGAGCAAGAAAAACTTGAAGTTAAATACTTGAAAAAGCGCCGGAATTCCGGCGCATTGCATGGCGTGATTATCTTATGTGAAGTTCACTTCCCGGGCGTTCACCACCTCGGCACCTTTTTCTTGAAAAGCCTTGTTCCACTTCTCGATGAGTTGTGCCGCGTCTTTGCTGAAGCTGCTGTGACCATCGCTGACCAGCACCACCTTGAATCCGCATTCCATCGCGCCCAGGCAGGTGGCTTTCACACAACCGTGGGTCACCAGACCTGTCACAACCACTCTGCTCACGTTCCTTTTCTCCAACTCTTCCTGGAGGTTGGTATCTTCAAATGCGTTGGGATGGAGTTTGTGGATGATAGTCTCGCCTGCCAGCGGTTGAATTTTGGGATGGAACTGCCAGTCCTCAGAGCCTTTTTCGAGAGTTTTCGGACTGGAGTGTTGAATGAAGAACACAGGCACGCTCTCGTGCCGGGCTTGATCCATTAAAAAATTGATATTCTCAAGCAAAGTATCAGCCCGGTAGATCGGCGTCGACTTTTCAAATAACCCTTTTTGAACATCAATCACCAATAGCGCGGTTGCCATTTGTGCAGTCTGTGGTTTCATTTGTCCGTCTCCTTGATCCTTCTATCCGCTTCATCGATGTGCATTTCTATTTTTCGATTAACAATGCATCACCGGTCTTGATTTGTACCCGACGCCGATCTTCCGGATGGGCCCATGCATCACTACGCCATCAACGCGAACACACCCCAGCCCAGGTATTCACGCGTGTAAGCGGCGTAACGCCCGGGTTCAGTGGACAGTTGTGCTCGCACGTCTTGCGCGAGTTCATCGTCGGGATTGGTTTCCAGCCATCGGCGCATGGTGAGCCATTTGGCCGCTTCATATCGATCCCAGTCGTCCTGGTTCGCCAGCACCATTTCCACGACATCGTAGCCGAGCTTGCTTAATGACGCGAGAAGTTCCGGAAGCATGAGAAAGTCGGAGATGGCGTTCGCAAGACAGCCCCTGGCAACCTCTTCCGTCGGCGGTAATTGCAGCCAGTAGGGCTCGCCAATCAGGATGATCCCTCCGCTGAGCAGGCTGCGTACCAGAAGCTCGATCGTGCCGGCGACGCCGCTGCCGATCCAGGTGGCGCCGAGACAGGCTGCCACGTTGACCTTCTCTTCAGCGACATACCCCGCAGCATCGCCATGGATGAAATTGACTTGATGGGCGACTCCCAGTTCCTCAGCACGGAGTGCCGCCTGCCGGGTGAACAACTGGCTCATGTCTACGCCGGTGCCGATGATACCGTGATCGCGCGCCCAGGTGCACAGCATCTCCCCGGAACCACAGCCGAGGTCGAGCACCCGGGTTCCCGCTTCCAACCGCAGCGCCGCGCCGAGAGCGGCGAGTTTTTGGGGTGAGAAGGGGTTGTGGATGCGGTGAGCACTTTCGGTGATGTTGAAGATACGTGGAATGTCCATTGTGGTAATTCTCCTTGCAGTCAGTTGGGTTCTAAGGTACGCGTTACCCGCTGGTGGGTGGCCGTGGAATTATTGCGGGATAATCGTTCATTACTATTACTATACTGATTCTTGTAGGCTATGTAAATAAGAAACACCATCCATCTTGAGGGATGATGCAATCTTCTAAAAATATTTAGAAGGGTGAGTTTAGGGCAGTGTTTTTAGCTTTGGTGGGATTTTGAGCTGGCATTGCAGCATAGTGCATCAGGATAGTTTCAGAGATCCACCGGGAACTTGCCTGCCCTGACTTGCTGGTCAGTCCAGAGACCCCAGAACTCGGTGATTAAGTCCCTCCTGCAAGGTTGTTCCATACGTACTTTTTTGGGTAATGCGGGTTTCTCATACCTGCCAAGTTGGTATTTCTGTGGCTTATTGGATTTAATCCATTAATTATTTGTGCGTTGCTGAACGGTTGGTGTTATCCATTGTACGCAGCGCGAATCTTCGCGACATCGAGCTTTTTCATCGGGAGGAAAGCCTGGGTTACCCGATCGAGCTGTTCCTGGCTACCGTTTTCCATCATTTCATCCATTTCCCTGGAGGTGATCTGCCAGGAAAGGCCGAATTTATCCTTAAGCCAGCCGCATTGTTCGGCTTCAGGCACTGCGGAGAGCTGCTTCCAGTAATGATCGATCTCGTCCTGGTTCTCACAAGTTACCATGAAGGATATCGCTTCGTTGAATGCAAATTTGTGGTCCAGGGCGCTGTCCATGGCGGCGAACTCAACACCGAGCAGGGAGAAGGATGCCAGTTTTACAGAACCCTCCTGGTCAGGGTCCTCACCTATCTCATAATGCGAGACCTGGCCGATATGTGCAGGTTGGAAAACCGATGTCCAGAAGTTGATCGCTTCCTCCGCCTTCCCGCATACGCTGCCCACGAACAGGATCATTGGCACAATCTTCTGATGGAAATCTGCTCCATTGGTATACATAATCTGCCAGGAAATCCCATACTTATCCTGTAGCCAGCCATACCTCTCACTGAATGGGTACTCTCCCAGATCCATGAGTGCAAAACCCCCTGGTAATAGCTTCTCCCAGATCCTGTCAACCTCATCCTTCGTCGCGCACCGGACTTGAAACGAGATAGAAGGATTGGGTTTGAAATATGGCCCCCCGTTCATGGCCATGAAAGGCTGACCGGCGAGTCTGAACGAAACGATATCAGTATCACCCGATGGTGTGTCGTGCAGGGTGGTGATATGGGTGATATTCGAGTCGGGGAAAACAGAAGTGTACAACTCAGCCCCCTGCCTGGCTTCTTTGTCGAACCATAAACATGGGGTAAATTTTTCCATGTGAGCCTCCTGAATCAACTATAATAAATAATACCATAATTGTCTTATATTATTAATTCTTAGCGTATGCCGCCGCCTGCTGTTGGCGAAGATCCTTACTTTCCGCTCGTGTTCATTATTGGAACACAATAGTGTGTAAGCATTATTTTTCCTGATAATTATTTTTCAAAGAGTTGTAGAAAATCAGATAAATTCAGCATGCATTTTGTGTGCAGACCGAAATCCGCAAAACTGGACACAAATAACTTGAGATCGAATTGTTGAGATTTTCCGTACCCCGCAAATTCCTGTGATTCAAGGATCTTTTTCAAACCTGTCCCACGGGGGTTGTGGTTCGCTAAAATAAAAATGACTTCCGGTTTTTCGTTAGCGCTGATTTTTACTTTTACACCCCTTTTGCCCTTATTGAAATTGATCAACTCAAGTTGATCGAGCTGAATAAATTGATTCTCGATTACGTGTAACAGGTTTTCATATCTGGTTTTATCAGCAATAAAGGCATCGAAGTCTTGGAGGTGTTTAAGCAGGCCGGCTTTACCACTAATCGCTCCATCACCGTATTTCATTTCGATAAACGCCCTTTGCAGTTTTCCCCACTCTTTCGTTTGGTTGCCGGCCAACGGATTGCCATCATATCAAAGCGCGCCTCTGAAATGGAATCTGATACTTCTATTTCAGAAATGACCCGGATTGACCATAAATATGCCTGTTTATGATAAAAAAACCCTTTCGGTATGCCATCCAGGTTTTTATGCTTTACCCAGGAGAGATGGTTTCGAGCGCCTTACCGGTTGTATCCATTCTCAAGGTGGAGATAATGACAGCAGCAAGGAATGGAGCCAGCGCCAGTAAGGCAAACACCAGGGTGAGATTGCCGCTTTTTTCAAGGATGAGCCCTACAAGCATGGGGGCTACTGCACCACCCAACCTGCCAACACCAGTGGCCCAGCCGGTGGCTGCCCCGCGGATACGGGTGGGATAGAGCTCCGAAGAAACAGAAAATGCCATACCCCACGCCATGCCGTTGAAGATCATCAGCAGAAAACCGGTGACCAGGATCCAGGCGTCGTTTTGAGAAAGCCCAAGGAGAAAAGTTGCCAAAGTGAGCAAGGCCAGGGAGAGTAGCAGCAGCCTGCGGCGGTGAGTGCGGTCTACCAAAAAGGCTACGATGAGAGAACCGGGGATCTGCCCGATGCTGATGAGCAGGGTGAGCAAAAAGGAACGCCCCTCGGTGATGCGGTTGGATGCCAGCATGGTGGGCAGCCACACCAGCACACCCTGGTAGAGGAAATTTAGCCCCGCCCAGAGAAACCAGAGTGAAAAGGTAATACGGGCAAAAGCGGATGACCAGATGCCCCCAGAGGAAGCAGCCTGTTGATCAGCTGGAGCTTGAGAGGAGACAGGAGAAGCTGGAGATGCCAAAAGTTCGAGATGGATCTTTGAAAACTGTTTCTCAGCTTCAACCTGCCTTCCCTTGCCGATGAGAAAACGCAAGGATTCAGGCAGCAGAAAACGTACCAGTACTGCCAGCAGAAAAGCTGTGCCCCCCATGTACATGGCAACCCGCCAGCCATAATTCAACACAACCTTGTACCCCACCAGAGCCGCCAAGGTTCCGCCCAACCCCCAGCAAGTGTTGATCACAATTGACAGAGTGCCGCGTACACGCGACGGGGAGAACTCGGTCACCAGGGTGGAGACGATGGGGATGACCGCCCCAAGCCCCATGCCAGTGAACAGACGCAGCACGAGGAGCGAAGCATAATTCCAGGAAAGGGCAGAAAGTAAAAAGAACAACCCTGAGAAGACCAACGCCCAGGTCAGCACCCTGCGCCGACCCAGGCGATCCGCCAGCGTACCGCCGATGGTGGAGCCAATGAACATGCCAACCAACCCAGCACCGGCAACGACGCCCAACAGGCTGGAGGAAGTGCCCCACTCTGACCGCAATGATGACAGCAAAAAGCCTATGATGGTGACACCGTATGCCACAAGCGCCCAACACAAGCCGGAAAGGATCACCAGGACGAGGTGGAAGCGGCCGAATTTCGCGTGATCAAATAGATGGAGCATTTCTTTTTCATTCATAAGAGGCATTATACTGGATGGGTTATTTTGAGATGATTCTTACGTGAAAATGATGTTAATTCTTCGTTTAAAAATCGAAATATTACCGAAGAAAACCTGTTTTGTATTTTGAAAACACAATATTTTGCACCTCTTTTTTAAACTCTACACAAACCATTAAGGTGATATATATTCAAAAAAGAATCCTCTCCGTAGCGATCTGTGGGTGAATGCCTTCTTTTGAAAAAAATACAAAAAATTCTTTTCATAAGTGCCCGAGGTACCTTATTCCCGCCTGGTTGGTGACCACGCCTAGATAGGTTATATCGATCTACTCTACCGGGATGAAAACCACTGGCAGTTCGTGGACTTCAAGACGGATACCATCCATAGCGATAAGCACCTGGCCAAACTCACACAGGAATATGCCAGCCAAATGACCAGATATACGAGTGCGATCGAAGCCCTGCTGGGTGAGAAGGTGCGTTAATTAACATTTCCGAAGTAAATGATTTGATAGAATCAAATCAGTTAATAAAAAAACGACGAACAATCACGGGATATTGAAATAATAGAACATTAGATCTATAATCTTCTTGGGAGCTTATAGCATGAATTACTATGTGATCACTGCGGTCCATCTAGATAGTCGTGAGCTAGTCAAGGTCAAAGCTTATATGGTCAAATAAAATTGTCGGACCTGCGACCGGAGATGATTCAAACCGCTTACAACAAGAAAACCGCAGCTGGTATTAGTGCGAGAACCGTAAGGTTAATACACTCAGTTCTACGTTCGGCATTGAACCAGGCTTTAAGGATGGGTTTGATATATCGAAATCCAGCCACGATAGTATATCAACCAAAGTTAAAGGAAACTGAGATGAAAGTACTAGATGAAAATCAAGTTCGATCCTTGCTCATAGCAGCCAAGGGACATCGACTTGAAGCATTGTTCAAGCTGGAGGTAACTAGCGGACTTCGAGAAGGGGAGATCCTCGGGCTAAAGTGGAGCGATCTAGATTGGGAAAATCACCAACTAAAAGTGCAACGGCAGTTACAGCGTGTACCGGGAATGGGTTTGATGTTTTCGGAACCAAAATCAGCAGCTGGAAAAAGGATGATTATGTTAGGGTCAGAAACAATAGCTTCATTGAAGGCTCATTCCAGCCGGCAATATGCTGAAAGGGTATTCTCGGGGGATAAGTGGCAAGAAAATGATATGATATTTCCCTCTTCCATTGGAACCCCGTTAGAACCACGTAATTTATTCAGGGAGTTCAAAGATCTATTACGAAAAGCAAATCTGCCGGATATTAGGTTTCATGATTTACGGCACACCTTTGCCACATTGGCCTTAAGTCAAGGAATATCAGTAAAGGTTGTTCAGGAAATGTTAGGTCATAGTGATGCTTCTATGACTTTAAAGGTTTATTCGCACACAACTCCGGGGATGCAAAGGGAAGCCGCTAAGAAAATGGATGAGATCACAGCTTTAATTAATATTGGTGTACGTTCTATGGGTGAATGAATACTTCTTGGGTTGAATAAGGTTTCTGTAGGATTCTTAGAAATACTTGCACAGCGTTTATTTCTGAATAACCAGGAGTTTGTGTTTCTAGCGCAACAAGATGAGTCGAATTAATCATGACCAAAGTATTGTCGATCTTTTTGTATAAGTAGAAAACTATTATGGTGGCAGGCAATTACACCTGGGTGCGCATCGGTTATTGATAGTGGGGGTGTGAAAGGGAAGGGGAGATTGATTACCTAGTGTAACGATTAGTTATTCACGGAGTAGTTACAGGCGTCTGAAAGGAAAGAATTTTCTTTCTCCTCGGAGAATTATGCTAATTGTAGTGGAGGTCACAGATGCTCTTAGGGTTGAGCAATTCTGTGAAGTCTTCTTTATTGTGTTTGCGTTTTTAGTAACTATTTCATTATTGACTCTATTCAATAGATAAAAGTATGTTCAACCAACGGGATCTCCAGTAGATATAACTGATAGGTAAGTTCGAATTGTATTAATTCCCTTTATGCTAAAATACATCGTGCTATAGTTTTTCTTGTCGACCACAATCAAGCCCACGACACCGAGAGATTAACATGACAATTGAAAATCAGGGGTCCTCTTCACAACTAGTCAACTTGTCGTTTGTTTCCCACTTTAAGATAGGCGAAATTTATAAAAACAACGCTTTTCGTCTATTACAGATCCCGACCACCTCAGCTGATCGGGACATCACACGCCGAAAACAAATCCTGGAAATTTCTCGAAAAACCCAAGCGCCAATACCCGATGGTCCTTGTAAGATATTTCCTGTTGATCCTGATGAAAACCACCTTGATGCAAACAGCCTGGTTGACAGTCTGCGGGATCCTGTAAAGCGCTTTTACCAGGAATTCTTCTGGTTTTGGCCAATCTCGACTGAGAAAAACTATCCCGATCCCGCACTTCAGGCTTTGTCAAATGGAGCGATTGATCAAGGTAGAATGATTTGGTCTGGTACTCAAGCCGATCCGAAAGAATACGCAATAAGCCTTCACAACCTCGCAATCCTTGACCACTTCATCGTGTTGAACCGTGATTATCTGAAAGAGAATAGCGAGACTGCTGATTGGCAAGAGGTTTATAAAAAATGGGGTGATCTTAGCGTCCTGAAAGATTTTTGGAGCATCCTTCAAGATAGAATCCGCGAAGTTAACGATCCCCGTTTATTACACGATCAAGTTCATGAACTCCGTCAATCGGCCTTATCGATTATTGCTTATACAAACGCGCGAGAAGCACTGCGCCTGGCCGAACAAGGTAACCTTGAAGATGCAAAGAAACTGATTTCATATGTACAGAATAACCCGCTTGACATTCCTACCAACGAAATTCTAAAGCTTGCGGTCTCAGAAAACCGGGAGCGAATTCTGACAATTGCCACTTTGGTGAAACAAAAAGCACAGAATGATCCTGCGCATTGTGACTCTGTAATTGAAACTTTACTCAAAGAAAGTAATAAGCAATTACAGATCATCAAAGTGATCCTAACAAAAGAGACAAATGAATTTAAGGTGCTTAGAAATGAGATTGTCGAAACCGCCCTTAACGCCATCGAAGCATACAAGGACACAACTGATGATTGGCAGCGGTCAATCGACTTAGTCAAGAATGTTGAGTTGTTCCCAACAACAAAGAAATTTGAAGAAAAAGCGAAATCACTTCTTGAGTCGTACACGGAATTTGGAAAAAATCAGAATTATTGGCATTGCGCAGGTTACTATGATGGAGAAATTCCTAAAGAGCTGTTCGAAAAGTTGGAAAAAGCGCGAGAGTCATTCAATCACCAGGAATATGAAGAAACTATCAATCTGTTAGAAGCCCTATTAATTTCCTACAACAGTGATTCAACTCTAGCGAAGAAAGCTATCCATCCCCCCTTAGCATTCACCTTATCACGCCAGGCGCATGATTTGGTGGGAAGGGGAATAACAATTCTAGATACTCCCCGAACAATCATTGAAAGAATTTATGAAAATATTCGTAACAAGAATCAAAAATGTCTTGTATCGCTCGTGGCAGTCGAAAATAATCTGATTCAAGAGTATTCAAGAAGAAATATACTTTCTTGTTGCTCTTGTTTATCGACAATTTATGGGACCTTTTACACAGGAGAAAAAAACGAATTAAAGTACATCATCTGTGAGAGCTGTTATCAAAGTGATAGAGCAGAGTTGGAGTCCAATAAAGCGAAAGCACGTAATTTCTTTATCCAAGCAAAGGACTTACTAACTCGCGCGAACATTCTCCAACCTGATAATCTCGTAGCGTCAAAAGGACTTTCTACAGTTTATGATATTTTAGAAAAAGTGTACGACATATCAAAACCAAAGACCAAACAAAAGGAATCCGTTCAAGCGAGCCCTCCAATCCCCCAAAGTCTTCCCACAATTTTTGGTCCTGAAGTAAATGAACCAAAACGTAAGATGAGCAGTGGTAAAAAAACCCTAATCATTATTGGCATTATTGCGGCAGTTATTCTCTGTATCATTATTGCTAGCAACAGCTCGAATAGCACTACGACATATCCCACAAGGACCGCTACCAGTAGACCAACGGTTGTTCCTACTAAGTCACCTACTAAAAGACCCACGAGTATTCCTGTTATCGCCCCAACGTCTTCTTGCCGAAATTGGAACACAATAAAAGCAACAGATTCTGGAAAATTTGTTTGTGCAACTGGCAATGTTTATGAAGCCTACTGGGGGGCTAATTACAATGTATTCTACTTTAACATTTAGTGATAAGTCGAACTCCCTAAGATTGGAAATATTGGGTGGGTATTGGTTTGAAGACATTGTAAATGATTGCGTGATAGCTGAAGGAATTGTAACTGTCGTTGAAGGGGTACCTATTATTCGAATCGAGCCGGGAAGTAACGGAAAAGCCGGTAATTTGTATGATTGTGATTAGAAACACAGAATTTTTAATGTATTGTGTTATCGCAAATAATAATTCTTTAAGTTAGAGATTTATCCGTTGTTAGCAACTGTCTTTACTAAACCATCTATTTTGGTCAGATTAAGATGTGTTTACAATAGTCATCTTGTGCACTCGAAGGGGGAGAAAATTGGAAAGTGAAAATCAGCCAAAAAATAAAATTGATCTGGAATTTATCTCTCAATTTGACACTGGTTCAATTTATACTGCAAACGCTTTTCGATTGTTACAGCTGCCTATAACCGCTACTGATCGTGAAATCACTCGCCGTAAACAAACCCTCGAGATTTCACGAAAAACCCAGGCACCAGCTCCTGACGGTCCCTGTAAAATTTCCCCTTTAGATCCTGATGAAATTAATCTTGATTTGAACAACCTGGTGGATAGTCTTCGGGATCCCGTGAAGCGTTTTTACCAGGAATTCTTCTGGTTTTGGCCAGTATCGGATAACGAGGAACAATCTGATCCTGGTCATCCCCCTCAGGTTGCCAGTAGCATCAATAAACCAGTAAAGATTTTTTCTTTGGATGCTAATGACCCAAGAGAAGCAGCAATCAACCTCCACAACCTGGCTATTTTTAACCACTTCTGCGCACTCAATAACCCTCAAAGTAAATCAAAAACGGAGATCAACGAATTTTGGCGGGAGGCTTACAAGTATTGGAGTGACCTTGCTATTTTATCGGATTTCTGGAGTCTACTTTCCAATCGCGTCCGTGAAGTCAATGACCCCAGGTTATCAGATACACTTGTTACAACGCTTCGAAATTCGGCGTTATCCATCTTCTCTTACACAATTGCTCAGCAAGCTGTTCGGTTGATTGAAAATGACGATATCCAGGGCTCACAAGAGTTGTTGGAACTTATCCCCAATAATCAAAGAAATCTTCCGCGGAATAATATACTCAAACTTGCCACGACAACAAATCGAGAGAGACTATTAGCAATCGAGTCCGCAGTTAAACAGGTAACGGAAAATGACCCGGCTCATTGTGATGACGAGATCGAATCACTAATAACTGAGAGTTGTGGAGAACTGAAGGTGATTAACACGCTTTTCTCAAACGCGTCAACGGAATTTACGACGTTGAGAGACGGATTAATAGAAACAGTCTTTAATGCATTGGACGTATTTTTCATCAAAACAGAGGATTATCACAGATGCATCGAGCTGACGAAGAAAACTTATCAAATCCCAACAAATTCAAAGATAGAAAAAGAGATTAATACCTATCTGGAAAAATACACTGATTTTGGTGACAACCGACAATTCTGGCATTGTAAGAATTACTTCAATAATGGGATACCACCAGAGTTATTTAACCGTCTCGAAGCAGCACGTGAGATATACGAGCGTCAAGACTACGAAGTTACAATAAAAACGCTTGATCAGATTGTGTTGGAACATCAGTCACAGCCCGTATTATTACGTGAAGCCATTTATCCTCCGTTGGCTTTAACGCTTAATCAACAAGCCATTGCCCTTCAAAATAAAGGGGCTATGTACCTCACAGCTTCCAGATCAGTTGTGGATGCAATTGTAAGAAATGTCACCAACGAAAACGAGCGTTGTTTGCGGACTTTATACATCCTTGAAAATGGGACGCTTCGATACTCTAGATACAATGAAATCGATCTATACTGTATGTCTTGTTTATCGACTATTTATGGGACTTATTACACCGGAGAATTAAAGGGGGTACCGTACATTACTTGTGAAAGATGTGAAATGACTGATCGGACAGAGGTAAACAATTTCAAGAGACAAGCCCATCCCTTTCTTGACCAAGCCAAAGACTGTTTAATGAGAGCAAATCTCATTCAACCTGAAAATA
>Ga0116143_10004006_pt1 | contig 14333 bp, 10 predicted proteins | sample AD_UKC034_MetaG_FD_89745 | JGI IMG/M metagenome (GOLD analysis project Ga0116143, IMG submission 89745) | Active sludge microbial communities of municipal wastewater-treating anaerobic digesters from USA - AD_UKC034_MetaG | ecosystem: Engineered > Bioreactor > Anaerobic > Digestate | place: USA...
ACGATTGGCTTGCCTGGGCGCTCCAATGCCCTGGCGATTGCTGAGCGTTTGGGGCTGCGGCAGGACATCATTGCCGCCGCAAAGGCTGAAATCAACCCGGCTGACCTTCGCGCGGAAGATTTGCTGGATGAAATTCACCGGCAGCGCGACCTAGCTCGCGAGGCGCTAATCGCAGCAGATAAAGCACGCATGGAAGCTGAATCGATGCGGGATATGGTTGCTGCCAGGTTGGAGGCGGTGGAAGATGAGCGATTGGCCATCCTGGAGGGTAGCCGCCTGCAGTCTCAAAAAGATTTGGACGCCTTACGTGGGCAAATCGAAGCTCTGCGGCGGGAGATGGCGCGTGCCCGTCAACCCCTGGATGTGGTGGAAGAGGTTGAGGAGATTGTTGAAGAATTAGAAGAAGTCGTTACCAAGGTAGAAGTGCGCAAGCCAGCGCAGAAAAAAAGCAGTAAGCAACTGGGTCCCTTGCGTTTGGGCGAGAAAGTTTTCCTCAAATCCATTGGCCAGGAAGGCGTGATTACGGCATTAAGTGAAGATGATTTGGAGTTACAGGTGGGGGTACTGCGGGTGCGGGCACGCCGCAGTGATGTGATCCGCAAAGATGTAGACCCCACAGCGACACCGCCTGAGAAAAGTACGGTTAAGCCAGCTGGCCATACGCTGATTCCGCATATGGATTCGCCCGGTCTCGAACTGGATATCCGGGGCGAACGTGTGGAGGATGCCCAAACAGCCCTGGTGAATTACCTGGAGCGGGCTTACTTGGCTGGGCTGCCTTACGCACGCATTGTTCACGGCAAGGGCACAGGCAGGCTGCGTCTCGCCATTCGCGATATGTTGAAGGGCTCCCCGCACGTGAAGCGCTGGGAGTCGGGGGATGATAAAGAAGGCGGCGACGGCGTGACCGTAGTCTTTCTCAATAACAGTTAAAAATTAAACGATCCAAAAAATTATTAAAAGAAAGGATCACCACTAGACTGTACCCCAATTTACTGGTGATCCTTATGCACCGGCGCCCTAATTCCGTGTGCCCGTTCGCGATAATTTCTATCCTTTTTATATCATCTAGGCGTGACCAAAACGTGGACAAAACCAGGCATTATAAAAACCAATTTGTCCTGGCTCGCATGAAACTTTCAGCAATTTCAGGTGATTGCGCTTGAGGGGTAACCTGGTCCATAAGGGTTTGGGCTTCAAGCAACTTTTGTTTGGCAGATTGTGAGTTTGGGTTAGCAAATTGAGCAGTTAAACGCAAGGCGGTGATTTGAGCCCAAATGTTATGGGTCTGATAAGTTTTATTTAGAAGCTCATCAGAAATCCGAGTAATTGCTTTGTCATCTTTGCGTTTGCCAGCAATCAGCATTAAGAGTTGTTTTGCCGATGTGGCGATATTGATTAATCCAACTGCTAAAGATTCTTCAATTAAAGTTTCTAGCAGCTCGTAAGCCTGGTCAGATTTGTCCTTGATGATCAAGAAACGTGCTTTAACCAACAAGGCTTCTTTGTGAATACCTCCCAACTCAGTTCTGATTGAGTGATCGATAACCGATTCGAGGATTTTTTCAGCTCTTTCAAGTTCGCCCAATCTCCCTAGGCAACAAGCAAACCGGGTCAGGTTCTCAAAATAAATTTGGGACACTAGCGGAGTTTTTGAAAGCTCTTCAAGGATTATCTTAGCGCTGTTCAAATCCTCTAAATATAAGTAAGCCGAACCCAACACACCCTGACCGCGCATGACCATTTCAAGGCGACCAGCTTGCGTGGCACTCTCTATGAGCTCTTTTGCCAGGCTAATGCCGCGGTCTAAATTGCCAAGCGAAATTTCAACGCAAGCAAGTATGTAAAGGAAATACTCCATCAGCCATTTGTTCTGCATCGATTGTGTCAGCGCTAAACCGGCACTGACATGTTCCTTTGCTTCTAGCGCTCTACCAAGGGCAAGTTGGTTATACCCAAATGAGAGATGTGCTTGGGCTTGTCCATAAGGCTTAAGCACTTCTTGATGCTTCTGGTAGGCTTCTTCAATAATTTCTAAGCCTATTTTTGGAAGCCCAGTTCGAAAATGCATTAAGCTGAAATGATAGTTTGCCTCGAAGATTATTTGCCTGTCAGAAATCGAAAGATTCTCTTGGTTAGTATCCAATACCTGTTGATAAGAGACCTTTGCTTCTGAGAAGCGCTGCAGCATGGTCAGGCACATGCCTTGGTGCAAGAGGGCATCCCGTAAAATTTGGATATCATCTTCTGTTTTTAAATAGGTGATTGCTCTTTCAATTAATTTAAGCGCTTCGCTTTTTTCCATTTGCAGCAATAGGGCACGGCTTTTGTAGTACAAACTTGCCCCAATCAACAGTGCGCTGTTTGTCTTTTGCCCCCTAGACAAGCTGTATGCGCAGATCTTTATTAGCAAATCTGGGTCTGAGCTTTCAAAAGCGTACTTTGCCCACTGCTTGCACGCTTGATGTAAAAGCTCATCAGAAACTTGGTCTGGAAAGTTAGTCAATATTTTTTCAACTTCCTGGTAGGCCGGGTTTGTTCCTGCCCGAGAGTAAAGTGACCAAGCTTGCTGGGCCACTTTTAACCACCAAATCACGGCTATGCGATAGTTGCCGCCTGCTTGATAGTGATTAGCAATCGTGCTTGCTCGAAAGTGTGCCTGTCCTTCCAGTTCCGTTTCAATAGCTTTTGCTGCCAACAGGTGCAAAGCGCTTATTTCAGGAGCAGTCATGCTGTTTAAAATGGAATCGCGATAGAGGTTATGTGAGAAGGTGAATCGCAGGGTATTACTTTTTGTATCTTTGACTTCTTGAATATGTCCATTAAGAGCTAGGTAATTGAGGGCTTTAATAATAGTTTTCGAGTCCTGTTCCAGCATGTGCTCGAGGATGGTAAATTCAAATTGGTTGCCAAGTATGGCCGCTGCCTTTAGAAAGGCTACATTGGTGGGGTCTAGTTGGGCTATTTTCCTTTCGTTGAGTGCTTGGATGCTCTTGGCAATTGGGATTACCGGATCTTTTGCCAGGTTCAGGTCTTGGTTCTCGCGTAGTGATTTTAATGTTTCAATAATAAAATAGGGATTCCCAGCTGTATGATCAGCCAAGGCATTAATGAAATTATCCTGGCTAAATGAGGGCCGGATTTGGTTCACAAGGTTGCGCACTTCGGGTTTGGTTAAACTTGGCAAGTTAATCTCTTTAACATCTTCTGTGCGCGAAAGGGTATTTATGAAATGGGTTAATTTTGGGTTTTTATATTGTTCATCAAAAGCCAGAATAAGAAGGCCATTTTTTTGCAGAGAACCTTTTTGAATGATGAAATTTATTGCTGAGAGGGTGGCAGAATCCAGCCATTGGGCGTTATCAATTATGACTAACAAGGGTTGTTTTCGTGTCATAATATTAAGCAAAGTCTGCAGCGATTCAAATGTAAGCCTATAACCTTCCTGACTATTTAGGCGTTCAGGGGTTGAGAGTCCCTCTCTAATTTCAGCTAATTCAGGAAAAAGCAGCCCTAAGAAATTTGCCCAAACCTTTGGTAATAGCCGCCAGTCTTCAGCATTGACGCCGGAGCGGATTAAATCCACAATCGTTTGTAGGGGGGCGTTATCCTGGTCTATGCAGGCAGTGTATAACAGCCTGCAAGCAGGCCAGGTTTGTTGATATAACTCCTGCATCAGGCGCGTTTTGCCAATGCCACTTTCCCCTTTGAGGATGGCAAGGCCACCTTGGTGGAATGTTTTTTGCAATTGATCAAGTTCTTGGCTGCGCCCTACAAGTTGAGTATGAACACTGGTCGAAATGGGCCAGGGGGGCATATTATTTTCTTGTTTAATCTTCGTCAGCGCTTCTAAAGCTTGCCCATCTTGGACCAGTGCTTCGGGTAAGGGGTTGCCAGTCTTAGATTGGTAGTTATCTTTAAGGTAGCGATATTGAGCCCTGGCTTCTTCCAACTGCCCACTTTGCATGAGCAATTTGAGTAATTGATGATGCAGGTCGATATTGTTCGGATCGTAGTTTAGCAAAGTAAGCAGATGCCTGATGGATTGGTTAATTTCGCCAGTAGTATGGTAATGGGTGGCAAGCCGTTGTGTGAGTAGTTTGCGATAATTGACTAAGTAACCATCAGTGTAAAGCAACCACTCTTCAAACTCCTGGGATGGGATAAGCTTTGCGTCCATTAGGAAGTTCAAGCCATGCCAGCAACTTATGGCTTTCTCCATCTTTTCTACTAAAGTACTGGGAAGGGGTAGGTTATCTGGGTATACAAAAGGGCTGGTGCCAATAGCGCCATAAAGTGTTTCAAATTCCAGCTTATCGATCCTGACCAAAGAAGCATCCAAAGTGAGCTGGTCGTTGTAGCTTACGATCACATTTGGGAGGGGAAGAGCTTTACGTAATTTACTGATGAGGCCGCGCAGGTTATTGCGGGCATCTTTCTCATCTTGGTCTGGCCAAAACAAAAAACAGAGCTTATCCCGGCCGACAGATTTGTTTTCACTGGCAAGGTAATATAAGAGCGTGCGGGTAGCACGGCGGCTTATTGCTAAAGGCACCCCATTCCATTCGATGATGGGGTTTCCAAGAAGGGCTATACTTAGTTGGGTTGTGCTAGCAGCCTCAGTCAAGTTATGCTCCTTAATTCGACAGACTCACTAGTCGGGTTGCAGAGGTTTTACATAAACAGATAATTCACTTTTGTGAGGTAATTCTACCTTAAATTTAAAAAAAAGAGTCCCTACTTTTAATGATAGGGACTACTAAGAGAAATCTTCCATGCCGAAGGTGGGAATCGAACCCACATACCCGAAGGTACACGATTTTGAGTCGTGCGCGTCTGCCTGTTCCGCCACTTCGGCAAGTGCCATGTAGTATAACCATTTCCCTGTTTGTGGTCAAGACTCCCGCGTTAGTTGATGCTGGATTAAGTTTGGTAACCCATTTGGTAAATATAGGCACTTTTGTGATGAAATGGTTATAATGCATTGAAAATAATAAAACTGTTATCTGCTCTTTGCCCTTAGGTAAAAAGGGCATAGATTTAACCATTGGAGCGCATTATGCAATTAGGAATTATAGGTCTACCACAGTCTGGAAAAACCACACTTTTTAAGGCACTTACCGGCGCAGATATTCCCACCGAGATGTCGGCTGGTCAGCTTGAAGTGCACACAGCGGTTGTGGATGTGCCGGATGCCAGGGTTGACCAGTTGGTGGATATCTACAACCCAAAGAAAATTGTGCGTGCTAAGGTGACTTATGCCGATATTGCCGGCTTAGATGGCAGCGCTGGCAAAGAGGGTTTGTCTGGCGCTTTGTTTAACCAGCTTTCACAAATGGATGGCTATATCCATGTTGTGCGGCAGTTTGAGAATGCCAGCGTGCCTATACTTTCTGGTTCCATCGACCCTGTGCGGGATATCCAGGTGATGGATAATGAGTTTATCCTGAATGACCTGATTATGGTTGAACGCAAACTAGAGCGGTTGACTGAAGAGCACCGCCGCGGCGTGTCGCGAGAACGCTCTGTGGTTGAGGTGGAAATTGCCTTATTTGAGAGGCTGAAAGGCATGCTCAACACTGAAAAACCGCTGCGGCATTTTACTTTTACAGCCGAGGAAGAAAGGATCCTTTCCAGTTATGGTTTTCTAAGCCGCAAGCCGCAGATCATTGTGTTTAACCAGTCAGATGAGCAGGAAGTGCTAAAGTACGAATCACCTCACCCGCATACCGAAGTGGTCTCAATCCCGGCCAAGCTTGAAATGGATATTGCCGCGCTTTCAGAGGAGGACGCTGCTTTATTCATGGAAGAGTACGGTATTAGCGAGCCGAGCTTAAAGAAATTAATCCGCCTGTCTTATGAGCTTTTGGGCTTGCAATCTTTCTTTACCGCCAGCGAGAAAGAAGTGCATGCTTGGACCTTAAGACGCGGTGCGAATGCCCGTGAGGCAGCTGGTGTGATTCACTCAGACATGGAAAAAGGCTTTATTCGCGCCGAGGTTATATCCTTTGAAGATATCCTGACCTACGGCGGCACTGCTGAGGCGCGCGCCAAAGGGCGTTTGAGGGTTGAGGGAAAAGATTATATTGTTGCGGACGGGGATATCCTGGTTATCCGCTTCAATATTTAAGGCGGCAGGGTAATACAGTTAAGACTAAGTAATCCAGCTGTTGTGTTGGTCTGAGATTATATAATATCAGTCACTCAATAGGGTGCGCAGGGTGTGAGGGTCTACCCTCGAGGTAAGGTCAAAGCTCAGCGGGGTCACGGACACAAGCTGGTCGATCAGCACGGTTTTCAGGTCGCTGCCCTCTTCTGGGCGGTCCAAGTCAATGCGGATTTCATAACGCATATGGCCCGGCTCATTTAGAGATTTGCGCAAAGAAGGTTTGGGGTGATAGTAGCGCTCACGTGACTGACGCGTGATGACCCAGGGCGTTTTGGGGGTAGCACTGCTAGGAACATCGACCTTAAGTACGTCTACATCAAAAGGCAAGTGCACTTCCAGCATTTTCTTGGCAAACAGGTGTGTAAAATATGCTGCAACTGAGAAATCGACTTTGTTTGACAGCGAAAAATGATCACTCTGTACGGTTTGTAAAGACATTGCCAGGGCAGGGATGCCCAGCGTGGCAGCTTCTAAAGCAGCACCAACTGTGCCAGAAACCGTAACACCTGAGCCCACATTTTCGCCGTAATTGATACCCGAGACAACCAGGTCTGGTTTGCCTTGAATGATCTCTAAAACCCCGTGCAGGACGCTCTGGGCTGGTGATGCACCAACGCCATAGACGGTCCACTCTTTACCATGCACGGTCAGAGTCTGCGGTTGGAAAACCCCATCAGAATCTATTGGCAGGCTGCGGCCGGTGCTGGTGAATTGTTCGCGCGGAGCGACCACGTGTACAAAGCCCAAAGGCGCCAGGGCTTCAGCTGCTGCCCACAGGCCAGGTGAGTGGATGCTGTCGTCATTAGTCAAGAGAATTTGATATTTCTTCGAGTTATCCATTCAATGTAATTCTAACGAAAGATTTACTTTCAGGCAATGTGTTTTCGCAAAACCGCGCTTAGGTTTCCTGGGAGCCAGACAATAAAGCCGGTAAAATGACCAGCATTGCATCGCGAACTTCCCGAAAATCTGGCATATGATTGGTGGTGGCTGGGTCAAAAAAACTATGATGAATTTTTTTGCCCTTCCCAAGCCACAGTGGGCACTCTTCTGCCGCCGAATCACATACTGTTATAACCAAGTCGAAGTGCTCGCCTTTGAATGCATCAGCATGTTTTGATTGACCGTCATGCTGAATGCCGATCTCATCCAGGGCTTTGATGGCCAAGGGGTGCACATACCCTGCCGGCTTGGTGCCTGCGCTAAACGCTTGCCATGTTTTGTTATAGTGAGCGTTAACAATGGCTTCTGCCATTTGTGAGCGGCAGGAATTGCCCGTGCACAAGAACAGCACTTTGGATTTTTTAGATCTTGGGTCTGTATTCATTTAATAACTCCTGTGAGGGAAAGAGGATGGCTTTTGGGGTACAGACACTTTTACAGAAACAGCAGCCTACTACGCAGTTGAAGGGCTCCACGACGATGACCTTGCCATCTTCAGCCCTGGCATACACGTTATGTGCGCAAAGGTCAAGGCAGGCACCGCAGCCATTGCATAGTTCTGAGCTGACGGTGGGAAACCAGGGGATTTGTTCGCGAGGGTAGCCGCGCCAGGTGCCGTAATTGTAAGGTTTGACGGGCTTACCTGTGGCGCGGGCACTGTAAAAGTTTTCGTATTCTCTTTTCAGAACGACCAGGTAATCTTTTATGGCTGGCTTGGGGATGTAATTATGCTTACGCACGCCTTGGAGCAAGATATTGCCGACGTCACCATCATCGGGGGTGATTTTGGCATCATACAAGGCATTAAACAGCTCTTCCAGACCCAGCAGCCCAGCAGGTGCCCCGCTAATAAATAACATGCGATAACTTAATTTACTCATAATAATTTACTGATTTTAATAATCAGGCAATGTACAGTGCTCGCTAACAAAGCTTTTCAAATGCCCAAGCATGGCCATGACGCCATTATTGCGCTGCGAAGATAGGTGTTTCCACAACCCAATTTCATCCAGGAATTGCACATCCAGGGTTAGTAAATCCTGCGCGCATTGACCAGAAACAATCGTGGTTAGGATGGCAGTGATGCCCCTGACAATTAGGGAGTCACTGTCTGCTTCCAGGTAAACCCGGCCATCTTCACAGCGCAGGGAAAACCAAACGCTGGATTGGCAGCCTTTGACCAGGTTAGCCTCGGTCTTATTAGCCGGGTCCATTGGTGGCATAGAATCACCCAGCTCAATCAGGTAGGTGTACTTCTCATCCCAACTGTCTAAAAAGCTGAAATCGTTGATTATTTCTTGTTGGAGCTCTTTAATCGTCTTCATAATATTTACTTTCTTAATATTTTTCGGGCGCGCATGATGCCATCAATAAGGGCATCAATGTCTGCTTTGCTGTTATACAGCGCCAGGGATGCGCGTACATTACCAGGGATCCCTAAGCGATCCATGATGGGCTGGGTGCAGTGCTGCCCAGTGCGCACCGCGATGCCGAAGGCGTCCAGCAGGGAGCCTAAATCGTAATGTTGAATACCCTGGATGTTAAAGGGCAGGATGCTCGAGCGTTTTTTGGGATTGCCATACAAAGTCAGGCCGGGTATGCTGGTCAACCTTTCAACGCCATAATCAAGCAAGTCCTCTTCATAGGCGCGCAACTGGAGAGAATCAAATTCCTTCAAGTAATCAATGGCCGTTGATAGGCCGATTGGACCTTCGATATGGGGCGTGCCGGCTTCAAACTTGAAAGGTAGCTGGTTATAGGTGGTATGTTCCAGGGAGACCGAATCAATCATTTCCCCGCCAGATTGGTAGGGGGGTAATTTTTCTAACCAGGATTCTTTGCCATACAAGACTCCAATGCCAGTGGGGCCGTACATCTTATGACTTGAAAAGGCGTAAAAGTCTGCATCTAAAGCCCGAACATCATGCTCAATGTGGTGCACGGATTGAGCGGCGTCTACCAATACCGCTGCACCAGCAGCATGCGCCATGGCAATGATATCAGGCAGGGGGTTGATGGTGCCCAAGGAGTTGGAGATATGGTTAACAGCCACCAGGCGGGTTCGTTCAGAGAGCATTTCTTTAAACACGGCCAGGTCAAGGTCACCATTATCATCAAAGGGGATCATTTTCAGAACACCGCCCTTTCGCTGGCACATCAATTGCCAGGGCACAAAATTGCTGTGATGTTCCAGTTGGCTGACGATAATTTCATCACCAGGTTTTACAAAGGCTTCGCCAAAAGAGAATGCCACCAGGTTGATCGACTCGGTGGTGCCACGGGTAAAAATCACCTCGTAGGGGTGGGCAACGTTGATGTAATTGGCAATGTTCTGGCGTGCTTTTTCATGCGCCTCGGTTGCCAACATGCTCAACGTGTGATTGCCGCGGTGGATATTGCTATTGATGGTTTTGTAATAATTCGTAATGGCATCAATGACCACCTGGGGCTTTTGGGTGGTGGCAGCGTTATCCAGGTAGACCAGGTCATGCTCGTGGACCTTCACCTTTAAAATTGGAAAATCTTCCCTTGCACCGATGATTGATTTGTTCATATTAAATATTCCTAATATTCTTAGACTTATTTTACCAGCATGATCTTTGAAATGATTAGGCTGTAATAGGTAAATGCTAGCAAATTTTAACCTTGTATGCTTTGGCTATTGTATTTCAATAATCCAGCAATAAAATATTCAGTATTCTCAAGAGATATCTTTGCTCTTGGTTATAATAAAAGCAGGTCTAATGATGGGTAATGGCAACTTTTAAAGATAAACTAACCGCGGTGCGTGAATTGGGCTTACGCAAGCTGAGCCTGTTGGCTTTATATCGTTTTGGATTAAGCAGCGGTCATCTCAAGCGGGTTACTTCATATCCCATGCCATTTTCCCCTGACATAAAGCTCTTAACAACCGACCTGTTTTACCCACCCCAGCCGGATTTTTATACCCACCACGACATTTCACACAGCGATGCCTTGGCTGAGGCAGATGATTTGTGTAGGGGTGTGGTCAGGCTTTTTGGCGATGACCCCACATTGCTGAACCTCGTCCCAGGAGGAGCATTAGCGCACTGGAGCGATTATGAACTGAACCATGCCAGTTGGGGGGACGAAGATATCAAGTTGATCTGGGAGCCAGCCCGTTTTTCCTGGGCGTTTAAATTGGCGCGTGCTTATGCAATCAGTAAAAATGAAGCTTACCCCAATGCTTTTTGGTCAGCGTTCGACTCTTTTCAGCTTGCCAACCCGCCTTTCTTGGGTCCTAATTGGATGTCTGCTCAAGAAGCGGCTTTTCGCATTATAGCTTTTGTATTTTGTGACCAGGTATTTGCGACCTCTGAATCGTCATCTCCAGAGCGCCGGCAAGCCCTGTTACGTGCCATCAGTGAGCATGCGCAACGTATCCCCCCGACCTTGATCTATGCGCGCGCCCAAAACAACAATCACCTGGTCAGTGAAGCAGTTGGGCTATACACTGCCGGGCTTTACCTAGCCAACCACCCGCTGGCTGAGAAATGGAAGAAACTGGGTTGGAAGTGGTTCAACTGGGCTATTCAAAACCAGGTCAGCCCACAAGGCACTTACATCCAGCATTCAAGCAATTATCACCGCTTAATGCTGCAGCTGGCTTTGTGGATGCGTCACTTGCATAACCATTTTTCGCCACATGTGCCTTTCCCCGAGCAGACCTTATCCAAACTTGCGGCAGCTACCGAATGGTTAGCAGCCCTGGTTGATGCCAGTTCTGGGGGTACCCCAAACCTGGGTGCAAATGATGGTGCATTAATCTTGCCGCTTACATCCTTAACTAATGAGGATTTTCGGCCGACGGTGCAGGCTGCAGGGGCAGCTTTCATAGACCAAGCCATTTTTCCCGCTGGTTCCTGGGATGAATTGGGTGCTTGGTTTAACTTACACATAGGAAAAGCACTCAAACCCGTAACGCCTTCTAAAGACATAATTCGCATTGACTCAGGAGATAGCCATGCTTTCTTGCGCGTAGCCGATTTCACTGATCGCCCTTCGCATGCCGATCAATTGCATGTTGATTTGTGGCATAAAGGCATTAACAACGCTTTAGATGCTGGCACTTTTTCATATAACGCTGAGCCGCCCTGGCAGAATGCTTTGGCAAGTACCCTGGTGCATAATACGGTAGCCTTAAATGGGTTGGATCAAATGAAGCAGGTCACACGCTTTTTGTGGCTCAATTGGGCGCAGGCGCAAATTACCAGGCAATTATTTGATGAAGCCGGCCATCTCGTTTCAGTTTCTGCGCAGCACAATGGGTATGCGCATTTAGGCTGGCTGCACCAGCGTACACTCAGCGCGCAGATCAGCGGTAAGTGGGTGATTGATGATTTACTTATCCCCATCAAGAAAAATTCACAACCGATCAGTGCGCGTTTAGCCTGGCTGTTCCTAGATTGCCCCTGGGAATTTGACCAAGATTTATTGATCCTACATTATGATCGTTTTAAAATTCAAATCAAAGTCAAAGGTGCAGATTCACTGGCGTTGGTGCGGGCTGGTAAAACCTTATTCGGTGAGTTGCAGCCTAACCCGACCTGGGGCTGGTATTCGCCCACATATAATAAGAAAGTGCCAGCGCTGCACTTGGTTGGCGCTTGTGAGTCAATTGACCCACCTTTCTTCAGCACGCACATCCAGTTTATAGATTGAACCTGGACACGTAAAGCGAAATCAGCAATTCGAGTAAAATTGTTAACATGCACATTTTATTAATTCATCAGGCATTTGCGGCACTAGATGACCCTGGCGGAACCAGGCATCACGAATTGGCGCGCCACCTGGTGGATTTTGGTCATCAAGTGACGATTATTGCTAGCCCAGTCTCCTACTTGACCGGAACTGCTAAGGCACGCATACGCTGGAAAGATCGACAGGTCGATGAGCGCGGGGTAGAGATTATTCGTGCCTACACTTTGCCAGCCTTGCACCGTTCATTTGTGTGGCGTGTGTTCAGTTTTCTTTCATTTATGGTCTCTTCGTTTCTCATTGGCCTATCGGTTAAAAAGGTTGACCTGGTTTGGGGAACGACACCGCCAATATTCCAAGGTGTCACGGCCTGGATGTTAGCCCGCCTGAAGCGGGTTCCTTTTCTCTTTGAAGTGCGCGATTTGTGGCCTGCTTTTGCCATTGCGGTTGGGGTCTTGAAGAATCGCACTTTAATTTGCCTGTCAGGATGGCTGGAAAAATTCATCTATCGGCGCGCTGACCACATCGTGGTCAATTCGCCTGGTTTTATCGAGCATGTGAAGCTGCGCGGTGGCAAGCAAATTGATCTCATCCCTAACGGGGCTGACCCAGAAATGTTTGATCCCCAGCTTGGCGGGGAGGATTTTCGCAATCAACATAATTTAGGCATGGATTTTGTTGTTTTATATGCTGGCGCACACGGCCTTTCTAATGATTTGGGGGTTGTCCTTGAGGCTGCTGAGCTGTTGAAGACGGATAAGGGGTTGCGCTTTGTGCTGGTTGGTGATGGCAAAGAAAAGCCAGCTTTAATGAACCAGGCTGGCAGCCGAAATCTTACAAATGTCCTGTTCCTGCCCCCCGCGCCAAAGACTGAGATGCCCCAAGTTTTGGCTGGCGCAGATGCATGTATAGCGATTTTGAAGCCAATCAAGCTATATAAAACGACTTACCCAAATAAAGTCTTTGATTACATGGCAGCGGGAAAGGCAGTGCTGCTGGTGATTGACGGTGTGGTTCGTGAACTGGTAGAACAAGCTGGTGCCGGTATATTTGTCGAGCCTGGCAACCCTGCAGCATTGGCATCTGCTGTAAGGCAATTGATGCAAAACCCTGGTGATGCAGAAAAGATGGGCCAAGCTGGCAGGTTTTATATTGAAAATATGTTCTCCCGCACCCAGATTGCCTCTCAATTTAATCTACTCCTTGAATCCTTATGGAGGAAAAATGGCTGAAAAAATTCTCGTAGTTGATGATGAAATTTCTTTACAAGAAACCCTGGCTTATAATCTCAAGAAAGAGGGTTATGAGATTGAAACGGCTGGTGACGGCACGACGGCTATCGACTTGGCGCGCGCTAAAAAACCAGACCTGATTATCCTGGATATTATGCTGCCTGGTTTAGATGGCTTTGAGGTTTGCCGCATTTTGCGCCAGGAGACAAATACGCCTGTGCTTATGCTGACTGCACGCGATGATGAGATTGACCGCGTGGTGGGTTTAGAAGTTGGCGCAGACGATTACCTAGCCAAGCCTTTCAGCATGCGCGAGCTGATTGCGCGGGTCAAAGCCCTGCTGAGGCGCGTTCGTCTCATCCGAGAGGAAGTTGATAGCAAGGCACAGGAAAGTGAGCAGCCCAAGCAGCTTACTTTCGGAAACTTGGTGATTGATATTACCCGCCGAGAAGTGCGCATAGATGATAAAGTAGTCCCATTCAAACCCAAAGAATATGAATTGCTGACTTTTATGGGACAACATAAAGGGCAAGTCTTGACACGCGAATTAATCCTTGAACGGGTTTGGGGCTGGGACTTTGTCGGTGATTCACGCACTGTGGATGTGCATGTGCGCTGGCTGCGCGAGAAGATTGAGGTCTCACCTGAAAAACCGCAACGCATCATCACCGTTAGAGGAGCTGGATACCGCTTCGAAGGGTAAAGATGAAGTTTCGCATTCACTGGCGTATTGTCTTGCCATATGTCATTCTCTTATGTGCCCAGGCGCTAATCTTTGCAAGCGTACTCCCTCCAATTTTAAGGCGTGCGTATGAAAGAGCCTTACAGAGTGAACAATCGCCAGGTCTAACTTCTTTTTACCTGGTCACCGCGCTCCTGGCCGGCTTAGCAGTTATGGCGGTTTTGCTCCTCAGCCTGTATGTCTCCACGCAGACATTGGGCCCGCTTGAAAAGCTTACCCATGCGGCTAAACAGATGGGAGCTGGCCAATTCGATGAAATTGAAATTCCAGCACCTAGCGGCGAAATCATCGAGGTTATGGAATTGAGTGAAGCCCTGAGGCAGACCGTTGATGAAATCCGTGCCCAAATTAATGCGCTGACGAATGAACGCTCCAAACTTTCCGCGGTATTGAGCCAGATGACCGATGGTGTGCTCATTGCAGATTCGGGCGGGCATGTTCAACTGCTCAACAAAGCAGCTGAGCGGTTGTTTAAAACAGAAGAGTTGCAAGCTCTCGGTCGATCGGTGGTTGAAGTAATGCGTCACCA
>Ga0116143_10004007_pt1 | contig 14330 bp, 10 predicted proteins | sample AD_UKC034_MetaG_FD_89745 | JGI IMG/M metagenome (GOLD analysis project Ga0116143, IMG submission 89745) | Active sludge microbial communities of municipal wastewater-treating anaerobic digesters from USA - AD_UKC034_MetaG | ecosystem: Engineered > Bioreactor > Anaerobic > Digestate | place: USA...
TCACCTGTATGTAACCATCCGTCTTTATCAAAAGCTTTTTCAGTTTCTTCCTGATTTTTATAATACCCTAACATTACATTTTCGCCCTTCAATAAAATTTCACCAACCTTGCCGGGTTCTTTTGAATCAATTTTTATTTCCATGCAGTCAATTAATTTTCCTGCTGAATAAATCTTAGTGGTTTTCCAACCATCATAGCTAATTAAAGGGCCACATTCTGTCATACCATAGCCAACAGAGAAGTTAAAACCTATTGCCCTCAAAAATGTCTCCACTTCACGATTCATTTTTGCACCACCAACAACTATTTCTTTAAAATCTCCACCAAAAGCGACTTTAAGAGAAGCCAACACTTTCATGTATATAAGTCTTTTAAGGATAGGAATTTTTAAAATGAACTTAATTATTGGTTTATCTAATGTAGGTTTAATTTTATTCTTATAGACTTTTTCTATAACTAGTGGTACTGACAATATTAGTCTTGGTTTTATTTCACCAAATGCTTTTAAAATAACTTGTGGAGAAGGTAGCTTACCGAGAAAAATTATTGTACAACCTTTTGAAAAAGGGAATAAAAACTCGAAAGCTGCCCCATAACAATGTGCCAGTGGCAAAAATGATACAATCCTATCACCTGACTGCAAAGGCATATTTGCTCTGGCGTAACGTACGTTAGCCGCTAAGGAATTGTGATTCAGCATAACACCTTTAGGTTGACCTGATGTTCCGGATGTATATAAAATTGCTGCCAACTCAGAGTTAGGCACATGGTCGAGTTTAAATTTATCCGGCGTTACTGGATTAGAAGCTTTGTTATAAGCTATAAAATCAGCAGTATAATCATAAGCTACAGCAAAATCATCCAAATAGTAAACTGTCCTTAAATTTTCGAATTCATTAAAATTAAGTTTTTCGCAAATATATTCTGAAGCAAACATTAGTTGAGCGTCAGAGTGATTTACAAGCTTGTAAATGTCTTTTGCCGTAAAATCCTGCAACAGTGGAACAATAACAGCACCATAAGTTACTGTGGCAAGATATACTGACCCCCAGTACGCTGAATTTTTGCCAATCACTACAATTTTATCGCCTTTCACAATTCCATGCTCTCTATATAAATTATGAAGACACAAAATCTGATTAGCCAGTTCCCCAAATGTCAAACCACCATTGTCATAATCTTGCAACGAAAGTTTATCCCAGTTGTTTTTTATCGCGGTTTCAAAATAAGCAGTAAGATTTTCACTTATCATAATCGTAAAATTTGAAATGTAAAAATATAAATTAAAATTGATTTTTGCTATTTTTCTTTCTCGAAATATATTTCAAATTATATAGATATTATTTTATTAATAATTTTTCATATATTTGTACATATTAACCATGAAAAAATCTAAATGAAAAAATTTGTATTTTTAATTCAATTATTTCTGATAACAGGAGTAATATTTGCTCAGTTTAACCCCAAACACGAAAATAATTTTAAATGGGGTACTGACAGTCTTAATGTTAACGGATTAGGACATTTTAATAAAATTGGAAATTTTATGTCAGTATTTGTTGTTGATACCGTTGCATACGCTTGTATGGATCATTCACTTGTAATAGTTGACATCAGAGTCAAAACCTCGCCACAGATATTGTGTGTTGTTGAAACAGAATATCCAGTATATGATGTTTTTGTCGTCAATGATTATGCATATATTGCTAATGACGAAGGTGGCTTAAGGATAATTGACGTATACTGGCCTGATTATGCTTATGAAGTAGGTTATCTTGACACTGACGGTTATTCGTATGGCATTTTTGCAGAAGGTAACACAGTTTATCTTGCCGATGCAACTGGAGGGCTAAAAATAATAAATGTCTCAAATCCCGAATCTCCGGCATTAATCGGAACATTTAATGAATATGCATTTGATGTTTATTGTCATGATGATTACGCCTATGTATCAGCATATAACAATGGGTTGAAAATTGTAAATATTTCAGATCCTGCAAACCCATATCTTGAATCATATTATATTAGTGGTACATATGGTCAATATACAGGAGTCTATTTCAAGGATAATTACGTATATGCCAGCTGTGGAGATGGTGGGTTGAAAATTATTGATGTAAGCACTCCGCAGTTGCCTATTGAAAAGAGTAATCTTAATACTGAGGGTTTTGCAACTGAAGTAACTGTATATAATAATTATGCATATTTATCAGATGGTTTAGGGGGTGTGAGAATTATAAATATAGAAGATCCCGAATCACCTATTGAACTTGGATTTTATGATACGGAAGGATATGCAAATCATGTTTACTATGCTGATAATTTTGTTTATGTTGCGGATATGCAATCGGGTTTTGATATAATTTCCGTATCAATTCCTTCAACACCTGTATATGCTAGTACTTTTTTAAATACTCCTGAGGTTTGGGATGTACATGCTACATTTGGGTTTTATGCTTTTTTAGCTAGTGGTAACTCTGGTTTAAGAGTTGTAAATTTTGATGATGAATCTAATCCTATTGAGTTCGGATATTGTGAAACTCCCGGCTATGCAGTAGATGTTTACTGTAGTGGTATATATGCTTATGTAGCTGATTATACAGAAGGATTGCGTATTATTGATGTTGCTACCGAAGTAAATTTTCCTCGTGAGGTAGGTTACATTGAAACCCCTGGTGAAGCTTTATGCGTTCACGTTCAAGGCAATTATGCATATTTAGCAGCAGGTACAGAAGGACTGAGGATAATTGATATTTCAAATCCGGAAAACCCTGTTGAAGTTGGTTTTTATAACACTCCCGGAGTTGCAAGGGCAGTCTTTGCAAAGGGCGATTATGCTTATGTAGCTGACGGAACAGGAGGGTTGCGAATAATAAATATTTCAAATCCGGCAATACCTACCGAAACCGGATACATTGTTACAGGTGAATATGGCGAATTTTATGATGTCCAGGTTGTCGATAATATTGCTTATGTTGCAGCCGATTGGGACGGATTGAGAATTATAGATGTTTCTAATCCAAATACACCTACAGAAATAAGTTTTACTTATACTAATACTTATGCTGAAAAATTATCTGTAGTCGATAATCATGTTTTTGTATCTGATTACAATGGTGGTTTATATGTTATAAACACTACTGATTTTCAGGATATGTTTATTGAAGGGTTCTATATTGTAAGTAGTTATTCATGGGGAATTCACGCAACCAAAGAACTTTATGAAGAAGGACTATTTGTTTTTCTTGCTAATTATGATAATGGATTTCATATTCTTAAACCTGTAAATTTAATTTCTGATATATTAAAAGATGAACCTGAAAAAGCACCTGAATTACTTTTTGATAATTCTTCAAATCAATTAGTAATAAAAACCTTCTCTTCAAATGCATATTTAAGGATTTTTGATGCTAACGGAAAGGCTGTTTTGTCAAAAAAATTAAGTTCCGAGGGTAATCATTTTGTGTCAGTTGAAGGAATTTCGTCAGGTATTTATCTTGGAGTAATTAAAGATAGTAATTCAAAACAAAGTTTGAAATTTTTCATCGGAAATTAAGATGCAGTAAAAAACTCGTAATCTTATTTATGTTTAAATTCTAACACAGTTCCGTTGTTTTTAGTAATTTTCAGTATACCTGATGATTTGTTAAAGAATACAGAACTTACTTGAGTATGTTCAAAATCCTGATTAGTTACTTTAAATACATTTAAATATGTAGTATCTGAAATTATCAATGAATCAACAATAAAAAAATTTTCCATCATACCAATATAATCCGGATCATTTTCAAAATCAAATTCAAAATTGAAATTTTCAATATTATAACGATAGATATGAGTTCCTGACTTTGAATTTATTTCAAGCCTGATTAAAACAAATTCTGTTGATGAAGCAGTATTATTTGCAATAATTTCAGCATATCTTTCACACAAACAAATTCCATTCAAATCGCGACATTTAAAAGTATAAGGCTGTGACTTTTCAATATCTATAATTGGAATAATAAAATTATTATCATTTTGATCTACGAACATTAAAGTATCGCCGACACAATAAGGCAAACCTAGCATATCGTCATCAGTAAACCCTGAACATTCGGTTTTTTTTGCACATGAAAAGAAAAAACATAATGATGTAATCAATAAAGGAATTACTATTACGAAAAACACTTTGTTCATTTGATTTTTCATTTTAGCTACTGTTGAATAAAGCTGTAAGTGATTTTTCCGTTTTCGTTTCCACCACCTGTTATAGGTGTAAATCTGGAATTTGATGCAGCTTGTTTGGCAGCATTACTTATACATGTCGGGTCACCATCAGAACTAGCCGAAACAACCGTTGCTGTTTTTACTTTTCCGTCACTGCCAATTACTATATTCACGACAACTCTTCCTCCATCTCTGCATGTAAAAACCGGAACTTCAATATATGATTTACCTCTGTTAGGATTATCAAGTTCGACATAAACAAGTGCCGGACCTGAATATGAATTGTTACTTTCATTGTTCTGATTTTGATTACCATTTTTTACTTCAGGAGTATTCGTTTTAAGGTAATCTTCGTATGTACTGTTAATGACTTTTTCGTAATCGTCGCCATATTTTTCTTTTAACATCTCTTCTTCGTATAATTTACGCATTTCTTCCTGTGACATGGTTTTTATATCTGGGTATTTTGTATTATTACCTCCAACATTTCTTATATCACTCAGGTATTTTTCAATTTCAATATCGTTTATGTCTGTTTTAGAATTTGTTTTATTAAGTTGTTGTTCTTCAAATTGTTCAAAAAATTCAGGTTCAATAATCATGTAACCTTCTTCTTTTGGTTCTATTGTTTGCACTTTAAAAGCCATAGCTATAACAATGACAAATAAATGGAACAATATTGTACCAAGAATTCCATTAATATTTTTTCTAAAAAAACTTGACATATTTCTGCAAAATTAACGAATATTTACGGTTTTGTTTATTCATTATTTAAAAGAATTTAACATCTTAGTATGAATAAAACGAAAAACAGATGTAATCGTGCAAAAGTTTGCATAAAAAATAACTTTTAAATTAGCCGTAATTAAGATTAGTTGATAATACAAATTGTGGATAATTCGTCAATAATATAGATATATGAACGATAGGAGTTAAATTTAAGATAAGAAACCTAAAATGCAAAATAATTCATATAAACCATTTGATATTAAGAAAATTAAACTACTTTTGCAGCTCGAAAATTTTATATATAATGTCTAACTAAATTAAAGAAAAAATTAAAACATGACTACAAAAGATCAAAACGAGATTATTAACAATGAACCTGTTGAGGATCAAATCTCAGAACAAACAGAAAAATCAGTAGAAATTACTGAAACAATTGAAGAACCAATAGTAATTGAAAATGCAGAAGTTACCCCTATTGTTGAATCTGAAAAAGTAGAAGAGCCTATTTTATTAGAAGAGAAAAAGGAAAAGAAAGTTGTTGCTAAAGTAAAAGAAAAAACTCCGGAAAACAAGGCTGAAATTAAGCCAATCGAAGACTTTGATTGGGAATTAATCGGTAAAAGAGACGTTTCTTATTCGAAGGTACAGCGTCAGGAACTAGAGGATTTATACAATAAAACTTTCAAACTTGTTGAAGAAGGTGAAGTTGTTATGGGAACTGTTGTTGCAATAAACAAACGCGAAGTTGTTGTAAACATTGGTTACAAATCCGAAGGCGTTATTAACGCAAATGAATTCAGAACAGAAAACGAATTAAAAGTTGGAGACCAAGTTGAAGTTTATGTGGAAAATATGGAAAGTCTTGATGGACAGTTAATATTATCTCACAAGAAAGCTAAATCACTCAAATCTTGGGAACGTGTTAATCAGGCTTGCGACAATGATGAAATTGTTAAGGGATATATTAAATGTCGTACCAAAGGCGGTATGATCGTTGATGTATTTGGTATTGAAGCATTCTTGCCAGGTTCTCAGATAGATGTTAAACCAATTCGTGATTATGATATATTTGTTGGAAAGACAATGGAATTCAAAGTGGTTAAAATTAACGAAGAATTCAAAAATGTTGTAGTTTCACACAAAGCACTTATTGAAGCCGAACTTGAAGAACAGAAGAAACATATTATTTCAAAACTTGAAAAAGGTCAGGTACTTGAAGGAACTGTTAAGAATATAACAAGTTATGGCGTATTTATTGATCTCGGTGGCGTTGATGGATTGATTCACATTACTGACTTATCATGGGGAAGGGTTACACATCCTGAAGAAATTTTAAGCTTAGATTCGAAAATACAAGTAGTTATCCTTGATTTTGATGATGATAAAAAACGTATTGCTTTAGGTCTAAAACAATTAACACCACATCCTTGGGATTCGCTTGATGCTGATCTTAAAGTTGGCGATAAAGTTAAAGGTAAAGTAGTTGTTTTGGCTGATTATGGAGCATTCGTAGAGATTTCCACAGGTGTTGAAGGACTTATACATGTTTCAGAAATGTCATGGTCTCAGCATCTTCGTACTGCACAAGACTTTATGAAAGTTGGTGATGAAGTAGAAGCTGTAATTCTTACTTTGGATCGTGAAGAACGTAAAATGTCACTTGGTATCAAACAATTACATCCTGATCCATGGGAAGAAATTGAACAAAGATATCCGATTGGTTCAAAACATAATTCAAAAGTACGCAACTTTACTAATTTCGGTATTTTTGTAGAACTTGAAGAAGGCGTAGACGGTCTTGTTCATATTTCTGATCTGTCATGGACAAAGAAAATCAAACATCCGGCTGAATTTACTTCTATCAATGCAGAATTAGATGTTGTTGTCTTAGAAATAGACAAAGAAAATCGTCGTTTAAGTTTAGGTCACAAACAAATTGAAGAAAATCCTTGGGAAGTTTTTGAAACAATATTTACTGTTGACACAATTCACGAAGGAACAATAGTTGAAATGAACGATAAGGGTTCAATTATTGCTCTTCCTTATGGAGTTGAAGGGTTTGCAACACCTAAACATTTGGTTAAAGAAGATGGCACACCTGCCAAAATTGATGAAAAACTTGACTTTAAGGTAATTGAATTCAATAAAGACGCAAAGAAAATCTTTGTTTCTCATTCCAGAATTCACGAAGATATCAACAAAGCCAAAGTAGCAGAAGATAAAAAAGTTAAAGGTGAAGGAAAAGAAGCTCCTAAGAAGAAAAAACCTCAAGCTGATAAAATCGAAAAAACTACAATTGGTGACGTTACTGATCTCGCAGCTTTGAAAGAAGAATTGCTTAAAGAAGAGAAGAAACAGAAAAAATAGACTAATTATAACTTTAAAAAAAGCCTTGAATAATCTTCAGGGCTTTTTTTATTTCAAATAATCCTATTCAAATTTATTCTCCTCACAATCCGTAATTTTATTATTATAAATCTTCTCCATTTCGTCTTCAAAGAAGAACTTATCCGAAAATGCGGGTTTCAACTCAGAAATCCAGCTTGCATTTTCATCATATTTTGCAAAGAATGGTTTAGCAACCCAATCAGGATTTCTTGCTTGAATAAATCTTAAAACAAAAACCTTTTCATTATTGATTTCCGCAATGCCGGAAATCATAACTTTACCAGGCGTACAAGACATACTTGGACCTCTAACCGTTCGACAAATACCACTAATAGATGAATAAGATTTTCTAAAAATTTCGTATGCTTCAGCAATGGGTAACTCAAAATATTCTTTAGCACCTGTATCTCTGGCCATAAACATATAATAAGGAATACAGTTTAGATTAACCTGTTTGCGCCACATTTCAGTCCAAATATCTGAGTCGGCATTTATATGCCTTAAAATAGGCGATTGAGTGCGTATCTGTGCACCTGTATTTCTTATCCGCTTTACTGCATCTTTAACTATCTCTGTACCTAATTCACGAGGATGGCTAAAATGAGCCATTATAGCTAGATTTATACCTTTATTAACAATCGTTTCGAATAATTTTAAAATATCATCAGAATCATTATCCGTAACAAAACGATAGGGCCAGAAAGATAATGATTTTGTACCTATTCTGATTGTTTGAATATTAGTTTTGTGAATATTGTCTAAAAGAGGAGTGATGTATTTGCTAAAAACAGACATCTTCATTATCATCGGATCACCACCAGTAAACAATATATCAGTAATTTCATGATGTTTCTTTAAATATCTGACCAACTCGTGAGATTCTTTTGCCGAAAACTTTAAGGACTTTTTGCCGATAAACTGAGGCCATCTAAAACAAAAACTACAATATGCATGGCAAGTCTGTCCTGAAGATGGAAAAAACAACACTGTTTCTCTGTATTTATGTTGAATACCTGACAAAGGCTTATTGTTATAATATGGGACATTTAAACAATTTTGCCCTGCAGGATGCGGGTTTAATTCCATCCTGATAGAATTTGATATTGCAAATAATTCGGTTTTCGGTTTATTTTGCTCTATCCCATTTTTAATAATGTCATAATGTTTAGAGCTAAGCATTTGTCTTTGTGGAAAACATAGATGAAAAATTGGATCAGATTCATAGTTTTCCCAGTCAATTAGCTCTTCGGTAATATAATTATTAGCTCTAAATGGTAATACTTGACTAACAATTTCAATATCTCGTCTTATTTGTTTTGGTAGTTTTAATATATTTTTATCTTGTGTATAGTTTGTTATATTTATATGTTTGTATTTCTTCATCTAAATTTTTTACTTTCGGTTCTTTGTAAAAATAAGGAAATTTTCACAAAATATATAACGATTTATACAAAATACATATATTATCATATATACGAAATGTTTATTATTGTTTAGCGTAATCTTATATAGATATGGCGTCAAATACTTTTTACAGGTTAGGGAAAATTTTCCAGATTTTTTCATCAGGAAAAGGAGCCTTAATAACAATCTTTTCTTTACGTACAGGGTGAATAAATTCTATCTCAGCAGCATGAAGATTAATACCTCCATTTTCATTCGATCTCTTATATCCATATTTTAGATCTCCTCTAATAGGACATCCTATATTTGCCAGTTGACAACGGATTTGATGATGCCGGCCGGTCAGCAAATTTATTTCCAAAAGAGAATACTTTTCTGATTTTGCTACTAATTTATAATCTAAAATTGCTTGTTTAGTATTTTCAGTCTGTTGGTCAGAAATATATGATTTGTTTTGTTTAGTGTTTCTAAGAATATAGTTTATCAGCCTGTCACTTTCTTTTGGAGGCTGTTCGGAGCATATTGCATAATACGTTTTCTTTGCATCTTTCGATTTAAAAATCTCATTTAATCTTGTCAAAGACTTGCTTGTTCTTGCAAATAAAACTACCCCGCTTACCGGTCTGTCTAAACGATGTGGTACTCCAATAAACACATCTCCTGGTTTATTATATTTAACTTTGATATATTGCTTAACTATTTCCGATAGTGGAACATCACCGGTCTTATCTCCCTGAACAATTTGCCCCGATTTTTTATTAACAGCTATAATATGATTATCTTCAAATAATATTTCAGGCATTATATTCATTGTCCTTTGAAAATGTACTTAATACTGTTCGTTTTCGTTAGGGAAATTGTTGTTTTTCACATCTTTAATATAATTATTAACAGCATCACTGATAATTTTATCGAGATTTGCATATCGGCGCAAAAAACGGGGCGAGAATTCTTGTGTAATTCCTAGCATATCGTGTAAAACGAGAACCTGACCATCAACAGCACCTGCTCCAATTCCTATTATTGGTATTTTAATTTCTGTTGCAATTTGATTTGCCAGACTAGCTGGAACTTTTTCTAGAACAATTCCAAAACAGCCGGCGTCTTCGAGTATATGTGCGTCAGCAATTAATTTTGAGGCTTCTTCTTCTTCACGTGCACGAACTACGTATGTTCCAAATTTATGAATACTTTGAGGTGTTAAGCCTAGATGTCCCATAACCGGAATTCCTGCAGATAAAATTCTTTTTACCGAATCTATAACTTCTTCACCACCTTCAATCTTTACAGCAGCTGCACCTGTTTCTTTCATTATTCTAATTGCTGACGAAAGTGCTAATTTTGAGTTGCTTTGGTAAGTACCAAAAGGAAGGTCAACAACAACTAAAGCGCGTTTTACACCTCTAACAACTGATGCCGCATGATAAATCATCATATCTAACGTAATGGGTAAGGTTGAATCGAATCCTGCCATAACATTAGAAGCCGAATCTCCTACGAGAATAACATCTATGCCTGTTTTATCAAGCAATTTAGCCATACTGTAATCATAGGCAGTCAACATAGTGATTTTTTTTCCTTCATGTTTCATTGCCTGAAGAACATGAGTGGTAACTTTGCGAATTTCTTTATGTATTGACATCTCTTTATTTTTTTATTGCCAAATATTTTTCTAATTTTGACGTTTAATTTGATGCAAATATAATAAGATGAATAATATAAGTTTAATATTCCTAGCTTTAATTTTGGTTTTCCTTTCTTCGTGCAGCACTGATGTTGATGTTAATGGTGAATGGGATGATATTCCAATAGTTTTTTGTGTACTAGATCACTCTTCTCAATTTCAATATGTTAAAGTAAATAAAAGTTTTTTGGGACCGGTACCGGCATCAGTGATGGCTCAGGTTAGCGATTCTCTTTTTTATGAAAATGTGAGTGTTGAGATAAAAGAATATATTAATAATAATCAAACCAGGTCATGGATCTTTTATCCGGTTGATACTATTGATAAACCAGACGGTTATTTTTCTTCTGACAGGAATACAATATGGATGGCACAAATGAATTTTGCTGATGATGCTATTTATGAATTAAATGTAAATATAAATAACGGAGAACATGTAATTAAAGGCGAAACGCAGTTGATAGATGGTATTTATTTAATTAAACCAAGCTCACTTCAACCTCAGATTGATATTCATAATTATAATGGGGACAGTGAGTATAAATATAATAATGGTACAAATGGAAAAGTATTTCAAATGACCATCGTTTTTAATTATCTTGAAATAATTGATGGAGATACATCAGAAAACTACAAATCTATATATTGGAATCAAGCAAAAGAATATCGAAATACAGCGACAGCTAGTGATGTTACCGGAAAATTTTCAGTTCTTGCATTTTACAATTTACTGACTGCGAGTATTCCACCTGCAGAACCAAATGTAAAAAGACTTGTTAAAATGCCAAACAGTATTGAATTTAGATTAGCAGCAGCAGATGAAAACTATGCCACCTATATGGAAGTTACATCTCCATCAAATGGATTAGTTCAGGATAAACCAACGTTTACTAACCTAACCGAAGGCTATGGGCTGTTTGCCAGCAGATATAATATATCGTTAACAAAGCCTTTGAGTGGCAGGTCACTTGATTCTATTTACAGGGGAATATATACAAAAGATTTGGGATTTGCAGACAGATACGATCATTATTATACTGCCTGGGGAATTAACTAAATAGTAAAACTAAATTCAGTTCTTGTTCAGCAAAAAAACATTATCTTATTTTTGCACCAATTTGTTTTTCATAAGCATTGATAAGATTTGTCATAATTTTATCTATCTGTTGCTCTGTCATGGTTTTTTCAGTATCTTCTAATGTATAACTAAGAGCATATGATACTTTTCCTTGCTCTAAATTTTTCCCTGAATACACGTCAAACAAATTGATATCACTTATATATTTAGGCTCTGTTTTGTATGCTATATCTGTCAATGTTTTATAAGTAACATCCGAATTGATAAGAAGTGCAAGATCACGTTTTACTTTTGGAAATCTTGAAATAGTTTTGTACTCTAATCTATTTGTTTTTACAATATTGAACAACAAATTCCAGGCAATTTCTGCATAAAATACATCCTGATTAATATTGAATTTTTCAGCAAGTTGTTTATTTAGTAATCCGACTTTACACAAAACCTCTTTTTTAACAATATATGATAATCCATACGCAAATTCATTGTCTTTAATAAATTCATTATCAAAGCAATCAGAATTTATCCCCATTTTACATAATACTATTTCTAGATATGATTTAAGAAGATAAAAATCAGTAGGGTTATCTTTAAGATTCCAACTAAGTTGATTACGTTTTCCTGAAATCCATAAAGACATGAATTTTGTTTCGTAATACCTATTAATGTCAGAGAGGTCTTCATTTTCTTTGCGTGCGTGGTATGTCCTTCCGAATTCGAAAAATTTAATGTCCTGATTCTTGCGATTAATATTATAAGCAATGCTTTCCAATCCTCCATAAATCGGACTTGGTCGCATTATGCTTAAATCGTTACTTAAGGGATTGAAAATTTTAACCAATTTTTCATCTTCCTTTTCTGAAACAAAGTTGTTGCTTATTAAAGAATTACACATAATTTCAGAAAATCCATGAGAAGCTAATAAATCGGAAACAAGATTTACCATTTTTTCATTATCAGGCTTGGTTGAATTATTGACAGAAATAGATACTTTTTCAGGAATATCAACATTATTATATCCATAAATTCTTAAAACATCCTCAATCACGTCAGCCTCTCTATAAACATCAACTCGATATGAAGGAATTTTTAGTAATAAGTCTTGATCTTTTTTATTAATTATCTCAATTTCTAAATCTTTGAGGATAATGTCAATTTCTGCTTCTGAAAGATGTTTCCCTATTAGCTTTCGACATCTTGCGTAATTAAATTCTACAATTACAGGGTCAATGACTTTTGGATATATATCTTTAATATCAGATGAAATTTTTCCTGCGCCAATAGATTCGATTAAAAGGGCAGCTCTTTTAACAGCAAATAAAGTCATGTTAATATCTGCTCCTCGTTCAAATCTAAAAGATGAATCAGTAGAAATGCTATGATATTTAGCTGTTTTACGAACCCACGATGGATTAAAACAGGCACTTTCAATAAAAATTTTATTAGTTTTGTCTGAAACTCCCGATTCTATTCCTCCAAAAACTCCTGCAATACACATAGGAGTATCATTGTTACAAATCATAAGGTCATTTGAGCTTAATTTTCTTTGCATTCCGTCAAGGGTTGTAAAAGGAGTTCCTTCAGCAACAGTTTTCACTATGATTTTATTTCCTGTAATTTTATCTCCATCAAAAGCATGCAAAGGATGACCTGTTTCGTGCAAAACGAAGTTTGTAATATCCACAATATTATTTATTGGATTTAGACCTATAGCTTTGAGTCTAGATTTGAGCCAATCCGGTGATTCTGCGACTTTAATATTATCCATACAAATACCGGAATATCTTGGGCATGCAATCGAATTTTGGACTTCTAAATCAACAGAATATGATTTTTTTGTAATTGAAAATGAAGAAATATCGGGAAATGTATATCTCATTTTTCTAAAAGCAGCCAAATCGCGTGCAACACCAATATGACTTGCTGCATCAATTCGGTTAGGAGTGAGGTCTATTTCCAAAATGTGGTCACTTTCTATGTTAAAGTATTCTGAAGCAGGTGTACCGATAATAGCGTCATCAGATAAAACCATAATTCCATCATGGGATTTTCCTAAATTCATTTCATCTTCAGCACAAATCATTCCTTCTGATTCTTCGCCACGAATTTTAGCTTTTTTTATCTCAAACGATCCAGATTCTGTAAAAATAATAGTTCCCACAGTTGCGACAACAACCTTTTGTCCTGCAGCAACATTTGGTGCACCACAAACAATTTTCAACAATTCTTGTTGACCTATATCAACAGTTGTGAGACTTAATTTGTCAGCATTAGGATGTTTTTCACAAGTTATTACTTTACCAATTACAAAACCTTTCAAGCCTCCTTTAACTGAAGAAAACTCTTCAATATTACCTGTTTCTAAACCAATTTGTGTTAATTGATTTGCAAGTTGCTCAGGGCTATCATCAATATTTATATAATTTCTAAGCCAATTGTATGAAATATTCATTATTTAAATTTTAAAATGCAAATTTATAAATTTTATCGGTTTATAAATAACCAAATATTGATAGATTTAAGCAAAAAAATGATTAGGGAGTCTATAAAACTATTAAATGAAACTAATTTCCAATCTCTGCATCACCAAAAAGCAATTCCAGTTTTTGATAATGTATATCTATTAATTCGTCTAAATACTCCATATAATCATTGTAAATATTAGGGCAGTCCTTCTCAACTCTATCAAAATCCTCTTCAAAAACAACTAAAAAATGTTGGTGTAATGGACAAAATTCAGGCTATTTTTTTGATGTTTGTTATTAATAGACAAAATTCAGGCTTTTTATTTTTAATGTTTTTGTGAATGAATTAAAAGTTTGTATAGATTTGCTTATCAA
>Ga0116143_10004009_pt1 | contig 14329 bp, 11 predicted proteins | sample AD_UKC034_MetaG_FD_89745 | JGI IMG/M metagenome (GOLD analysis project Ga0116143, IMG submission 89745) | Active sludge microbial communities of municipal wastewater-treating anaerobic digesters from USA - AD_UKC034_MetaG | ecosystem: Engineered > Bioreactor > Anaerobic > Digestate | place: USA...
AAGACCTATTCCGCGGCTCGAATTTCCCCTCGGGTTGGGCGCTGTTGGGCGACGTGGCCGCTTTTGGCGAGTATCACGCACCGCAGAAGGTGTTGCTATACGACGTCACCGCGGCGACGCCGGATTTGTTGAGCACCTATCTCCATGACCAGGATCCGGTCTATGTGCAGCTGGTGGGTGCATACCTGATCATTGCGGCGTATTCTGCCACTGACGTACTCCAGTTGACGTTTGTGGATGTGCAAACACCGACCGCACCGACATATAGCCTGACTTTCGATGTGGATGCGTTTGAGCGTGATGGCGGTTATAACCACGGCTTCTTCACTGTAGTGGATGACCGCTATGTGGTGGTGAATGTAGGGCGCGCCGGGTTCATGGCTGTGATTGACTGTTGCGCGCCATTGACGTGAGGAGGAGCATAGATGGGACTACGAGTTAGCGGTAAGCGCGCTTTGATCAGAATCACCCCGGATGGGGGGACCGCTTTCGATGCCAGCGGCGTCAGCGCCGATGGACGTGGGCGCGCCAATGCGTTCAGTTTTGAGATCGGCGCGCAGGTGGTGGATGCCGACGGCTACAACCAGGACTATACCGAACCGGTTCCGGTAGGGCAGAGCGGTGTAAGCGGCTCGCTGACCGTGTTCTTCAACTCCGATAGCGGAGAAGCCAACACGTTCCTGAATGCCATGCGGGAGGCGCAGCATACGCCAGCGGCGTGCGCGGATCCGGCAGAATATACCCTGGACATCATGCCGGAAGGCGAGTGCCTGTTCAAGGAGAAATGGACGCTGCAAAACGTAGTCCTGGAGAACCTGGACCTGCCGATTCCACACGACAATCTGCTGGTTTATACCACACCCTTCCGCGCCGGCGCAGTGACTCGCAAGTCCATCAGTGCCTTGCTCCTGGGAGTCGAGGCGGATGGGCTGGTTTACCGCAGCCTGGATGTGGGAACCACGTGGGATGACATTGCCCTGCTCGCAGATCCCAATATCGGCGTGTACTGTTTTGAACATCTGGGGAATGGCGTGGTCTTAGCCGGGTTGATGCCTGGAGATTCGCCCTATCACAACCTGGTGCGGGGCACGCAGTACGGGGCGCAGTGGGATGCCGGGCAGCGCATCGGCGCGGATGAATCGGCGTTTTACGTGTACTGCCTGGAGCATCTGGGCAGTGGGGTAGTGCTGGCAGGGGCGGATGGCTCAGATGACGGCGTAGCCAATGGTGGGGTTTACCGCAGTGCGGATTACGGCGTCACCTGGGAACTGGCGCAGCAACTGGGCCTGCCAGTACAGGCATTGTTGAATCTGGGCAGCGGGATAGTGCTGGCCGGAACTACCGGAACGTATTTTCCCGAGACGGTTCTGGGCGCGATTCACCGCAGCATTGATGGCGGCGAGAACTGGACGCTGATTCAAGAGTTGGGCTCGCAGTTTGGGATTTATGACTTCTTGAGCCTGGGCGGGGGCGTGGTACTGGCGGCGACCGGAAATCCTGCTGGGGCGGGGCAGATTTATCGCAGCGCCGATAGCGGCCTGACGTGGAATCTGCTGTATGAGTTCACCGGCACAGTCAACGTCAACCGGATCCTGAACCTGGGCGGAGGCGTGCTGCTGGCAGGAACGCAAGACGCTGGACGGATTTACCGCAGTATCAACAGTGGCGCGGCCTGGACCAAGGTCGCTGACGCTGATGTAGCAATCTTTGGTTTTGGGGCTTTGGATGATGGCACGCTGTACGCGGTAGGAGTGGATGCCACGCCTGCCGGAGTCGTGCGCGTGAGTACGGATGCGGGCTTGACCTGGACGAAGCTCGCGCAGACCTTCGAGGGTCAGGCAAACTGTATTTTAGGCATAGGTTGAGAAGGAGGCAGGTGAAATGGGATTGCGTAAGAGCGGCAAGAACGCGCTGATTCAATTGGTTGAGGTGGTGGATGAGGTCGAGGGTACGCCCTTCGACATCAGCGGTATTGGAACGGATGGGCGCAGCCGCGCCAATGCGTTTTCATTCAACATCGAAGGCACGGTGGTAGATGCTGATGGCTACAATCAGCCGTATACCGAGCCAGTGCCCGTAGGTCAAAGCCGCGTAAGCGGTTCGATGACGGTGTACTACAACGGCGAAGCCAGCGATGTGAACGAAACGTTGTGGGACATTTACGAGGCGCAACACGTGCCCGATAGTTGCACCGACCCGGCAAACTATACCATCAAGATCATGCCTGAGGGCGATTGCGATGGTAAGGAGCTGTGGAGCGTTACGGGTTTCGTGTTGGAAAACCTGGATATCCAGATGCCCCACGATAATCTGATGCAAATCGCGTTCAACTGGCGCGGTTGGGTGCCAACCCGTTCGACGATCTCGGGAACCTGAGATGTACCGGGTGTTGCGTAATCTGGCGCTGGCTGTACCCGGCGGTGGTCACCGGATTGTGCGCATCGATGCGCCGTTCGATCCCGCCTGGGTAAGCGCTGCCGGGTTGGAGCGTTTGCTGAAGCGCGGGTACATCGAAACAGTGGCGGTAGAAGCCGCAGCCATCCAGGATGTGGGCGCTGCGGTAGCCGCAGCGGACGCTGCAATCTGGAACACCACAGAGGTGGGCATCACCGGGATTCGCGGCATCGGCAAAGAGCGCGCCAAGGTGTTAGCCGAGCTCGGTTTAGGCACACTGGAGGCGCTGGCGCAAGCGACTCCAACCCAGCTGGAACAATTACAGGACCGCGGGATTACCGCGAAACAGTGTGCGGCGTGGCAGGCGCAAGCGGCAGCGTTATTGCGGCCTGCCGGCACATTGGCCACAGGAGGAACGTGTGAACGATGTAGCTCCAAGAAAAATGCCCGTCATTAGCCGGCGCATTGAAATTGCGGAGGGGCCGTATGCCGGTTGGTGGGCTGAAATGCAAGTCAATCCGCCGCAGCGGGTCATCTCCGAGTTGATCAAGGGCGACACTGACCTGAGCAGCGTCAGCGGGTTGATCGTGGAATGGAACTTCGTGGACTTCGAGGGTCAGCCACTCGACCCCAAGGCGCCGCTGGAGGAGTTACCGTATGACCTGATGCGCGCGCTGTTGCCAAAATACCTGTACGAGGTGTTCCACCCCTTTTGGCTCAACGGAGCGGGCGGAGATCATTGAGGCGTTGACGATTGGCGGCAAGGCGCCGCCGATACTGATCAAGGCGCTGGTCTGTGAACGGATGCACTGGACGCTGACCGAGTATGACGCGCAGCCCGCGAATGAGCTGGCGGCGTTGTTGGAGATTTGGAATATCCAGGAATCGCTAAAGCCGCATAAGTGAGAGCAGGGGTCATGAGTCGAAAATCTGAGCTAAATGACGGAAGGACTTGTGACTCCTGCTTGTTGTAATGGCTGTTAATCGGCCTTAAACGCGGTTTATCGCATGATGTGACCCGCTACAGGCGTGTTATGGATGGGTTTGCGGGGGTAAAAAACAGCAGCTATGGCGAAAGAAAATACACTCGAAATTAAGGTTTTAGCCAAGAACCTTGCCAAAGAGGCGATGGATCAAGCTCGTAAGGACTTACAAGAGCTGGGCGAAGCGGCAAAGAAGAGCGGCGAGAAGGGCAAAGAGGCCAAGGGCGGTTTTGAGAGTCTCAACAATGCATTTAAGTCCTTCGTTACGGCGGCGGTCGTCAAGCAGCTGGCGCAGGCCGCGTTGGAGCTGGGCAAACTAGGAGTCCAAGCCGCGGCGGTGGAGCAACGCTTCTATGCTTTTGCTGGCGGCTCACGTGAAGCCGAGACCGTGCTCAAGGCGGTGATGGCCGCTACGGATGGCACGATTGATCGTATGGGCGCTATGCAGAGCGCCACCAAGTTGATGCAAATGGGCCTGGCATCCAATGCCGACGAAGCCGCGCGGCTCATCAATATGGCGGCGCGCCTCGGCGATCAGACGCTGAGCACCTCGGAGCGCGTGGATGATTTCGCGGCGATGCTGGCTAACCAGAGTATTCCGCGATTGGACAACTACGGTATGTCATCCGGCAAAGTGCGCGCGCGCATCGATGAATTGATGGCGAGCACCGAGGGCATGACGCGCGAACAGGCTTTCTTACAGGCAACTCTGGAAGAAGGCGCTATTGCCATGGAGAAGCTCGGGGACGCCGGTTTAGGACAACTGCAAAATCTTGACCGCCTGAGCTCGGCCTGGAAGGATTTTAAGGTCACCATCGGGAATATTGTAGCTCCGGCGTTGACCGATGGCGCGGAGTTACTGACGAAGAACGTGCGGACGCTGGACCAACTGGCGCAGATTGTGCGCTTTGCCCGTCAGGAATATGGTTTCTTCAATGGTACGCTCCAGGCACTCTTCTCCGTGTTGGGTATCAACACGGAGATGATGAAAGATGCGGAGCTCAACAATGCCGCTGTAGCAGCAGGCACGCTCGCATTGACGCAGGGCTATTCAGATATAGGCATGGCGGCACGCCAAACGGCCACCGATGTGGGCGCGGCGACTGAAGCTGTGATTACCAACTACGGCAGTATCGAATTTGTGGCCGAAGCCTCGAAGAAAGCATACAGCGATCTGCAGGCGGCAATTGCGGGGGCTTTGGGTAAGGAGATTGCCGACTTCAACAAGCAGCAAGAGGAAACGCGCGCCAAGGCTGACGAGATTCGGGAGGCTATGGAGCGCATTAAGGCCGCGGGCCCACTTACAAAGGCAAAGAAAGCCGAGCTAGCTGAACTTGTAGAAGAACTCGACAAAGTCAACGCTGCTGTAGAAGAAAACGCTGCTAAGCACGAAGAAGCAACCCGGCGCATTATCTTTGGCTTCATGGAACAGCGCCTCGCCATGGATGGCTTGACGCAGGCTGAGTTGATGGCCTTACAGGAAGTCGCGTTCAACTGGGGCCTGGTAGATACCGCTACATACACCGCCATGATGGGCATCGATAACGTAGCAACCTCGTTCGAGAATGGCAAGATCAAGGCTGAAGACCTGGGTAAGGCGTTGCTGTTTGCGACGGATTCCATGGTGAATATGCCCACCGAGCATACGTTCACGTTCAACTGGAATCAAACTGGCACGCCCCCGCCGAATGTGCTTTTGGAGCCCAGCCCGGGCTTCGATATCCCGAATATGTACGCCAGCGGTGGCGTGCAACAGCAAAGCGGTTGGGCGATGGTCGGTGAGCAGGGACCGGAATTGACCTGGTTGCCGCGGGGAGCGCAGGTCTTCAGCGCCCCGGAGACTGAGCGCATGTTGCAGAATGGTGGGGTAGGGGGAACTGTCAATGCCCCGGTGACGGTATACGCCAATGTGGCGGGAAATGTTGACATTGATTTGCTCGCCCGGCGGGTGAGTGAGGAAATCGGGCGACGGGTCGCCAACCGGAGGGTGAGCTGATGCTAGAACTAGAGCTTGCACGGCGCGAATTTACGGCGGATGGCGAGACGATCACGGCGACGCCGGTCACGCCGACCGCCAAGGTCCTGGAGTATATTCCACAAGATGTGAGTTACCAGGTGTGGACGACGCACGGTGACCGTCCTGGAGCGACGCCCACGCGGCACATTGCGGGAAATGTGGTGGAAACTCTACGCATTGCCGTGGCATGTGATGCGCCGGGGGCTTTGCGCGCCTTTGCCGCGGAACTGGAACGCGCCTTGCTCTGGCACGAGCAGAAGCGCGAGGATATGACGCCCTTCATCCGCGTGCGCGACGATGAGCGTTATCCACCGGGTATCTGGTTTGAGTCGCGCCTTGTGGGTGGGCGCGTGGAGTTGGAGAACAGCGCCGGGCGGGTATTAAAACTGACGCTGGAACGTTTTCCGTATTGGGAAGGCGCCTGGACGCGCCTGGCAGTAAAAAACAATCGTACGGAAGAATTGCAGCCGGAGGGCGTGGAGTTCGACTACGACGGTTGGGCGACGTTCGGCGCGGTGACGAATGCCGACGATGCCGACCCGCTGCGCGATAACTGGTTGATGTTGCAGGCGCCACCCGGTGACGTGCCGGCGCCCTTGCGGATTCGCATCCAGAACGATTATGCGACCTCGCGCCTGGCGACGGTGCGCATGGGCTGGTACGACCGGCAACAGAATCTCATCCTCGAAGGCGAAGATGGCCTCCTGGCTGGCGCGGGTACCGTAACCATAGCCCCGCAGTACAGCAATGAGCAGTATGCACTCGCGCAGAACTTTCGCTGGATCGTGCCGCAGGAACTCTACCGCGATTTCGTGGGACCGTTTCGCGTGTGGGCGAATGGCTCCCTCTATGGCTCGACCTGGCGGTTTAGCGCGGGCTACGAGCTGACGCGCCAGCAGTACGGCACGCGCGCTGCGGTGGACGGTGTCAATGGTTGGACGGATCTGGGACAACTGCGGCTGCCTGCAGGGGGCTATCGCACGCCTTCGCGTTATCCAGCGGCTTTCTGGCTGGATGGTTCCGGGGATGGCGCGCTCGACTATATCGTCTTGCAGCCGGTCCATCAGCACCGGCGGTTGACCTTCCAGGGCTACAACTGTCTGCCAGGGGCGTGTATCGTGGATGATCCTGAGCAAGGACCGTACTACGAATACTCTGGGGAGAAAATCCAGGTGCTGAACGCCTGGGGCAACCCGCTGGAAGCCTGGCCAGAGGGGCTGTTACCGTTTCAGGGTATCGAAACGCCGCACTATCAGACGTTGATGTTCATGCTGACCAGCGACACCGGCAGCGCCGCGGCTGATCGCAGCGCGCTAGTCGAAGTCTTTGCGCGCCCGAGGTACAGAGTCTTGCCATGACCATGCAGATTTTGATTATCACCGAGCAGTGGGGCCGGCTGGATATTACCGAACAGGTCAGCAGCTGGAACTTTGATTCCCGTGAGGGCGTGGGGTGGGGCACTGCCAGCGCCACGCTAGATGGTCCGCTGATCGAACAATGGCCTTTTTTGGAACACCAGGCGGAAGACGCGCTCGAATTCTTCAGCGACGAGGCAGTCTGGCGCGGGAAGTTGTCTGGGGCTGAACTCGATGAAACCGGGGCACTGACCCTGCTCGCTGAGGGTGCGGGGTTGCGCTTGCGCGACGTGGGCGTGTGGCGCAGTTTCAGCGACGCCAGCGTGCAATGGTGGACTCCAGACGGCGAGGCTCCCGCGGGCTTCGAGGCGGATAACAACAATCGCGTGTACGTAGGCGCCGATGGCGAGGGCTTTGTCAATGGCGCGGAATACGCGATGGTCTATCCCGAGACGGGCGTGGACCTGGGCGCGGATATTGCGCGCCTACTGGCTACCGTGCTCTTCGAGATTATCACGGGAGATTGGATTGCCGAGCTGCGGCAAGCCGATGGCACGGTGTTGTGGACGACATCTACTAGCATGGCGCAAGCCTACCAGCTGTTTCTCGATACACCCACCGGTGGCACGTTCAAGTTGGGCGATGGCGACGGCATCGAGACCGGCGCGCTGGCCTACAACGCCAGCGCCGCAACGATTGAGACCGCGTTGCGCTCGGCTTACAGCGATGCCGGCATCACGGTGGTTAGTGATGTGGATTTCCTCATCACCTTTCCCACCGGGCACGCAGGCGCGTTCCAGATCACCGATGACGCGCTCACCTACGCGACTACCGGAGAGGCTGCCTGCACGCAGCAGGCTGTAGATGGCGTAGAGCTCGATCTCACCGTTGCGGATACCGGGCTGGTGTTGGCGTTGCGCAAGGATGGCGACGGCGACGGCGCGGCTTATGTGCGTCTGACTGAGGTAGTGGTACAGACGTTAGCCGATGCCACCAACAGCCAGGTTGCGGAGGAAATCCTCAGCGATGCGGGCTTTGCCGCCAGCGAGGTTACCGAAAGCGGCTTACTGACCAATCGCGCCGTGTGGCAAAAAGAAAGCCGTTTGCAGGCGCTAGAGGAAATGGCGCAACTGGGCGATGGCACGAGTTCCTGGCTGTTCTGCGTATACGAGACCCCGCAATTCGGTCCCTGGACGGAGGAAGCCACGTGGGAACTACGCCGCGAGGATTTGAGCCGTTGGAAAGTGTCCTGGCGGCGTGACGCGGTGCGCAACGCCGTGCGCGCGCGGCTCTCCGATGGCTGGCTCTCGGAATGGTTGGAGGATGCTGATAGCATTGCCCGCTGGGGCCGACGCGAGGAAGTGCTCGAATTACAGGATACCACGCAGGCTGAGGCCTTGCGTCTGGCGCAGGTGTATCTCACCGAGAAGGCGGAAGCTTTAGCGGGGCTGAACCTTCAATCTGATGCCTACTGTCGCACGCCTGATGGAGCAATCCATTCGGCGTACTTGATTCGCGCCGGCGACCTGGTCCGCTTGCGGGATCTGATTCCAGACCAGGATTTGGAGATTCGCGTGGCGGAAACCCGCGCCACAGCAGAGGGGGTGGAAGTGATCCCCGCGGGCCAGGATGACCGGTTGGAGACGATTCTGGCCGCGCAGGAACAGCAACTCCAGAAGGCAGAGACCGAGGCGCGCGCGACATCCGGCGGCGGTGGCGGTAGTAGTAGCAGTACCGGTGCAACTACTGTCCACGATCAGGTAACTCTGGGCGCCGGCAGCGCGGCAGAGCTGATGCTCTCCGGGCAGGAGTTGACGCTCGCGGCGGTGTTGACACCCACAGAGCACAGTGCGATTGGCGACGGCAGCCCGCATCACGCGGCGGTGACGTTGAACGCGGCAGCTGATACGGTATTCAGCTTGAGCATGCAGCAACTGGGGCTGGACACGCAGGCGGCGAACCGGGTACTGGCGGGACCTGTGAGTGGCGCTGCGGCGACGCCGACGTTCCGGGCATTGGGAGCCGGAGACTTGCCGTTATATTGGGCTGAAACAGGGATTGATGATACAGCTGTCACGGTAATTGCCAATGGCACGGGTGATGTAACTAAGGTCTTGACAGTGCTGTATGCAGTCAGCGAGATTAGTGGCACACAGAGAGGTGGTGGTGTGGCGACATTGGAGCCTGGTTATGCAGTAGTGCTTTGTGATGACGGCACAGACAGACTGACGTTGAGCTGTGCGGCAGATGGCTCAGTCACGCTGGCGCGCACTGCTGGGACAGATACCTTTGCAGCATGCCTATGGATGGTGTGGTTGTGAGCAATTTTATAAGCAGTCGGGCTTACGATGATATGCAGGTGGAAATATCGCTGGCCAAAGTTCCTGCAAGCAATGCGCCTACATGGACTACATACAGTTTTGGCATTGGCGGGGGTATTGCTTTCGCGGTGCTTGGTTTTGGTGTGGGGGAATATCTTGATTTCTATATCCAGACCAGTCACTCGATGGAAATCAATAGCATCCTGGATAATCATATTCACTGGACTGTTCCGACAAATGATACTGGGAAGAAGTTCAAATTCCAGCTTGATGTGATTGCCGCGGGAGTTAATGAGGCGTTTGCTGTACCTACAGGGAGTCCATTCTCAGGAGAGCATACTTTAGATGGGACCGAGAGCGGCAAGCACAAACTCATGGAACTGGCAGAGATTCCAGGAGTGAACTCCACGGTTTCGAGCATCTATGTCTGTCGTCTTACACGTATTGCGGCATCCTCAAACGAGTATGGCGGTAGCGTGTATGTGCTTTTTGATGATTCACATTACGTCAAAGACTCTGTGGGAAGTATCACGGAGTACACGAAGTAAGCGGAGGATTTCTGATGCTAGTATTAGCCTGGACGCTCAAAGAGTTCGAGACCACAGCCCGCAGGATCGCCGGGCGGGACGCGCATGTGATCAGCTTTGCGGCAGGCAGCGGGATGCCGATGCCTACGAGCACAACGCCGGCACCTGGTAGCATCAGCACTCAGTACGACCTGGTGTATGTGTTCTTGCACCCAACTGCTGATGGACAAGCGTTTACAGATAGTGCGGGGCGGGTCGTGGTGCGCCCGGAGATGATCCGCATGCGCAGCGATCTGCGGGGCGCCGTGGTGTTCCTGGGCGCATGCAACGGGCTGGAGAACACGACGCTCCTGGATGCCTTCCGCGATGCGGGCGTGGCGGCGATCATCGCCGCGCCGGGGGTCAACTACGGCGGGGGTTTTGCGGGCGCGGATGTGCTGGCGCTGGCATTGCGCCTGGCGCTACAGGCAGGCTTGCCTATCCGGGCGGCGTTCGCTGCAGCCAGGAGCTACACGACGCTGGCCGCTCGCGCCGGGGCGCAGCAGGTAGGGGATGCGCTGGAGTATCAGCTGTTGCCGGGGCAGCAAGTGGCAGGGACAGCGCCGAAGAAGCCTGAGTTGTGGAACAAGCTGCTCACAGCGGTGAGCGGGGTGGTGGGGTTGGCGCTCTTGCTGCTAGGGCTGGTGTTTGGCTGGCTCGCTCCGGGACCGCTGACACAGTTCTCACAACTCTCGCCACTGCCGCTGCCAGAGGAGATCTACACATGGGATAAGACGCTGTCTGTGAGCGGCGTGGCGACGGATACGGTCCCGGCGTTGGATTTCGCCTACAGCGCTATCGTGACCGATACCGATACAGTGACCGTGGTGGATGCGGTCGTGGTGAATCCCTATTACTCCGGTTTCGGGCCGGAGGTCATCACGTACACATTGACAGAGCGATGGTCGGATTCGTTGGCGCTGGATACGTTCACGCACACGGTAGGGAGCGTGGTGACCGGCACTCGCGCCATGACCTGGACGGTGGGCACGGATCTTGCCGATGCAGGACTGATCACGCGGACGTGGACGGTAGCACCTGGCGCATGGACATGGGATGCGATCACGGAGACGTTGACGGTGAGTACCACCAGCGCCGTCAAGACCGTGTATGTGGGTCACGTTGGAGCGTGCCTGCCGCCGGTGGCGCTGGCGCTCGAAAGCGATTATGACTATCTCAACCAGACGGACACATTAACGGCGTGGGCGCTAGGTTCGACGCCACTGACGTATACGTGGGCATTTGGAGACGGCAACAGCGATACCACTGGTATTTCGACCACGACGCACGTGTACACCGCGACGGGGACGTTCTATCCGGCAGTGGAGATCGCTGGTTGTAGCGGCATCACCGATACGGTGAGTGCGACGGTGCATATCGCCGCGGAGACGCCAACGCCGACAAGCACCACCGCGCCAACTAATACGCCCTCGCCTACGTTGACCCCTACAGCGACGCCGACGCCGCGCTACACGCCGCGCCCGTGGCCCACGGTGAGTTATCCCACGGCGACGCCTTGCGTGGGCTTTGGCTGTGAGCCATTGGATGAAGATGCACTGTTGCATTATCGAACATGGCTGCCGTTGATCTTCTATGCGTACAGTCCATAGCCGCTAACAGTTATTAACGGCGGTTATGGTGTTGAAAAGCGGCTCTGCGGAGCCGCTTTTGCTATCCCTGGCGCAGTATAAAACGGCTGTTAATGTGGTTGTAGCAGGGTGGGCGATTTGCAAAATGAGACTGCAAATAGCACGCCTGTCTCTGAAAGCGTGGCGACCTCTCTGAGGCGTTTTGTGCGCACAAGTGCAATTATGCCGAAACCGCGTCAAAACGCGCTACAGAGGCTCACAGAAGGTGCTGCTATCGAAGAAACCGTCGACGGTTTCTTCGATAGTACTACCGGTGATACTACAGACGCCAGTTATCCACCGGTGAAGCGCGCTTGTGCCCCTCGTCCAGGTCCACCTGCGCAATGTGGAGATAGCGGCGCACCATCTCCATGGTAGTATGCCCAAGCAGGTCCTGGAGGGTGAAGGGATCGCCGTGGTTGCGGATGAACTGCACGGCAAAGGTATGCCGGAAGCGGTGGGGGTGGGCATTGCGGACGCCGGCGCGTTCGGCGATGGCGGCGATCACGCGCCCCAGGCGGTGCCGGGTGAACTTGCGGTCCTCGTCGGTGATGAACAGGGGATCGCCCAGGCTGGCATCGGAGCGCTCGGTGAGATAACGCCAGATCGCCTCGGCAGTCCTGGCGCTTATGCGCACCTCGCGTTCTTTCTTGCCTTTGCCGAAGACGTGTAAGTGACGGGACTTGAGATCGGCATCGGCAATGGTCAGATCGCACAGCTCCGAGGAGCGAATACCGGTATCCACGAGCACGAGGATGATAGCGCGATTGCGTTTCTCGTGGCGCAGGGAGTGACTGGTCGTGCGCTTGCCAGGGCGGTCGTAGGCTTTCGACGTGCCCAGGTTGTTGAGCATGGCGCGCACCTCTGCCTCAGTGAAAGGCTCGATGATACGCTCCTCGGGCTTGGGACGGGGGATCTGCCGCATGAGATGCTCGCGCACGATGGGTGGCCGGCGCGAGGTAGCCCAGGTGTAGAACGATGACAGGGCGGTGTGATAGTTGAGAATGGTCTTGTCTGAGACTTCCTCGCCCGCTTCAGCCAGGAAGCCTTCGATGTCTTCGACGGTAAGTGCGGCGACGGGGGGATCGTGCGGAAAGTGCGCTTTGAGCAGGTTGAGGATGCGGGTATAGCCGGTGATAGTATCGGGTGTGAGACGCCGCGCCGCGATGTGGAGCAGGTAGCCCTCCACGGCCTGAGATAACGTCATGATTCTGGTATCCATCCTCTGTACCTCCGGTTGGTTGTTAGGGGCTTGTCATAAATGAAAACGTGTTTCCATAAACCGCAGGGCGCTATTCCATTTCGAGAATTTGTACCTCTGGTAGACCGTAGAAAGAGCGTTTTTGAGTGCCTGGGGTACACGGTCTTGGCTTTTTCGAGAGACCGTGTACCTTAGGTTGTCAAAAATACCCCTGCCAGGACTCGAACCTGGAACACAGGGTTTAGGAAGTTTGTTCTATGTTTAGGCAACCAGAGGGCGCAAAAACCGTGTTGGTGGCGAGACTTGGTGCTTGTGGTAGAACGCGCATTTAGACGTGTGGTAGGCTAGTTTTGCGCTGTTAATGTGGGTAGGCGCTTTTGGGTATGATAGCGGTTTAGCCTCCTTTCACGACCAGGTCGCGGGTGGCTTATGGTGCAATAACTGCATCCCGTGGGATGCAGTTATTGTAGTTACTGCCCTATAGTTGCTTTACGGGTTGTTCGCGAGCAGTTGGATGATCTGGTTGTTTTGCAGAGCCATCATTTGCAGGGTGAGTAGTGTGTGTTCTGCAGCAAGTAGTTGTTGTTCTGCGATGCGTTCGACGGAGGGGTTATCATAGGCTGCTGCGTGATAATCGCTGATGATCTCGTCAATCATTTGCTGCTGGTTGGATATCACGGTCTGGATTTTTTGCACACGGGCATTGCGCGTTTGAGAGAGCATAACCGCATCAACGGTGCGGTAGATCTCCAGCCCCAATAGCAATAGCAGCAGGACGGCGATAATGCGCAACCAGGTGAGGTTGGGATTACTATGGCTGATAGCTGGGGTTTCTGTCATGGGTAACTCTCCTTTCGCTATAGGTCTAGGGTATTCTGGATGGCGGTAGGCGTGGCTTTGGTGGCCTGCTGGAAGGTGCTGTGACTGGGCGGTAGTTTGGGTGTCATGCCATCCAGCAGATCGGCGATGGTGAGGATTTGTAACCTGGGATAGTCACGCTTCCAGCCGGGCGAGGTGTAGAATCCGGCGCTGACGGCTTCAGTTTCCATGTCGCGGGTGGGTGGCTCAAGAGTGAGGAAGATGCCCACAACTGCGCCCTCACGCTCTATAACGCCGCGCAAGTCGCGGATGTCGCCGCTCTTGACGTGACCACTCTTAACCTGCACGAGGGCGCGTTTGGGCTTGCCGGTAGCGTCATCTATGAAGGTGATGACGCCATCCACGCCGCGATCTGCGCCGCGTTTGCCCTGTTTGCTGCCAACATCTGCACCGAGCGGGCGCGCGCCGATGAGGGAAAGCGCCCAGAACTGGAACTGAAAACGATCCTCCTGTGCTAGTTGCCGCGCTGCACCCATAGTCTGCGGTTCCCCGATCACGGCATAGTCTGTGCCGGCGACCAGGTCAAACATATCCTTGAGGCGGTTCTTCTGCAGGGCGATGGAGAGATGCGTCACGTCGATGCCGATCCAATGACGCTCCAACTGTTGGGCGGCGACGATGGCCGTGCCACAGCCACAAAACGGATCGAGCACCAGGTCGCCAGGGTTGCTACTGGCGCTGATGATGCGCTCCAGCAGGGCAATGGGTTTTTGGGTAGGGTAACCGAGGCGTTCCTTGGCTTGGGATGAAATAGGGGGTATGTCAGTGATGATGGACTTAATCGCCACCCCTGATTGTTCCAACAAGTAGCGCTTCAGATATGGGCGTCCGGTTTTGCTCCAGGATAGCCGATTGTCTGCATCCAGCTCCTCTAGCTTGTCACGATTCACTCGCCAACCCCATTCTGGGGTATACCCCTTATATTCATACGCCAGATTGGGGCGTGGACCCATAGAGGATGAGCGAATGATATGATCCAGGCGAT
>Ga0116143_10004012_pt1 | contig 14319 bp, 12 predicted proteins | sample AD_UKC034_MetaG_FD_89745 | JGI IMG/M metagenome (GOLD analysis project Ga0116143, IMG submission 89745) | Active sludge microbial communities of municipal wastewater-treating anaerobic digesters from USA - AD_UKC034_MetaG | ecosystem: Engineered > Bioreactor > Anaerobic > Digestate | place: USA...
ATCGTCGCCTTCTCCGATAAACAACTCTTCTACCCGCGCACCTTCCATCACATTCGGCGCCCCGATTTTGAGAACTCGCGATTTAGGTTCGATCCACGCCAGCGCCCCAACATTGAGCGCCCCATCCTGGGCGACCGTATCGGCATGAGGAACTGTGGGAAGTGCAAAAACACCCATCAAAACGATGAGTAACAAAGCTATCTGAAAACGCTTGCTTAACAGCATGATGATGACCCTACTTCAAGACACAGACCAATGGCAGAACCGCCCACTGATAACGTATCAAAAGAACCTTTCAATTCGTTAACAAGCGCATCAAATTTTAGAAAAAAACGGAATATACAAGCAGGTAGTATACATAATAATGGAGGGGTTTATTTTAGCCAGCCCCTCACGGCTTCAGCAGAAGGAATCCCCCCCGCATGAACAATCTTTCCGCCAATCATGACCGCAGGGGTTGTCATGACACCGGCCTTGATAATCTCGACATCGTCACTGACTTTTGAAACGTCGACCGGAACACCCAGAGATTTGGCCTCGGCCTCGATTCTCTGAATCGTGTTGTTACAGGTCGCACACCCTCTTCCGAAAACAGTAATCTCCATTAAATCCCTCCGCTAAACAAGAAATTGAACAAATACCCGACACAGGTAAACGCTACGACCAAAAAGGCAATAAAGAAAGCAATCATCTGTACCTTCAGAACCTTTTTCAAAATCATAATTTCGGGCAGGGAAATAGCGACGATACTCATGATAAAGGCCAGAATAGTCCCGACCGGAACCCCCTTATCCATCAAGACAGAGGCCACAGGAATAATACCCGTCGCGTTGGAATAAAGCGGAATTCCGGCAATCACAGCTAACGGAACAGCAAAAGGATTGTCAGCCCCCGCATGGGCGATAAACCATTCTTTGGGAACATAGCCATGAAGCGCCGCCCCGACACCAACGCCAATCAACACATAAACCCAGACCTTTTTGAAAATCGAGAGCGCCTCGCTCCGCGCAAATTTCTCGCGCCACCGCCAGCCTTGCCGCTCTTCCAGCATTTCAGGAACGGGCATTTTGATATCCCAGACAAAAGGCTCGACCCATTTCTCAAGCTTGAGAGTATCAACCACACCCCCCCCAATCATCCCCAAAACAACCCCCCTCCCGACATAAACCCCCATAAAACCAAACCCCCACCATTCTCCCAACAGGATAACTGCTACCTCGTTAACCAAAGGCGACGTAATCAGGAATGTCATCGTCACGCCAAGGGGAATTCCCGCCGACAAAAAGGCAATAAACAGGGGAACGGAGGAACAGGAGCAAAACGGCGTAATCACCCCGAAAAACGCCGCCAACGCATATCCTACAAACCGCGATTTACCGGCGAGCCACGCCCGCGCCCGCTCCGGTGACATAAACGACCGCATAAACGCAACTGCGTAAATCATTGTAATCAGGAGAAAATAAATCTTTAGAGTATCTTCGATAAAGAAATGGAGCGAAGACGCCAATTTCGTCCCTTCTCCCAACCCCAAGAGACCAAAAACAACAAAATCGGCAATAAAAGAAAAGATAGCGTCCTCCGTAATTTGCCATAAAACAGATGGCGACAATCCTTCAGAAATGGCGCGCCCGTAGGGATTCGAACCCCAAACCTCCTGATCCGTAGTCAGGTGCTCTATCCAATTGAGCTACGGGCGCATCTTCGGCGAAAAGTGGTGGGAACATACTTGAGCCCTCCCCGAATTGCAAGACAAAAAAACACAAGAAAAACTCCCCACCCTCTTTGCTTCGACCTTGACATTTTTTCTATACAATTCCATAAGTTACAGGAGCTTTTGCAGCGAAAGATTCGCTGCCCGCTTCCGTATAAAAAATATTGGATTGTACAATCACGCTAAAGGGATACCCCCGACCCATGAAAACGACAAACGCTTCCCGTTTTACTCGCGGCCTTCTGGCCTCTGCCTCCTTGGTTCTGATTGCAGGGACTGCCTCTGCGCAGGCTGGCAAAACACCGGCTCTGGTCATCACCAACCAGCCGCTGCCCGCAGCGCTGGCCGGACAGGTTTACACCAAGCCGACCCAGACCAAAGTCATCACGCCGCAATCCCTGCTCGATTCCTACTACGGCACATCCGATACACTCGTCTCGCGCAAGATCGGCGACATCCACCGCGACCTCGGCAACTTGCAAAACGATCTGGCCCGTCTGTCCGAACGCATGCTGGAACTGGAAAAAATCAACCAGTCGCAAGCCGCCGAATATTACGCCGATACCGCAACGATCAGCACGCAATTGCAATCCGGCACGACACCGGGCAACCCGCGCCTTCTGCAAAGACTGGCCAACGCGCAAGACAATCTTGATAAACTTTCACGCAACGTCAACGACATGAACGAACTGGCGATTGAAATCACCAAATCCGGTTCCGTCGCCTCCTACCTTCTTGAGGGCGCCCGCGCAGCCTACGGCCTGACTGGTGCAGTCGAAGAAGACCACGTTCAGTTGGCGCAACTCGAAGATAGCATCAACAACACCGTGATCATCATCGAACGTCTGCAAAACAACGTGAATGACGACATCACCCGTTCGAGCGCCTACCTCGCGACCGAACGCAACAATTTGCGCACCATGTCGCTGGCTGTGGCCGACGGCAATCTGATGGGCAAAGCGCTCTCGACCCGTCCGTTCAGCTCTTCGGCTCAGAAAACCGAAACGGTTGAAGCAGCTAAACTCTCGTCAGCCGAGGCACCACCAGCACCAAGCAATCCACGTCCACTAGTCAAAATCCGCTTCGACCGCGAAAACGTTGATTACAAACAACCGGTCTATCTGGCTTTGAACGAAGCGATGGAAAAATTCCCGAATTCCCGTTTTGAATTGGTGGCCGTTTATCCAAGCGAAGGCAACGCCGCACAAATGGCAATCGAAAGCACCAAGTCCCGCCGCAACGCCGAGGACGTCTTGCGCTCGATGACCCAGATGGGCCTGCCGATGGACAAGGTGGATATTTCCTACGCCTCGAGCGCCGAAGTCACCGGCAACGAAGTCCATATCTACGTTCGTTAGATCAGCTTTAGCCAAACGGACTTCTTTAAGTTCCCGTAGCTCAGTTGGATAGAGCACAAGTTTCCTAAACTTGGGGCCGCAGGTTCAATTCCTGCCGGGAACGCCACCCCACTTTGCGAAGCTCTCTGGAATTGAACCCACTATATCGCAGATCCTTCCCTCAACACAGCATCCGCTTCTTCGGTATAAGACCCGTCCACCTGATGAAGAGTGAGACCCGCACGAATCCGCGCAGGAGTTTTGCGGTCGCGCTGGGCACGGATGATAACGCGCTTGGCTTCTTCACCCGCATGCGGCCACAACGGAATAATTTCAATCGCGCCAAACATCTTTCCGAACGCACGAATAATCCGGTCCGTTCCAGATGCCGGATAAATCATTGTGATCCCGCCGCCATTTTTGACCAGACGGTGCGCCGCTCTGATCCAGTCCTCAAGCGTCAGATCATCTTCCTGATGCCCGTGCGCGACAGCCCGCAATTCATCCGGCGACGGCGTATGATCCCCCGCTTCGCGGTACGGCGGATTGATAATCACCTGATCGAAAATCGGCTTTTGCGATGGATCGAAATAGCGGATATCCGCACAGATAAATTCCGCCCGTTCCTTAACCCCGTTTAACACGGCATTCCGCCGCGCAAGCCCCGCATAAGTTTCCTCGCGCTCGACACCTGTCAAACGAATATCGGGACAGCGCCACGTCAGACAAAACGACGCCCCGCCAACCCCGCATCCGGCATCGAGCACATGATCCCCCGCCCGCGCGGGACAGGCGGCGGCCAGCATCACACTATCAAGCGACGTTCGAAACCCGCCATTGCTCGGTTGCAACAGACGGACCTTTTTATCCAGCACATGAATTTCTACCGTGTCACTCATCACAAAATCCGTCGCCCCAATCGAGTTTTTTAACACGCTTATATAAATCCGAAGATTTGGCAATTTCAAGCGTCCGCGCTTCACCATTCTTGTCACATACCTGTAGGCTCCGCACCTTTCCCCCCGTAGCCGATCCGATCAAACGATACTCGGGACGATTGACCTCGAAACGACTAAGTGCCACCCACGAAAACTTTTCATCCTCATACCCCAGCGTCGCACCGGACTTCATATTTTTATGCTGCTTGCTGCGCTCGACCCGCACCGAGAAATGACACCACCGCCCGTCAACAGAAGATAAAGGGCATTCCCCGCTTTGCGGACACGGTCCCTCAATAAAACAATTCTCAAAACTGCGCGCCAACCGACGAACATCCTCAATCACCGAAAATCCGAGCGGCGTTCCGGTCTCGATAATCACCAGAACACCGGAACACGCGTCCCACAATGACCTGATAATGCCCTCACGTTTTTTATCTTCGATTTCGTTGAGAACATAGGACGCCAGAACCAGATCATGCACACCGGATAAATCCCCACCGAGAAATTGATCCGCCCATAGAATCTCCGCGTCAATTTCAGGACACAGGAATTTCTGCCCCACCTCTCTCAAATACCGGTTCGGCTCCAATAGAGTCAGCCGCGAAAAATCCCAAAAATTCGAAGCCGCAAAACTTGCCGTCCCCGGCCCTGCTCCAACATCAAGAACATTCGCTGGAGAAAATTCAGGCATCAAGGAACAAACCTCTTCAAAAACACGGGCATTGGCGGCATAGGTCGCAGGCAGTCGCGCCACCATATAGGCCAAAGCCTCTTCTTCGGTTCGTAATTGAAGCTGAAAGTTTCCCATATCACTTTCCAGCCGCCGATATCGCGCCGAAACGTCCTCTGCAGCCACGGATACGACAGATCCTCGTCCGCCGCTCAAGGCTGCTTCTTCAATGGACGCACGCAAAGCATGGGGAAATTGGTGAACCATGCCTGTTTGTAGCGTTACGACAATCTCTTGGCAAGGTCCACGAATTCGGCTATATCTCGCCTCCATGACAACGCAAGCCCAAACGAAACAAAACACCCCGACCAGTCCCCTTCAGGAATTGGCTGACCTGCTCTCACACGACATGGGCTTTGTGAACACGCTGATTATCGACCGGATGAGATCGGACGTTCCGCTCATCCCGCAACTGGCCGGATATCTAATCGCTGCAGGCGGCAAACGCATCCGCCCCCTGATGACGATTGCCGCAACTCGCCTCTTCGATCAAAAAAGCTACCGCCCCTATCGCCTCGCCGCAGCGGTTGAGTTCATCCACACCGCGACGCTCCTCCATGACGATGTGGTGGACGAAAGCGACCAACGCCGCGGTCAAGCCTCTGCCAATGCTGTGTTCGGCAACCAGTCGAGCGTTCTGGTCGGCGATTTTCTCTTCTCGAAATCATTTGAACTGATGGTTGAAGACGGCTCGCTAGATGCCTTGGATATATTATCAAAAGCCTCCGCCGTGATCGCCGAAGGTGAAGTCCTCCAGCTTTCGATCCAGACCAAATTAGAGACCACCCTCGACCAGTATTTGCAGGTCATCGGAGCCAAAACAGCCGCCCTGTTCGCCGCCGCCTGTGAAATCGGCCCGGTCTTGACGAACCAGTCAAAAGAGATGCGCAAAGCCCTGAAAGATTACGGCTATAATGTTGGCATGGCCTTCCAGATTGCCGACGACATTCTCGATTACCAGTCCAGCACCGCAGAATTGGGCAAATCGGTGGGCGACGATTTCAAAGAGGGCAAAATGACCGCTCCGGTGATTTTCGCCTACCAGTCCGGCTCACAAGAAGAAAAGCAATTCTGGCATCGTTGCTTCGAAGCCGGAGAAATATCGGACGACGATCTCGCCCACGCTCAATCCCTTATCAAAACACATCAAGCCGACCGGAAAACAATGGATTTGGCAATCGGTTACGTCAAAGCCGCACAACAATCGCTGAACAATGTTCCAGACTCCCGTCTTAAGGAAATATTAATTTCTCTGGCCGATTACACCCTCGCCCGCAAGAGCTGACACCTCTAATTTCCGCTGTGGAAATCTTGGAAATCAAGGGCGAATTATCCGAATTTTAACATTATCCTGTATAATGATAGCTGGGGAAATGTGGTGTCATGGTAGAAATTAACAATACAACGTCTGACAGACGAACAAGATCTGATGGCTTTTCGCTGATCGAAGTGGCCATCGTCTTGTTGATTCTGGGGATTCTCATTGTCCCCGCCATCTATCTCTATAATATCGGCATACAAACCCAACGCCACTCGCAAAAAGAGGCCTCCATTAAAGCTGCCACGATGGCTTTGACCAAGTATGCGCTCTTGCATGGAAGATACCCCATTCCCGCAGACCCGGGCATTGCAATGGGAGCCCCCACTTTTGGGCACTCCGCCCCCATCCCTGCAGGAGGCCCTCCTCCGCCTTGGCCTGATTGTCAACTAGGAACGACAGCCGCCAACGAAGTCTGCAGAACAACAGCAAACACCTATTTGGGCAGATCGGTTTTGATCGGGGTTTTACCCTTTGCGGAACTGAACGTGCCTCTTAACTCTGTCATTGACCCCGATAAAAACCTCATAACCTATGCCATTACCGAAAGCATGACGGACACAACAACCTATAATGAAAGCGGAGGTGGCGTCATTGTTCTAAACAGTGTAGGGGCTCAGATCTATGCGGGAGCATCCTCTCGAAGTCATTTTGCCGTTGTCATCAATGGCGATGATAGAGCCGGAGCCTACGCCCAAAACGGAAGTCAACCTATAGCCTGTCCCGGCGCCTCTCTGGACTCGGAAAACTGCGACAGGGATGGAACTTTCCGCAGCAACATTATTCCGGGAACCATTTCCATTCAGATAAATGAAGGAAATACAGCGAACCATTTTGACGATTACGTCGGGGAAAAGAACTCGAGTACATCAGGCATCTGGTCTTATCTCCCTGATCCCCTGGCGACAGACCTCAGCATTCGTGACCGTGTTGGCGGCAACGTTGCTATAGGCAACTGCGACAACATTGTCCCTTGCGTTCCGAAGTCCCGTTTGGATGTCTATGGAGACGGCTCAGCCACCGTTCCCGCCGTCAGAGCGGATGAAATCAAAACAAAACGACTCTGTTTCAGAGGAACAAGCACTGGTGACGTCGCAGGAAATGGCCCCTACAGTTGTGTTGATGATTATTCACTTGCCAGCAATGTCAATGGCGCGGACCAGACAGTTTGCCTCGGCGGGGTCTGTCCTCCTGTAGCGACATCATGGAATTCAACCAACTTGCCACCGTGGTTTGTTCCAGAAATAATTACCGGGGACCCGACCTTTGGCGGAACGGGGTTATCCGAAGGAAACGATTACTGGATGTCTACAGCCGGAGGCCACAGCTCTTTCCACAGAGGAAATGGAATATACTGCGTCAACGGCAGAGCTCTGAACGGCATGTTTGACTACGACGAAACTTGTAACGACACAAGTTACGTCAGTGCAGCGTCGGTAACATCCTTGGGAACATGCGCGGCTTCTGGCGAATATGCTCGTGGAATTACAGCCGCTGGCACCCTGTTGTGTCAAACACCGGCGGCAAACCATTAAAGAGGAACACTTTGTTGAAGAGTAATAAAATGCAGATTGCGGCAACAAAAACAGGACAAGAACAAGAACGCGGGTTCTCCTTGATAGAGCTCTCGATTGTCGTGTTGATCTCCGGTCTCATGATTGCTCAACTGGTCCAATTGTACGTCAATTATCTGCAAGCTGAAAAAATAGAGACCACAAAAGAAAACATAGTAGATGCGGCGCGTGCCATTGCCCTCTCTTCAACCATTCGCTACCCCTGTCCATCTGACAGATCCCTTCCCACAACCGACCCGAACTATGGCGCAGACGTCTGCGCGGTTGCAGGTTTCACTCTGGCCGGCATCCCCACATGCACCGCTGGATTGGAACAAGGCATATGCAAAGCTACTGGCGCGCGCGATACCGATGATGATGCGGATGCAACTGTAGGAAACGGTAATGAAGTTGTCCTGATCGGTGGGGTCCCTTTGACGGTTGGTGGCACCGCTATCGGCGGAATCAGCACATCGACCATTGCAGACGCATGGGGCCAGCAATTAACCTATGCAGTAAGCTACACTTCAGCCCGCCCCAACCGATCAGAAGGTTTTACCCGTTTTAAAAACGGTGTTATTGCCGTTCATGATGAATTCGGGAACGATACAGCCGGTACCAATTCGGATGCTCAATTTGTCGTATTCTCCCACGGACCTGACCGCCGCGGCGGGTGGGGCTCCCTTGGAGGCGGACGCCTGAACTGTATAGTAGGGAATGCCGATGGCGAGAATTGTGATGGCGACAGTACATTTGCTCAGGGACTGGCACATTACGAAGGAACAACACATTACGATGATTACGCCTACGTACAAACCGATGAAAGCGCAAACCTCTGGCTCGTCGTTCCGGACGGTACGGCCGCCAATCTTCCAACCTCTCACATCAAAACCATTCCAAACGGCGCTGTGGGTATTGATATTGCGGGAACACCGGGAAATGCCTCTCCAGCAGGAACTGCTGTTAGATTGGATGTGAATGGAGATATCCGCGCAAACACGGTGAGAACCGTCGATCTCTGTAAAAAAGATGGAACCAAATGCATGTCCATGGATTGGAATAACAACTTTTTTGGCAGCAAAAAGACCGCAGGTGCGGTAAAGAATACTTGCGGAACAGGCGAAGTCATTTCAAGCATCAGCAACAGTCAGGTTCAATGTTCCAAAGCCAATGTCACAACCACGGGTACAGCCATTCTATGCCCAGTTGGAGAGTGGGTTCAACAAATTTACACTGATGGAAAAGTCAAATGTACAAATGGAGTAACATGTCCGGGAGGCGCAGGATGTCTATAAGAAAACTTTTCTCTAAAACCTCACCAAAAACCCCTGTAAACCCATCCGGTTTCACGCTGATCGAGATGGCGATATCCCTTATCATTATAGGGTTTGTTCTGGCTGCCGGCATTCAACTCTATGCCCTCTATAAGGAAAACCAGGAAAGAACCCTGACCACACAAGCCGTTTCCCGCGCGACAACAGCCATCTTTGAATACAAAAACGCGCACGGGCGCTTCCCCTGCCCTGCGCCGATCAAGGAAGCCAGAACCAGCCCGAATTACGGGCATGAAACTGATTGCGCAGACCCGACCATTGGAACAGGCGTAGTCGTTCCGCCGGGGAAATGTTTGAACGGAACCACTGCACCGGATAACTACGACGGAATTTGCGTTGAGCAGAGCACCAGAGTACCTGCCCTGCCCAATCCCCGTATCAGGGTTGGATCGATTCCATTCCGTGAGCTTCAGATTGACGAAAAAGACACGATTGATGGCTACGGCTCGCGTTTGGTTTATGCCGTAACCGAGAACATGGCAGCCAGCGCTGCCCTGTTCAAAGACTCAGAAGCCGGCATAGAACTCAGGGACGGGAACGGCAACGTCATGTCCAACAATAACCAGTCCATCGCCTTTATGGTCATCAGCCCCGGCAAAAATAAAAACGGAGCCGTCAGCCTTAACGGAACGGTGTCAGCTTGCAACAATGCAGCCAACATGCTTGATGCGGAGAACTGCAGGGACTTTGCAAGCCTGCTCAACACGCAGGCCATATATGCATATAACGCCCAATCAGCGGGAACTTCGGAGTTCGATGATACTGTGGAGTATTTTGTTCCAACAGAAGCCGAACTGTGGAGACGCGAAAACCCTACATCCGAAAACATTATTGACCTGTCCGAGAACAACGTTGGGGTAGGTGTCACAACGCCATCCAACTTGACAGACACACTAACGATCGAACAAAGCACCGTTAACAATACAGCAAACATCAACGACTCTAGAAACCTGAACGTAACAAACAGTTTGGGCAACAAAAACCAGAGCGGTGCGCTCCGTGTTGGAAAATATTCGGCTGGCGCCCATTCCGGAAAAGTTCTGGCGGATCAGTATTGTACAGATGATGGGACAAATTGTTTTACAACCGACAGAATTGTGGGCGCGTATGACAACGATCCCTCTGCGGGCACATCCGGTATGGGCTGTCCCGCCGGACAGTACATGACCGGTATCGGGAGCGGCAGGGCCATCTGCGCCCCGATCAGAATGGCTTGTAGCTCCGGCAAAGTCCTGAAAGGATTTAACGCTGACGGCTCTCCAATCTGTGAGGTTCCCCTCCAAAGCTGTCCGGATGAAACTCAAGCTCTTTGCGGACATTCCTACGTTCTCTCTGCTGCAGGAAACGGGAGCGTTCGTACAATTAATTACAACACAGGCGGGGCATGCGCCTACGCCAACTACACCTGCGTAAACGGCGTATGGACACTGGGAACCCACTTCGATACTGCGTACGCCTGTACGTTTACAACGGCAGGCCAGCCCACCCAATCTCTTTCTGGACAGGCTTGTACGACCGGGTATACCGGAACCTATACGCAAAATCAGGCTCAAAACTGTCTAGGAAACTGGGTGAATACCACCAACACCGCCGCAGCCGATTGTAACTGCGTCGGCGTCACAAGCAACGTAAACTGCGTCGCAGCCTTCGGCGGCGCCATTGCCGGAACCAAAAGCAAAGTTTGTCTGGATGCGCACACACTCGATACAAACTATACGGTTTTCACCGGGAACGATACCTTGTCTTACGGCACGGAAGCAGCACTTCTTGCTGCCAACTGCGTTTGCGGCAAAACAGAAGACTGGGAATTTACAACCAAGACAAACTATGTTCTTACAGCATCCCCCACGCCTGCTTCATTTGCATCACCAGTTAAAAGCTGGCCTGGAGGCGCAGGCTCGGCCAACTGTCAGTACAGAAAAAGAAACGTGGACACTTCTACATGCTCGTACACATACACAGGCTGGGATAGTAGCAACTGCGAATGCGCTACAGGGTATAACTGGAAACACACGAACCCAACCTGCGCTGCATGTAATGAAGTAGACACACAAAACAATATCCGTCAGATCAGAGGCGGCGGAACTTGCGGCTGGATTGACGATCCGGATACCAGTGCCAACGTTGCGGGAACCTGTAAACCCATCAACTACATCTGGAAGAGCAGCGGCGTTGTCGCCGGACCGTCGAAACCTTTGGCCGACGGACGCGGAACCAGCCCGGTCTGTACCAGCGCATGTACATGTGGAGAAAACGGATCAACAGGCACATGTGCGATTGCAACAGCCACAGAATGGACATTCTATTCGGCAACCTGTCAGCCGCAGTAGAACAATTCCTGCAATCAATTTATAGAAGACAGCCCCTTCCAAGGGGCTTCTTTTTTACGGCTTCTATATTTTTTCGCCTTGATATTTTCGCCCCGCCCCTATAATCCTTTGCGTCATGGATATGATCGCTTTTTTAAAGACCATCGGTTACGTCGGAACATGGGCTGCCCTGTTCACAGAAGGAGCCTTCTTTTTCGGTATATTTCTTCCCGGCGACACGCTCCTCTTCCCCATCGGCATTCTCGCCGGACAGGATGTTTTCAATCTGTGGATCATGCTGCCCGGTTGTTTCGTGTTTGCTTTTCTCGGCAATCTCGTCGGCTACGAAATCGGCAAACGCTGGGGTCCGAAACTTCTGCAAACGAAATACGCTTCAAAAATCGTTAAGGACCACCACCTGAAAACCTGTGACGATTTTTTTGAAAAATACGGAGCCTTCACGGTCGTCATCGCCCGCTTCATCCACTTCGCCCGCACGCTCGTACCCTTCGTCGCCGGCATGTCGCGGATGGACTATAAAATCTTCGCTCTTTATTCGGCTTTGGGCGCGGCACTCTGGGCTATGGGCATTCCCTTGCTGGGATATTTCGTGGGGGGACTTATTCCGGAAGGCAGCATCGACCGCTACCTCCTGCCATTCATTGCTGTATTGATTTTGATTGTGGCCTCTCCCGCCATCAAGTCCTTTATCAAGAGCCGCTTTTTTTCAGAAAACGACGAAACGCGCTAAGCGTCTTCGGGCTGACATGATGCTCGACTCCTTCGGCATCAAGATGTGCCGTGCGCTCATCCACGCCAATCGCCCGCAAGAACTTGAATACCACCTCGTGACGTTCCTTGCACTCACGGGCCAGCGCCTCCCCCTCTTCCGTCAAAAATAAGGCACGGTAAGGGCGGTTGGTCACAAACCCTTCGCGGTTAAGACGCGCAATGATCTTATTGACCGTTGCATGGGACACGCCGAAATTCTCGGCCAAATCGACCACCCGAGCCTCACCGCGAGTGGCAATCAAATCGGCAATCATCTCGACATAATCTTCAGCCGTCTCCATCTGGTGGGCTTTGCGCACATAGTCGAACACCTCCGCGCGAGCGGCGGCGGATTCATGTTCATCTGAACCGATTTTTTGGGAAACACGTACCATCCTTCAATAATGGAACATTTTACGCCCTTTGTCAATTTTGTTGCCATGGCTACACTTTATAGGGTAGTATAAAATTAGGAGATTGCAATAGAATGACCCCACAGGCCATGCACGCCCACCTTCAGGAAGTAAGTCTGCCCCCGAGCCTTCCAGAGTCTCACGGCAGCATCCCCGTGCGCGCTAATGGCCCTACATGGCGCAAATTCCTCTCTTTCTTGGGGCCGGGCTATCTGGTGGCAGTGGGTTACATGGACCCCGGCAACTGGGCCACCGCCATTGCCGGTGGATCGCAATTCGGTTACACCCTGCTCTCGGTGGCTCTGATTTCCAATATTATGGCCATCCTTTTGCAATCGCTCTGCGCACGCTTGGGCATTGCCACGGGCCGCGACCTCGCCCAAGCCTGCCGTGACACTTATTCGAAACCAGTTTCTTTCGTTTTATGGATTTTGGCAGAGTTGGCTATTTGCGCAACCGACCTCGCCGAAGTCATCGGCACGGCCATCGGACTCTACCTCTTGTTTCACATTCCTTTAGAGTGGGGCGTATTGATTACGGGCCTTGACGTGATTCTGGTTCTAGCCCTGCAACGTTTAGGATTTCGCTGGATCGAAGCCTTTATCATCACGCTACTCATCGTGATTTTCGGCTGTTTCGGGGTTCAGGCTTGGCTGGCCCAACCCGATCTGGCAGACATAGCCAACGGCTTCATCCCCTCGCCCGAAATCATCACCAACCCGGCCATGCTCTATATCGCGCTGGGCATTATCGGTGCAACCGTGATGCCCCATAACCTCTACCTCCATTCCTCAATCGTCCAGACCCGCGCCATCGGACAGGATGAATCCAGCCGCCGCTCGGCCATCAAATTCGCTTCGCTCGATTCAGGACTGGCCCTGATGCTAGCCCTGTTCGTCAATGCCTCGATCCTCGTTCTGGCCGCCGCCACATTCCACGCGCACGGCCTCACTGATATTGTCGAATTGCAAGACGCTCACAACATGCTGGCCCCCCTGCTCGGCACAGGACTGGCTGCCACCTTGTTTGCCGTGGCCCTGATCTGTTGCGGCCTCAATTCCACCGTCACCGCCACTCTTTCAGGTCAGATCGTAATGGAAGGCTTTATCAATCTCCGCCTAGCCCCATGGATCCGCCGCCTGATAACGCGTAGCATTGCCATTATCCCCGCCATGATTGTCACCGTTCTTTACGGCGAAAGCGGCACCGCCCAGCTTTTAATTTTCTCGCAGGTGATCCTGAGCCTTCAACTCCCCTTTGCCGTTGTTCCGCTGGTCCTGTTCACCCGCGACAAAGTCAAGATGGGCAACCTCGCCGCCCCGACATGGCTGACCGCATCTGCCGCTGTGATTGCCACCCTCCTGATCGCCCTCAATATAAAGATGATCTACGACGTCGCCACTAATCTATAGATCAAACAACGTTTGTAGTCGGGCAGGAGCAAGGAGCGCAGCGTACAAATAGGTATGTAAGCGACGCTGCAACGCACCCGAATGCAAATGATGGAAGCTCTTACCCCCACCATGCCGTATAATATGTATATACAACGAGAGTCAGCATAATCAGGGTGCTGGGCAGGGAATAACGTAACCGAAGACCGAACATGATAACCTCACTTTTCTTTTGACATTGGAACGGGAAATATGTTCCTTATTTGTTCTATATAGAACATAAAGAGAACAGATGCAAGCGCCTTTTTTCACTCCCGACCAGAATCCCTATCAATGGCTGTTTCTCGACCTGAACAGCTATTTCGCAAGCGTCGAGCAACAGGAAAACCCGAAATTGCGGGGCAAACCCGTGGCGGTCGTCCCACTTTTAAGCGATGCCACTTGCGCTATCGCCGCCTCCTATGAGGCCAAAAAATATGGAATCAAAACGGGAACAAAAATCTACGAAGCC
>Ga0116143_10004015_pt1 | contig 14313 bp, 11 predicted proteins | sample AD_UKC034_MetaG_FD_89745 | JGI IMG/M metagenome (GOLD analysis project Ga0116143, IMG submission 89745) | Active sludge microbial communities of municipal wastewater-treating anaerobic digesters from USA - AD_UKC034_MetaG | ecosystem: Engineered > Bioreactor > Anaerobic > Digestate | place: USA...
GCTGGTGCTCGAGCTGGACGGCGAGGTCATCCAGCGCGCCGACCCGCACGTCGGCCTGCTGCACCGGGGCACCGAGAAGCTCGCCGAATCGAAGCCGTTCAACCAGTCGATCGGCTACATGGACCGGCTCGACTACGTGTCGATGATGTGCAACGAGCACGCCTACGTGCTCGCGATCGAGCGCCTGCTCGGCGTCACTCCGCCGGAGCGCGCGCAGTACATCCGCGTGATGTTCGACGAGATCACCCGCATCCTGAACCACCTGATGTGGCTGGGGTCCCACTCGCTCGACATCGGCGCGATGACCGTATTCCTGCTGTGCTTCAAGGAGCGCGAGGACCTGATGGACTGCTACGAGGCGGTGTCGGGCACGCGCATGCACGCGACCTACTACCGGCCGGGCGGCGTGTATCGCGACCTGCCGACCGAAATGCCGAAGTACCAGGCCTCGAAGTGGCGCTCGCAGAAGGACGCCGACCGCCTGAACGAGGCGCGCTCCGGCTCGCTGCTCGACTTCATCGAGGCTTTCACCCGCCGATTCCCGAAGGCGGTCGACGAATACGAGACGCTGCTGACTGACAACCGCATCTGGAAGCAGCGTACCGTCAACATCGGCGTGGTGACTCCCGAGCGCGCGAAGCAGCTCGGATTCACCGGCGCGATGCTGCGCGGTTCGGGCATCGCCTGGGACCTGCGCAAGAAGCAGCCGTACGCGGTGTACGACCGCATGCAGTTCGACATTCCGGTCGGTGTCACCGGCGATTGCTACGACCGCTACCTGGTGCGGATCGAGGAGATGCGCCAGTCGAACGAGATCATCAGGCAGTGCGTGGCCTGGCTGCGCGCCAACGCCGGGCCGGTGATGATCGACGACCGCAAGCTCAGGCCGCCGCGGCGCGCCGAGATGAAGGGCGACATGGAATCGCTGATTCATCACTTCAAGCTGTTCACGGAAGGTTACTGCGTCCCCGAGGGCGAGACCTACGCGGCCGTCGAAGCGCCCAAGGGCGAGTTCGGCGTCTACCTCGTCTCGGACGGCGCCAACAAGCCCTACCGGCTGAAATGCCGTGCACCGGGCTTCGCGCACCTCGCCGCACTGGGCGAGATGGTCGAGGGGCACATGCTGGCCGACGTGGTCGCGATGATCGGCACGCAGGACATCGTATTCGGAGAGGTCGACCGCTGATGGCTGTGCAGACGAGCGACGGCAAGTTCTTCGAACCGGTGCTGGGCCAGAAGGCGCAGGCACTGAGCGAGCACACGCGAGCGGAAATCGACCACTGGATCGCGAAGTTCCCGCTCGGCCGGCAGCGGTCGGCGAGCCTCGCCGCGCTGCGCTTCGCGCAGGAGCAGAACGACGGGCACCTGACGCGGGAACTGATGGATGGCGTCGCCGAGTACCTGCGGCTCGAGCCGATCCAGGTCTACGAGGTGGCGACCTTCTACTCGATGTTCGAGGTCCGCCCCTGCGGCCGCCATCACGTCAGCATCTGCACCAACATCAGCTGCATGCTGAACGGCGCGGAGGACCTGGTCGCATACACCGAGCGCAAACTCGGCATCAAGCTCGGCGAGAGCACGGCCGACGGGCGCATTTTCCTCAAGCGCGAGGAGGAGTGCCTCGCGGCCTGCACCGGCGCGCCGATGATGATGGTGGACCACGTGTTCCACGAGAACCTCACCCCGGCGCGGATCGATGCGATCCTGGACGAGCTGAAGTAATGGCCAACTGGGACGACAAGCGCAATCTCGTGGTATTCGAGCCGCTCGGGCTCGACCGGCCGTGGACCCTCGAGACCTATCGCAGCATCGGCGGCTACGAAGTGTGGAAGAAGATCCTCGCCGGCGAGATGACCCGCGAGGCGGTGATCGACGGCGTCAAGGCATCGGGTCTGCGCGGCCGCGGCGGTGCGGGGTTCCCGACCGGCGTGAAGTGGAGCTTCATGCCGCGCAACGCGCCGATGCAGAAGTACGCGGTGTGCAATTCCGACGAGAGCGAACCCGGCACCTGTCACGACCGCGACATCCTGCGCTACAACCCCCACTCGCTGATCGAGGGCATGGCCATCGGCGGCTACGCAATGGGCGCGACCGTGGGCTACAACTACATCCGCGGCGAGTTCCTCGGCGAGCCGGTGCCGCGCTTCGAGGCGGCGCTGGCCGAAGCCTATGCCGCCGGCCTGCTCGGCAAGAACATCCAGGGTTCGGGCATCGACTTCGACCTCTACACCTTCGTCGGCGCGGGCGCCTACATCTGCGGCGAAGAGACCGCGCTGCTCGAGTCACTCGAGGGCAAGCAGGGCAAGCCGCGCTTCAAGCCGCCGTTCCCGGCGAATTTCGGCCTGTACGGCGCGCCGACCACGATCAACAACACGCAGAGCTATGCCTCGGTGCCGACGATACTGCGCAAAGGGCCGCAGTGGTTTGCGGGACTCGGGCCGGCGAATTCCGGCGGCACGGTGATCTTTTCCGTGTCGGGCCACGTCGAGAAGCCCGGCAACTACGAATTGCCGCTCGGCGTGCCATTCGCGGAGCTGCTGGCGATTGCCGGCGGCGTGAAGGGCGGTCGCAAGCTCAAGGCCGTGATCCCGGGCGGCTCGTCGGTGCCGGTCGTGCCTGCCGAGACCATGATGAAGGTCAACATGGACTACGACTCGCTGCGCGCGGCGGGGTCGGCGGTGGGCTCCGCGGCGGTCATCGTCATGGACGAGACCACCTGCATGGTGAAGACGCTCGAGCGCCTGTCGCGTTTCTACATGTCGGAGTCCTGCGGGCAGTGCACGCCGTGCCGCGAAGGCACCGGCTGGCTCGACCGCATGCTGAAACGCATCCTCGCCGGTCAGGGCCGGCGCGAGGACATCGACCTGCTGGTCAACGTGGCCAACGGCATCGAGGGCCACACCATCTGCGCGCTCGGCGATGCGGCGGCCTGGCCGGTGCAGAGCTTCATCAAGCACTTCCGGCACGAGTTCGAGTACATGGTCGACCACGGCGGGCGCAGCATCGTCGACGGCGAGAGGCAGGCAGCTTGAGATGAGCGACGATCTCGTCAATGTAGTGGTCGACGGCGTGCCGCGCCAGGGCAGGAAGGGCGCGATGATCATCCATGTCACGGACGCGACCGACGCGTACGTGCCGCGCTTCTGCTACCACGAAAAGCTGCCGATCGCGGCCAACTGCCGCATGTGCCTCGTCGAGGTGGAGAAGGCACCGAAGCCGATGCCCGCCTGCGCGACCCCGATCGCCGAGGGCATGAAGATCTTCACCAAGTCGCCGAAGGCGCTCGCTGCGCAGAAGGCGACCATGGAATTCCTGCTGATCAACCATCCGCTCGACTGCCCGATCTGCGACCAGGGCGGCGAGTGCGAGCTGCAGGACCTGTCGATGGGATTCGGCCGCGACATCGCGCGCTTCTCGGAGCGCAAGCGTGCCGTAAAGGACAAGAACATCGGCCCGCTGATCTCGACCGACATGACGCGCTGCATCCACTGCACGCGCTGCGTGCGCTTCGGCCAGGACATCGCGGGTATCCAGGAACTCGGCACCACCGGTCGTGGCGAGTGGATGGAGATCGGCACTTTCGTCGAGCGCAGCGTCGATCACGAGCTGTCCGGCAACATCATCGACCTGTGCCCGGTAGGCGCGCTGAACAGCAAGCCGTTCCGCTTCCGCGCGCGCGCCTGGGAGATGACCCAGACGCCGCTGGTGTCGCCGCATGACGGCGCAGGCTCGAACCTCTACGGCCACGTGCTGCGCGGCAAGCTGCTGCGCGTCGTGCCGCGGGTCAACGAGGCGGTGAACGAGAACTGGATTTCCGACCGCGACCGCTTCAGTTATGAAGGCGTGTACAGCGCCGACCGCCTGGCCGCGCCGATGCTGCGCGAAGGCAACGAGTGGCGCACGGTGAGCTGGGAGACGGCGCTCGAGGCGGCGGCCAACGGCCTGCGCCAGGCGAAGGAATCGCTCGGTGTGCTGGCCAGCGCCTCGGGCACGGTCGAGGAACTGTACCTGCTCAACCGGCTGGTGCGCGGGCTCGGTTCGCACAACATCGACCATCGCCTGCGCCAGCGCGATTTCCGCGACCAGCATGCCGACCCGATTCACCCCTCGCTCGGCCTGCCGATCGCCGCGGTCGAACGGCTCGATGCACTGCTCGTCGTCGGCAGCAATCTGCGCCGCGAAATTCCGATCCTGGCGCATCGCGTGCGCAAGGCGGCGCTGCGCGGCGCGCGTGTCGCATTCCTCAATCCGGCGCGGTTCGAGTACCTGTTCCCGGTGGCCGCCACGCTCGAGTCCGCGGCTGCGAACCAGGTGGCCGATCTCGCGGGTGTGCTCGCCGCGGCGCTGGCGGCAAGCCAGGCCGCGCCGCCTGCCGAACTCGCCGGGATCGTGAGCAGCGTGCCGGTGACCGACGCGCACCGGGCGCTGGCCGCGGCGCTGGCGCACGGCGAACGCCGCGCGATCTGGCTCGGTGCGCTCGCGCTGCGTCATCCGGCCTATGACGACCTGCGGGCGCTGGCCGCGGCGCTCGCGCTCGCGACCGGCGCGAGCCTCGGCGTGCTCGCCGAAGGTGCCAATGCCGCCGGCGCCTATCTCGCCGGCGCCGTGCCGCATCGCGACGCCGGTGGCGAAGTGCCATCGCTCCCCGGGCTCAACGCCGGCGAGATGCTCGCGCAGCCCCTGTCGGCCTACCTGCTCGCCGGCGGCATCGAACCCTGGGTCGACAGTGTTCACGGCGATGCGCGCAAGACCCTGGGCGGCGCGCGCTTCGTCGTCGCGGCCACGCCCTTTGCCTCCGATACGCTCAAGGAAGTGGCCCACGTGCTGCTGCCGATCGGCACCTTCGCCGAGACCTCGGGCACCTACGTGAACCTCGAGGGACGCTGGCAGAGCGTGCCGGGGGCGGCTCGCCCGCTCGGCGAGGCGCGGCCGGCGTGGAAGGTCTATCGCGTGCTGTGCAACCTGCTCGGCATCCCGGGCAGCGACTACCAGTCGTCGGAGGAAGTGCGCGACGAGCTGCGTCGCATCTGCGGCGAGGACCTGGTGGCCGGCCCATACCACGGCGTGCACCGTGCAGTACACGCGCGGTCCGCCGCCGGCGTCGTCGACGTGCCCATGTACCAGATCGACGCGGTCGTGCGTCGCGCGCCCTCACTGCAACGCACGCGCGATGGTCGCGCGGCGGCCGTCACGTATTGAGCGCCGGCATGCTGCAAACCGCACTCGATATCCTCGCCCTGCCATACGTCCAGTCCACGATCTGGATCCTCGTGGTCACCTTCAGCGTGATCATCGCGGTGGCATTCTCGGTGCTGCTCGAGCGCAAGATCATCGGCTGGATGCAGCTGCGCAAGGGCCCGAACCGTGTCGGCAGCATCTTCGGCCTCCTGCCGGGCGTGTTCCAGGCCTTCGCCGACGTGCTGAAGCTGCTGATCAAGGAAGTGATCGTGCCGGCGCGTGCCAACAAGGTGCTGTTCGGCATTGCGCCCATCGTCGCGCTGGTGCCCGCGCTCGCCACCTGGGCCGTCGTGCCGCTGTCACCGGACCTCGTCATCGCCGACATCGATGCGGGACTGCTGTACGTGCTCGCGCTCACCTCGATGGGCGTCTACGGCATCATCATCGCGGGCTGGGCGGCCAATTCGAAGTACGCCTTCCTCGGCGCGATGCGCTCGGCGGCGCAGATCGTCGCCTACGAGATCGCGATGGGCTTCGCGCTGGTCGGGGTGATCATGGCGGCGGGCAGCCTCAATCTTGGCGAGATCGTGCGCCAGCAGCAGGGCGGCTTCCTCGCCTGGAACTGGTTCTGGCTCGCGCCGCTCGCGGTCGTCTACATCATCTCCGCGGTGGCCGAGACCAATCGCGCGCCGTTCGATGTGGCCGAGGGCGAATCGGAGATCGTCGCGGGGTTCCACGTCGAGTATTCCGGCATCGCCTTCGCGCTGTTCTTCCTCGCCGAATACGCGAACATGCTGCTGATCTCGGCGCTCACCGCCGTGTTCTTCTTCGGCGGCTGGATCTCGCCCTTCGAGGGTTACCTGTCACCCGACAACATCCTCGCCAAGCCCGGCTTTCCGTGGCTCGGCATGAAGATGTCGATGTTCATGTTCTTCTACTTCTGGCTGCGGGCGACCTTCCCGCGCTACCGCTACGACCAGATCATGCGCCTCGGCTGGAAGATCCTGATTCCGGTGACGCTGGTGTGGATCGCGGTCGAGGGAGTCATGGTGTACTTCGAGGTCGGACCCTGGAAGGCCCTGACATGAGCGTACGGAGCCTCTTCAAGACCTTCTTCCTGACCGAGCTGTTGCTGGGCCTGTCGGTGACCATGCGGACCCTGTTCCGCAAGAAGATCACGGTCAACTACCGGGAAGAGAAGACGCCGCAATCGCCGCGTTTCAGGGGCCTGCATGCGCAGCGCCGCTACCCGAACGGCGAGGAGCGCTGCATCGCCTGCAAGCTGTGCGAGGCGGTGTGCCCGGCTCTGGCGATCACGATCGAGTCCGACATCGCGCCGGACGGCACGCGCCGCACGACCCGCTACGACATCGATCTGTTCAAGTGCATCTACTGCGGCTTCTGCGAGGAGGCCTGCCCGGTCGATGCGATAGTCGAAACCCGCATCCACGAATACCACATGGAGCATCGCGGCGAGAACATCATGACCAAGGACAAGCTGCTCGCCGTAGGCGACCGTTACGAGGCGATGATCGCGGCCGACAAGGCCGCGGACGCGGCATGGCGCTGAGCACGGAAGAGGGGAGCGAAGCGTGCTGGTGATGATTCTCTTCTATGGCTTCTCCGCGGTCCTGATCGCGGCCGCGCTCGGTGTCATCACGACGCGCAACCCGGTGTATTCGGCGCTGTGCCTCGTGCTCACTTTCTTCACCAGCGCCGCCATCTGGCTGCTGATCGAAGCCGAGTTCCTCGCGATCGTGCTGGTGCTCGTCTATGTCGGCGCGGTCATGGTGCTGTTCCTGTTCGTGGTCATGATGCTCGACGTCGAGGTCGAGGTGATGCGCAGCAGCTTCGTCCGCTACGCCTGGCTCGGCTGGATCACCGTCGCGGTGGTGATCATCGAACTGGTCGGCGTGCTGGCCGCACGCAAGCTCGGCGTCGACGCGACGCGCGCCCCCGAGCCGCTGGCGGCCGACTACAGCAATACGCACGAGCTCGGCGCGGTGCTCTACACGAAGTACGTGTATGCGTTCGAACTGGCCGCCGTGGTGCTGCTGGTGGCGATCATCGCGGCGATCTCGCTCACGATGCGCAAGCGCCCGGGGCTCAAGGTGCAGAATATCGCGCGCCAGGTGGCGGCCCGCCCCGAGGACCGCGTGCGGCTCGTGAAGATGGACCCGGAGAAGCGCCCGTGATCACGCTCGCCCACATGATGACCCTCTCGGCGGTGCTGTTCGCGATCGCGGTTGCGGGTATCTTCCTCAACCGCAAGAATGTGATCCTGCTGCTGATGTGCATCGAGTTGCTGCTGCTCGGCGCGAACTTCAATTTCGTGGCCTTCTCGCGCTTCCTCGATGACCTGTCCGGTCAGGTCTTCGTGTTCTTCGTGCTGACGGTCGCCGCCGCCGAGTCGGCGATCGGCCTGGCGATCCTGGTGCTGCTGTTCAGGCATCGCCAGAGCATCAATGTCGACGACCTGGACACTCTGAAGGGATGAGCGGGCGATGACTCCGAATCTGCTGCTCGCCATACCCCTGCTGCCGCTGATCGCGGCGCTGATCGCGGGCCTCGCCGGGCAGCGCATCGGCCGGGCGGCCTCCGCCGGCGTCACCATCCTCGCGGTCGGCGTCTCGATGGTGCTGTCGATGTACGTGGCGAAGCTGCTGTTCCTCGACGGCGCTGCCGTCTACGACGACAGCGTATACACCTGGCTCGTCTCGGACGGCATCCGCATCCAGGTCGGCTTCCTGGTCGACCGGCTGTCCGCGCTGATGATGCTGGTGGTGACCTTCGTGTCGTTCTGCGTGCACGTCTACACCATCGGTTACATGCGCGAGGACGACGGTTTCCAGCGCTTCTTCAGCTACATCTCGCTGTTCACGTTCTCGATGCTGATGCTCGTGATGTCGAACAACTTCATGCAGCTGTTCTTCGGCTGGGAGGCGGTCGGCGTCGTCTCCTACCTGCTGATCGGCTTCTGGTTCAAGCGCCCGACGGCGATCCATGCGAACCTGAAGGCCTTCCTCGTCAATCGCGTGGGCGACTTCGGTTTCGTGCTCGGCATCGCGGGCATCGCCTGGTTCACGCAGTCGCTCGACTACCAGGACGCGTTCGCGATGGCGCCGTCGCTCGTGGGAGTGCAGTTCCCGCTGGGTGCCGAGACCACGGTGTCGGCGCTCACCCTGATCTGCATCTGCCTCTTTGTCGGCGCCATGGGCAAGTCGGCGCAGGTGCCGCTGCACGTGTGGCTGCCCGATTCGATGGAAGGCCCGACGCCGATCTCGGCGCTGATCCACGCGGCCACCATGGTGACCGCCGGCATCTTCATGGTGGCGCGCATGTCGCCGCTGTTCGAGTTTTCCGAGGCGGCGCTCACCTTCGTGCTGGTGATCGGTGCGACCACCGCACTCTTCATGGGCTTCCTCGGCGTCGTCAACAACGACATCAAGCGGGTGATCGCCTACTCGACGCTCTCGCAGCTCGGCTACATGACCGTGGCGCTCGGCGTGTCGGCCTACAGCGCCGCGATCTTCCACCTGATGACGCACGCGTTCTTCAAGGCGCTGCTGTTCCTGGCGGCCGGCTCGGTGATCATCGGCATGCACCACGAGCAGGACATGCGCAAGATGGGCGGCCTGGCGAAGTACATGCCGGTGACCGCGGTGACCTGCTGGATCGGCGCGCTCGCGCTGATCGGCACGCCGTTCTTCTCCGGCTTCTATTCGAAGGACGCGCTGATCGAGGCGGTCGGCGAGTCGCATCGCGCGGGTGCCACCTATGCCTACTGGTGCGTACTGGCCGGGGTGTTCGTGACCGCGCTGTACACTTTCCGGCTGATCTTCATGACCTTCCATGGCAATGAGCGCTTCGGCCACCACGGCGACAAGCCGCACGAGAGCCCGTGGGTGGTGACGGCGCCGCTGGTCGCGCTCGCGATCCCCTCGATCGTGATCGGCTACCTGACGATCGGACCGCTGCTGTTCGGCGGCGCGTTCGGTGAATCGATTTTCGTGCTGCCGGCGAACGATGTCGTCGGCGAACTGGGTCGCGAGTATCACGGACCGCTGGCGTTCGCGCTGCATGGCCTGCAGACCGCGCCGTTCTGGCTGGCGCTCGCCGGTGTCCTCACCGCCTGGTACCTGTACCTGAAGAGTCCCGCGAGCGCCGAGCGCCTGGGCGCGGGTCTGGCGGGCGTGCGCACCGTCCTCGTCAACAAGTACTACTTCGACTGGTTCAACGAGCGCGTGCTCGCGCCGCTTGCGCGGCTCATCGGCAAGCTGCTGTGGAAGGGCGGTGACGAGTTGCTGATCGATGGCGCGCTGGTCAACGGCACGGCGAAACTGATCGGCTGGACCGCCGCCAGGGGGCGCCGGATCCAGACCGGCTACCTCTACACCTACGCCTTCTGGATGGTCATCGGGTTCGTGGCCCTGCTGGGCTGGTTCCTGCTCAGGGCCTGACGGGATCACAGACACATGCAGGGTTTCGGCATTCTTTCGGTTCTGGTGTGGCTGCCCATCGTCGGCGGCATCGCCGTGCTCGCGCTGGGCGACCGGCGGGTCGCCGCGGCCCGCTGGGTGGCGCTGCTCGCCGCGCTGGCGACCGTCGTTCTCGCAATCCCGCTCCTCACGGGCTTCGATCGCGGCACGGCGGAGTTCCAGTTCGTCGAGCGCCTGCCGTGGATTCCCGCGTTCAATTCCTGGTATCACCTGGGTGTCGACGGCATTTCGCTGCCGTTGATCCTGCTCACGGCGATCATGACGGTGCCGGTGATCATCGCCGGCTGGTCGGTGATCGAGACGCGACCGACCCAGTACTACGCCGCCTTCCTGATCATGGCGGGCCTGATGATCGGCGTGTTCGCCGCAATCGACGGGCTGCTGTTCTATTTCTTCTGGGAAGCGATGCTGATCCCGATGTTCCTGATCATCGGCGTATGGGGCGGCCCGCGGCGCGTCTACGCGACGATCAAGTTCTTCCTGTACACCTTCCTGGGATCGGTGCTGATGCTGGTGGCGCTGATCTACCTGTACGTGCAGGGCGGCGACTATTCGCTGCGCGCGCTGCACGAGCTGCCGCTCACGCTGGTCGAGCAGCGCTGGATATTCCTCGCCTTCCTCGCGGCGTTTGCGGTCAAGGTGCCGATGTGGCCGGTGCACACCTGGTTGCCGGACGCGCACGTCGAGGCGCCGACCGGCGGCTCGGTGATCCTGGCAGCGATCATGCTGAAGATGGGCGGCTACGGTTTCCTGCGCTTCAGCCTGCCGATCACGCCCGATGCCAGCCGCGAGCTCGACTGGCTGATGATCGGCCTGTCGCTGATCGCGATCGTGTACATCAGCTTCGTCGCGCTCGTGCAGACCGACATGAAGAAGCTGATCGCGTACTCGTCGATCGCCCACATGGGCTTCGTCACGCTCGGCTCGTTCATCGCCTGGGACATCGCCGCGTCGACCGGCACGCTGCACGGCGCCGCGATGGGTCTCGACGGGGCCATGGTGCAGATGATCTCCCACGGCCTGGTCTCGGGAGCCATGTTCCTGTGCGTCGGGGTCATGTACGACCGCGTGCACAGCCGCGACATCGCGGCCTACGGCGGCGTGATCAACACGATGCCGAAGTTCGCCGGCTTCGCCGTGCTGTTCGCGTTCGCGAACGCGGGTGTGCCGGGCACTTCCGGCTTCGTCGGCGAGTTCCTGGTGATCATCGCGAGCTTCAAGGCGAACTTCTGGTACGCCTTCCTGGCCGCCACCATCCTGATCCTGGGCGCCGCCTACACGCTGTGGCTGGTGAAGCGGGTGATCTTCGGCCCGGTGGCCAACGACAACGTCGCGCGCATGCCTGACCTGAACGGGCGCGAGCTCCTCGTGCTCGGCTCGCTGGCGATCGGCGTGCTGCTGCTCGGCCTGTGGCCCGCGCTGCTGCTCGAGATCATGAACAGTTCCATTCACCACCTCGTCGCGCAGATGACGACGAGCAAGCTGCCGATCTGAGGCCGTAGCACGATGCCCGACACGCAGACCGCCTGGTCGACGATCTCAGCCGCCGCACCGGAGATGTACCTGGTGGCGGCGATCTGTGCCGTGCTGCTGATCGACGTGTTCGCCGGCGGCGCGAAGCGGCCGCGGCTCACCTCGACGATCACGCTGGTGGCGCTCGCCGTCGGCGCCTGGGTGACACTCGACTACGCCGATGTCAGCGTGCGGGTGCTGGCGTTCGACGGGCTCTACGTGGCCGACCCGCTCGCGCTGGTGCTGAAGCTCTCGGGCCTGCTCTTTACGGCCGTCGCGCTGCTGTATTCGCGCCCCTATCTCGAGCGCCGCGGCATCGCCGGCGGCGAGTACTACGTGCTCGCCCTGACCGCGTTGCTCGGCATCTTCGTGCTCGCCTCGGCCAATCATCTGCTTACCCTGTATCTCGGCGTCGAACTGCTCGCCCTGTCCCTCTATGCGATGGTGGCCTTCGATCGCGATTCCGGCGTCGCCGCCGAGGCCGCGATGAAGTACTTCGTGCTCGGCTCGATCGCCTCCGGCATGCTGCTCTACGGCATCTCGGTCATCTACGGGCTGACCGGCACGCTGGCGATCGATGTGCTCGCGCAGCAGCTGGCGGCCGATCCCAGCCTCGGCCTGATCGTCGGCACCGCCTTCGTGATCGTCGCAATCGGCTTCAAGTTCGGGGCCGTGCCGTTCCACATGTGGGTGCCCGACGTGTACCACGGCGCGCCCACTGCGGTGACCCTGTTCGTGTCCACGGCGCCGAAGTTCGCGTATTTCGCGCTTGCCTACCGGTTCCTGTCGCAGGGGCTCGACGGTATCTCGCCGGTCTGGACACAGATGGTCGCCGTGATCGCGGTCCTGTCGCTGTTCGTCGGCAACGTGTTCGCGATCGCGCAGTCGAACCTGAAGCGCATGCTGGCCTATTCGGCCATCGCGAACGTCGGCTTCATCCTGCTCGGCTTCGCGACCGGCACCGCGGCGGGTTACCGCGCCGCGCTCTACTACACGATCGTCTACGTGCTGATGACCCTCGGCTCATTCGGCGTGATCCTGCTGGCCGGCCGCCGGGGCCATGAAGCCGACGAACTCGAGGACTACAAGGGCCTGCACTCGCGCGACCCAATGCTCGCGCTGATGATGCTGATGCTGATGTTCTCGACCGCGGGAGTGCCTCCGTTCGTCGGCTTCTGGGCGAAACTCGCGATCTTCGAGGCGCTGTGGCAGGTCGGTGCGACCTGGCTGATCGTGATCGGCGCGCTCGCCTCGGTGGTCGGCGCTTTCTACTACATCCGCATCGTCAAGCTGATGTACTTCGACGATGCGCCGGCCCAGCCGCGTGGCGAGGCGGGCTTCGCGCTGCGACTCGTGCTGGGCCTCAATGCGCTGGCGGCGCTGGGGCTGGGGCTCATGCCGGCCTCGCTCATGGAGGTCTGCGCGCGCGCACTCGCGGGCTGATATTCCCCGCACGGCGGGACAGGGAGATCGGGCATGGATGTCATCAGGCGACGGGAGTTCGTGGGCGGTGCCGTGGGAACCGGCGTGCTGATGGCCGCGGCGCCACGCGTTCTTGCGGCGCAGAAGCTCGATGATGTCGACGCACAGATCGCGCGCGGCCATGACGCCGCCGTCCTGAGACTTCAGGACTGGATCCGACAGATCACCATCGCGGCCGAAAACCGCGGCATCGACGAAGGCTGCAGCTACATGATGCAGCTCGCGCGAGACGCGGGCTTCCAGCATGTCGAGCGTGTACCCACACGGGGCCACCCGTCGGTATTCGCGACGCTCGACGCCGGCGCGAGGCGCACGCTCGGCGTCTATTTCATGTACGACGTGAAGCAGGTGGATCCGGCCGAATGGTCGTCGCCGCCCTGGGAAGCGCAGCTCGTCGACGTCCCCGGGGCCGGCAAGGCGATCATGGGGCGAGGCGCCGTGAACCAGAAGGGCCCGCAGGCGTCGCTCCTCTCCGCCCTGCACGCGATACGCGCCGCGGGGCGCAAGCCGCCGGTGAACCTCGTGCTGATCGCCGAGAGCGAGGAGGAGATCGGCTCGCCGAATTTTGCGGATGCCGTACTCGCGCCGCAGGTGCGCGCGGCACTCGAGAAGTGCATCGGCATCTTCATGCCCGAGGCGGCGCAGTCGCTCGATGGCACCGTGCAGGTGTCGCTCGGCGCCAAGGGCGTGGTCGAGCTCGAACTCGTTGCCAGCGGCGCGAAGTGGGGCAGGGGCCCGTCGCAGGACGTGCACTCGAGCAATCGCGCGCGCCTCGACAGCCCCGCATTCCACCTCGTGCAGGCGCTCGGCACGCTGGTCGACGACAAGGGCGATCCGGCCATCGACGACTGGTGGGACGATGTGCGGCCGCTGTCCGCGGCCGAGGAACGCATGCTGGACGTCGCCGCCACCCGCATGAGCGAGGCGAGCGCGAAGCAGTCGATGGGCGTGACGCGCTGGGCGCGTGACGCCGACTGGCGCCAGGCGCTCGAGGATATGGCTGCCCGCCCGACCGTCAACATCGAGGGGCTGGTCGGCGGCTACACTGGCGAGGGCGGCAAGACCGTGCTGCCGCATCGCGCCGTCGCCAAGCTCGACCTGCGGCTCGTGCCCGACATGACGCGCGACAGCGCCGTGGCGAAGCTGCGCAGCCACCTCGCCAGGCACGGCTACGGCGACATCGAAGTGAACGTGAGCGGTGGCTACGACCCGACCACGACCCCGGCCGACGCCGCGCTGATCCGCACCATGATGCGCGTGTACGAGGCCGAGGGCATCGACCCCATCTTCTGGCCGCGCCGCGGCGGCTCCTGGCCCGGCTTCGTATTCACCAGCGAGCCGCTGAAGCTGCCCGCGGGGCATTTCGGCCTGGGCCACGGCCAGCGCGCCCACGCGCCCGACGAGTACTATCTGGTCGAATCGTCGAATCCGAAACTTGCCGGAATCGACGGCGCGGTCCGCTCGTTCGTGCAGTTCCTGTACGCGCTCGCCTGAGCCCGCAGCAGGAGGCGCAGCACGGGTTGTAATGCCGCGGCCGCCCCGCTAAGATGCGCGGCCCAACTGGTGCGGGGTGGAGCAGTCTGGCAGCTCGTCGGGCTCATAACCCGAAGGTCGCAGGTTCAAATCCTGCCCCCGCTACCAA